>Ga0105049_10002127_pt1 | contig 23434 bp, 19 predicted proteins | sample MAT06_FD_78087 | JGI IMG/M metagenome (GOLD analysis project Ga0105049, IMG submission 78087) | Freshwater microbial communities from Lake Fryxell liftoff mats and glacier meltwater in Antarctica - MAT-06 | ecosystem: Environmental > Aquatic > Freshwater > Ice > Liftoff microbial mat | place...
CCCCACGTCGCGGATGGTCACGGTCACAGGCAACAAATGCGGTGATCCGGCCACTCCGACGCAACTGGCGGGCATCCGCATCGGCGCCGGAGCGGATCAGTTCACGGTCGTCGGGAACACCGCGTTCCACAACGGCGTCGGTGTCTCGAACAGCGCGGGGACCGGTTCGAGCCGCGTCGTCGCGAACAACGCGCAGTGACCGGTCGGTCTCGCGACGAAACAGTAGCGCCGGGATTCCCAGCATCGACACGACGCGGAGGAAGGCCCGCGTCGTCCATGCCGTTCGGGGCTGGTGCTGAAGCGCGAGGCCGACCAACGCGAGCGCCGCGTACACCGGGATCGTGTAGACGTCTGGCGGAGGCCACCCGCGCTGTCGAGTTCAGATGCCGTCGCCCCCGCGACATCTCAGCCATCTCAGCACGGGCCCGCGATTCCTCACCGGGATCCGGGAAATGGCTCGGTCAGTCGCCGAACGCCCAGCTGAACAGTTCGCCCGGGTCGATCGCCGCGAGCAGGACGAGCGCGGTCCACGCGAGGTAGTACGTCCGAACAGTCAGCTTTTCGATCGGGCGCTCGCCCGCACGTGCGAGCGCGAAGAGTGGCGGAACCACGAGTAGGCTCGGCAGACCGAGCGCGACGAGGAGACCGAGGATCACGCGAGCCGGACCGCGGAGATGAACGGGCCCGCCCTCGAACCCGTTCGGCCCGAACGTCAGCGGAACATCGGAGGTCGGCCACGTCCCGACCTCGAAGCGTTCGTGGATCACCAGCGCTGCGAACCCAGCGAGCGACAGCGCCGGTACCCACGCGAGCACGACGGCGATCCAGTGCAGGCACGCCGCAGTGCGCGACCGTAACTCGACCCGCCCATGCCGCACTTCGCTCGCGACCAGGAACGTCGTGATTCCCAGGGCCGGCAGCAGCGCGAGGCCCAGGAACCCGAGGAACGCCGCGATATCGAACTTCACGCTCGCCGAGACACCGGGCAGGGGCGAAACGGTGCAGGCGGACTCGGATTCGAACGCGGATCAGCCGCCGTTCGCGATCGGCGCGACGTTCTCCGCCGCCGGCATCCGGCTCGAGCGGTAGGCTTCGAGCAGTCCTTCCGCGATCGACAGCGCTCCCTGCAGGGACCCGTGGGCCTCTTGCACTGCGCCCGACAGCTCGCCGGCGTTGAGCGGTTTCTCCGCCGCTTTCTCGAGCGAGGCGGCTTGCTCGCGCAAGCGTTCGAGCAGTGCACGGAACTCGATCCCGGGTTCCGCCGGCCGCGGACTCGTCGTCGGCTCCACGCCGGCGATCGGCGACGTGCTGGTGAGGTGAATGGATCTCGTGTCGGTCATCGGATCACCTCAAATAATCGAGCAGGGTGGTCTGGAGCAGGCGAGCGCCGGTCGATTGCGCCAGCTCGAGCGACTGTTGTGCGCGCGTCATCGAGAGGATCGCTTCCGTGATGTCCACGTCCTCGACCTCGGACAATCGGGTGGCGACGGTGAGCTGTTGGTTCGACAGGCGCTCGTCCGTCGACGCGAGCCGTTGCGTCGCTGCGCCGGCGCGGCCCATGCCGGTCAGGATCGCATCGTGGTTTCGAATCAGTTCGCCCAGGCGCGAATCCATCCGCTCCTGCACTTCGTCGAGGGACAGGTTGCCGTCGTTGCGCAGGTCCTCGATGATCCCGTCGATCGCCGTGAAGACGTCGACGGTGCCTTCGAAGCGCCCCACGTCCTGCGTCGCGCGCACCACGGAGGTCGTGTTCACGCGCAACGTCGCGCCGGTCGTCGGATCGACGAGCTCGAACGCGGTCGCGAGCGGATCGATCGGCACGTAGTTGCCGGAACCAGCGCGGATCGAGCCGGTTCCCTCGAGCGTCGCGGTCGAGCTCGTTCCGTCGTAGCCGCGGATGTCGACGTGGACCACGGCGCCGTTCTCGTCGCGCAGGAGCACGTCCGCCGCGGCAGGATCGTCCGTGTTCGGCAAGTGCACGATCGGTCCGTTGCCGAAGCGCGCGGTGCCCGCCTCCGCGTCGACGACGAGATCGCGCGAACCGAGGAACGACGCGGTCGAGCCGCCGTCCACGAGCACCATCCCCGAACCGGGCGTGCCCGTCGTCGCGTCGTGGCGCACGTCGATGTTCACCCAGCCATTGCCTTGGCTCGGCAGGCTGCCGACCGATACGCCGCTGAGGCCCGAGATCGCGAGCCCGCGCGGATCGCGCGACTGGAAGATGTCCGAACCGGGCACGTTGATCGGAACTTCGACGCCCAAGCCGAGAATCACGCTGTGCAACTCGTCGTTGCCGCGGTAAGTGACGGACCCGTCCGCGCCCGGAGTGAACGGCTTCGCGTTGCTGGCCGTCCCGCCGAACAAGTACTTGCCGTCGAAGCTCGTGTTCGCGATGTCGAGCAAGCTCGCCTTCAACGATTGGAGCTGGTTGGCGAGCCCGTCGCGGTCGTTGTCGCTCATCGTCGCCGACAAGCCCTGCACCGTCAGCGCGCGGATCTGCCCGATCAGCTCTTGGGCCGAGTCCAGCGCGGAGTTCGAGCTGTCGAGGTACGGCCGCGAGGTCGACGCCGTCTCGCGCCAGCGCGCGACCAGCGACTGCTCGCCACGCAGGTCGATCGCGAGCGACGCTCCGACGGGATCGTCGGACGGGCGCAGGATGCGCTTGCCGGACGAGACCTGCTCTTGCGCGCGCATGACCTCCCCGAAGCGACGTTCGAGGGTCGATTGGACGATGCCGAAGATGGCGGCGTGTGTGGGTCGCAAGGGCATGGCGGTTACAGGAGGCGTAGGAGCTCGTCGTTCAGTGAGTTCACGACTTGCAGGAACTGCGCGGAGGCCTGGTACGCCTGCTGGAAGCGCAACATGTCGACGAGCTCTTCGTCGACGTTGACTCCGGAGTTCGAATCACGCTGCGCGACGAGCCCGTCGTGCAGCGCCTTCTCGGTCTCCATCGCCAGCTCGGACGACGAGCGTTCGAAACCGATGTCCGCGGCGACGGCGCCCACGTACTGCACCGGCGAAGATCCCGAGAGTCCGTCGAGCGAAGCCTCCGAGATCGCGAGCATCGCGGCCAGCGCTCCACCGTCTCCGTCGGCGCCGGTCGCACTCGCGGCGAAGAGCCGCGGATCGTCGAGGATGCGCGCGGAGACGGCCATGTCGTCCGCGCCTTCGCCCTCGAACAAGGAGTTCATGCCGAGCGCCGCGAGCACGTCCGACGTGTCGCCGTCCGCGACCGCGTGCACCTCGAAGCTGTCGGTGTTCGCGATGGCGCCAAGTCCGAAGCTGGCCTTCAACCCGTTGCCCAAGTCGAGTTCCGATCCGGGCACGTACCCCGCGCCGACGTCGAGCGTCGCGACGCGGTCACCGTTGCGATCGAACACGTCCACGAGCAGGTTGTCCGTCGAGCCGACTTCACCCGCTCCGCGCGGGCGGAAAGTCAGGTCGGATGCGGTCGTGCCGGCGTAGCCTCCCGTGATGTCGACCGCGGCGGCGCCGAGCGAACCCGTGGTCGGGAAGCTGCGCGCCGCGAAGTCGAATCCGTAGCCCTCGGCCGCGCGCAGGCTGAGAAATCCGTCGCCCTCGACGACGGCCGTGAGCTGCGAGACGGCGTTGAGCGCGTTCACCACGTCGCCGACGGTCGTCTCCTCCGCGTCGATCTCGATTTGCATCGTCTCGACGTCGCCCGTGAGCTTGTCCGTGATGCTGACCGTCAGCTTTCCGTCTTTGACCGGGAACGGCAGCCCGGCCTGCGACAGCAGCTCGTCGTCGTACGAACCGTCCCCGTCGCCGTCGGTGAGCGCGTGCGTGCTCTCGAGCGACCGGAACGGACCGTTGGCCGGCACGCCGGTCGAGTGCGCCTTGTTGACCTCGTGGATCAGGGTCTTCGCCAGCGCATCGAGCTTCGCGAGCTGCTGCGGCAGAACCTCGTTCACTTGTTCCAAGTACGCCGCGAGCGATCCGCCGGTCGGCTTCAGCGTCTGGTCTGATCCGCGCACGTTCAGGATCGCCTCGCCGTCGGCGTTCACGGAACTCTCGAGCTCGAAGTTGCGCGTGCTCGACACGAGTATCTGTCCGCGCGTCGAGACGGAGAAGGTCCCGTCCTGACGCTCCACGACCGCGACGTCGATGATGTCGGAGAGCGCGCGCAGCGTCTCGTCACGCGAATCGCGCAGCCCGCTGGCTTGCGAGCCGTCGAGCTCCGCCGCAGCGATCGCGCGGTTGAGCGTCGCGATGTCCTTCGTCAGCGTGTTCACTTGCTTCACTTGCGCGCCAAGGCGCGAGTCCGCGTCCTTGCGCAGCTTCTGGAAGCCGGTCTCGAGCGAGCGAATGCGCTCGGCCATGTCGGTGCCCGCGCGCAGCGCGTCTTGGCGCAGGACGGGGTCGCCCGGATTCGCGGACAAGCGCGAAACGCCGGTGAAGAAGCCCGAAATCGTGCTCGACAGCGATCCGGCGCCGGGCTCGCCCATCAACGCTTCGATGTCCGACAGCCCCGATGACTTCGCCTCGAGCCGGCCGAGCAGACCGCGCTGGCTCAGGATGCGGCGATCGACGAGCAGATCGCGCACGCTGACGATCTGTTCCGCGCGCACGCCGGTGCCGACGAGTCGGCCGCTGAACTGCTGGGTTCGGCCCGCGCTGAGCAGCACGCTCTGGCGCGAGTATCCCGGCGTGTTCGCGTTGGCGAGGTTGTGGCCGACCGTGTCGAGCGCGGCTTGCGCCGCGAGCAAGCCTTCGATGCCGATGTTGAACGCGATGCTGGACATGGGTTCAGGCCTCCGCGTCGACGAGCGATCCGCGGCCGAGCGGAGCGCCCGAGGGATCAGGCGCGAGGAATCGGCCCAGCGCCTCTTCGACCAGGCTCGCGTGGCCGCGCACGAGCGCCGCCACGTGACGGGTCTTGCGCAGCGACGTCGCGCAGCGCGCGCGCAGCTCCGTGCGTCGCGTCGCCAAGGTCCGGCCGCGCGTACCCAGCGCGTCGGCGATTGCCCCGACGCGCACGGTCCCGTTCAGCTCGAGAGCGCGCGCGAGATCCGCCATGATCGTCGACCGCTTGACAGCGCGCTCGATCTCGCGTTGTACGTGGGTTTGCAGTTCGCGCGTGGCTTCGCCCAAGGCCTCGACGTCGCGCGCCGTGATGGCGCGCTCCTGACGCTCGAGCAGCTCGATCTGCGCGTTCTTCGCACCGATCTCGGATTGGAGGCTCGCGTCGAGCGCGGTCACGAGGTTCTGGATGCTCACGGGAGTTCCTCGATGGCCTTGGCCTTGCGTTGGAGGCTCTCGCGCAGCACGTTCTCGAGGTGCAGCGCATCGCGGTCCGCGAGCGACTGCCCGACGTGCTGGTCGAGCCAGCCGCCGTAAACGTCGCCTTCCGGTCCCTTGCCGAAGAAGCCGTCGCCGAGCGAACTGCGCATTTCCTTCACCAGCATCGTCGCCAGCAGCGCTTCGAAGCGCGATGCAGCTTCCTTCGGGTCCGCGTGGGCGAAAGATGCCGGATCGAGCGAGCGTCCAGCGCTCGTCGTCAGCGGACTGATCTGCATCTCGGCCATCACATCCTCCTGATATCGGCTTCGAGGAGCCCGCCTTGAGCCATGGCTTCCAAGATCGAGACGAGCTCGCGCGGAGTCGCGCCCAGCACGTCCAGGACTTCCACGACGTCGCGCAAGGTCACGGCTGCGGGGATCATCACGATGCGCCCGGCTTCCTCGGCGACGTCGACTTGCGTGCGCGGCGTGACCACGGTTTGTCCGGTCGAGAACGGCCCGGGCTGGCTGACCACGGGTGTCTCCGCGATCGTCACCGTGATCGAACCGTGAGCGATCGCGCCGGGGCGCAAGCGCACGTTTCCACCCAGGACGATGGTGCCCGTGCGCTCGTTCACCACGACGCGCGGCACGATGTCGACGAGGACCTCGCGTGCGAGCAGTCCGTGCACGAAAGCCACGAGATCGCGCTCGTGCAGGTCGCCCGGCACGCGGACTTCGACCGATCGGCCGTCGGGCAGCGCGTAGGCCGAGCCCGGGAAGGCCTCGTTGACCGATGACGCGATGCGCACGGCGTTCGCGAGGCCGTCGCGCTCGGCGAGGAGATCGAGATGGACCAGACCGTTTTCGCTGACGATCGAGGTCTCGACCTCGCGTTCGACCTTCCCGCCGCCGGGCAGGGTGCCGACCGTCGTGTGGTTCTTCTGCGCGCTGCCGGCTTGGCCGGACGCCTGGAATCCGCCGACGGTCACGGGCCCCGAAGCGGTCGCGTACACCATGCGACCCGTCGCGTCCGTCAGCTCCGTGAAGAGCAGCACGCCGCCCACGAGGCTCACCGAGTCGCCGATGGCCGACACGGTGACGTCGAGCTTCCGTCCCGGCTTCAGACCGGCGGGCAGTTGCGCTTCGACCTCGACGACGGCGATGTTCTTCGACGCGAGCTCTTGCACGTCGACGTGGATGTTGCGCGTGAGCAGCAGGTTCTGCAGCAGCTTTTTGGCCATGTCGATCGAGTCGCCGGTGCCGCCGAGACCGACGACGAGTCCGATGCCCGACACGACGTTGTCTTCCAGCCCGCGCACGCCCACGAGGCGATCGATGCGCGAGCGGAAGTCAGCACCCGCTTCAGCCGGCGGATTCGCCATCACGGGCGCGGACTTCGTGTAGCCGGCCCGCGATTGCGTGTCGGGCTGGCGCGGAGCTTCGACGCCTCCGGTCAAGACCCTGACTTGCGGCCCGGTCGGATCGGGAACGGGGACCTGGGCCGGGCTCGTCAGCGAGATGGCGATCAGTAGTAGATGGATCAAGTGTTCGTCTCGTGAGTACGTCGTGGATCAGAACGGCCAGATCCAATCGATGGCGTCGTGCACGAATCCGCCCAAACCGCGGCGATTCGTGCCGTTCGTGAGCGGGCCTTCTCCGCGATAGGAGACGCGCGCGTTCGCGACGAGCTCGGAAGCCACCGAGTTGTCGCTCTTCAGGTCGTAGCGACGGACGATGCCCCCGAACTCGAGGAACTTCGTCTCCTTGTCCATGCGGATCTCCCGCCGGCCCTGGAGCACGAGGTTCCCGTTCGGCAGCACGTCGACGACCGTGGCCGTCAAGCGCGCCGTGAACTTGCCCTTCTTCGTGTAGTTCGCCGCCCCGTTGAACTGGTCGTCGGACGAAGCCGCGAGCCGCGGCAGCGTGCTGAACGCGTTCGGCTTGATGTCGAAGTTCGAAACCGACCAATCCGTAGCCGTCTTCTTCGAGATGTCGCTGGATTCCTCGTTCTTCAGGTCCTGCGTCTCGGAAACGATGATCGTGACGAGGTCTCCGACCTTGAACGCGATCTTCGATGCGATCGGCGAGATCGGGCCTTGAGCGACCGAGTAGATCGAACCGCGGCGGGCCTGCGCTTCGGCCGAACCGCCGAGGGCTGCGAACCCGGCGAGGAAAAGAGTCGTGATCGTGAGCTTGTTCATCGTTCGTTCCTCGGAGACGTGGCCAGTTCGACGCGGACCAGGCCGCGCTCGACGACGGTTCCCACGAGGCGCCGCTGCCCCTCGCCGGATTGGACTTCGACGCGATCTCCCAGGCCTCCCTGGCCGCGCGCGACCGCGCGAGAGCGAGCGCGGATCGAACCGCGCACGACTTCGAGTTCCACCAGGTCGCCGCTGCGCACGAGCATCTCGCGGCGCACGTCGAACTCGGTGATGCGCGCTCCGGCTGCCAGCTCGCGGACGCACATGGCTCCGAGCAGTCCGGCGGGAGCCGCGGAGCGCGGTGCTCCGGCTTCGATGCGCGCGCGCTGGAGCGTCCAGCTCGCCGCGTCGATCGGATCCCCGCGCCGCAGATCGCGCGACGCGACCGGCTGTTCCTCGTAGAGCTGCACGTCGAGCGCGACCCACGCGGTCTGCACGCGCGTGCCGTCCACGCGTACGTCCACGGGAACACTCCACGATCCGGGCTGCGCTTCGCGTCGACCGAGGTCGACACTGAGCTCGCGACGGTTCTCCGCGACCGGCACCGCCAGGTCGGCCGAGCCGCGCACGAACTCGATCTCGACATCGCGGCCCGCGAACACGGTCGCGAGGGCCTTGCGCGCCGCATCGTCGATCTCGCGCGCGGGAATGGTCTCGATGCGCGCCTTCACGCGGCAGAGCGCCATACCCCCGACCGCGACGTCGATCCCGGCTCCGCGCAATGCCGACGCGATCTCGTCGCGCCGCACCCCGCGCAGATTTCCCGGAGCGGGTGCGGGCCCGAGCGAGAGCTCGGACAAGCGCCGCGTGGTCTCGGCGTCCGCGCCACGGATGTCGGCGACCTCGGACAATTCGACGGTCGGCCCGGCGATCTGCGCGTCGGCGCGCAGGATCACCGACCCGGGGATCGTCCCGGTCAGGATCAGGCTGAGTGCGAGTGCGATCATCGCGAATCCTCAGCGGATGAGTTGGTTGGTCTGTTGGAGCATCTCGTCGCCGACGCGGATCGCGCGACTCGAGACTTCGTAATTGCGCTGCGCGAGGATCAGGCCGACGAGCTCGTCGACCACCTGCACGTTCGAGCGCTCGCGGAAGCCCTGCTTGAGCGTGCCTGCGCCGTCGCGGCCGGGCGTCCCCTGGATCGCCTGGCCCGAACCGCCCGTTTCGCCGTAGAGATTGCCGCCCGTGGCCTTCAAGCCGCCGGCGTTCGGGAAGCGGAACAGCGGGATCTGGCCGAGTTGCACCGGCTCCGTCGCGGAAGCGAGCTGGGCGGACACGGTGCCGTCCTCGCCGAAGCTCACGGCGATCGCGTCGTCGGGGATCTGGATGCGCGGCTCGAGGAAGTAGCCCTCCGCGGTCACGAGTGAGCCGTCGACGTCGCGGTGGAAGCCGCCGTCGCGCGAGTAGCGCAGCTCGCCGCTCGGCAGCCGCACCTGGAAGAAGCCCTCGCCCTGGATCGCGATGCCCAGCGGGTTGGGCGTCGGCTCCATCTCGCCTTGCTGGAAGATCTTCGTCGAGCCCGAGACTTCCGTGCCCGTGCCGAACTGCAGGCCCGTCGGATCCCGCTGGCCTTGCGCGGTCGTCGCACCGGGCTCGCGCACGGTCTGGTAGAGCAGCGCGCGGAAGCCCAGCTCGCTCTTCTTGAAGCCGGACGTGTTCGCGTTGGCGATGTTGTTCGCGATCGTGTCGACTTGCGCCTGCTGGGCTTTCATGCCCGAAGCAGCGGTCATCATGGCGCGGATCATGTCAGGGTCCTCTCGAGTGACTAGCGCGGCTGGTTGAGCCGGCGATACGACTGTTCGATCGTGCGTACCGCAGTCGCGGCGCTCTCGAAACTGCGTTGGATGGTGATCAAGGCGACGAGCTCGTCCATCGCCTCGACATTCGAGTTCTCGACGCTGCCTTGGCGCACGAGCGCCTTGGAAGGCAGCTCGCGCGCGCCTGGCGCAGCGATCCAGCGGCCTTCGCCGACCGGCTCCAAGGACGTGGGATCCTCGAGATCGACGATGTCGAGCTGGCCGACGTCCGTCTCGCCTTGGCGCACGCGGCCGTCGGAATCGACGACCACGGTTTCGCCGACCGCGCGCAGCGTTCCGCGCGAACCCTTCCAGGCGACGGGCTGTCCGTCCTGCGTGACGAGCGTGCCGCGGTCGTCTACGCGGAACGATCCGTCGCGGGCATAAGAACGACCGCCGGGGGATTCGACGACGAACCAGCCGCTGCCTTCGAGCGCCAGGTCGAGCGCGTTGCCCGTCGACTCGAGCTGACCTTGCGACAAGTCCGGCGTGCTGCGCGTAGACACCTGAGTCCCACGCGCGCCCTTCGACTGAAGTGCGTGCGTGAAGGTCGTCTCGCGCTTGTAGCCACGCGTGCCGACGTTGGCGATGTTGTGCGCGATCGTCTCGAGGCGCTTCTCTCCGGCGCGCATCGCAGCGGAGGCGTGAAACAGTCCGGCGTCCATGCGCGCCTCCAGGCAACGCTCGTGCCATCTGCTCGATCGCTGCGCGAAGCACTGCGCGTGGCCTTCGCGTCGCGCGTTGACGTCGCGCTTTTCGCGACGCGGAAAAGTACGCGGGCCATTTGCGACAGCACGCGCAGCGGCGATGCCGCGATCGTGCAGACCCTTACTTGGGACGTCGCGGATTTCTCGGCGTATGTGCTCCAGTTGCAGGCCAGAACTCCGATACGGATGGCATGAAGATCCACAGCCACAACGCAGTCAACGCTCCGCAGCCGATCAGCCCGGTCCACGCTCCGGCCAAGAGGAATGATCCACGTGAAGTCGCTTTCGGCGCGGGTGTCGCGACACCGACCGGCAAGCCGACGGATGAACCCGGCGGCAGCGGCCACGCGCGACTCGACGCGTTCGTGGAGAAGCTCGAGAACCGGTTCAACAGTGCTCTGAAGTCGAGCGATCTCTCGCCGCGACAGCAGCAGGCGTTGGAGAACGAGCGCGACCGCTTCCACTCCATGATCGCGCGCTTCGAGGCTGCGTACCTGGACGGCGCGGAGAGCGCGAAGATGGACAAGGCCGAAGGCCTGTCGAAGCTCCTCGAGAAGTTCAGCAAGTCGGTGAACCACATCGTCTCCGGCGGCGATGTCCAGGCCCCCAAGGACTCTCCGCGCATGATCGATCCGGCGCCGGTCGCCGACGGCGCGAGCCGCGCTCGCGGCGGCATCGACACGCTCGGCTGATCGAGCGCGCTCAGCACGGCATCGCCGTCTCATGGAAGTCCATCGCACGGCTCGGCCGGCGGTGGACTTCGTGCATTCCAGGCGCTTCCCTCGTCCGTGTCGTGGATTTCCGTCTGCGGAAAAGCACGACGGAAGATCGAGCTCGTGCTCGGAGCTCATGCCTCGCACGAGCCGCGTGAGCGCGCTTCGAGCGCGTGGCACCGTGCTTGCATAGTCGCGTGCGATGATCACGCCCAACACGCACGCCGCACGCGGAGGACTCTCGAATCCCGAGACGCGTGCCGCTTCGCGCGCCGAGGCCGGTGCCGACTTCCGTGAAGAAGTTTCGCGCGAGCGTGTGAGAGAGCGAACGACCCAAAAAAAGCTCGCAGCTGAGGCCGTGCGTACGGGCGCGCCCGATCGCGAAATGCGCGCGCGTGACGATCACGACTCGAGTACGCTCGCGGAGGAGCCGTCGACGGAGGTCGCGGCGGGCGCCCGCGACGACGACGCGCGCGGTGATCTCGCTCCCGTCGCCGACGATGGACGCGGAACTCGAGGATCCGCTCCCTCCCCCACCCCCGGTGCCAGAGCGCGCGAAGAAGGCGCGCAGGGCGCGGCCACTACACCCGCCGGTGTGGGCGAGACACAGAGCGCCGTGCCGAGCGCGCTCACTGCGCCCACGCCGGCGCTGCTCTCCACCGCGCCAGGCGCGAACCAGCCGGCCCCGAGCTCCTTGGATGCGAGCGCGAGCACGGCTCCGTCGCCCGAGGGTGAAGGCGCATCGGGCATCGCGTCACCGCGCCCGATGGCCTTCACAGCGGCGCCGCTCGCCGATGCGATGGGCCTCCAAGTTGCCGCGCAAGCTCACGACGCGGCGCCCCTCGAAGGCCTCGAGGTCCCGCGCGAGGCCCGCGCCGGATCTGCTCCCGAAGGCGGCTCGAACGCGCTCGCGCTCGCGGTGCGCGGCCCTGCATCCATCGCGGACGCAGCGCCCGCCGCGTCGACCACGCCCGCTCGCCTCGCACCGGCTGAGATCCCGCAGTTCCTGAAGGACTTGCAGGTGAGGGTCGACGGCACGGCGGGCAGCGCGTTCGTCGAGCTCGAGCCGATCGCGCTCGGACGCTTGACGGTCGAGCTTTCGCTGCAACCCGAAGGTGGCGTGCGCGCGGACGTCCGTGCCGAACGACCGGACGGTTTCGCCGCGATCGAAGCGCGCCTCCCCGAGCTGCGCGCAGCGCTCCTCGAGCGCGGATTCGCCAGCGCGGACGTGCAGATCTCGCTCGGCCTCGGCCAGCGCGATGCGCGTCGCGAGGGCGACGACATGCAGTCTCGACACGCGCGCCGCGACGGATCACAGACCATCGACACGCAGCGCGTGCTCGCGCTCGCGCCGAATCGCACCGGATCGATCGACTTGTGGGCTTGACCCACGCACGAACGGAAAAGGGAGACAAGACATGGACATCACCGGAATCTCGAGCAACGACCCCATCACCGGAGCGGCTTCGAATGCGCCGGGCACGCTCGACAAGGACGCTTTCCTCAAGCTGCTCGTCAGCCAGGTCAAGAACCAGGATCCGATGCAGCCGCAGGGCAGCGCGGAGTACGTCGCTCAGCTCGCGCAGTTCAGCTCGCTCGAGCAGATGCAGAACCTGAACGACAACATCGTCGGGCTGGCGCTGCTGCAGCAGAACAACGCGCTCATGTCGCAGCTCACGCAATCGAGCGCGCTGATCGGCCAGAACGTCGAGTGGACCGACCCCCAGACGGGCGTTGTTCACACGGGACAAGTCACGTCCGAAGCTCCAGGACGGCCTCGCGCTGCTCGAGATCGACGGTCAGGACGTTCCGCTCGGGAACGTGACGCAGGTGCTCGGCCCGGTCGACGACACGACGGACGCGGGCGACTCCACCGATGGCGGTGATGTGGATGCGGATGACGGCACGGATGCCGGAACCGACACGGATTCGCAGGACGACGCCTGATCCCGCACACGCAGAACACACGACAAACCCAGCTCGAGGCAACCACATGACTTCCTTCTTCACCGCACTCAGCGCTCTCCAAGCCCACCAGGAGTGGATCGAGGTGGTCGGTAACAACCTCGCCAACGCGAGCACGACCGGCTTCAAGAGTTCGTACGCCACGTTCTCCGACCAGTTCAGCCGCACGGTCCGCTATGGATCGGCGCCGAGCGCCGGCTTCGGCGGGACGAACCCGACGCAGCTCGGCATGGGCGTCCGCATGGCCAACATCGGCCGCGTTTTCCAGCAAGGCGGGATCTCGTCCACGGGCCGCGTGTTCGACATGGCCATCGAGGGGCGCGGCTTCTTCGCGTTGACCGATGGCCAGCGCTCGCTGTTCACGCGCGTGGGAACGTTCGGCCTCGATGCATCGGGTTCGCTCGTAGACCAGCGTTCGGGTCTGCGCGTACAGGGCGTCGGTGGTTCGCCGATCACGCTCGACCAGAACTCCCAACTGGCGCCGCAAGCGACCTCGACGATCTCGATCAGCGGCAACCTGCCCAAGGTCGTCAAGGGTCCGAGGGCCGCGCTCATGTCCAGTCCTGAACGCCACGCGGGCACTCAAGCCAACGTGAACGGCACCCTCGCGGGCCCGTTCACGATCCCCGCCGGAGAGACGTGGACGCTGCGCGTGCGCGTGAACGGTGGTTCGCCGCAAACGGCTTCGGTCACGAGCACGACGGGCACCGTCACGGCGGCCGAAGTCGCGGCCGCGATCGACGGCTTGACCGGCGTCGGTGCCACGGTCAATGGTTCGGGCAACGTGGTCCTCACCACCGACGCAAAGGGTCTGGGCGCGACGCTCAAGATCGATCCGGGCGCCTCCGGCTTCGATCTGTCCGCGGCCGCCGGGTTCTCGAACGCGTTCACCCGCGGCACCGAGGACGACGTGGACTCGACGACCGATCTCAGCGACCTCGTCGCGAACGGCACGGCCTACGTCGACGGCGACGTGATCCAGATCGGTGGCGTCGACGCCGACGGCACGGCGATCTCGACCAGCTTCGTCTACGGCGCTGCGAACGACGGGACGACCGTGCAGGAGTTCGTCGACTACCTCGACAACGCCTTCGCCGAATCGACCGTCGCGCTCGACGCGAACGGGCGCATCGTGGTCACCGCCGACGAGCCGGGCGTCGCCGGCGTCGTGCTCACGCTCGACGACGCGAACGGCAACATCGGCCAGACGGACTGGAACGACTACTCGTTCGCGACGACGCAGCAGGGCACGGACCCCGACGTCGTGACGACGGCCTCCGAGGTGTACGACGCCGCCGGTGTCGCGCACGTCCTGACGTGGTCGTTCGAACGCCAGGCCGACGACTCCTGGACCGCGACCGCCTCGATGCCCGATTCCGACGGCACCGTGCTGTCGCCGCCGATCACCGATCTGCGGTTCGCCGACGACGGCACGCCGATCGGGTTCTCGGCGCTCGAGACCGACGTGACGGTGATGTTCGCCGGACAGAGCGGCGAGCAAACCTTCGAGATGGAGTTCGGCAGCGACGGCACGCTGGGCGGGCTGACGCAGTTCGGCTCGGACGGCGATGCCCTGGTCATGGAACAGGACGGCTACGGAGTCGGCGACCTGACCTCCGTGAGCGTGGACCAGACCGGGACGATCCGCGGCTTCTACTCGAACGGCCGCACGGAGAGCATGGGCCAGCTCGCGATGGCCACCTTCGCGAACCCCGAAGGCTTGAACGACCTCGGCGGCGGCATCTTCACGGTGGGTTCGAACAGCGGCGCCGCCGTCATCGGTGAACCCGACATGGGCGGCGCCGGCCGGATCATCGGCGGCTCGCTCGAGAGCTCGAACGTGGACACCGCCGAGCAGTTCGTGCGTTTGATCGAGGCCCAGCGCGGGTATCAGGCCAACGCGCGCGTGGTGACGGCGCAGGATGAGATCCTGCGTGAAACGGTCAACATGACGTGATGCGCCGGCGAGGTCCTTCGGACTGACCTATCGCTGTCGACGCCAGCATCCAGCGTGCTGACCGTTCGTCGCACGACCCCTCGACGCAGGGTCCGCACCGGGATGCGGATCCTGCGTCGAAGGCTTGGTCGACGAACCTGCCGACGGGACGAGGTCGCGATCCGCGGTTGGGCGCTCGGTTGGAGTCTCCGCATCCGGCGCACTAGGTGAGGCGATGGCATCCATCTCTCGCCTCAGCAACCCGGTGAAACAGGTCTCTGCTGCGGCTTCGCGAGCGCTCGCGCTGCGCCGACGCGCTCGTCGGGATGTGCTCAACGGCCTAGAAGGCCACATCCGCCCTCCTCCCGGATCCGAGCGTCTGCGCTCTTCGTTGTCGAGTCGCTATCCGAACCGGCCGTTCAGGCCGCGGCGCGCTTCGCGAGTTGGCCTACGGCATCGAGCGCCGCCACGCGATACGCCTCGGCCAGCGTCGGGAAGTTGAAGACGTTGTCGACGAAGACTTCGACGCTCAAGCCGCCCACGAGCGCCATCTGCGCGACGTGCACGAGCTCCGTGGCGTGCTCGCCGATCGCGTGGGCGCCGAGCAGACGGCCGTCGGGGGCGACGACCAGTTTGAGCAAGCCGTCGGTCTGGCCGTTGATGTGCGCGCGGGCGAGCTCGTCGTAGCGCGCGCGGCCCACGAAGGCGGAGCCGTACTTGGCGACGGCCTGGGCTTCGTCCAGGCCGACGCTGGCGATCTCGGGGATCGTGTAGATGCCGCTCGGAACGAACTCGCCGAGCGCGTGGGTCGGGAGTCCGAGTCCATGGCGCACCGCGCGGCGGCCTTGCTCGATCGCCGTCGCGGCGAGTGCCGGTGGACCCACGACGTCGCCCGCCGCGTAGATCCTCGGCGCGGACGTCTTCATGTTCGCATCCACGGCGATGTGCCCGCGCGCGGTCATCGTGATGCCCGCGGCCGCCACGTCGAGACCCTCGACGTTCGCGATGCGACCTTGAGCGCAGAAGCAGCGCTCAGCGCGGACTTCTTCGCCACCGACGAGCCGCGTGACGACTTCGCGCCCGTCCCAGTGAACGGATTCGATCTTGCGCCCCGCGAGGAAACGTCCGCCCTCGCGCTCGTAGGCCTTCGAGAACTCTGCGGTCAGCTCGGGATCGAGGAACGCCAGGGGACGCGACGCCGTGTCGATCATCGTGACCTGGACGCCGAGCGCCGCGAAGAGCGATGCGAACTCGCACGCGATGACGCCCGATCCGAGCACGGACAGCGACGCCGGCAGGTAGATCAGCGAGAGGATCGAATCGCTGTCGAGCACGTGCTCGTGATCGACGGGCACGTTGGCGGGCTGGCGCGGGCGCGAGCCGACGGCCACGACGACGAGGTCGGCGACGACCGTGCGCTTCGTGCGGTCGAGCATGGCGACCTCGACGCGCTCCGGGGACAGGAACCGCGCACGACCTTGCCACCGGATGATGCCGTTGCGTTCCAGTTGCGCCGAGAGATAGCGCTCGTGCGCATCGCGCACATGACGCAAGCGGCGCATCAAGCTCGCGACCTTGGTCTGCGGCGGCAAAGTGATCTGCAACATGTCCTCGCTACGAGCGCGCAGTCCGGCGATGTAGGCCGCGCTCTCGCGCAGCGTCTTGCTCGGGATCGTCCCGCGCTGCACGCATTCGCCGCCCGCGGTCGGTTCGCGGTCCACGATGAGGACGCGTTTGCCCACTTTCGCGGCCTGAACGGCCGCTTTGTGTCCGGCCGGGCCGGAGCCCAGGACGAGGACGTCGAATCGTGCTTCGGGCGCGGGGAGCATTATTGGAGTGCCTCGGATGCGAGGAGGACCCGCTCGCGCAACGCGAGCAGTGCATCGAGGTCCTCGGGGTACAGGTTCAAGGCGAGGACCACGGGATCCAGCACGGGGAAGTCTTCCGGGCCCGACCCGGGCGTCAACACCCAGTGCGCGAGCAGATCGGCGAGCCGCGTGATGCGTGCCTCTTCCTCGTACGGCGCGGCGCTCTCGGGATCGTGATGGTGCAAGACAGCCGCCGCGGTCCAATCCGCCAAGCCCCACGCCTTGACGAGCCGCGCGCCGACGCGCTCGTGGTAGGTGTCCATCGCGAGCTCGAGCTGGGCCCCCGTGAACGTCCCGAGCGAGCGCGGCAGGCGCAGCGCCGTCTGCAGCACGATCGGCCGACCGACGTCGTGGATCAGTCCGCACAGGAAGGCGGCCTCGACGTTTCGCCTCAATTTGCGTCCTATCTCACGCGCGAAGACCGCGGTGACCGCGCAGTGGACCCACACGTCATGCACGAGCGAGGCGTGGCCGGGCACGTCGAACACGCGACCTTGCAGCGAGTTCGTCAGCGCCAAGTTGCGCACCGTCGACATGCCCAAGCGGCTGACCGCGTGCTGCAGCGAGACGATCGGCTCCTTCGATGCGTACACCGAGGAGTTGGCCACCTTCAGCACACAGGCTGTGAGCGACGGATCCCGCTCGAGCACGGACTCCAGAGCGCGCGCGTCAGCGTCCTCGTCCTCGCACAGCGCGACGACCCGCGCGGCGGCTTCGGGCAGCAAGGGGAGCTCGAGCTCCCGATCGAGATGGGTCTCGAGCCAGGTCCTGGCCTCGGTGGTGAGTTCGACGCGGTTTTGGACTGAAGGGGTCATGGGCGCTGGTCTCGTGCGTTTCGGCACGCGAAGAGCCCAGCCCTGAATCGCGGCACCGAAACCGCGGTCCTGTTTCCCACGTGTCGCCCGGGGGCCGCGGAGAGGGCCCGTGCGGCGCGGTCACTCGCCCGCTTCGCGCGGCAGGATATGTCCCAATTTGTCGCGCTTCGTCCTCAAGTACTTGGCGTTGCCGGCATGCGGCGCCGTCGTCAGCGGCATCTGATCGACGACCTCGAGCCCGTAGCCGTTCAGGCCGGCGATCTTCTTCGGGTTGTTCGTCAGGAGCCGCATCTGGCGCACACCGAGGTACTGGAGGATCTGCGCACCGAGCCCGTACTCGCGCAAATCGGCCGCGAAACCCAGCTTCTCGTTGGCTTCGACGGTGTCGAGGCCCTGGTCCTGCAGACGATAGGCCTTGAGCTTGTTCTCGAGCCCGATCCCGCGCCCCTCTTGGCGCATGTAGACGAGCACGCCGCGCTCCTCGCGGCCCAAGGCCTCGAGCGCCTTGTCGAGCTGAGGTCCGCAATCGCAGCGCAGCGAGTGGAACACGTCGCCGGTCAGACACTCGCTGTGGACGCGCACGGTGACCACGCCGTCGAGCGCCTTGCGCGGACCGTCGAGGCTCGGACCCGCGAGCCCGCGGGACAGCGCGACGTGCTCTTTCCCGTCGATCTTCGAGCGGAACAAATGCGCCTGGAACGTGCCGAACTTCGTCGGCAAGGGCACGTCCATCTCCATCGGCTCGATGAGCCGCTCGTTGCCACGCCGCCAAGCGATGATCGATTCGATCGTGCAGATCTTGAGCCCGTGACGCGCCGCGAAGAGCTCGAGGTCCGGCATCCGCGACATCGACCCGTCGTCGTTCATGATCTCGCAGATGACGCCGGCCGGCCGTGCGCCCGCGAGGCGCGCGAGATCGACGATGCCCTCGGTCTGACCCCCGCGCACGAGCGTGCCGCCTTCGCGAGCGCGCAGCGGGAACACGTGACCAGGACGCGCGAGATCCTCGGGCACGGCGTTCGGCGCCGTCGCCACGCGGATCGTGTGCGCGCGATCCTTGGCGCTGATGCCGGTAGTGACGCCGGTCGCGGCCTCGATCGACACGGTGAAACCCGTGCCCATCTTGTTCGTGTTCAAGGACGACTGCGGCGCGAGCTCGAGCCGATCGCAGAGTTCGGCCTCGAGCGGCATGCACACGAGCCCGCGCCCTTCGCGCGCCATGAAGTTGATCGCTTCGGGCGTCACGTGCTCAGCCAACATCGCGAGGTCGCCCTCGTTCTCGCGGCCGGGGTCGTCGACGAGCACGACCATGCGGCCGGCGCGCAGCTCGGCCAGGATCTCGGGAATGGTGCTGATCGCCATGGGATCTATTCGCGGGGGTGCTGGCTCCACTTCGGAGCCCCGTCCTTCAACCGCCCATGGTAGCGCAAGGAGGCGACTCGACGCTCGGCGCCCGGCGCGCATCGAGCTCGTGAAGAGGTCACGGGCGACGCGACGCGCTGGCGCGCCACCGGCGCCTGGCTTCGATTGCTACGGCGCTCTCGCGCGGCACGCCCGAGGTCTGCGCCCGATCCACCGCGGTCAGTTCGCCGACTCCGCGGTGAGCACGGTCCAGGGCAAACCGGCGGCGCGCTCGAGCGCGGCGCGCGCGCGACTGGCAGCCACCTCGGAAGCGAGGACGGCCTCGCGTGCACGCACACGGCCCAGATCCGCGGCGAGGCGCGTCGCATAGGGCGCGTCGCCGGAGGCGTGCGCGCGCTCGGCGAGATCGGCGGTGCGCTCGGCGCGTTCGACGAGCTCTCCGCGCGCCGCGTCGAACGCCGCGCGCGCCGACTCCGCCGACGCCCAGGCTCCGCGCACTTCCTGCTCGACCTCGCGAGCCAGCGCCGTCCAGCGCGCGAGCTCCGCGCGGTAGGCGGATTCCGCGCGAGCGACGGCCGCGTCGCCGCGATCGAAGACGGGCAGCGCGACGGTGGCGCCCGGTCCGAGCAAGTTCGCGCCGGACTCGGGTCGTTCCGCGTGTAGCGCGAGGTCGACGCTCGGCAGCGCGCGGCGCCGTTCCAACGGGATCACGAGCGCCAGCGACTCCGCGTTCGCGCGCAGCGCGCGCAGATCGAGGCGTCGCGCCAGCGTGCGCTCGACCAGGTCGTCGACATGCAGAGAGTTCGCGTCGAGCCTGGGCAGCTCGCCGGACAATTCGATGTCGCTCGCGTCCCCCGCGAACGCCAAGCGCTGGAAGAGTTCGCTGCGCGCGGCCTGTCGGTCGGTCTCGGCCGTCGCGGCCAGTAGCTCAGCGTGCAGACGCCCCGTGCGCGCGAACTCCACGTCGAGCGCGCGGCCCGCGCCCATCTCGACGCGCGCCGACACTTCGGTCTCGGAACGGCGCGCGATCACGGCCGTTTCGCGCGCGAGCAGTGCAGCGCGCTCGCTCGCGAGTGCACGGTCGTGCGCTTCGGTCGCGCGGAAGACGAGTTCGCCCGCGAGACGCGCGGCCTCCAGCACGCTGCGGTCGAGCTCGGCACGCGCCGCGCGCTCGCGAGCCGGGATGCGCCACAAGTCCGAGAGGCTGGCGGCGATCGTGCCTTGCAGCTCCGTTCGTCCGCCGCCGTCGGGGAACAGAAAGAACACGCTCAATGCCGGGTTCGACAGGAGGCCAGCCTGCGCTAGCTCGGCGCGTGAGACCCCGATCTCGTGGAAGGCCGCCTCGAGCCGCGGATGCGAGCCGAGCGTGTACGCGACGCACTCCGCGCGGCTCAGTCGGCCGTCCGCGAGCAGCTCGCGCGCATCGAAGGGCGCGTCGTCGGGCAGGCGCACGTCGTCCGCGGAGATCGACTCCGCGACGATGCGCGCGGAACGCTGCCAGTCCTCGGACGGATCCACGCTCGCACAGCCGGCGACGAGCAGGACCGGCGCGATCGCCGCGCCGCGCAGCGACTTCTTCGTGCCCAGGCGCAAGAGCGCCGCCGGCACGACGATCATGTTGAGCAACGTCGAGGATATGAGGCCCGACAGGATGACGATCGCCATCGGAGTCAGCAGCTCGCTGCCCGGTTCGTCGCCGCGCAACGCCAGCGGCACGAGCGCGAGGCCCGCCGCCAGCGCCGTCATCAGGATCGGCGCGACGCGCTCGACCGATCCGCGGCGCACGGCCTCGGCGAAGTCGGTCACGCCCTCGACGGTCTGCAGGTGGCGCACGTGCGACACGAGCAGGATCCCGTTGCGCGCCGCGACGCCGAACACGGTGATGAAGCCGATCAACGACGCGACCGACAGCACTCCGCCCGACAGCACGAGCCCGGCCACGCCGCCGATCAATGCCAGCGGGAGGTTCATGAGCACGAGCGCCGCGTCGCGCGCCGAGCCGAGCACCCACACGAGAAGCCCGGCCATCGCCGCGATCACGACGAGGCCCAGGATCGCGAGCCGCTGCGTCGTCTGCTGCGCGCTCTCGAACTGGCCTCCGTACTCGACCCAGTAGCCGCGCGGCAGGGCGACCTGCGACTCGACCGCCGAGCGCACGTCCTCGACGAGCCCCGTGATGTCGCGGCCGGCGACGTTGCACTGGACGACGATGCGCCGCTCCGCGTTCTCGCGGCTGATGAAGTTCGGCGTCGCGTCCTCGCGCAGGTGCGTGAGCAGCGAGAGCGGGATGCGATCGCCGCGCGGCGTCACCACCAACGCCGAGGCCAGCGTTTCGCGCGAGACTTCGCGCGCGCTGCCGACGCGGACGACCACGTCGTAGGACTCCGTGTTCTCGAGGATCTCCGTGGCGACCACGCCCTTCGTGACGCTGCCGATCGCGGTGCTCACTTCGGCCACGCCCAGCCCGTGACGCGCGAGCGCTTCGCGATCGATCTCGACACGCAACGCGGGCACGTCCACCTGCGGCTCCACGGACAGGTCCACGACGCCGGGGACGTCGCGCATCGCACTCTCGACCGTTCCGGCCAGCGAGCGCAGCGTCTCCAGATCGCTCCCGAAGATCTTGACCGCGACGCTGGCGCGAGAACCCGAGAGCATGTGGTCCACGCGGTGGCTGATCGGCTGCCCGAAGGTCGCCTGGATGCCGGGGATGACCGCCAGTTCCTCCCGCAGCGCCGCGAGCAGCTCGGCCTTCGTGCGCGTCGGCTTGCCCGCGCGTTCGCGCGCGCGCATGTCGAGCGTGACCTCGAGCTCGCTGCTCTCCACGCCCAGCACGTGCTCGTCCTCCTCGGCGCGCCCCGTGCGCCGCCCGATCGCGACGATTTCCTCGTGGCGCATGAGCGCGGTCTCCACGCGGCGCGCCAGCGCGTCGCTGGCCTCGAGCGACGTGCCCGGCCCGGTCGTGATGCCGACGACGAGCGCGCCCTCGTTGAACTCGGGCAGGAAGTTGCGACCCGCGCGCCCCACCGCGACGACGGCCGCGGCGAACAAGAGGAGCGAGGGGATCAGCACGAACCACGGATGCCGCAACGACCAATCGAGTGGTCCGACGTAGAGCGCCTTGATACCGCGCACGACGCGCGGCTCGCGAACTTCGCGGACGGTGCTGCTGCCGGGCAGCAGCCACAGGCACATCGCCGGAGTCAAGGTCAGCGCCGTGAGCAGCGACGCCGCGAGGCCCACGCAGAACGCCACGCCCAGCGGCTGGAGCAGCCGACCTTCCACGCCCGAAAGCGCGAAGATCGGGCTGAAAACGAGCAGGATGATCGCGGTCGCGAAGACGATCGAGGCGCGCACTTCGACGCTGGCGTCGTACACGACTTCGATCGCGGATCGGCGTTCTCCCTCGGGCAGCGCGGCGTTCAGCCGCATGCGCCGGACGACGTTCTCGACGTCGATGATCGCGTCGTCCACCAAGGCTCCGATCGCGATCGCCATCCCGCCCAGCGTCATCGTGTTGATGTCGCCGCCGAGCAGCCGCAGCGCCAGGATCGCCACCGCCAGCGACATCGGGATCGCCACGAGGGTGATCAGGCTGGCTCGGAGGCTCGCCAGGAAGAGCAACACGATCACGATCACCATCGCCGCGCCCTCGAGCAGCGCGGTCAGCGTGTTGCCCACGGCGTTCGAAATGAAGGTCGACTGCCGGAAGAGCTGCGCGTTCAGCACCATGCCTTCGGGCAGAGAGCCCTGGATCGCGGCGATGGTCGTGTCGAGCCTCCGCGTCAGCTCCAGCGTGTTAACGCCCGGCTGCTTCGTGATCCCGAAGATCACGCCCGGCTCCACGATGGCCGTCCCGTCCGGCGCGCGTCGCGCGGCCGCCGCCGTCCCGCGGCGCAGAGCGGCGCCGATCTGGACGGCACCGAGGTCGCCGACGCGCACGCTGCGGCTGCCGCGCATCACGACGAAGGTGTTCTCGATGTCGTCCGTGGTCGCGATGCGACCGATGCCTTGGACGATCGACTCCTCGTCGGCGCGGACCAGGATGCCGGCCGATACGTTTTCGTTCGCGCTCTCGAGCGCCGCCACGACATCACCCGCGGTGACGTCGAACGCGCGCAGGAGCTCGGGGGCCAGGACGACCTGGTATTGGCGCGTTTCGCCGCCGATCGGCACCACCTGCGCGACGCCCGGCTCGGACAAGAGACGCCGGCGCACGAGCGTCGTGCCCACGCGCCGCAGCTCCAGCGGGTCGTGGCGATCGGACGTGAGACCCACGAACAGGATCTCGCCCAAGATCGAGGCCTGTGGCGCGAGCTTCGGCGTGCGCACCCCGCTCGGCAGCGAGTTCGCGACCGTCGAGATGCGCTCGGCGACGGTCTGTCGCGCGCGATGGATGTCGGTCCCCCACTGGAACTCGACCCACACGACGGCGATCCCGAGGCCCGTGGTCGAGCGCACACGGCGCACGTCGTTCGCGCCGTTGACCGTCGCTTCGATCGGGAAGGTGACGAGACGCTCCATCTCGTCCGGCGCGAGGCCCTCGCTCTCGACGAGGATCGTCACGGTCGGCGCCGTGAGATCGGGGAAGACGTCCACGGGCATGCGGATCGTCGCCCACGCGCCCAGCACGAGGATGAGCGCCGAGATGGCGACGACCAGCGCACGACGCTCGAGCGACCAGCGGATCAGGCGTTCGATCACGGTGCGCTCCTTCTAGCCAGATGAGACAGTCCCGTCGCGAGGCGCAGCGGGCGCTTGCGCTGCAAGGAGGGCGACGGAGGGACGGCCGAGGCGGCCTTCATGGCCGCTGAGCACGGCCCGACGA
>Ga0105049_10002128_pt1 | contig 23421 bp, 17 predicted proteins | sample MAT06_FD_78087 | JGI IMG/M metagenome (GOLD analysis project Ga0105049, IMG submission 78087) | Freshwater microbial communities from Lake Fryxell liftoff mats and glacier meltwater in Antarctica - MAT-06 | ecosystem: Environmental > Aquatic > Freshwater > Ice > Liftoff microbial mat | place...
ACATCGCTCGCTCTCTGGCTTAATTTTTAAAGCTCGCTCCGCAGCATGGATGGCACGGTCCACTTCGCCGGACTGAAAAAGCGCCCAAGAGTAATGTCGCCAATGCGCATCACGCTTCGGCTCTAGCTTCAAAGCCTCTTCAAAATGACTCTTCGCTAATCTAAAATGATGGAGATTCAAAAAGGCCCGACCAAATCCCTGATGGTACCGGGCCGAAGTAGGCTGCAAACGAACCGCGCAACCTAAGTGAAAGATACTCTTGGTCATTTCACCCATCCGATCATTTAACATTCCTAAATGATAGTGGGCCTCTGCCGCATCGACAGACTCGGGCTGGCATAGTCTGAGCAGACGTCGCCACATGCCCACAGCTTCTTCCCACGCCTCTTTCTTCTGGGCGCGAAGGGCTCGATCCTTTAGCCATGGCTTTATAGATACGACCTGAGCATTTATTTGACGCGAAATCTCTAACATAATCTTTATGTATCGCTCCATAGCACAAAAAAAAGTTCAGGTCAGTAACACCCCAGACGCACCCCCCCAAAGCCATACCAATGCTAAACTATTGAAGTTATGGAAACAGTCGTGGGGATCGACTTTGGGACCAGCAACTCAGGGGTTTCGGGGTTTATAAACGGAAAAAATCAAATTATTCCTGATTCCAAAGGGAATCGAATCACTCCGTCTATTGTATCGTTCGGAAAAGATAAACAAGTCGTAATCGGAAGTGATGCCCGATCTCAACTCTTAAAGAATCCAAAACGAACTATTCACTCGATAAAACGTCTCATTGGAAGAAAATTTTTCTCTTCTGAAGTACAAAAATCAAAAGCGCTTCTGCCCTTCGAGATTGTCGAAGACGAAAATCAAAATCCAGTCTTGAAGATCGATGATCATACTTATACTCCACAAGAAGTTTCGGCCTTGATTCTGAAGCATATGAAAACAGTGGCCGAAGAAGCGCTTAAAGTTCCCGTAAAGAAATGTGTGATTACAGTGCCAGCCTACTTTAACGATGCCCAAAGGCAGACCACTAAAGAGGCCTGCGAAATTGCCGGACTCGAAGTCATTCGAATGATCAACGAGCCTACCGCCGCCGCTTTAGCTTATGGTTTTGGACGTTCAAAGAACGAACGCGTGGCGGTTTATGATCTAGGAGGGGGAACTTTTGACATTTCTATTCTTGAACTCCGCGGCGATGTCTTCGAAGTCATCTCGACCGCAGGAGACACCTTCTTAGGAGGCGATGATTTTGATGATCGCATTATCGATATCATGGCCGAGGATTTTTTAAAAAAGAACAATGTTGATCTGCGTAAAATTCAAAGCGCATTGCCTTTGTTGCGGATGAACGCTGAGAAAACCAAGCGTCGGTTAAGCTATGCCGAAAGGAGCGATGTCTATATTCCGAGCATTTTACAAAAAGATGGCAAAACTTTAGATCTGCACTTCACACTTTCTCGGGATCAGCTCAAAACCGCTTGCATGGACTTGATTCAAAAAACTTTTACGGTCTGCGACGAGGCCATGAACTCGGGCCGAATTAAGCCCTCCGATTTGCAAGCCATCATAATGGTAGGCGGCCCCACCAAAATGCCTATGATCCAAGAGGCCGTAGAAGTCTATTTTGGCAAAAAGGCCCTTTGTGATTTGAATCCCGACGAAGTGGTTTCGATTGGAGCCTCTATTCAGGCGCAAGCTTTAGTAAGTGACGTAAAAAGAAAAGCTCTCCTTTTAGATGTCACTCCCCTCGACTTGGGAGTTGCAACCGTAGGAGGTTACGTAGAAACCATAGTCGAGAGAAACTCTCAAGTTCCGGTCGCTAACACCAAAGTTTTTACCACCATCAAAGACAATCAAGACCACGTAGATATTCGAGTTTTTCAAGGCAAGAATCGTCGCGAAGAAGAATCGCTCTTGCTGGGAGAATTTCACTTACAAGGTATTCGCAAAGCTCGAGCCGGCGAAGTCGCTATCGAAGTCAGTTTTGGAATTAACGGCGATGGCATTGTTGACGTTCAAGCTCGAGACAAAGAATCAGGAGCCGTTCATCAAATTTCGGTAAAGTTTGCAGCAACCGCGGGTCAAAAGAAAGTCACTGAGCTCACGAAACGAAATCAAGGGCATCATCACGTAAAACTAAAAGATGATTGGAAGGACGCGGTCAAAATAGTGTTCGCTTCACCACTCGGAAACACTGCAAAGTGTAGTTATCAAGAAGGTTTAATTAGAAATTTTGATCCTTTTTCTGAAAAGTTTAGAATGGTTTCTGAAGATGAGCGTCGCGAAGAAAAAGAAGTTGCCGCTAAAGGATTACAATGGCTAATGACCGTAGAAGATTTTTCGAACGTGGCCCGCTATGTTCATGCCTTTCAAGAAAAGCCAGACGCTGGCGCTAAAGCTCCCGAAGGTAGCTTTTATGAGTTTAGATTCAAAAATGGAGAGGTCCTTTATGGAGCAGCATCTCTAGTAGGTGAGAATGAAATTGGGTTTTGGATTGTTCCTTATTTTAAAGAAGATAAACTTCCCGGAAAGATGTTTATTTTTGCACAAAAGTTAGAAAGTAGCCTGCCGCTTCGGGTATAGAAATGAAGATGTCTGTATCACAACCTCCAATTCTTTCTAAGATTGAGCTCGAAACAATTTCGAGACTCATGCGCAGCTTGAACTACTACCAAATTTTAAAGATTTCTCCAGTCGCAACGGAGGATGAAATTAGAGAAGCTTTTCATCGTGAAGCAGTTTTGTTTCATCCCGACCAATACGCATTTCAAACTGAGGCGGTGATTCAGGCGCTGGCCAAAGACGCCTACCAAAAAGTAGTAGAAGCCTATCGGACTCTCTCGACCCGCGAAAAGAGAATGGCTTACGATGCAAGTTTGAACCCGACGGGCAACTCCATCGACGAAGAATCTACTGTCGATGAGAATGCAATTACCTCAGTGAAAAAGCGGCCTAATTGGGCCAATTCAGGACCCGGAGAAAAATTCTTTAAGTTAGCAGAGCAAGCAATGCAAGCCGGAGACCCACGAACGGCCCTTATGAATATTGGAATTGCGATCGGCAGCGATCCTAACAATGTTTCGTATAAGAATTTCAAAACCAAAGTCGAAGGCGCTTTAAGCGCGAAAAAGAAGTAATCCCATCATTTCAATAAAGAAGGGCTTGTAGACCTTCTCGGTCTATCCCTCTAGGCGAGATCTTGAAGACATTGCGCATAATTCTCTCGTCGATAAAGAACTCAGAGGATTTTTAACGGGAACATTTTTACGACCCAACCAAATTATTGTTAAGTCGAGAACACTTGGCATGGCCTGGATTGATCCGTTTTAATTTAAAAGAATAAGTCAGATTTTCTCCCAATAACGGTGCAAGCCAATTACCTTTCCTAAAATTCGAAAACTCGGATCATCTACTTTCACGGGCAGATATTTCTCGTTCTCAGGAATTAAAAAAATTTGATCGCGCTTTTTTTGCAATCTCTTAATTGTCACTTCTTGCAGCAAAACGGCCACGACAATCTCGCCATCCTCTGCGGTTTCGGATTGCTTCACGATCACCAGGTCGCCGCTTTGAATATCGGCGTTCTTCATACTATCGCCTTGAACTCTTAGCGCAAAAACTGGACCACGAATAAATCCCGGCAAAGCGATATCACCCAAGTGATTCTCAATCGCTTCAAAGGGCTTTCCCGCTGGGGCTGAGCCTAAAATCGGAACAGAACGAAAATCATCGTGATCGCGAAGCTCAAGCCCTCGAGCTCGATTTGGATTCTTCTTTAAAAAACCCTTCTCGATTAAAACGGCAATCACGTCTTGAGCGCTGCCGATCGCCTTCCACCCCATCTCTTTGCAGATCTCCCTCAAGGTGGGCATTGAGCCCGCGCTGTAGAGCTGACCTTTGAGATACTGATAAACTTTCAATTGAACCGGGCTTAGGGGGTCTAAAGACCTTTTCTTCATAGCCATACTTTTGTATGGTATTAGAATCATTGCTCGAACGCAAACAGAAGATTCTGTAGTCAATGTGCGAAAAAAACTAAATAAACCCCCCTTCCCTAAAATCCGAGACTCTCCTAAGGTCGCGGCTTCATGAAATTTAGAAATCTCTGCATTATCGCCCATGTCGACCATGGGAAAACCACTCTGGTAGACCATCTGCTTCGTCAGGCGGGAACTCATCGTGCAAACGAAACCGTCACCGAGAGAGTCATGGACTCCATGGATCTTGAAAAAGAACGTGGGATTACCATTATGGCTAAGAACACGGCCATTAAATTGGGCGATACAAAAATCAACATCGTCGACACTCCTGGCCATGCCGATTTTGGTGGAGAGGTAGAAAGAATTCTTTCTATGTGCGATGGCGCGCTCTTATTGGTAGATGCCGCTGAAGGTCCACTGCCCCAGACTCGATTTGTTTTGCAAAAAGCTCTGGCGCGCGGATTTCGACCTATCGTCGTGGTTAACAAAGTCGACCGTCCAGAATGCAGCGACGGCAGACGCGTGACTGAAGTCGTAAACGCTATTTTTGATTTGTTTGTCGATTTAGGGGCTAGCGACGAACAAGCCCACTTTCCGATTATTTATGCATGCGCAAGACAAGGCTGGTGTGCAACCACTTTAGAAGAAGCCATGACTTTCTTAAAAGACTCTAAGGGCGCGAACCTTAAGAAACTCTTCGATATGATTCTGAAAGAGATTCCAGAGCCGAAGACAGACAGCTCGCAAGATTTCAAAATGCAAATTTCGAATCTTTCGTATTCAGATTATGTGGGCGAACTCGCTATCGGCCGCCTATTCTCTGGAAAATTAAAAATGAACGATCGGCTTTTTCGAGTCGGCGTGAATGATAAAGGCGAGCCGGTAAAAGAATCCTTCACCGCGACTCGAATTTATACCTACGACAACTTAGAACAGATCGAAGTTCCAGAGTTAGTCGCTGGCGATATTGGTATAGTTTCGGGCTGCGAAAAATTTGAAATCGGAGACACCCTGGGTTCTGCCGAAGAGGTCCAGACCTTTCCTCGTATTACGGTCGAGAAGCCCACGGTCGGGATGATGTTTTGCGTAAGCAATTCTCCTTTTGTCGGACAAGAAGGCAAGCCCCTCCTCTCTCGAACACTTTCGGACCGAATGACTAAAGAGGCCAAAAGAAACGTTGGGATTCGTTTAGAAACCACCGAAAGCCCAGATCAATTTCGCGTTTTAGGTCGGGGTGAGTTGCAGTTCGCTATCTTGATTGAACAAATGCGCCGAGAAGGTCTGGAGTTTATGGTCGGTAAGCCCATGGTTCTTTTTCGCGGCAAGGGTGATAAACGCGAAGAGCCTCTCGAGAAGTTGACGATCGATGTTCCTCAAGAAATGGCAAACGAAGTAACCTCTCTTTTTCAAGAGCGTCGCGGAATCCTGCAAAGCTACGAACCCATGGAAAGCATCAATCGAGTTCGCTTGATTTTTGAAATTCCAACCCGAGGCCTCCTCGGAGTGAGATCAAAGTTTCTGACCATCACTCGCGGTGAAGGCCTTATGAGTAGTGAGTTCATTGGCTATGCTCCGATTCGATCCACTATTTTTCAAAGATCGACGGGCGCACTCGTCGCCGATCGTCGTGGAGTTTTAACAGAGTACGCACTCAAAGGCTTCACCGACCGCGGCACGTTCTTCTTTGATCCCGGCTTCGAAGTCTATGAAGGCATGATCGTCGGCGAAAGCAATAAAGACAACGACCTTAATTTGAACGTCGTCCGAGAGAAAAGGCTCACTAACTTTCGCGCGGGCCCCGGCAACGCCCTTGTTCATCTTCATGGCACTAAACAAATGTCTCTTGAAGATTATTTGGAGTGGATGGAAGGCGACGAGTGGCTAGAGATTACTCCAAAGTCGATCCGGCTTCGGAAGAAAGTTTTGGCCGGAAACCTTCGCGGTGTGAAAAAGACTGATTACGCCGAGACGGCTTAAGTCTAGCGGCCGAAGGTAGATTCTAAAGAATATGAATCTATTCAAACCACGACAAAATCGGCTAGCGATAGAGTAGATTATTTCAAGAAGGCGATTCGTCGCGGCGGAGACTAAGACTTTGTCAGAGCTGCACATAAGTGAGTGAGGTTAAATCTCTGCATTCGCAAATAGCTATGTGGTTAGTGCCCATCGAATAGAGCCATGATGCGATTTGGTCAGATCAAAAAAGCCTAAGATCTTCACATCTATCGAGTCCCATTCAATATTATTAGTTTATCGATCGCGTGTTTCTTTCGAATAAACGATTAGAGCGCGACTACTAGAAAACGTATTCGCGAGTACGAGGTCTTGCGTCGAGAGTTTTGATGCAGGGCCATATTATCTCGGAAACGGCGCAGATCAATTTACCCTGGGAGGTACCATTGGGAGTGCCGTCTATGCCATTGGAGACTTAAAGAAAAGTGCGGTAAAACCAAAAAGCTATGCCAAGGCAGACGTGTCATATCGAGGGAGGAGTAAATCTCTGGGATTCTCTTGGCAAGCTTTGCGTTTCAACATACCATACATATGTATGGTTACAACCGATATTGAATTAAAGCCCGAAAAGCCCCCTGCCGCGGCCTTTCCCGCTTGGCTTACGGCCAAGCTCGTTCATCCCACGGCGAAGCGCTCTACGACCAACGGCTGCTCTTTTACCCAAGTCCTAGGGGCTGAAGGCTCAGGCACTCGGCGCAGCGTTCTCGAACTGATTCCGCCCGGCAAGAAGGTCGTTTGGCTAGCCTCCGAATGGCGTATCTATGCCCCCCTTCTCTGGACTCTCGCTCAAAAAAAACAGCTACAACTTTTAGGAATCGAATGCGCCGAGCGAAAGCGTTGGCGAAATTTATGGAGAGAACTCTACGAGGCCAAAGCTTTTGAGGTGTGGGTCATTGACCATCTTCATCTCAAAAATGCCGAAGGTTTTTTTCTCAAACAACTCCTCCAAAATTTAAACGTACAAGTTTTTGTTTTAGAAGATCGAGTACATGCGTTTTGCGAAAAGCGAGTCCGCATCCAACTTCAACACCACGAGCACTCTTTGAATTGGCAAAAAGGGGCTTTGAATAGCGGCGGTAAAAACAATTTCATACCACACACTCAATCGATTCCCGCTTCTTATCTGCAAAGTATTCGGGAGGAGTTATGTTCGGGGTTTTAAATGGCATCGGTGACGCAGATATTTCTCCGCACTGCATGAAATTTCAGAAGCTCTGGATCTACGATTTAAGAATTTTTAATGAATTTTGGCAGAACAAAATAAAAACTAAAAAAGAAATTATTTTTGATAAATCTGTCTGGTCTGTGGTTCTAAAAGCTTATGGTCTTCAGACTTTCTCGCCGCTATTACACCTGCAGAAATTTGCTAAAGACTATTTTGATCATTATCGCTCCCCCATCAGCAGCAAACAGATCGAGAAAGTATTCCACCACTTTCATCGCTTAGGAGTTCATAAGCTCGGACATCTTCAAAAAATTCCCTTCGCTCAAATTCAAACTCGCTGGGGAAAAGACTGGGGCGATTTTTTTAAAGGAGTCGTAGACCCTGAATTTACACTTTGGAAGTGGGAGCCTTATCGTAAGCCCCAAGTTTTAGAAGCTAGCTCTTTTTTTGAAGATCCGGTGATTCACATGGAGATCATCAAAGAGACTTGCCGACAACAGCTAGAAAGTTGGAGCAAGATTTATCCCCATCTCGGGCTTGAAAGAATTGTTCTAAACTTAGGAGCGCAGACCGAAGAAGGAGATCAATGCCTAGAGTTAGACTTTGGCAATCAGCCCTCCTTAAAAAAAGAAATGGATTGGATCTTAAGAGTTCTCGAAGAACGCCTGCTCCAACTACAACTTCAATCTCCACTACAACAGATCAGCATTAAGCTCTTCCCCAAACTAAAATCTCCTGGCTTACAGCTTTCACTCTTTCAGAAACAAGACACCTGCACGAACTTCAAAGACATCTGCCAAAAACTAGCCGCTCAAGGTTTCTCGGCTTTTCAGCCCGAAGTTCTCAGCTCGAATGTGCCCGAAGATTCTTGGCGAAAAGCTGAATCTTATAAAGAAAGTTCGAGCTTCTGGAGTTTGCCTCAAAGCAACATCACTCGGCCGCTCATTCAATATGCACCTCGAAATATTTCAGAACCGAAAGGCAAGCTCTACTTCACTGAGCGTCTGCATTGGTTTGATGAGTTGGGAAAAGAGTTTAAACGCGATTATTATCTCTGGTTCTCACACTCGCGCTGGCTTTGGATTTTTAAAAATCAAGCCGGCCAATGGCATGAGCAAGGTATTGCCGAGTGAAGTCTGAATTCGCAGAACTTTGTACGAAGAGCTGCTTTAGCTTTTTACGAGGAGCTTCTCATCCTCACGAACTCGTTAGTCGTGCCCACCAATTAGGCTACCGCGGCCTTGGGCTTTTAGATCGCCATGGTTTTTATGGAATGGTGCGCGCTCAAGAACAAGCCAAAGAATTGAAATTCTCCATCGTTCATGGCACAGAAATCAGCCTTGAGAATGCCGATATTTGTCTGATTGCTAAAAATTTAAAGGGCTATCGCTCACTTTGCCGGTTTTTAAGTGAAGGCTTTCAAGATCAAGAAAAAGGCAAAATTCATCTCACTCGCGAACTCTTTGAGAAGTGGATTGACGCTCAGAATATTTTTATTCTTTTAGCTCCTCGAAACTTTCCTTCACTTTCTTTATTAGAATGGTTTCAGACCCGATACCCTCTTTTTCAATTTGTCACCAAACGACTGCATCCCGATCTAGACTTGCGCATGAAGCGGTGGCTCGATTCATTACCTAAAAACATCCCTCGGGTTTGGACTTGGGATCCACACTTTCATGAGCCTTCTCGATTCGAGCTTTTTGAAGTCATGCAAGGTATTCGAGAGAATATTCCACTTTCTAAAAGGCATTCGTCTTTTAATTCTGAAGCTTATCTAAAACCTCTCTCGGCTTTAGAAACCTATCAAGTCCCTCTCGATTATAGAAAGCATAGTCTTTCAATTCTAGAGTCTTGTGAGTTTTCACCTTTTCAAATTCGCTATCACTATCCACGCGAGTGGCTTCCTGAAACCAAAACCCCTCAAAGCTATCTACGAGAACTCTGTGAAGTCGGATTAAAAATTCGCTACCCCGCTCAAAATGGCCTGGGCAGTTCTAGTGCGCCCCCTTCGGTTCTGGCGCAACTAGAACATGAACTGGCTCTCATTCAAGAGCTGCAATACGAAGATTATTTTTTAACCGTGTGGGATATCGTAAAATATGCTCGCTCGGTCGACATTCTCTGTCAGGGCCGCGGCTCGGCTGCCAACTCTGTAGTTTGCTATCTTTTAGAGATTACTAACATTGATCCGGTGCAGATGAATCTGCTCTTCGAAAGATTTATTTCTAAAGAGCGCGGTGAAGCTCCCGATATCGATGTCGATTTTGAACACGAACGTCGCGAAGAAGTGCTGCAATATATTTATAAAAAATATGGCCGCCATCGAGCCGGCATGGTGGCGACTCTCATCACTTATCGTACTCGTTCAGCAATTAGAGATGTGGGGAGAATTCTAGAAGCCCCTTCATCCGCCATCGACGAATTCTCAAAGCGCTCCGGTTGGCGAGAGAATGTTTTTGAAACGCCGCCCGCAGATCCTCTTTTGGCCAGAGTTCTCCGTCTGGCCAAAGAGCTGCGTGGCTTTCCTCGGCATCTTGGCCTTCATACGGGTGGGATCATTATTTGCCAGGATCGACTCGATGAAATCAGCCCTATCGAGAACGCGAGCATGGCCAACCGAAGTACAGTGCAGTGGGATAAATACGACGTCGAGAAATTAGGCCTCTTAAAAATTGATATCTTAAGTTTAGGCATGCTCACTTGCCTTAGAAAGTCCTTCGAACTTTTAAAAAAACATCAGATCAATAATCTAGAGCTCCATAGCATCCCGCATGGCGACAAAAAAACTTATGAAATGATTGGAGAGTCCAGAACCGTCGGCGTGTTTCAGATCGAATCTCGCGCCCAGATGAGCATGCTCCCGCGATTACGCCCGCAGAATTTTTATGATCTGGTGATAGAAGTCGCTATTGTAAGACCAGGCCCTATTCAAGGTGGTATGGTTCACCCTTATCTTCGCCGACGAATGGGACTCGAGAAAGTTGATTATGCTCATCCCCGCTTAAAACCCATTCTCGAGAAAACTTTAGGCATCCCGATCTTTCAAGAACAAGTCATGAAGATCGCCATCGAAGTGGCGGGCTACAGTCCTGGCGAGGCCGATGCCCTTCGAAGGGCAATGGGCGCCTGGAAGAAATCAGGCAATCTCACTCGCTTTAGTGAAGACATCTCTCGACGCTTAATCGAAAGGGGCGTGCCCGCCGAATTCGCGCATCGGATCTGCGAGCAAATTTTAGGATTCGGAGAATATGGATTTCCAGAATCTCATGCGGCAAGCTTTGCGCTTCTTACCTATGCCTCGGCTTATTTAAAAATGCATCACCCCGAAGTTTTCTTGTGTGGGCTTTTAAATTCTATGCCCCTAGGATTTTATTCTCTGCATGTCTTGACGAGTGCTTTTCTAAGAGAAGGGGTTAAGATCCTTCTTTTTGATATCGCCGCCAGCGAATGGGACCATACTCTCGAAAAACAAACCGACGGTAAATTTTCTCTCCGTTTAGGATTTCGAATTGTGCGAGGATTAAGCAAAAAAAATGTCGAAAGCTTTTTAACGGCTCGCAATCAAACTCAGAAGATTGATCTCTCTTATTTTGAAGCGGATGAGCGCGCCAATCTTGCTCTCGCTCAAGCGAACGAACTGCGCCGAGAAAAATATTGGCAGGCCTTGGCCCCCAAGAGCGTTCCCCTCTCTCTTTCTTTAGAAAAACTTCCTCGCTTTAAAATTCCAACCCCTTTGGCCTCGATGCTTTTAGATTTTGAATTTATGCAGACTACTTTGCAAACTCATCCCGCCAAGCTCTTCCGCGATCAATATTGGAAGTACCCTATTGCAAAAGAGCGTGTGAACTATGCTCGAGATCTCGAAACCATGCCCGCCAACCGAAACGTAATCGTTTTCGGAGTCATCCAAGTCATCCAAAGCCCTCCCACCGCGAAGAATATGGTCTTCATTACTTTAGAAGATGAAACCGGATTTTTAAATTTAGTGTTTCATCCCCAAGTCTTTGAACGCTTTAAAAGTATTATTCAAAGCGAATGGGCAATTTTAGCTCAAGGTCGATTGCAGAAAATTCAAACTTATTCCTCGATTTTAGTGACTCAAATAATAAAAGGAGTTGCGCCCCAAACAGCCCAGATTCCTACTTACACGGGACTCAAGCATCCTCGTCAGGCTGTCTCTACTAGATCTCTCCGCAATTAGTTTCTAGTCTGCAAATTCTCGCCACCCCTTCACTCTCTGCAGAGGAGCCCTAAAAGCGATTCTCAATAACCGCAAATTGCTTCGCTGTCATTCTTTAGACGCGCCCCAACACGCAGGCTGCACTAAGATACAATAGAAGAGTGGGTGCTGCAGGGAAGATCAAATTAATTTTTATGGGGCTTTCGATAGCTCTGGGAGCCACTTTGCAGGCCGTCACTCTAGAAGGTGTGGCGAAAGAATGGGCTCCAGTTCTTTACAAAGATTTTGATCATGGCCTCACGCAAAGTGAAACCGGATTCAATCCCGTAGACCATCCTTTAAATTTATTCTTCGACGGCAACAAAGATCTTCGCGATAACGCGATCAATGCTTTCATTCTCGATCGTGAGAATATTCGTAAATCGATGCAAAATCCCACGGTGTATTATTCGGTCATCGAATCGGCCACCCACTACTACATTACCTACATCATTTATCACGCCATCGATTTTAAGATTTTTGGCCACGCCCATGATACCGAGAATATTTGGACGATTGTAAAAAAAGGTACTTCGCCTTACGGCAGCTTGGTCGCTCAAATTACCAACGTTCACGGCTATCCAATGGTCTATGCGCCAGACACAAACTTAGAATCCGAATGGCGAACGAAGGTAAACTTTCCGACTCAGATGAGATTATTTCCACTCATTGACTCGTATTCACTTTCTCATCGCGAGGGCGCGCCTGAGTACATTAAGAGAGCTCACAGCTTGAGTTTTCAGGCTTTTATTTCTTCTCGAAGTCACGCAATCTACAAATGGTCTAAAGAAGCTTGGAAGAAAGGCCAAGGCAGCGGCGGAGTTTATCTTCCTGAAAACTGTTCAGAGTGTCTGCAGCAGCAGGGCAGCACTGTAAAAGATCAGATTTTCACTTATCGTTTAGAAAATTGGGATTCTACCGTGAGCAGTCTGTTTAAACCGGTGGCGGGCCGCTATTTGAGTTATCTTCCGGCGGGGTACGAAGAGTTGATTCCAAAGGCCAACCTCTTTCACACCACCTCGTTTAAGACGCCACATCGATTGGCAGATCCTATCGGCATGCATGTGTGGTTTTCAGGAACTCACGAGGGCGTTAGCCCCAATTATTTATATAATCCTTATATTAAAAAGAGCCCCAGTTTATGGGCCTCTTGGGAACTCAGCAGAAAAAAACGATCGGCGAATTGAACTCTGATTTTCAGGATTCGCTAGCCATTTCTAAACAAGATTAGACCTTGAGTAAGATCGTAGGGCGACAGTCCAATCGTCACCCGATCTCCGGGCAGAACTTTGATGCTAAAACGACGCATCTTTCCGCAAAGTTTTGCGTTCATTATGGATTTATTCATATCCAAGCGAATACGATAAATTCCACCGGCAGCAATTTCTTCTACCATACCTTCTACTTTTACTAAATCATCTCGAGCCATCTATAAGCGCCTATTGGTAGTACAAGATGGCCCGGCTGAGAATGATAAAAATATCATTCTTCTTATCGAAAGCAGTGCTAAACCCTGATTATGCATTTTCTGAGCTTTATTTTTGCTTTTGGCCTGACCTCAGCGACTCCAGAGTCCGATTTAAAGACCGGAGACCTGGTTTTCCTAGATTTGGACTGTGGAGACCTGTGTACATCGATTGCGACCGTTACCCGGCAACAGTTAGACAGCCAGGGGCCAAATCTATCTCATGTCGGCGCCATAGATCGAGAATCAGGCGCGATCAAAGTCATTGAAGCTTGGCCGTTAGGGGGCGTGAAAGAAACTTCGTGGGCAGAATTTAGCGCTCGAGTAAAAGATCCGAACCGTCTGGTGATTCAAAGAATAGCTCCCGAATGGCGAGATTCTGCCAAGCTTGCGGTCTTAAAAATGCGTGAGTTTTTAGGTCGACCCTATGATCAAATTTTTGCTCAAGGCATAAATGAATTTTATTGTTCAGAATTAATTTTAGAAGGCTGGCAGCAAATGCCCGACAGCCCCTTCAAATGGCGACCCATGTATTTTGGGGCCGTCTCGTCATCGGATTATAGAATCTGGTCGACTTATTATTCTGGACTTGGAATAGAACCCCCGACCGGCTGGCCAGGGGTTAGTCCATTAGGAATTTTTTTAGATGCTCAAAAGATTGCACGTCCTTAAATTATCTCAATTCAAGAACAACATCTCTCGGTACTTAGGCAGAGACCAAAATTCATCTGATACGGCTGATTCGATGGCATCACAAACCGTGCGAGTTTGCTCCATAATCGGCATCAAAGTTTCGGCGCAGATTTTGGCTTTCTTTGGTTCATCGTGCTCGGCTCGCATCTTAGTCAAACCCGCTTCTAAACTTGCTCGATGATCTAAGAGATCCCCATAGTGTTTCTCAAGCCCTTGCAATCGATCGCTCACTCGCTTGCTCGCCCCCCCTTCTGACTTCGCTTCTTCTAAACTCTGCAACAAGCTAGCTCGCGCCTTAAGTTCACGTTCACACGAAGAGATCACGTAGGTATCGACCAGCTCTGCCAAGGTCGATACTTCGAGATCAATCTGTTTGATGTATCGCTCTAAGAGCACATTGTGTCGGGCTTTCAATTCGTCAGCGGTCAAAACTCCGGTTTCAAATAAAAATGCCGTACGCTTCGAATCGTCCAAAGGAGTCAAGGCTTCAGACATATTCTTAAGCTCTAAAAGCCCTCGGCTCTTGGCTTCTTTCTTCCAAGAATCTCCGTAGTTGTTGCCTTCAAAGCGAATTGATTTTGTTTCTTTAACAACTTCGCGAATCAAATCCATAACCGCATCGTCTCGATTCTTAGCAGTCGGCAACTTTCTCTCTAACCGATCTGACATGAGCTTAAAAGCGTCGGCAGCCGCGGCATTCAAGATAGCAATCGGAAATGCCACATTGGCAGAGGCTCCTACCGCACGGAACTCAAATTTATTTCCCGTAAAAGCAAAGGGAGAAGTTCGGTTGCGATCGGTATTATCTTTTGCGACGACCGACAAATTAGAGACGTTTAAATTAATCACTGCTTCGGTCGCAGAATCTTGGATCACTTCGTTCTTCTCAATGCGATCTAAAATATGACTTAGAGTTTCACCTAAAAAAGCACTGATAATCGCGGGAGGCGCTTCGTTAGCCCCCAAGCGATGATCGTTGCCTGGCGATGCAATTCCCGACCGAATCACTGGCGAATGATCATGCAAAGTTTTTAAGACGCTCGCCAAAACCGCCAAGAAGCGCAAATTTTGGTGTGGGGTCTTGCCGGGCTCTAACAAATTATCGCCCTTATTCGTCGAAAGACTCCAATTGCAGTGCTTGCCACTTCCATTCACGCCCGAGAAAGGCTTTTCGTGAATCAAACAAACAAAACCATGTTGGGTTGCGATCCTCCTCATCATGTCCATCAAAAGACAATTGTGATCGGTCGCCACATTGACATCTTCAAAAACGGGAGCCACTTCAAATTGCGAGGGAGCCACTTCATTGTGGCGGGTCTTAATCGGCACTCCCAATTTATACATTTCTTGCTCAAGCTCTTGCATAAAAGCCAAAACTCGATTTGGAATACTGCCAAAATAATGATCTTCAAATTGTTGGTGCCGAGTCGAAGATTGCCCAAGCAAAGTTCTTCCGGTCATCACTAAATCGGGGCGCAACGAGTAATAATTACGATCGATGAGAAAGTACTCTTGCTCCACTCCTAAAGTCACACTCACTTGAGTGACGTCGACGTCTCCTAAGAGTTTTAAAAACCGAGTCGCTTCTTTAGAAAGAGCCTGCATCGAACGCAACAGCGGCGTTTTGTGATCAAGAGCGATGCCGTTATAACTTACGAAAGCTGACGGAATACAAAGAGTGCGCCCATTGGCATTTTCAATAATGAAAAGGGGACTTCCTGAATCCCATGCCGTGTAGCCACGAGCTTCGAAAGTCGTTCTCATCCCCCCACTCGGAAATGAACTGGCATCAGGCTCTGATTGTAACAAAGCACTTCCCGAAAATTTCTCCATCACCAAGGTTTGGCCAAGGTCAGAGGTTTTAGTCGAAATAAAAGCGTCGTGCTTCTCAGCCGTAAGCCCGGTCATGGGCTGAAACCAGTGGCAAAAATGCGTTACGCCATTCGCATTAGCCCAATCTTTTACAACACCGGCAATTTCATCGGCGGCCGCCTTCTCGAGACGCTTTCCTTTTTGTACCATCGCCATCAAAGCGTTGAAGGTGTCTCTCGTAAGTTTGTCTTTCATTTGATCGAGACCAAAAGTCATCGATCCAAAAAAATCACTTACCGGCAAAGGCTTTCCCAATGAGTCCGTAGGTCGATCAATTTTTCGAATTCCTGTGCGAGTGGCGTGTTGAAGCGCGTGAGTGCGCGTTGTATTTGCTGACATGATAGTCCCCTCTTCTAAAATCCGGCTTTAAATCAAAATCTAAAACTCAAACTTTAAAAAATTAGTTGTTTAGAAACCGGCGGGATTCTTAAAGAACCCCAAAGATTTCTTGAGACCATACTCGAGCGCGCCTTTATTGAGGTCAACCAAAGTTTTGTCTCGATTGTCTTCTTGAGTTTTAGTTTGAATGAATAGCCCACTTCATGACGATCCCTGAGCCCGAATGGGCCTTCGGCCAACAAGTGTTTAAGCCGCTCTCGACACCATTTCACTCGTCTCTAAAAAGTCCAAGTCCGGAAAGCGCTCGCGAGCTTTGTTTAAAGCGTACTCCGACGAACAAAGAATAGCGTCCCGATCTTCGGCATCCCGAGCCAATACCGTGTCGTAGCTTCTTGAAAGCTCTGCTAGCTGTTCTTCGATTTTTTTAGGGTCGGCTGACTTTTTCGGAAATACCCAGCGACAAAGCCGAAAGTTACTAACTTCAAACTTAGACTCAGCACCGTATTCGTTTTCTAATCGATGTTGAATAACTTCGAACTGCAACAAACCCACCACGCCAACAAAAATATCATTAGAACTTTTAGGAAAGAAAACCTGACTCGCTCCCTCTTCGCAAAGCTGCTTGAGACCCTGCTTAAGTTGCTTGGACTTTAGCGGAGTTTTTAACACCACACGGCGAAAGTGTTCGGGCGCAAAATTTGGAATTCCCAAGAACGATAGCTTCTCTTTTTCGGTAAGCGTATCACCAATCTTATACTCACCAGTGTCATAGAGCCCGACAATGTCGCCCGCATACGCCTCTTCGACATGCGAACGCTTAGCAGCCAAAAATTGAAAGACACTTGAAATCTTGAACTTACGATCATGACGAGGCGAATAAAGGTCCATGCCCTTTTCGAAAGCGCCCGAGCAAATTCTTACGAAAGCAATTCGATCACGATGACGAGCATCCATATTGGCTTGAATCTTAAAGACAAAACCCGTGAATTGCTTTTCAGAAGGCTCAACAATTCTTTGCAAGGCGAGTCTCGCTTGAGGCTCGGGCGAAATCTCGCAAAATTCTGAAAGCAAAATCTCAATTCCAAAGTTATTGAGAGCACTCCCGAAATAGACAGGGCTCTGCGAGCCATTTAAATAAAGCTCGCGATCAAAATCTCCGTAGATTCCGCTCACGAGCTCGGCTTGCTCACGAAAAATTTCGAGAATATCAAACTCCGCCCATTCGTCCCAGCGCGGGTCATTTAAGCCAGAGGTTTGAATGGTTTCGGCTCGCTCGACGCTCGTATCAAATCGAGAAAATGTCTTCTTCTCTAAATGATAAATTCCTTTAAACGACTTTCCGCTTCCGATGGGCCAAGTTCGCGGAATACATTTAATTTTTAAAACTGATTCAATCTCATCTAATAATTGAATGGGCGAAAGGCACTCTCTATCAAATTTGTTGATGAAGGTCAGAACGGGCAGCTTTCGGTCACTACAAATTTTCATGAGCTTCTTTGTTTGCTCTTCAATCCCCTTGGCCCCGTCGACAACCATCAAGGCCGAATCGACCGCCGTGATCACCCGGTAAGTGTCTTCACTAAAATCATGATGGCCGGGAGTATCGAGTAAATTGATGCGGCAGCCGGCATAATCAAACTGCATGACGGAGGACGTCACAGAAATTCCACGCTGCTTTTCGATCTCCATCCAGTCGCTGGTGGCGTATCGAGTGGCTTTACGAGCTTTTACGGTGCCGGCTTCATGAATAGCACCCCCATAGAGAAGAAGCTTTTCGGTAAGAGTCGTCTTGCCAGCATCAGGATGTGAAACGATACAAAAAGTTCTTCGATTGGAGTGCTTGCTCATAAACCAAGCAATATCTTCTTCTTTATCTTATGTGCCAATTGAATTTATCGTCTTAGTGGGGGAGCATCGATGAAACTAAAATCTATTTGTAAATTAATCGCACTCAGCATCGGACTTTTAACGAGCGGACTGGGTTCGCTAGAGAGTTCTCTATTAGGTTCTTCACTAGGCTTAGAGAACTTCTATATAAAGACGGCCAAGTCTGGCACCAATCCAGGTTTTGAAAAGAGCCCCTGGCCACTCGTTTTAGAATTCAATAAAAATGCTGACGGCCTAGAAACCGTTCTTCTTACCGACGTTCAACTTCTTCGCCAAATAGCGCAAAAACCCGAAGAGATTCCCTTCGATCCCATCGTAAGCAGAGAACTAAGCACCATAGAAAAGAGTATAAATGCTGCATTTTTAATCTTCTCAGGCCTTTTGATTATGATGATCCACGACGTCTATGATCTGGGATCAGAATTCAGGCTACTTAGAATGCAGGGACTCATTCTTTTCTTTTTTCCATCAGACACGAGCGTTCTTTACTATCGTTGTGGCAATAAAGAATATCAGATTGCTTCAAGTGACGAGCCTAACGAAAAAGAATTGCTCGAGATGAAAACCCTTGAAGAAGTGCGGGAGCTTTGCGGTGAAGGGTCCAGAAGTAAGCCAAGTTCATAATGACAAACTCTCTAGAAATACCCCGTTTGCCATTAATAATTTCATTAATTTTTCTGGGCGAGCACCCGAAAAGCTTAGCCCTAGCCCTGTTGTGCTGGCCGACTGCCTCTAATAGACTAGAGTCACTATGATTTTTCGCGCCTTTTTACTAATCCTCTTTTTCTGCCCTCAAGTCTTTGCGGCAACAGACTGGCAGCTTAGTAAGAGTAAAAAATCAAAAGGCCGAATTATTTTTTCGCACGATCAAGTCTCAGACGCTCAATATTCAGAGGGTCAATATTCAGAGGGTCAATATTTAGAAGCTCAAAATACGCTCCTGGCCGGAATCGAAATTCAACTTCAACCAGGTTGGCACACTTACTGGAAGAACCCCGGCGAAATTGGATTGGCTCCGAAATCTAAGTGGAGTCTCGAAAACAATTGGACCGCTGGTCCGATTCTCTATCCCACGCCTGAAAAACATAGTGTATCGGGAAAGTCGACACTCACCTCATTTGGATACTCAAACAATGTTGTCTATTTAACGGAGCTCCGCGGGAGTCAAGATCTTAAGGGCACACTCGAATTCAACTATCTCGTCTGTGAAACTTTGTGTGTTCCAGAAAAATTAATTTTTAATCTAAAATTGAAAGTGGGTAAGGCTTCTGAAGCGCAACGACAAAGCTCAGAGTTTGAAAGACTAAAAAAACTAAAAGCCAAACTCCCCGCGACGTCTTTGGCGGCTGACCTGAAATGGCTTTCGTCTAAAGAAGTTTCTATTTCGAATCTCGAGGCTAATGACGAAGTATTTGTTTTTAGCCCTGAAAAGTCAGGCATTTTTTGGACGCTCGAACCCACTGAAAATAAAAAAGTTCTTCGTCTTCATAAAGAATTTTCTAAGTTAGAAATTCTAGTGAAGAAGCCAGAGTCAAGTCTGAGCGGCGAACTCACACAAACACCCGCGTCGGCAAGTTCAGACTCGGCCGCAACCGAAGTGAGCTTCTTCTTAGCCCTTCTCTTTGCCTTCATTGGCGGGATCATCCTAAACCTCATGCCCTGCGTGCTTCCGGTATTAATGCTAAAAGCTCATTCCTTAGTCTTGTCGTCGAAGAAAGCCCACGGCACCCTTTTAGCGACCAGCCTTGGAATCATTTCTTCGTTCGTCTTGGTGGGAGTCTTAACGGGCTTACTCAGACAAGCGGGCTTGCAAATTGGCTGGGGATTTCAATTTCAGATTCCGGGCTTCTTGGTAATTATCAATCTTATTTTGTTTTTATTCGCTTTAAACTTATTTGGTTTATTTGAAATTAATCTGCCCAACCGTTTGAATCAAAAGTTTTCAAATGGGGGGCCCTTTCTTGAAGGGGTTTTTGCAACGATACTAGCAACTCCTTGTAGCGCGCCATTTTTGGGCACCGCGCTCACTTACGCACTTACTCAAGGTTGGCCGTCCCTCTTGCTATTTTTCTTTATGATGGGGCTCGGACTCGCCACGCCTTATCTGCTTTTCTTAGTGAATCCCTCTTGGGTTCGCTTTCTTCCAAAGCCCGGCCGATGGATGGACAGAATGAAACGGATTTTAGCCTATGTTCTCTTAGCAACCATGCTTTGGCTGACGTATGTTTTGCAGCAGCAAGTGGCGACTAGCTTTATCAGTATTTTCTTAGTCGGGGTATTTGCGGTTTTCATCGTGATCAAAGAATTCAAAACTTGGGGTCGCATTTTAGGTATCGCAATCATTGCCTCAGGCTTAACTTATGCATCGAGTAGCGAGGCATTTTCGAATCATGCAATCTCTACAAGCGCCGAAGCCCTATTTACCGAAAGTGATCTTGAAGAACGCTTGGCCAAAGGCGAAAAAATATTTCTCTATATCACCGCTGACTGGTGCCTGACCTGCAAGTTTAACGAAGTGAACGTCATTAACACGAAAGGGTTTAAAGCGCTTTTGAAAGACAATAATTTTAGTTTGATGAAAGTCGATTGGACAAAAAGAGATGCGGCGGTCGCTGCTTTCTTAGAAAAAAACGGGCGCGTGGGCATTCCCTTTGCCGGAGCCTTTACCTCTGAAAGAATAAGCCTTCTTCCGGAGCTTTTAACTTTTGAAGACGTTAAGAAAGCGCTCTTAGTACCGCGTCGGTAAACTCCGAAGTGGTCGCCTTGCCTCCGACATCTCCCGTTAAATTATTGCCTTCTCTGTAAACTTTGGCCAAAGCCGCATGCAAGGAGTTTGCATCTTTCTCTAAACCCATATGCCTCAACATCATGACCGAAGAAAAAAGTAAGGCCGTTGGATTCGCTTTGTTCTGGCCGGCAATATCAGGCGCAGTGCCGTGGACGGCTTCAAAAACAGCGGCTTCTTTTCCGATATTCGCACCGCCCGCCAAGCCAAGCCCGCCAATCAGGCCCGCACAGAGGTCAGACAAAATATCGCCATAAAGATTTTCGGTAACGATCACATCAAACTGATGCGGTTTAGTAACTAACTGCATGCATGTGTTATCAACAATCATATCTTGAGCTTCGATGTCTAAAAATTCTTTAGCCACATCTCTAAAAACCGAAAGAAAAAGTCCGTCTGTTTTCTTCATAATATTGGCTTTATGAACGCAAGTGACCTTCTTTCGTCTTTCGCGCCGAGCTAATTCAAATGCATAACGGTGAATTCGCTCACTGCCTTTTCGAGTAATTATTTTGATACTTCGCATTTCGTCTGCAGAAACCTCTTCTTCGATGCCCATATAAAGGTCTTCGGTATTCTCTCTGACCACCACTAAATTTACGCCTTCAAAGGGGGTTTTTATTCCCGCCAACTTAAAGCAAGGTCGAACGTTTGAATATAGGTCGAGAGCTTTTCTTAAAGCGACGTTCGCCGAACGGTGACCGACTCCCACTGGTGTCGCAGTCGGACCTTTGATGGCGAGCCCCAGTTCTTTCACTCGATTCAAAGCAGCAGCGGGCATGGCATCATTGATCGATTTTAAAGTTTCTTCGCCGCAGGGAATTTCTTCCCACTGCAGATTCAACTTCATCGCGTCCAAAACTTTTACAACGGCATTACAGATCTCAGGCCCAATTCCGTCACCCTTTAAAAGACCGATTTTCTTCATGCCTTATTGTATACAGGCCGTGACAAGTTCAGCAACACGAAGGGGTATAAAGCATCTAATTAAGCCGAGATCGAAAGTGAGTCGACAACTCATTAAGCACCAAACCGATTTGCCAAAAGAAGCGAGAGAAGCAAAAAGCTTATAATTTAAGCAAAGGCCGGCCTCTTCAAACCTTCGATCGACCGCCGGGTGCCCCTAGCTTGATCAAGATAGCACTCAACAGAAAGCTCGAGAAAAATATTTGCAGCCCCAAAGCCACCAAAGCGAAGCCTCTTATCAGGTTGATGATATCGATCTGAATTAAAAAGAGCGCTCCAAAAAAAACAAAAACTAAACTGGTTAAAATTCCATATTCTAAACGAAATCGATCTATCCAACGGCCAATTCTTTGGTCGACCACAAAGCTGTCGCTACTCCAAAGGACGGCTTTGGCTAGAATTCCAAAAATGAGAATCTGAAAACTAGACGAGCTAGTGAGCACCCCGGCGGCCTGAAAACCCAATCGATTTGAATTAAAAAGCCAAAACGAAATTAAGGCGCCTATGAATGCAGGAATCAAATAAAGATAAAAAGGAGCAAAGAGAAGAATAAATCGCAAATGCCGCCAACCATCTCTCACCGTTCGAAGCTTGGCTTCGCCGCCGCCACGCTTGCGATATTTAATCGGGCGTTCAGAAATTTTTAAGCCAGCCTTTCTTGCATGAATTACCATTTCGCTTGCAAACTCCATCCCTGGAGACCGCAAACGCAAATCACCAATTTTTGTTTTACGAAGCGCACGCAAACCGCAGTTAATATCTTGCACATTCGTGCCATAAAAAAGATTGAGAACCCGAGTTAAAATCGGAGTGCCAATATGTTGATGCAGCCAGGGCATAGCACCAGGCTCGCATTGATCGGCGAGACGATTGCCAATCGCAAAATCAGAGCCCGACTCTAAAGCTTCAATCAAGCCATTGGCGTCGGCAAAGTCATAGGTCATATCGGCGTCGCCCATCACCACAAAGTCGCCCTTGGCTTCTTGAAGCCCGCGAAGAATCGCAGAGCCATAGCCGCGGCGTCTTTCAACTACCACTCTTGCGCCCGCCTTCGTGGCGAGCTCAGCGCTCTTATCGGTCGAGCCGTTGTCGACCACCAAAATATCGAGGTCATGACCAGAGAGGCCCGATTTAACCTCTTTAATGCATTCTGAGATGCAGTCTTCTTCATTTAGGCAGGGAATCACGACTGATATTTGAGCCATCTGAGAGCTAGTCTGGCTCAGATGACGCGCCGATGCAAAAACGATCGATCATCTATGCAAATAAATCACAAGTTTTCTAGAAAGTGACGTTTATCGTCTGACGCTACTTATTAATGTCGGTTTGCGTCAAAAATTGTCGTTAATTCATTTGGCAGTTTTTAGCGCCAAGATCTAAAATAGTGATGAAGAATCGAGGGGCTAGCGCTGCCAATTCATCCAGTTCAAGCCTGGCATAGAAGCTGCGATCTCTAGGTTCGGGCTGTGGCTGTCAGATTTTTTATCATTAGGGTCTGGCGTAATTAAAAAGTTAACAAATAAGAAAACCCGGAGGGTTGAGATGAAAAAAATAAAAGCATTTACACTAATTGAGCTCATGATCGTCGTTGCGATCTTGGGAATTTTGGCAGCGGTAGCGATTCCCGCTTTCTTAAACTATATTCAGCGAGCGAAGACGGCAGAAATTCCTCCTCTTTTCAAATCGATTGTGGATAGCGAAGCTGCGTTCTGGCAAAGACCTCGTCAATCAAGTGCCTCCGCATCTGAAGCCACGGCTTGTGTGCTGATAACCCAAACTTCGCATGGCGCTGTTCCCACTCAAGTAAAACGAGCCTGGGGGAACTCATCAGGTGTAGCTACCAAAGGACTTCAAACTTTAGGAGTTTCTTCGAGCTCAACTTATTATATGTATTCAGTCCAAAGCGGAAACCCTCTTGAGACTGCCTTAGATGCTGCCACTACATCAATTGCTCTCGGCGTTTGTGGAATCGACACAACGGGGGCTATTTCGGATTCGGCTGGGGCCGCGGTTCCGAATTCACTCGTTGTAGGC
>Ga0105049_10002131_pt1 | contig 23414 bp, 18 predicted proteins | sample MAT06_FD_78087 | JGI IMG/M metagenome (GOLD analysis project Ga0105049, IMG submission 78087) | Freshwater microbial communities from Lake Fryxell liftoff mats and glacier meltwater in Antarctica - MAT-06 | ecosystem: Environmental > Aquatic > Freshwater > Ice > Liftoff microbial mat | place...
CCTCCAGCATCACCGCCCGCGCGCTCGTCGCCCTCGCCCTCGCCGCGGGCCTCACCAACGCTCTGCCCCGCACACTGCAACCCGATCTCGCCATAGCCGCCGCGGCCGCGCCCGCCGCTCAGCCCACCTCCCCCTTCCGCCAAGGATCTTCCGACGTCCGCCTCTACACCCATGCGTACAAGGACTTCGTCGGCAAGGACTCCGATGGCCGTCTCATGTGGACCCTCCCGAAGGACGCCACCCTCGAAGTCCTGCCCGAGTATCGCGGCATCGGCGACAACGACCAGCAGTACCTCGACACCCGCATCACCATCGTCCTCCAGGACCGCACCAACAGCTTCTGGGCCATGATCGCCTCACTCGAAACCGCCGACGCACGCCTCTTCCGCGACGAGCTCGAGAAGGCCATCCCGCAGCGCATCAAAGCGCTCGAAGGCCTCGGCAAGAACGCTGGCGACGCCCAAGTCGCCGCGCCGCGCTTCGCAAGCAGCGATCAGGCCAGCAAGTTCGGCGAGATCAACCCCAAACTCCCCCTCCGACCCACCGTCTCGGGCCGCTCACTGAGCAAGCCCATCATGATCTCCCTCACATCAATCCCACCCGGCACGCCAATCAAGAGCGACCTGAAAATGGAGCTCACACTCGCCGCCGCCAGCAGCCTCGCCTCCAACATCACTAACGAGCTCGGCCGGCGCGACCTCGCCCTCGCCGAAAAACTCGCGGCAGACATCGCCCGACCCGGCCAGGCGCCAGCCGCACCCGCGTCGCGCTAGCACATCACACGCCGTCTCAACAGTCCGCGTTTACCGCCCGCCGCGCGCTCGGGATGTTCCCAACGCTCGGCGGGCGGCGTTTCGTCGCCGCGTCACGCCCGGTACGATCCCTCCATGCACGCCGTCGTCTGCACCAAAAAAGCCGAGCCCGGAACTCTCGTCACGCCCAACATCCGCTTCGCCGCAGACTGGCCCGAGCCCGCCGCGCCCGGGCCCGGTCAGGCCCTCATCCGCACCCTCGCCAGCGCCTTCAACCAGATGGACCTCTGGGTCGGGCGCGGCGTTCCGGGCCTTGATCTCGCCTACCCGCGCGTCAGCGGCTGCGACGCCTGCGGCGTCGTCGAGGCCGTCGGCAGTGGAGTCGATCCCGCATGGCTCGGCCAGCGCGTCATCGTCAACGCCGCCACGCGCGTCCCCGAGCGATCACGACCAACCGACCCACCCGGCTCCACCCTCGCGCCAAACTACGAGCTCATCGGCGAGCACCACAGCGGCATGCACGCGCAGAAGTTCCTGATCCCCGCCGACAACATGGCCGCCATCCCCATGACCGGACAAGCCGCCATCCCCGCCGAGACCGCCGCCGCTTTCGGCCTCTGCGCCCTCACCGCCTACTCGATGATCATCACCAAGGGCCAGCTCCGCCCCGGCCAGTCCGTCCTCATCACCGGCATAGGCGGCGGCGTCGCCACCGCCGCGCTTTCCATCGCTCGCTGGATGGCCTGCCCAACGATCGTCACCAGCCGCCACCAGTGGAAGCTCGACCGCGCCATACAACTCGGCGCGAGCCACGGAATTCTCGACACCAGCCAAGCCACAGGCCAGGACTGGTCGCGCGATGTGCGCGCCTGGTCCAGCAAGCGCGGCGTCGACATGGCCATCGACTCCTCCGGCAAAGCAACACATCTCAACTGTATTAGAAGTCTCGCGCGCGGCGGCGCCTACGTCTCGCCCGGCTGCACCAGCGGCCCCGACGCCACCACCAATCTCGCACGCCTCTTCTGGAACCAGCTTCGCGTCCTGGGCTCCACCATGGGCAGCAACGACGAGTTCCGCGAAGTCGCCGCACTCTTCAGAGCTGGCCAACTCGCCCCAGTCGTCGACCACGTCTACGAAGCCAAGGACGCCGCCAAGGCCTACGCAAAGCTCGAAAGCGCCGACCAGTTCGGCAAGATCGTCCTCCGCTGGGAGTGATCGCCTTTGACCGGCCAGCCTCGGGGTGGCCCGCAACTGCGTCGCGTGTCTTCCGGCGCTCAGCGGCCGCTTTCAAAGAACAAAGCAGCCGCGGCTTGGGCCGCGGCTGCGCAGAGTGATCTTGATGTCGGGCTGCGGCGCTTACGCCTTGGCGGCAGCGGCGAGCTTCTGCTGGCGGGTATACCCGTACTTGCGCTTGAGAGGCTTGACGACCAGGCCCGTTCGGATCGCCTTGGTCGAGACGCGAAGGCGGACGGCGACGCCGTCGACGATCGTGTACACCGACTGGAGGTTGACGCGGTAGACGCGCTTGGTGATGCCCGTGGGCTTGAGACCGAAGCCGCCCTTGCTGACGGCCTGGCCGCGCCACGCGCGCTTCATGCCGCGACCCGTCGTCTTGCCTGTCAGTTCACATGTGCGGCCCATCGTTCACCTCGCGAAAGAATCGTTTGTTGACCCACCGGACGATTCCAGATGGGCCTGAATGCTAGGCCGGAGCGCCGGTCCGGGCAAGGCCCGTGTCGTGACGTGATCGCCGTGACGGCCGTGACGGCAGTGACCGCCGTGATCGCCGCGATCGGCGCGATCGCCGCGGCGTCAGGCTCGCGCGGGGTCTGAGCTGCCCGTTTCGGCGGCCAGGGGCACGACTTTCGCATCGTCATGAGCCGGAGTTCGGGTCTGGTTTGGAACTGCCTTCACGCCCATGGCCTCGGCCTGTGCCTCGAAGAGGCGCTTGCGTGAGATCTTGATGGCCTGGATCCCGATGTAGCTCGCCGCGACCATCGCGAGGAAGTAGATGAACCGTGCGCGAACGAGGCTCGCGCCCGCGCCGATGGTCGCGAAGCTCGCGGCGATCCCGTAGAGGGCAAAGACCGCGCCCTTCACGCCGAGCCAGCGCTTGAGCATGTGGTGCAGGTGCTGATCGTCGGCCGAGGAGATCGAGCGGCCCTCCATCTTGCGCCGGACGATCGCGAGCGTCGTGTCGATGATGGGCAGCGAGTAGATGATGAGGCCCGCGGCGACCAGGTGCGTCTTGCCCGTGTCGCCCATCGTCAGGATGATGACGCACGCGACAAACCCAAGCAGCAGGCTGCCCGCGTCGCCCAGGAAGATCGTCGCGGGGTTGAAGTTGTGCGGCAGGAAACCCATGCACGCGCCCAGCAGCGCAAGACACAGGATGATGCGCTGACCATCGCGCGGGCCGTCGTCCGCGACGGCGAGCCCGAGCGCAATCACGAGGAAGCCGACCGCCGCGATGGCCGTCGTGCCGCTGAGCAGGCCATCGAGCCCGTCGATCAGGTTGCTCGCGTTGGTCAGGCCGATCACCGCGAAGCCGATGATGCCCGTTCCGATCCAGTAGATCACGTCGATCGGGATCGCCTCGCCCACGCCGGGGACCGAGCTCGGCAGCGGGATGAGAAAGCCCAGCGTCTCGAACCCGTTGATGTTGAGCAGCGGGATGCCGATGGACTTGCAGATCGGGAGGATGAGGCCCGCGGCGAGCTTGACGCCGACCTCGTCGATCGCGAGCGCGGCGGCAGCAAAGAGCTGGCCACCGAGCTTCACGCGCGGCGAGATGTGGGCCACATCATCAACAACGCCCACGAGCACGATCACCGTCATGCCGAGCAGGATCGAGAAGGGAACGGGCATCACGAAGCCGCTCTCGCCGAGATTGTCGGTGCGGTGCCATTCCATCATGCCCGGTACGCGCGTGCCGATGACGGCGAAGACGATGCCGGCCATGAGGCCCAGATAGACGGCAACGCCGCCGAGATACGCGACGGGCTGCTTGTGGATCTTGCGCGCCTGATCGGGGCGATCAATGACGCCGCCGTAGATGGCGAGCCGGCGCATGAGGGGCGTTGCAATCAGCGTGACGAGGAAGGCGGCGATGAGCACGCCCACGTACCCCTCGAAGATCGACAGGCGCGTAGGCGCATCGGCCTGGTTCGCGAGCGCGCTCGCGGCGAACGCCGGAGCCAGCGACGAACCAAGTTGGAGACCTGCCTGGATCACGAGCGAACCTCTGGGGCTGAGAGACTCTGGTGCGTGCCGGACGCGAACTGCGGACGAGCTTCCTGGATCCAGCGCGCGACATCGGCGATGGTCTGCTCGAGCGTGGTGCGCGGGGCCCAGCCGATGAGCTGCCGCACGCGTGAGAGATCAGGCCTGCGCTCGAGCAGGTCCTCGAAGCCGCTGCCGTAAGCCTCACTGTACCGCACGCGCTCCACGCACGAGCGCGAGCCGAGGGTCCGGATCACAAGATCGGCCAGCGCCGCAATGGAAATCACACGGTCTGAGCCGAGGTTGAACACGGCGCCAGCAGTGCGGGGATCGCCCATCAGCAAGGTGAGCGCTGGCACCACGTCGCGCACGTCGCAAAAGCAGCGAGTCTGTTCGCCGCTGCCATAGACGTGGAGCGGTTTGCCCTCGATGGCGGCCGCGACGAAGCGCGGCAGGACCATGCCGTAGTCGCCGACCTGTCGCGGGCCGACGGTGTTGAAGAACCGCACGACCGTCGCGGGCAGGCGCTCCTTCTCGTGGTACGCGAGCGCGAGGAACTCATCGATAGCCTTGGAGCATGCATAGGACCAGCGCGTCGCGGTGGTCGGGCCGTAGACGACGTCGTCGGTCTCCGAGAAGGGGACCTTGGTTGATTTTCCGTAGACCTCGGAGCTTGAAGCAATCAGTGTGCGGGCGGGACCGCCGCCGGGGCCGTGCGTCATGGCGAAGCGAAGCATCGCGGCGGTCTGCTCGACGTTGACCTCGATGGAGCGGATGGGCTCTGCGATGACGAGCTTGACGCCGACGGCCGCGGCGAGGTGGTAGATCTCGTCGAAGCACTCGCCCTCGCCGAAGGCGTGGAGCGCGAGAGAGAGATCGGCCTCGACGACACGAAGTCTCGGGTGCGCGGCGGGGAGATTGTCGCGCCGGCCGGTGGAGAGATTGTCGACGACGGTGACGGTGTCGCCTCGGGCGAGGAGATAGTCAACGAGTGTGGAGCCGATGAAGCCCGCGCCGCCACTGACCAGGACGCGCCTGGGAGCGTCGGGTTTTTCTGGTCGCGCGGTCTGCGGCATGAGTGCCTTTCGCGTTGTGTTGCGGCGGGCTAGGCGGCCTGCTGGTACTCGTGGCTGACCTTCATGTTGCCCTTCATGTAGCCGCCGGCGGAGGCGCGAACGGCGTTGACGATGACGCCGAGAAACTCGCCGCGTGCGTCGGTAAGCTCGTTCTTGAGGCGGTTGACCATGCCGCGCTTCTCGGCCATGGCGCGGACGACGAGGATGGAGGCGTCGCACTTCTGGGCGAGGGCCTGACCATCACCGGCGACGACGGCGGGCGCCACGTCAACGAAGATGACGTCGTACTTGGAGCGGACCTGCGCGAGCAGCTCGCCCATGGCCAGCGTCGAGAGGCGCTCGAAGATGCGGTGCTCCTTGGAGCCCGCCGTGAGGATGTCGAGGTTCGCGGTCGAGGTAGCCTGGATCACATCGGCGAGCGTGCGCGAGTTGCCGAGCACGTCGGCGAGTCCGGGGGACTCTTGCAGGCCGAAGATGCGGTGCATCGCGGGGCGACGGAAGTTGGCGTCGATCACGAGCACGCGGCGTTCGGCGCTGGCCAGCGAGAGGGCAAGGTTGGCGACAACGGTGGTCGCGCCCGAGCCGGGGAGGCCGCCCATCACCAGCACGGTGCGCTGGTCGGCAACCTGGATGCGCTTAAGGAGCGTGCCGCGAACCTGGCGGAAGCTCTCGGCGACGACGCCCTTGGAGCGGTCGCGGAAGGCGGTCTCGGCGGCGCCCGCGCCGGCCGGGTCTTCGGCTGCGTCGGGGATCCATCCGAGCAGACGCGTGCGAGGGAGGATCGCGATGTCGGCGGGGCCCTTGACGCGCTGGTCCACGAGCTCACGAAGAAAGACGATGCCCGAGACAAGGCCAAGGACCGAGACGATGCCCGCGGGGATCAGGAGGCGCCACTGCGGGAAGGCCATCTCCTGCGGCGGGCGCTCGGCCTGGACGAGGAGGACGCGGTTGGCCGCGGAGAGCGTGCTTAGGCCCTGGATGTCCGAGAGGTCCTTGGAGAAGGAGGCGCGGTTGGCCTGTGCGCCCTGGATCTGGCGCTCGATGTCCTGGAGCTGGCCGGAGATTCGGGTGAGGTCGGTCAGGCGGGCTCGCTTCTGGGTGGCGTTCTGGTCGAGGGTGCGCCGCTGGGCCTCGAGCTGGGCGAGGCCGCGGCGCATCTGATCGAGGTCGGCATCGAAGGACTTCCTGAGCAGGTCCTTGCGGGTCTCGTCCATGTTGGAGCGGGCGCCAGCGAGGCGTGCCTCGAGCTGCTGGTACGAGCGGTGTTCGCGGCCGATCCCCATGTTGAGCAGCGTTTGCTGCTCGTTCTCGATGCGGGAGATCTCGGCCTTGACCTCGAGCATGAGGGGCTCGCGATCGACCTGCTGGCGGAGATTGTCGCCATAGGTGATGCCAGCTGGGCTGTTGAGCTCCTCCTGCATGATCTGGCTCTGGGCTCGCGCGCCGTCCAGGTCCTGCGTGACCTCGACGAGCTTCTGGTTGATGGTCTGGAGGTTGGCGCGCTCGCTGTTCATCTGGTCGTTGATCGAGTCGACGCCCTGGGTCTGGATGATCGAGGCTCGCTGCGAGGCGAGGGTCGTGATCTCCTGATCGACGCGGGCGAGGCTGTCACGCAGCGTGGTCTGGCGCTCATCGAAGCCGGCGCGGCCGCGCCGGCCGAGCTCGGCCATGTACTTCTGGCGGACCAGGCCCAGGATCGCGGTCGTCTCGAACTTGTCGGTCCCTTTCATCGAGAGCTCGATGAGAGTGGTCTGCGGGATCAAGCGGGCGCCAACGTAGTCCTCGAGGTCCTTGGCGGCGTCGTCTGAGTCGAATGCCTGGAGCCCGGTGGCGGGGTCGGTCCTCATGTAATGAGCGGCCCACTTGGGTGCCTGGGTCACGAACTGGGGATCCTCGACGGTGCGCCGGTAGACGTCGGCGGAGGTCATCTGGCGCACCTCGGTCGCCATGAATCGCAACATTTCCTGGTCGTTGGCCATCGTCGTCGTTTTGGCCACGCCCTCGAAGGCGGGCGTGCAGTTGAAGACCGCGGCGGGTCGCCACTGCGGATAGACCTGTCGCAGCACAATGTGGGCGCCGACGCCCAGGCAGCCGCCGACGATGGCAGCGCCGAGCAGCACCCACTTGTAGCGGTTGAGGAGCTTGATGGGGTCGATGGCGCCGAAGGCCGAGGGGGCAGCGGTCTGCGAAGCACCGCCGCCGCCGCCCATGCGAGCCGCGGCAGAGGCCGCCGCCTGAGTCGCGACTGGTTGACCCGCGGATGTTGTGGTCGTCGTCATCGTCCGTCCTTCCACTTCAGAACCCGCAAGCGAGCTCGGTTTCGGGCGGTGCCAACTCTCGGCACGCCCGCCAGTTTTCCATTCGGTCCGATAGGCCCGCTGGCTGAGCCCGATCAGGCGGCACGCCAGAAACCTACTGGTGGGAACCCAACTTCCCAGACACATCTGTCTTCACACGAACCAGTCCAATCACCCGTACGGCCCATCGGCCTCACGGATGCAACGTCAGATTCCCCGGCCTAGAGGCCCAGGGTGGTGCGCAATTGCTGCAGCTCGGCGACGATCGTCGGGTCGGCCTGAGCACCTAGGCGTGTGGCGACTTCCTGGGCCCGGCTCGCAAGGGTCTTGGCCTCTTCGGTCTTCTGCTGCTTGATGAGGGCGTCGATCAGGTGGACCACGATCGTGAGCTGCCCGGCTGGCGAGGTCGAGCTGCTGAGCGCCTGTCGAAGGTGGCCCTCCGCCTCGGGCGCTTTGCCCAGGGCCAGCAGCGTGACGCCGAGGGTGTCCAATATGTCCGCGCTGGTGGGGGCGAGCTTGACGGCCCGCTCGGCCAGGGGCAGGGCGAGCTCGGGCTTCTGGAGCTTCTTTGAGAGCATGAAAGCGGTGTTGTTCAGAAGCTCCATGTCCTCGGGGAACTCTTCGAGGCCCGGCTTCATCTCTTCCACGGCATCCTGGAAACGGCCGAACGTATAGAGCACGGCTCCCATCGTCCGGAACGTGGCCTGACGCAGGGCAGGGTTCTTCGAGGACTTGATGATCTCGCGCAGTGTCCTCAGGCCAGCCTCGAGGGTGGACTCTTCCTCGATGTCGATGCGGGCGCGGAAGTAGGCGAGCCACTCGGTGGCGCCGGGGACGACGCCTTGGCTGATGGCGTTCTCATAGAAGGTGCGGCGCTGCTCGGACTTGTCGAGCACCTCGCGCATCGAGGTGCTCCAGCTCATCATCGGCTGGGCCTGGGAAGGATCCAGCACGCGGAGGGCCGCGACGGCGGCGGACGCGGCCTCGCCGCGACGGTCCTGCAGGATGCGGAGTCGTGCCGCGGCCATGAGGAAGCCGGAGTTGGTGGAGATGCGGTCCCTGGGCTTGGTCAGGACGGTCAGGATGCGCTCGGCCTCGCCCAGCGATGGGTTCTCCTTCACGAGGAGCGAATCGAGGTATCGGAGAGCAACGGCGTCCTGCTGATCGATGTCGAAGGCGGCCTTGAAGAAGCGCCGCGCGGGAGCGAGGCGGTTGTTGCGGAAGAAGGTCTCGCCGATGCCATAGGCGAGCTGCACGTCGCGCGGGCGGGCGCGGACCGCTTCATCGGCGACGATCTCGGCGTCCTGATCGCGCGGGCGTGAGCCAGCGGACTCCATGACGAGCAGGTCCGAGACCAGGCCCACGGCCAGCGCCGTGTCGGAGGGGTTGAGGCGGATGACGGTGCGCAGATCGGCGATGGCGCTGTCCTTGTCGTCGAGGCGCGCGTGGATCGCGCCCCTCAGGCGGAAGGCCTGCCACAGGCTGGGCTGGAGCTGGATGGCGCGGCTGAAGTCGGCGAGCGCGTCGCGGCTCTTGGGATCCTGGGCGAGGAGCAACTGGCCGCGCTTGAAGAAGACGCGCGCGTCGTTGGGAAAGCGGACGACGGCCTTGTCGAGCGCCTCGCGCTGGCCCTTGGCGTCGCCGCGGCCCGAGAGAACGTCGGCGGTCAGGAGCATGGAGGCGATGTCGGTCTCGCGGCCCTTGACGCCAGCGAGAGTGGCCTCGGCCTTGTCGAAATCGCGGAGCATGACCTGCACCTCGGCGAGGCGCTTGCGGAAGTTCTGGCCGTCGTCGTCGACTCCAGCGGCGAGCATGCCCTCCAGGGTCTTGGCCGTGTCGGCGTAGCGGCCGGCGCGGAAGAGGATGTCGGAGAGGATGCGATCAACGTCCAGGGTCTTGGGGTCCTGATAGGCCCGGGCCTTCTCGAGCTGCCCGATGGCACCGTTCTGGTCGGCGCGGTCCATGAGGAACTGGGCGAAGGTCAGGTAGGGGCCGACCTCGGGCTTGGGGAGGCTGGCGATGTAGTCGTCGAAGCTCTTGATGGCGCCGAGCTGGTCGTCGCTGGTCCAGCGATAGCCAGCGTCGAGGGCGATCCAATCAAGCCCCTTGCCGAGCTCGCCCGCGGCGTTGATCGCCTCGCGAGCCTTCTCCATCTCGCCAAGGTCCATGTGAGCCTGGGCCAGGGCCATGAGGTTGGAGCGGTCGCGCGGGTTGGCGGCGCGGGCTCGGCTGCGGCGCTCGGCGACCATCTTGCGGTCGCCCAGCTCACCCTCGAGCTCGAGCCACATATTGAGGAACTGCGCGTCGCCTTCTGCATAGCGAACAGACTGGCGTGCCGCGGCGAGGGCCTCCTCGCGCCGGCCCATCGTGGCCAGCGTGCCAACAAGCTCGTTGATGGCGGCGACATCGGTCGGGCGGAGTTTCAGGGCCTCGCGGAAGGCTTTCTCGGCGTCGCCGGGGCGGCCCGCGCCATTGAGCAGTCGGCCATACAGCCGCCAGTGCTCGGGCTGAACCGCCGCGCGATCGACGACCTCCTTCATGACCACGAGGGCCTCGGGGATCTTGTTCTCTGAGGCGAGCATGCGGGCCCGGAAGGTCACGCCGCCGACGTTGTCGGCGTTGGAGACGGCGGCACGTTCCACGAACTTGCCCGCCGCGGCCATGTCCTTGGCCTCGATGGCGCCGACGAAGCGGATCTCAAGGATGCGGCCATCGTTGGGCATCAGCGCCTCGGCCTTCAGGAGCGCGGCCTCGGCCTCGGCGGGCTTGCCCTGCGTGCGATACGCGATCGACTTGGCGAACTCGATCTCGCCATCGGGAACGGTGCCGCGCTGGAACTCCAGCACGGCGAGCTTGCGCTCGAGCTCGTCGGTGATGGAGAGTGCGATCTCCATTTCCTTGAGGCCGCGGTCCTCGGGGTGGGCGATGATGGCGGCCTTGACGTCGGCAAGCGCCAGCTCGCGCTGGTCGAGCCTCATGCGGGCGCTGACCAGGGCGCGCACGAGGCGTACGTCGGGGCCGGCCTGCTTGAGCCTGGACTCGATGAACTTCACGACCTCTTCGGCGGCGCCGGGCTTGTCGGCCAGCCGCTGCTGGAGGCCCTGGGCCTCGATAATGATCTGCTGGATGGGATCGGTGACGGCGCCCTGTCCTCGGAGCGCGCGAACTGTGGTGAGGCGCTCATTGATGGCGGCGTTGTCCGGGAGGGCCTGGGCGGCGCTGGCGTAGAGCGACTCGGCTTGCTCGAGGTTCTGCATCGCGAGCTCGACATCGCCGAGGGTGATGACAGCCTGGAGGTTGCCGGGCTGAACCTGCAAGAGCTCGGTCAGGCGTTCCTTGGCCTGGCCGGGGAGCTGGAGCTGGAGCGCGACCTGAGCGCCAAGAAGCAGCGCGTCGGGATCGTTGCCCTGTGCCATCTTGTTGTAGCGGGCAATCAGCTCGTTGGCCTGCGGGAGCTTGCCATCGATGAAGGCGAGCCAGCCATCGATCAGGACGAGGCGCGGCGAGTCGTTGCCCTCGACCTTTGCCATCTCCGCGCGGTGGGCGCGGGCGGACTCGGCAAGCGTGGGGCGCGCCTCGGGCGTGGCGCGCTGCCAGGCGCGGACGGTGTAGAGGGCCTTGAGGAATCGGGCCTGGATCCGCTGGCCGAAGAGGCGCGAGCCCTCGGTGCTGATGGCCGGAACGGGGAGCAACACGATGCGATCAAGCTCCGCAACGGCGAGCGCGATGGCATCGCGAGATGCGAGGACGTCGGCGCGGGCGATGGCGAGGTCGGCGTCGGCCGGGCGCTTCTCGGAGGCCAAACGTGTGGCTTCCTCGGCGCGTGCGAGCCGTGACGCGGGGTCCAAGAGCTGCTCGAGCGAACGAAGCATGTCGAGGACGCGCAGCGTGGCCCGGCTCGGATCGCCCTTGATCATCGCGAGAGCTTCGTCGAGCTTGGGCTTGGCGTCGGCCTGGAAGGCGATGGCCGCGGCGCGGACATCGCTGCCAGAGTTGCGGGCGCTGCGGACCGCACCGTCGAACTCGCGCCGCACCTGCTGGAGCAGCGCGCCGGGGTTGCCGGGGTTGGCGGCGGAGAACTCCGCGCTGACCTGCCCGACGGCCTTGTCCAATCGCGCCTTCTCCTCGGACTGGCTGGTGCGCTCGGCCTGGTTGGCGAGGACGCTCAGCAGATCCTGGAGCATGAGGGAGGACTCGATGTCGGAAGGTTCAACGCGCAAGGCGGCGCGAAGGTCTTCCTCGGCGCGCTTGCCCTTCTCGCCCGCGGCCTCGGGCGCGGCACCGACGATCCGGGCCTCGGCCAGGCCGCGGTAGCGGCGAAGCACCTCCCACGGGCCGGGCTGCTTGGCCGCGTGATAGGCGAGGAAGGTGTTGGCCTCGTTGACCATGAAGTCCACGGACTCGCGTTGGAAGGGAGCGTCGAGAACCTGACGCTTGAGCATCTCGAGATACTCGCGCTGGGCCTCGACGTTGTCACGCTGCACCTGCGCGAGCGAGCGGATCGCGTTGCGAAGGTTGTTGAGATCGTTGTTGTACCGGACCTGCTCGGGGGGCGAGAGCTTCTTGAGCGAGTCGCGCCACTTGCCCAGGTACTCGGAGTTGGTCTTCTCCTTGAAGACCGCCTTGCTGTAGTAGACGACGGCGTCGTCGAACTTGCCCGCGGCAACAGCCTTGTCGCCCATCCGCGCAAGGTCCGTGGCGGAGTTGGTGACGAGGTAGTACGTGGCGCCAGCCACCAGCGCGAAGGCGCCGATCAGGCCCGCAGCCAGCATCGAGACAAACTTGACATTGACCTTGCTTGCCATCGCGCTCGCTCCGACTTCTCACGCTCCTGGGTGCTGGCCTCTATCGCCAGCGCACTCCCGAGAGGCTTGTGTTGATTCCGACTTCCACCCGAACCGACCCGAACTAACCTGACCCGACCCGACCTGAAACGACTTCCATCCGACGATTGCTGCTACCAATCCATCGTTCTTGCTGCTGGTTCCATCAGCTCCCGCCCTTCGTGGCCGCTTCGCTCGGCTCGGGGTACCGGCCCGCCTCGACCTCGACCCAGTCGGGGACGCAGAGCATGAGCTCGGGCAACAGACCATCGAGAAGGCTCGCGGCCTCCTTGGCGAGCTGCTCGCCGCTGGTGATCCCGCTGACGCTGGTGACCTGCACCTTCATGTAGAAGGCGTACTTGGTTCGAAGGTCGAAGGCGAGAAGTCGAACGCCCTCGGCGCTCGAGACCCAGCCGCCGTTGGCGACGAAGAAGTAGCCCGCGTAGAAGGGCTGCTCATCACGCGAGCGAAACTCCATCGTGCGGAGCGCAATGTCTCCGGGATCACGCGGCAGGCGCACGTTGACGCCCGGCGCGGTGCTGAACTCATTTGGGAGGCGCACGCGGAAGATCCTGCCCGCGAGATGCTCGGGGACGCCCTCGTCCTGCACCCACGCCGCCTGATCGAGCGGGAGGGGCAAGTCGCCCATGATCCCGCCGATCTGCAGGCCCCCGCCGACGAAGCAGCGATCGGGCACATGCGGCACGGTATCGATCATGCCCGTGTAGTACGCGGCGTGGAAGTCCATGCGAACCGGGACGCCCACGCCACTACCACCGTCCTTCTTCGCGCGCGTGTCCTTGCGGACGAAGACGCGCGAGATGTAGTTCTTGGTGCCCAGCACTTCCTCGACCTCGGCCTGCTCGCGCCGATCGACACCTTCCTGAATCCAGAGCGCGGTCTCGCGCGGGAGGCCCGTCAGGAGGCGGTTGTTGGGAGGCTCGATGGCCTCCTTCTGCAGCGTGATCTTGAAGTACGAGACGCCCGCAGAGAGGCCCGCGGCGGCGCCGAGCATGACGACCATCGCGACGAACGTCGCGGCCCAGGCCGCGCGGTTCGTGCCCGCAGTACGCTGGTTCGTGATCTGGTTCTTGGTCTCGTTCATGTTCTGGTTCATGGTCTGGTTCACGAAACGCCTCCAACTTTGGGCGCGTTCTGAGCCTGCGCAGGGGCCGCGGCCGGAGCGTCGTCCGCGATCACGCGGTTGAGCGCCCACACCACGCCGAGAAAGAGGAAGAGCCCCGGCACCAGGAGCAGCGTGCCGATCAGCATGTGGACATCGCCGGTAGCGAGGTCGGGGTCGATCAGGCTCAGCAGCGCGAGGATCACGACGCGGACGACGTTGAGCAGCAGCGCCACGGGCGTCGCGAGGAGCACGAGGAGGATGCGCTGCCACCACTCGCTGCACGCCAGCACCGCGACGGCGGCGCCGAGCGCGAGGAAGGCGATCACCATGCGCATGCCGCTGCACGCCTCGGCGACGTTGAGCGGGATTTCCTTCCCCTCGTACACCATCTTGAGCGTGTTGCCATCGACCTCGACGAAGAACAACTTGGTCGCCGCGAGGAGCGACAGAACGAGATACGCGCCCTGGCTCGCAAGCAGCTGGAGCGCGAAGGTGATCTTGATCATCACCTGCTCGCTGATCGTGACGCCGAAGGCCAGGAACGCGATGGGCAGGAAGAGCGCCCTGAAGAGGACGGGCCCGCCGACGAGCAGAACGAGCCCCGAGAGTGCGAGGATCATCGCCGCCCCCTGGAGCATGTGGTTCGAGACGCCGACGATGAAGAAGAAGTAGCTCACAACGCCAAGCAGCAGCGGCGAGAGCCCGGGCCAGAAGGGCGCGGTGGGCGCAGAGAGGATGACATCGCGCACGCGCCACGCGAGATAGCCGCTGATGAGCGGTATCACGAACGCGTGGCCCCAGTCCTGCATGTTCTCAACGCTGTGGCGGCTTTGCGTGATGAACCAGCGCCAGAAGAGGAGCCCGAAGGCCACGGCAAGCAGACCCACGCGGGTCCAGGCGAGTGTCGAGACCGCGCGAGGCATCGCGGCGGCAAGAGCCACCTTCGAACCACCGCCGCTTGCAGTGTTGACACTGCTGACACCGCCAACCGTCGCCACACTGCCTCCTGTCTTGGTGATCCGATCCGAAAAATCTCGCGGCTTCGACTGCTCAACCACTCGTACGTCGTGACCGAACCCACCGTTCTCCGCACGTGCTGGCGGCGGTGAAACACGACCTCATCCGCGGCACCGGGTGCCGACGACGCGTCCCTTCGTCGGCCAGAACGAAGGGTTCGCCGCCACGATCGCATCCGTGCGACGCCGAGCCGGGCGCTCCGCGCCCGCGCAGGTCCGACGACCCGCACCACCCTCACACCCCCACTCCCACAACTCGCACCACCATCACGCGCACTGTCACGCCCTCCACCTCCATCTGATCACGTGCCCCGGCCTGCTACTGGCCGAACTGGTTGACCGGCGGCGGGCCGAAGATGTCGTTGGCGATGTTGCGATCCAGCACGAAGCCGAAGCCATAGCTGGCGCGCATGCCGTTGCGGAAGACCGCGAGCGGCAAGGCCCAGAAGGCCGTGCCGACGTTGATGTGGTCGTTGTTCTTGAGGAGCACGTCTGGCTGCGTGCGTGCGAAGATGGCGCGCCCGTCGAGCATGATGGTGGCCTGGCGATCCTTGCCGATCATGCGCGTGAGCTCGATCTTTTCGGGAACAGCGAGCTCGCCGAGGCCGCCAGCGGAGTCGATGGCGCGCGTGAGCGTGAGGCCGCCGGTGGCGGGGATCTGGAACGGGCCGGGGCGTGCGACCTCGCCGCCGAGGAAGACGATGCCGTCGCGCGGCGCGGGGAAGCGGATAACGTCGCCGGAGCGCACGACGATGTTGGCGTTCGGGCGGCCGTTCAATAGCTCGGGGTAGCTGATGCGGATGATGCGCTGGGCCAGGAGCGTGTCGACTGCGGCGCCCGAAGATCCGGCCTCGCGTCCTCGCGCGACCTCGACCCACTTGCCATCCACGAAGACCCAGGGAGATGTGGATCCTGTGCCGCTAGTGCCAGCTCGCCCATCGGGGAGATCGATCACTGGCGCTGGTGGATCATCGCTGAGAAGGCCGGGACTACCGCCGCCGTCGGGGCGCGTTGCGCCGCCCTCACCGGGAGCCGGGGGAGCCACGTCGTTGATGATGCGCATCAGCTCATCGGCGGTGGGCGCGGGGGCGGCGGTACCGCCGGGGCGCGAGGCTGGGCGCGTGCCGGAGGATCCGGAAGAAGTTCCTGAGCTTGAACCCGGCGAGCCACCCGACGTTGAGGCGGAAGCGAGCGGGATCTGGCGGATGATGTAGAGATACTCGATGGTCTGATCGCTGCCGAAGACCGCGCCGCCGCTGGTGATGGCCTCGAGGAGGCGATAGTCCGAGCGCGGGATCTGGTACGTGCCGGGCTGCGCGATGGCGCCCAGCAGCGTGAAGGTCTGCTGGCGTGCCGCGAGCACGGAGATGTTGGCGAGGGGCTTGCTGACCAGCCGCGTCATCTCGTTCTTGATGAGGTCGATGGCGCCCTCGACGGTGAGGCCCTCGACCGCGACGCGGCCGAGCTGCGGCAGCTCGATGAATCCGCGCTGATCGATCGTGACTTCGAGGTCCTCGGCCTGGCCGATCTGGACCAAGTCCCAGAGCGTGACACGGAGGATGTCGCCCGCGCCGAGGCGATACTGCATCGGCTGGGGGACAAGATCCTCGGCGACGGGATCGCTGAACTCGATCACGTCGGCCGCCTCGTCCTCGATCGCGGCGATGCGGTCCAGGATCGGGACGACCGTGGGCGTGTATTCCCATCGGCCCGCGACGCTGGGATCAAAGTACGAGTCCTTCGCGTATTGGCAGCCCACCAGCATCGGTGCGCCCGCAGATGCGAGCAGCGCGAGCGCGGCCCGACAATACACGTCTCGCTTCGCCGCCGTCTTCGTCTGGCCTGTCCCTGTCACGCCGAGCTCCTTCATCTATGAGGTAGATCGCAGTCAGCGACGAACCCCAATCAAAGACCAATCGTTGACCACCCACGCACGCCGATGCGTGTGAACCGGGAACATCGCCTCGGCCCCCAGGCCAAGAGTGTAGTTCCCGGACCCAACCATCGACCCGACGATCCCCCCGGGTTCAACTCCCCAACCCATTTTGACATCAGTACCGAACGAACTACGACTCTGGCCCCGGGCCAACTTGGGCGGATTCAAGTCGGGTGGTACGTCGCAACTGGGCTGCTAGTTTGGCCGGATCTCAATGCCCGGCAAGATGCGGCAGCGCGCTCGCTCAGTCCTACGCTTCCAATGATGAATCCCACGCCCGCCGAGAACCTCAACGCACGCACGCTTGCGAGACATCCTCGGCCGCTGGGTGGTGATCCGCTGCGGACGATGGACCCGCCAAAGCTGAGCCTGTCGTCGATGATCCTGAACAACGCCGACGGCGCCAAGGAGCAACTTTCCCTCAAGCGCAAGCCTGAGTGGCTGCGCGCGAAGGTGCCTGGCGGCGAGGAGTACCAGCGCCTCAAGAAGGTGCTGAGCGAGAACAGGGTGCACACGGTCTGCGAGGAGGCCAACTGCCCGAACCTGGGCGAGTGCTGGAGCCGAGGCGTCGCGACCATCATGATTCTGGGCGACACGTGCACGCGCGCGTGCGGATTCTGCAACGTCAAGACGGGGCGGCCGCCGGTGCTGGACAAGGACGAGCCGCGGCGTGTGGCCGAGTCGCTGCGCCTGATGTGGGAGCATGCGCGGCTGAAGCACATCGTGATCACGAGCGTCAATCGCGACGAGCTGGCGGACGGGGGCGCCTCGATCTGGGCCGAGACGATCGTGCGGGCGCGCGACGCGTGCCCGGGGATGTCGATCGAGGTGCTGATCCCGGACTTTGAGGGCAACTGGGGCGCGCTGCAGATGGTGATTGATGCGCGGCCGCACATCATCAACCACAACCTCGAGACCGTGCGACGCATGTACCCGGCGGTGCGACCCAGCGCGAAGTTTGATCGCTCGCTGGAGCTGCTGCGGCGCGTGAAGGAGCAGGGGCTGGTGGCCAAGACGGGGATCATGGTCGGCATCGGCGAGAAGGACGAGGAAGTGCTGGCGCTGATGCTGGATGTTCAGGCGGCAACGAGAGTCGCCGCGGGAAGTGGTCGAGTGGTTGAGTGGTCGGGTGGTCAAGTGGGTGAGAAGACCACCAACTCGGGCCGCTCCGGACACTCGACCACTTCGCCACTCAACCTCTCGACCACTGCTCCTTCGTGCGACATCCTCACGATCGGGCAGTATCTTCAGCCCACGCGCAACCATCTTCCGATTGATCGCTGGGTGACTCCCGAGCAGTTCAAGGTCTTCCAGACCGAGGGTCTGGCGCGCGGGTTCAAGGTGGTGGAGAGCGGGCCGCTGGTGCGGAGCAGCTATCACGCGGACCACCAGGCCGACGAGCTGACGAACATCAGCGACGAGCGCGACCGGCAGAACCACGCGCGGATGAAGGACCTGCTGGCGGGAGCGTGAGACGACGCTCGGGACTCGAAGGCCTCTGGATAGCCCGGCGGTCCTCGTCGGTCCTTTGATCTGCGATTGCACTCGGGCGTAGCATTTGCTGTACTTCGTGATCGTCCTGGGCTCCGCAAGGCGTCCAAGGGTCATCGACCGGCGCGGGCCAGCGGCTGCGACCAGGGCGACTTCCGTACGCGGCGTGCTCGCGCCGGTGATTGAGCGGAGATTTTCCGGATGCCCTCTGAAGTTCGGTTTTCCGAGGTTCGAAGGAAGCTTGAATAACATGGCTGGATACACCGCAAAGGTAAAGGCTCGCACAAAGTCTTCACCCAAGTCGGCGGCCCGACGATCGTGATCTCGGTCCTTCGTGGCAGGGTCAAGCTGGTCTACGTCCGGCAGGTCGACGCCGCGATCCGATCGATCGGCGGCACGCGATTGCGCAACAGGTAACTTCGGAGCGGTGGTGTGGTCCAAGGCGAAGGAACTCGCAAGCACGTGTCAACTCCTGATCACTCCTGATCACTCCTGACCACTCCTGAGCCTGAGGTTGGGTTTCTTGGTCGCACGGTCGAGTTGCCCTTTGGGATGAGCGATGGCTAGACAATCGCGGCTTGCATCGCGAGCACGCTGGAGGCCACGGCTTGCGGGATCGCAACGATGCTCGAGGCCGGGCAGAGGCCTCCCTCTCTCGCGCGCGAGGCCAAGCGCGATCAGCAGCTGAACCTGCGGCTCACGGCGGATGAGCGGTTCAGGCTTGAGAACGCGGCTCAGGCGGCGGGCTTCCGCTCGGTCTCGGACTTTGTGCGGTCGGCTGCGCTGCGTGAGAGCGCATCTCGCTCGGCGTAAAGAGACTCGGGGTGCGTGCGCATGGCTCGTGAGTCGCGTGAGTCGCGTGAGGCACGCTGATCACGCTGGTCACGCTGGCCCCGATGAAACCGACCAAGGTCTGATGCCAGTCCCCGCAGCGTGGATTCGACGCCTCCAAGCACGCGTGTGTTGTCGCGCAGGGCTTCGAGGACTGCGTTCATCGCGACACGATCCTGCGCGATGCGTTCGTGGGCCTGAGCGAGGTGACGGTCGCGCTCCGCCGCGGCGCGGCGTTCGCTGAGCCACATCCAACCGATGAGGCCAGCGACTCCGAACTGGGTGAGGGTGGCGGCGAGGGTATTGGGGTCCATGGGGGCTCCGGAGCGAAGGGAGTGGGGATCGGGGACTGGGCACGGGGGAGAAGAAGGAAGGCAGTGAGCCGAGTGGCTTGGTCTTGGTTGGCTTTGACGAGTTCAGAATCGCCGTCCAACGTGCCTCTTTGACTTGAAGAAGGCATGAGGCATGAGGCATCGTGGCATCGAGGGGAGCAGGCACTTGTGGTTCGGCATTCGTGAATGGGCAGAGCGATCTGAAGTCTGTTGCCATCTCTTCACTGCTTCGCGGCCTCGCTTCATCGCTGCCTCGCTCTCTGCCCCTACGTCCTCATGAACGTTGCGACGTAGCGCACGCTGCGGACCCTGCCTCGGTCGATGGCGGGGTCCTCCTGGTAGCCGACGAGATTCATGTCTTCGTATTCGTGGCCGTGCTCGTCGATGAGGGAGCCGAGGGTTGGGACTTCTTCGAGCTGGTTGGTGATGGCGTCGCGCAGCGCGCGCAGGCCGGGCTCGGTCTGCGCAATGAGGCGGCCGGTCACGGTGATGGTGAGGTCATAGAGGCCCTGGGGCGTGCTGCCGCCGCCGAAGCCGGAGTTGAAAAAGTCGGGCGTGACGAGATGGCCCTGTCGCAGCGTGGCGAAGCGGTGCGGGCCGGAGGAGAAGAGGGGGAGGGTTTTGAATGATGACATTGGATGCTCGAAGGGATTGGGGATTGGGGATTGGGCACGGGGGGCGCGGAGGAAGAGCGAGGCTTCTTATTCCTCCTCCACCTGCACTGGGTCGGTGGTTCCGTTGGTGGAGAGGGCGATGAGTTCGAGGGTTCGTTTGCCGGGGCCGGTGGGGTCGAGGTCGTGCTTGATGCTGGTGACGACGGCCAGGAGCGTGACGCGGGTGCGTTGGACGCCGCCGCGGTTTGGGGCGGCGAGAAAGATGAGCTCGCCGAGGTCGCCGGGCCTTGGGCCTTTGAGGTCCGTAGGGGCGGGCGTCTGCTCGATGCGCACGCGGACTTCCTGCTCGGGCACATCCGCGAAGGTTGCGTGGCGGCCGAGATCGGACCACTCAATTGTGAGCTTGATGGCGCGGCGGTCGATGGCGATGCGCGCGATGTCGCTCAGGGGCTTGGTGGCGAAGGTGACGCTGGTGGGGGTGAGTGTGAGCATGGTGGTAGGCACTAGGGATTAGGCACTTGGCACTAGGAAGAAGAGACTGGGGATTGGGGACTGGGCATTGGGGGAGGAGGAAGAGCGGTGGAGATAGGCATTGGCATTCGGGAAGGCGTTGGGAGATGAGGCCTGGATTTGATTGGCTTACACGAATGCCGAATGCCTAACCACGAATGCCTAGTTGACGAATGCCTCTGGCTGGCCTCATCCTCTTGCGAGCGGGATGGTGGTGCTGCTTCGCTTTGCGTCGGGGTGGCCGTCGTTGTTAAGATCGAGCTGGAGATGGATGTGCTGGCGTTCCGCCGCGGCTCGGCGGCGGTACCACTCGGACTTTTCGAGCAGTAGCGCGTTGGTGGGGCCGGGCGTTGCCGCGGCGGCGAAGATGATCTCGAGCGCCATCATTGCTTCGAGGCTGCTCAGCGCGTCGAGGTTGGTGATCTGCTGCTCGCTTGGCGTGCCGACGCCGGGCTCGATTCCGAAGCGGCGCAGGGCCGCGTGATGGGCGAGCTGGATCTGCGGCGAGAAGGTGGCGATGAATGCGGGCGCTTGGTTGCGCTGCGGCGGCTTGGGAGATGGACCGCCGCGAGGCGAGATGGGGGCGACCTGGGCCTCGTCGATGCCGAAGACCTCGATGATCTCGAATGGGACGCCGTCGTGCATGAGGATGTGGCCGGGCTGGACGCGTGCGGAGACGAGGTCGGGCGTGATAAGGGAGAATGTGGCGACGCCGCCGGTGATGGACGCGCTCCCGTGCACGAGGCGTTGGCCAAGCCAGGCGTGGTCGCGAAAGAGGGCGGGTTCGAGCAGGATGAGATCACGGTCGGTGGTGGGCATTTGAATCTCCGAAGAGGAAGAGACTGAGGATTGGGGACTGGGCACTGGGGGCAGAGAAGAGTGGCATTTGGCATTCGTGAGTGGGCATTTGTGAGAGCCGTACGGCCACCGCAACACTGCGAAGTGGATTCCTCATGCCGAATGCCTGCTCACGAATGCCTCGTTTCCGAATGCCTGCTGAACCAATCCCGGCGCGGGGCGCTGGCCCCGCGCCGGGTTCCTCCTGGGGCTTGATGTGAGAAGAGAGAGAGAAGCGAGAGGCACGGTGACAAAGGCACGGCCCACCGCATGTCTGCCTCGCTGCCTCCCTTCTCCCTGCCTGCCTGCATGCCTTACCGCATCACACCGTCGACAGCCCCCTGATCAGCGCGTGAGCGCTCTCGTTCTTGAACTCGAGGGTGTATTCGCCGACGACCTGGCCGCTGGTGAAGTCGCCGGTGGTGGCGAGGGGCTTGAAGTGGAAGCTGCGGCCCTGGAGGGGCATGACCTGGACGCGTGAGGAGTCCAGGAGGAGCACGGTGTCGGCGGGCATCCAGCGCGAGACGACGACGCGGGCGGTGCCGAAGTCGCTCTCGTAGATGCTGACAAGCTCGCCCAGGCGCGTCTGGCCGGGTGTGTAGTGGCGTGCGGTGCTGGCGACGAACTGATTGATGCGGCGCTTCTGAAAGCCGCCGACGACGATGGTGTCGATGCGGCCCTGGCTCTGCTCCCAGGCGAGTCGCATCGCGGCGTTGACGAGGTTCTCTGAGAGGTCGGCGCCCGCGCCGCCGCCGCTGGGGAAGCCGGACTGGCCGGGGACGAACTGGTTGGTGGCGATCTGGCGGACGATGCCGTTCATGGATCGGCGGATGGTGCTGGAGCCTTGCGGGCTTGCGGCGGGTGCGGCACCGTTGATGACGCAGTTCTCAAGATCGCGCAGCAGCTCGCGCATGCGCTCTTGCTTCTGGAAGTCGAGCTCGTCGCGGACGGCGTGGGCTCGCACGGCCTGCATCGTGCCGCTGACCTCGACGCTGGCGGCGAAGATCTGTGTGTAGTTGGCGCGGCGGGTTCGGTTGGTGAAGCGGACGAGCGAGGCATCGGCACCTTCCAGCGCGGCGTTGCCGAGGATCGTGAGGCGCTGGCCGTTGACGAGCGTGCTCGCGGCCGTCGAGCCGTAGCGACGCACGACGGTGAGCGTGTTGGTGCTGACGGCAGTCACCTGGATGACCTCGGGCGCGTTGCCGGGTCGGAGGAGATCGCCGATCTGGAAGCGCGAGCCGTTGACGACGGTGACGGAGGTTGCGTCCTGGCCGTTGGGCGTGAAGACCGTCTGGTTGATGGTGTCGGTGTTGGGGAGCAGCGTGTCCTCGAGCCACTCGTGCATGGTGCTCATCGCGGGACGCTTGGCGTCGCCGAGATGGTCCAGCAGCGGTGTCTCGAAGGGGCTGACGATGCCGATGACGTCGGAGACGTCTTCCATGATCTCGGGGAGGTCGGCGCCGGCGTTGAAGGTGGCCTTTCCGGTGAAACTCATGTGGGTCCTTTCGAAAGCGAATTGAGGAAGGCACTTGGCACTAGGCACTAGGAAAGAGAGATGCAAAGCGCGGAGGGCGAAGCAGAGCGAAACGTGAGACAGGGAACGAAGACGGGGGGTCTGGGACTTGGGGCTTGCGATCAGGCTCTTCGGGCGCGGAGGTAGTGGACGAGCGCGGTCTTGTCGCCGGTTTCGCGGGCTTCGCGAGCGAGCTGGACGAGGTCTGGCGTGGCGCGGCTGTTGTTGTTGGTGTTGGAGAGTGGCGCCATGGCGGCGCCGCGCGTGAGGCGGAGGGGCTGGGTGGCTGGCTCGGCGCGTGACTTGCGTTCGGCCTCGCTGAGTGCCGCTCGGTCTTGATCGAGTTGCGACTGCGCCTTGGCGAGTTGATCGCGAGCCTCGCGCAACTCGTCGCGCTCGCGGATCAGTTCGGCTCGCTGGGCGTCGAGCGTGGCACGCTCCGCGAGTGGCGCGGCACTCGCGGACGCCGCGGCACTCGCCGCCTCGGACACCACTTCTGCCACATCGGAATGAACGGACTCAGTACTCATCGAGAAACCTCCTTGTGAAATGAACCACACTGAACATCAGCGTCAGGCACGCTGCTTTGACCACTTGACCGCTTGATCACTTGATCACTTGATCACTCCGCCACGCCGCCGCGTTGCTGCTCCTCACCCCGTGAGGCCCGGGTCCGTCGGCTGGTATCCGAGCTCGGCGAGCAGACGCTCGTCGGGGACGCCCAGGTCCTTCTTGATGCTCGCGGCCAAGGCCTGCTCGCGCAGGTCCTCTGGCAGCGGATCGGGCCAGGTCAGGCGCACAGCGCGATCGCCGTCGCTGATGCCGACGATGCCGGTGGCGTCGAGCGCGGTGAGTGCGAGGCGGCAGAGCTGGCCGATGCCGCGGCCGTAAGAAACTCGCTTGCGTGCGGTCTTCGCGAGCACGCCCATGAGCGTGATGCGAAGCGCGTTGGCCGAGGAGAGGTTGCCGATGCGTGCCTGCACCACGCCCGCGGCGATTGGCGGCACGCCCGAGGCCTTGTCGAGGGCCTCGCGGATC
>Ga0105049_10002132_pt1 | contig 23402 bp, 17 predicted proteins | sample MAT06_FD_78087 | JGI IMG/M metagenome (GOLD analysis project Ga0105049, IMG submission 78087) | Freshwater microbial communities from Lake Fryxell liftoff mats and glacier meltwater in Antarctica - MAT-06 | ecosystem: Environmental > Aquatic > Freshwater > Ice > Liftoff microbial mat | place...
CCCGCCGTATCGCCTTCGGCTGCCGTTGCCGGCAAACCCGCCGTATCGCCTTCGGCTGCCGTTGCCGGCAAACCCGCCGTATCGCCTTCGGCTGCCGTTGCCGGCAAACCCGACGACAAGAGCGCTCGCCCGAAGGCTCCGCCGCGCCCCAAGAAGTAAGGGTCACAACGCATGCAGCGCGCCGTGCTCGAGTTCCTCGCCGCGATGCGGCGCTGGCACGAGCGCGTGGTACCGTGGCTCGAGGTGCCGCGCGATCGGCTTCCATTCTGGCTCTTCGGAATCGTGTTGCTGGCGATCGTACTGCTCGGCGCGCTCCTGCGCGCGCGCTTCCTGCTGGCAGGGCTGAGCCCCGCTGACAGTTGGCTCGGGCAGCCGCTGCTGACCTCGGCCGATGGCTACTACTTCGCCAGCGGCGTCGGCGCCGTGCTGACGAACGACTGGGGTCCCTCCGCCGGGGTGGCCCCGATAGAGACGCATGCACTGGTCGGCATCGCGGTGTTTCTCGCTAAGCTCGGCCTCTCGCCGGAGGCGATCTTCACCTGGCTGCCGGTCGTCGTCGGCCCGCTCATCGCGTTACCATTGGCGTTCATCGGTCGCGCCTTCAGCCGTTCGATGCTCGGTCTCGTGGCGGCACTCATCGCGGTATTGGCACCCTCCTACCTCGCGCGCACCTCGGTCGCCTACTTCGACACCGACATGTTCGCCGTGACCTTCGCCCTCGTCCCGGCGCTCTTCCTCGTGCGCCTGTTTCGCAGCGACCCCGACGCCGCACCGGTCGACGCCGTCGCCACCGCCCGACGCGACGGCTTGCTGGCTGCCCTGACACTCTCGACCTACGTCTGGTTCTATGACCAGGCCCTGCCGTTGACCATGGTCCTGAGCGCCGTCGCAGCGTTCGGCCTGCTCATCCTGGTGCTGCTCGAGCGCGCCCACGACGACCGCACGCCGCGTGTTCACGTCTATCCGGCCGCGCCGGAGGCCGCTCGCCACGCCCTGCTCATCGCCATCGGCACAGCACCTTTCTTCTGGGCCATCCGCGCTGCCGCGACGGTGGTCGCCCAGCTCGTGCTCGCGCGTCTTCGGGTCCGCCCCCGCACGCTCGCCATCATCGCCGTCGTCGCGACCATCGCCGCCTTCGCCACGAGCCCCGCGATGCGCCACCTGCTGAACAAGGTCGCGACGTACACGAGCACCGTCGTACCGGTCGAAATCCAGCCTGGCGGCGAGACGCTGTCCGTTCGCGACCCTGCCGCCGCGCTGCACGACACCAGCTGGAAGTGGCACGACACGACCGGCATCGTCGCCGAAGCGCGCGTCTTGCCGTTCACGGGCATGGCCAACAAAGTCATCGGCAGCTCGTTCCTGGCGGTCGTGGGGCTCATCGGCTGCGCGCTGTTCCTCGTGTGGCGACCGAGCCTCGTGCCGATCGTTCCGATCGCCGCCATCGGCCTCTTCGCGTTCCTCGGCGGGCACCGCTTCCTCATCTACCTCGCCCCTGCACTGGCGCTCGGCGTCGCGTATGCCGTGGCACGCCTCGCGCGCGTCTTGCCGCATCACCTGCGCCTTGGCGCGACGGCGCTCCTCGGCGTCGTCGCCAGCGTGCCACCGCTCACCTTCGTCCAACGGCTCGATGTGCAGGTCTCGATCAACCGCGACGACGTCGAGGCGCTGGTCGCCATCGATCAGCGCGCGACCGTCACGGACACCACCTTGTCCTGGTGGGATTTCGGCTATGTCATCAAATACTTCGCCAAGACCCGCACAGTCACCGACGGCTCGCGGCGGGGCGACGACGCGTCCTTCGCGGCCGAGATCCTGCTGACCCGCTCGCCGGCACGCGCCAACCACCTGGCCCACCTCGTCGCCGACGCGAACGCGGCCGAGCCAGGGCGTGGCGCTGCAAACCTGTTGATCGAGCAGGCGCAGGCGAAGAACGTCGGGCCCGAGGCGTTCCTCGCCGCGGTCGAAGCGGGCAGCTGGCCCCCGCTCCAGCGAAGCGGCGACGTCTACCTGTTCCTGACAAAGCGCCTCCTGCCAATCCTGCCGGTGCTCGAAGCCTTCCGCCCGACCCCCGGCGGCTCCGATCGCGACGCCTCCTACCTGCATGCCTACGAAGGCGTTCGCAGCGAAGGCGCCATCCTCTATCTGGAAGACGGCCTCATCGTCGACGCCGACACCGTCACGATGCGCCGGCCTTCCAAGGACAAGCGGGGCGGCTTCGAAGAGAAACGCCTGCGCGAGGTGCACGTGCTCGGCGGTAGCGGTGTCGCCATGCACAAGGTGCGACGCCAGGGCGATCCAAGCTCACCATTGGCCGGCGTATTGCTCCGCGATCTAGGCGTCTTCATCGAGCTCGACGCACGCCTCCTCGAGACGCAATGGGCCCAGCTCTACCTCTTCGAGAACGGCGATCCACGCTACTACGAGCCTGTCTTCCTCAGTCCGACAACCAAGGTCTATCGCTTCAAGTGACCCCCTGCCCGCCCGCTCGGCCGCCTCACCAGGGCAGGCCATGACCACCCGCCCGACCCGCACGCGCTACGCGCTCCTGTCGTTCATGCTCGACCTGATGCTCCTCTTTACGACCTTCCTGCTGGTGCCACTCGAATGGGTCCTGGGCGGAGACAGGGTTGCGGTCGCGGCGACGATCGGCGGCGGTGCCATCCTCGGCCTGTTCCTGGCGGGCGGCTACCGGCTCGACTTCCCGCTCGGCGCGGCCCGGGCACGCCTCGCCCCGCTGGGTCTGTTGCTAGGCGCCTCACTCGGCTGGCTCGTCTTGCGCCTCCTGTCCCAGAAGGCCGACCTGTGGACCTTGATCCCACCGGCCCTCGAAGGCTTCACCCCGACCGTCGTCGCTATCGCAGCACTCGCCTTCGCCCACCGTGCCGTGCACCTCGCCGCGCTCGCCGGCCGCGAGAATCGCCTGCCGGTGGCGCTGCTCGCAGAAGCGGCCGTCGCCACGCCCCTCACTGAGCGATGGCGCGCGCGCGGCTGGCTCACGCCGTCGCTCACCGTCGCCCCGAGCGAGCTCGCCCCCACGATCCCCTCCGCACTGGATGACCTCTCCGCGCTGCATGCGCTGGTGCTCGCGGTCCCGCTGCAGGCGCTTCAGCAGCCCGAGCTCGAGCGTATCGCCGAGGCCCGCGCGCTGGGGCTGCCAGTCATGACGGCCGCGCGCTTCGAGGAAGAACTCTTCGGCTATACCCCGCTCGCGACCCCGGACGACCCTTGGCTCCTCTTCGACGAGGCGCTCGACCGGCGCACGACGCTCTACCTCGGCGCCAAGCGGCTCATCGATGTGGTGTTGGCGCTCCTCGCGAGCGCGCTCCTGATCGTGCCCTTCGTGCTCCTGACGCTCGCGCTGCGGCTTGGCATGCACGGGCCAGTGTTCTATCGCCAGACCCGGGCCGGCCTGAACCGTCGCCCGTTTACGCTCTGGAAGCTGCGCACCATGGTCCCCGATGCCGAGCGCGCCAGCGGCCCTACCTTCGCCGGCAATAACGACCCACGCGTCACGCGCATCGGCCGCTTCCTTCGCCGCTCGCGCATCGACGAGCTGCCCCAGCTCTGGAACGTGGTACGCGGCGACATGAGCCTCGTCGGCCCGCGCCCCGAGCGGCCCGAGTTCGACCGCGAGCTCGCTCCGACCATCCCCTACTACGCGCTGCGCCACCTCGCCCGCCCGGGCCTCACCGGCTGGGCCCAGGTGCGCCTGGGCTATGGCGGCTCGCCAGCTGACGCCTTTCGCAAGCTCGAGCATGACGTCTACTACCTCAAGCACGCGACGCTCTGGTTTGACCTGACCATCCTCGTCCGCACGATCCCCGTCGTGCTACGCCTGCGCGGACGGTGACTGCCAGTCTGCTCCCGTCTCACGATTCGCCGGTGCCGCACACGATGAAGACCCTCGGTATCGATCTCGCCGCGCGCGCCAGGAACACCCGGGCCTGCGAGGTCGACTGGGCACCGCGCAGGCCGCGAGCGCGGGTGTTGCGCACCCCGGCGGGCCGGGTCGAGATCGACGACGAACCGCTGGTGGCCCTGGTGGTTGACCCGGCGTATGCCCAGGTGGGCGTCGACGTTCCATTTGGTTGGCCCAGGGCGTTCGAGGACCTCCTCGCCGGAAGGCGGGAGGGCGGCTCGTATGAACGGGATAACGAGGACTACCGCCTGCGGCGCACCGATCGGCACTGCATCGAGCTGGCGCGCGGGGTGCCGCTCTCCGTTTCGTCCAACCTCATCGCTGCGCCGGCGATGCGCTGGCGGATGCTTCGACCGCAATGGAAGGAGGCCAGCGAACGCCTGCACGAGGTCTACCCTGCTGCGGCGCTGGGGGGCTGGGGGCTTCCTCGGAGCGGCTATAAGAAACCGGCGCAATGCGGAGAGCGCCAGAAGATCTTCTCCAGACTCCAGAGCGACCTCGGGCTCGAGAGCCTCGACGCAGAGCTCCTGCTCGACGACAGCGACGCGCTCGATGCGCTCATCGCCGCGCTTGTGGCTCGGGCGATCGCGGTGGGCGCGGTCGTCGACAAGCCTTCAGGCTGGCAGCTCGACACAGAGCGGGAGGGCTGGATCGAGCTGCCCACCGGCCCCCTGCGCCGCCTCCTCGACGCCGCAACCTGATGCGGCTGGGTCACTTCTTCAGCAGCGACCAGGCCTTCACGAAGTGCGCCGCCGGGGCGCGCTTCTGCAAGCGCTCCATCAGCGACTTGTCGAGGTTCGTGAAGAAGCGGAGGACGCCGTCGACCGGCGAGGGCCGCGACTTGCCAGGCTCCTCCCTCGGCGGTTAGAGTGCAGGCGATGAACGACGACCCCTCGGCTCCTGGGCCCCTCCGTTCCCCCTCGCGTCGCGACTTCTTCGGCACCACCCTCGCGGTCGCCGCGGGTGTCGGGGTCGCCTCGGCGCTCGTCTCAGCCGCCCCCGCGCGCGCCGAGAAGGGCGCCCGCTTCGACCTCGCGAGGGGCTCGTTCCCGGAGTGCCCGGTCGCGGTCGACGTCGCGCTGCCATCCGCCCAGGAAGGCATGCGCGGTCGCGCCTGGCTGCACATCCGCACGCCGTCCGCGCACCTCGTGCACGACCTCGGCGCGGTGAGCTTTTCGCGCGGCGCGGCGCGTATCGAGACGAAGCTCACCTATCCCTACGAAGGTCGCATCGCGGGCCCGTACAGCTATCACGTCGAGGTCGCCTGCGGCGGCGAGCGCGTCGTGACCGAAGCGCCCGCGACCTACTCCATCCGGCAGTTCCACTGGTTTTGCTGAGTTCCTTGCGTGGGCTGCCTCTGCGGCCGCCGCGTCCCTCGTCTCTGGCATCCATCTGATTGGGCTGCATGCAACACTCCCGCATCGCATGCGCGGCGCTCGCGCTCCTGTCCGGCTTCTCGCTGACGACCCTCTCGGGAGAGGCGCGCGCCGAGTTCCCGCAGGTGAAGATCAACCACATCGACGCGAGCCAGGCGCCCAAGATCCGCATCTGGGCCTCGGTCGTGACGAAGGGCTGGCTGCCGCCTGGCGACAAGGACCTCACTGGCATCACGCTCTACAAGAAGCCCGACAAGGGCGCCGCGGTCGAGCTGTTCGGCTTCGAGGCGGGCGAGATCGTGTGGCCCAAGTCGATGTCGGACGAGGACAAGAAGAAGAAGGAAGCGGCCCCGCCCGAGCTGGCGCTACAGGCCGAGCTCGACACCGGCAGCGCCGTGGTCGTCGTGGTGCCGGGCTTCCAGGATCCCGAGTACCGCGTCGGCACGCTCGGTGAGTGCTCGCGCAACGGCGCTGGCCTCTTCTTCAAGAAGCTCGGCAAGACGAACCAGATGAACGCCATCTGGTACAACGATTTCGTCTGGAGCTATGTCTTCACCGAAGGCCGCACGAGCGGGCTCACCAAGCTCGAACCCGAGCTCGACAAGTGCGCCAAGTGGGACCGCGACCAGATCGTCAACTGGGGTCTCACCCCGGAACAGCTCGCCGAGAAGGAGGCCGCCGCGGGGGGCCAGGCTGGCGTGCCAAAGAAGAACGAGGCGCGTTGCGGGCTCACCAAGGACTACGGCGAGATCGGCAAGATGCTCCAGAAGAGTGCCTACGACGGCTTCTGGCCGCAGCTCTTCGGGCTGCCGCAACGCATGTGCGTCAAGCCCGAGCACGAGATCAAGCGCACCGGCCTCGCAGCCTCGAGCGGCGAAGCGGCCGAGACCGGCGAGAAGCGGCTGCTCGCGCTGGACGCCGCGCTCGAGATGTTGGTGAAGGTCGGCGACCCGAACCTGCCCAAGATCATGATCCTCACGGGCGACGGACGCGACGGCTACATCAACGCGTCGACCGACTGCCGCGCCAAGTACCTCGCCGACTGCCAGACCAAGGACGAGACCAAAGCCTTGAAGGCGGGCAGCAAGGAACAGCGCGAGCTGGTCAACAAGTGCGTCGGCGATCAGCTCGAGAAGGACATCCGCATCGAGCAGGCCGCCTTCGTCGAGAAGCTACCGACCTGGCTCGGCCTCGCCAAGGCCGCGAATATCCGCATCTATTCGGTGGTCCACCCGACCGCGCCGGCCTTCACGCGCGAGCGCATGGAGGTCCTCGCGTGGCGCACCGGCGGCACCGCGCGTTACGCTGCGGACGCCAACGACGTGCTCACGAACTACGACAACCTCATCACCGAGCTGAACAACCAGATCGTCGTGACGTTCGTCGACGAGGACGCCAAGCCCAACAGCGACAACGCCTACATCCTCGAAGCGCGCGGCCTCTTCGGCGAGACCCAGGGGCCAGGCGCCCCGCTCGCCGCCGCCAGCGCGAAGTCGGAGGCGTACGGCGTCAGCGTGCCGCCCGCGATCGAGCGCACCACCCTCAACGAGGCGAAGTCATTCGGCCAGAAGAAGCTCGGCAAGGTCGGCTTCATCGCGGCGTTGGCCGGTGCGGGCGCACTGATCCTGATCCTCTTGTTCAAGCTCGGCAAGAAGCTCTTCGGCGATGGCTCGGCGGCGGCCGGCAAGGCGGCGAAGGGCGCTGGCAAGGGCGCTGCCGAGAAGGGCGCCAAGGGTGGCAAGGCCGTGGAAGCGGCCGCCAAGGCCAAGAAGAAAGCGATCGACGCGGCCAAGAAAGCCAAAGACGCGCAGAAGAAGGCCGCCGAGAAGGCGAAGAAGGGTTAGTCCGATGCCAACGCCTCCATGGTTCCCGGTCGCCCCTCCGAGCCCGGGCAAGAAGAACGAAATCCTGATCATGGGTGTGCGGCACGAGCTCGCCACAACCGATCTCGACATCCGCACCTACGACCAGGAAGGGTCCTACAGCTTCTACGCGACCGATCCTCCGGACGGCATGCCGATGTTCGGCTACCGCTACGAGAAGCCGGGCGTGAAAGTGACGACCCCCGAGCAGCTGTTCGAGCACGTCTCGCAGAACATCATCCACACCGACCTCACGAACGACTCCGCGGGCTGTTTCCGGGCGCTGGTCGGGCGGTCCTTGTCATCGCACTTCTTCATCGATTGGGACGGGGTTTTGTGGCAGCCGCTCGACCCAATGGATTGCGGCTATCACGCGGGTGACGGCAATCAGAAGGCGTTCGGCCTCGACTTCAACAATCGCCTGCCCAACCTCGAGCGCGAGCCAAACGAACCCCCCTACGACGCCGACTATTCGCGCATCAGCGAGGTCGACCAGAAGGGCAAGCACAAGCGCCCGGTGTCGGAGAAGATGGAGGTCAACGGCGCGAAGGTGCGCAGCTACGGCTACACCGACCCGCAGTACACGACCATGGTCGAGCTCTTCAAGCTGCTCACCAAGCGCTTCAAGAACCTCAAGGCACAGTTCCCGGTCGACCCGAAGGGCGACGTCATCAACCGCACGCTCGACGACCCGCTGAGCCATCAGGGCTTCATGGCGCACTGGCACTGGGAGCTGCAGCGCTGGGATCCGGGTCCGGGCATGGACTGGCAGCGCGTCTTCCACGCCCTTGGCAACGAGCACAACTCGTTCCCGGTCGAGCTCGAAACTGGCAAGAACGTCAAGACGTTGCTCGAACCAGCCAAGGTCAAGGACTACGCCGAGACCTACTACAAAAACAACGAGACGCTGACCAACGGCTGGTACCCGATGGGGATCAACCAGACGTGGCATGGCGGGATGCACATCGCCGCCTCGCGCGGTACCCCCGTGCGCGCGATGACCGACGGTGTGCTGGTCGCGGCGCACTTCGGCAAGGAGGCGACCAAACTCGGCTCGAACAACTTTGTGCTGCTCAAGCACACGGTCCCGATCCCCGCCAAGAAGAAGGGCCTCGACCCGAAGAAATTCGTCTTCTACTCGCTCTACATGCACCTCGACTGCATCGACACGATCACCTTGAACGACCCCGAGGTCCCGTGGCTCAAAGAGCTCGGGCGCATCGACAAGGGCAGGGAGGACGCCGAGAAGAAGGAGGACGAGCCCAAAGAGGACGCGCCCAAGAAGGACGACAAGAAGGGCGACGACGAGAAGAAGGAAGCCGACGACGAGAAGAAAGAGGAAGAGGCCAAAGCCGGCGAGGACGAAGGCATCGCGTGTGATGTCGTCGGCAAGAACCTGTGGCTTGATGTCGGCAATCACACTGCGGCGTTGAAGCGCGGCATGGTCGCCAAGATCGCCTATCAGGACGACCCGATCTACGTGCTCTCGGGCCAGGTCCTCGGGCGCGTCGGCATGTTCGGCCCCGAGAACGACTGGAAGCCCCAGGTGCACGTCGAGGTCTTCGCCGACAACGGCTGGAAGGAGGCGATCGACGTCGGCGTACACGGCCGCTACCTGGTCGAGCTCGACGATGACGTCGGGCAGAACCTGTTCGTCGAGAACCAGGACGTGACCTCACTGTTCGGCACGCCAGGCAAGAAGGTTAAGTCATCGCTCGTGCCCGAGCGCACCCTCGACCAGGCGACAATCGAGTCATTCTGGACCGACCCGACCGAGTACGTGGAAGAGAAGCGGTACCTGCGAAAGCTCGTGGCGCGTCACGTGTCGGAGTGGTCCGATCAGGTGGACTGGGTCGCGAGCCTCTCGAAGGCTGACGACTGGGACGGCAAGATCGCGGACTTCCGCAAGATATTGAAGGGCACCTCGATCGCCAAGGACGCGATTGCGACCGTACTTCCTTTCACCTGGCTCTCGAAGGACGTGGCCGAGCACATCGGCCTCGACGTGAAGGAGTGGCGCGGGCTGCTCGACCACTTCCACCCGGTGCACTTCCTGATGTGGCTCACCTACAACTCGACGCAGCGCGTACAGACGCTCAGCTCGAGCTCGAAGAGCCCAAAGGAGGTCAAGAAGAAGGCGGCCGAGGCGGAGAAGGCGGCCGAGGCCTGCCGCACGTCGTACGCCAACCGGCTCGAGGCGCAGCAGAAGATGGAGGCCGGCGACAAGAAGGCCGAGAAGTGCTTCTCGTACCTCACCGACGAGACCCGCGGCGACTCGACCGTCGTCACGGCCGAGCTCGAAGAGGTGCCGGATGTCGAGATGATGCAGGAGTGGCTTGGCGGCAAGGACCAGGGCGAGTGGAAGCGGTCGACCGACGAGGCGGAATAGGCGCTTGCGTTCGGGAGGGGTGTGATATAGGGTCCGCCCGCCGTTTGGCCGGAACCGGCCACCCGGGCCGGTCATCCGCCAACTCCATGGAGGAGTGGCCGAGTGGTTGAAGGCAGCGGTCTTGAAAACCGCGAGACGCGAGTCTCGGGGGTTCGAATCCCTCCTCCTCCGTAGTAGCCCTCGCCTCCCTCGCCAAGAGGGGCGGCGAGTCTGACAAGCTGAGACTTCCGAGTAGTATCCCAATCCCCAGGGTTGCCTTCGCGCACGAGGCACCACCGGGGTGTCATACGGAGACATGGCCGAGTGGCTGAAGGCGCACGATTGCTAATCGTGTATAGGGTCAAAAGCTCTATCTAGGGTTCAAATCCCTATGTCTCCGCCGAGGTCCACGTCCGGCTCCCAAAGATCCGGACGTGGACCCAACAACCGCCAGGGCGTTCCCGAAGTTAAAAAACGGCGTTGACAGCGACGAGGGTCGCCCCTACTGTCCGCGCGCTCGGCCTCTAAGGCCTTGGCAACACGCATTGGTAGCTCAATTGGATAGAGCATCGGTCTACGGAACCGAAGGTTAAAGGTTCGAGTCCTTTCCAGTGCACTCCCTCTCATGCCGTCCTCGCCCTGCGAGCGCGAGCGGCTCTTTGGAATGAGCGTGAACGAGACCTCACGAGCGCCGGCTGATGCAATGGCGCTCGCGTTCGTGATGGCTCACCGGGTCGCCGAGTCAGGCAACGTACCCGTCGGGGCGGTGGTCGTGATCGGCGGCGAAGTGGTGGCGCGCGCAGGCAACTTGCGTGAGTCGCTGCAGGACCCGACGGCCCATGCCGAAATCCTGGCGCTGCGCGACGCGAGCCAACGGACGGGGCGCTGGCGCCTCGACGAGGCGACGGTGTTTGTGACCCTCGAACCCTGTGCGATGTGTGCGAGCGCGCTCGTGCAGGCACGCGTGAAAAAGGTGGTGTACGCCGCGACCGAGCCGAAGACGGGCGCTCATCAGAGTTTGTTGCGGCTGTTCGAGGGCAGTGCGACCGAGGTCGTCCAGGATACGAGCGCAGCAGCGGCGTCGGCCGAGATGCTCGCGCGGTTCTTCCAGGGTCTGCGACAACGCGAACGCGACACTCGCAATCGTCGATGAGAGTGAAAAGCTGGAGAGGTGGCCGAGTGGTTGAAGGCGCTTGATTCGAAATCAAGTGTACGCGAACCGTACCCAGGGTTCAAATCCCTGCCTCTCCTCCATGGGCCCTGTCCGGAGCGTTCCGGACAGGGCTCGTTCCTTCCTGGAGAGATGACCGAGTGGTTGAAGGTGCACGACTGGAAATCGTGTGTAGGGTCAAAAGCTCTACCGAGGGTTCGAATCCCTCTCTCTCCGCCACTGCACACCACCTGCTAGAATCGAGTTCGGTCTCCGCGAGAGCGGAGCCCGTTTGTGTCGGGACTGCGATGGGCAGTCAGCGAACCCCGCCAGGTCCGGGAGGAAGCAACGGTAGTTGGCCTCTCATGCGCGGTCCCGACCTTCCTATTCGTTCCGTAGCGCCGGACAGCCGGCGCTCGGAGCCTCAGTATCGCCTTCGGCTGCCTTGGCCAAAGGCCCCGAGGTGCTCTTGGCGTATCTAGTCCTGGCTCGGAAGTGGCGGCCGCGCGGCTTTGACGCCATCACGGGTCAGGAGCACGTCACGCGCACCCTGAAGAACGCGATCCTGCAGAACCGCGTGCATCACGCGTTCTTGTTCTGCGGGGCCCGCGGGGTCGGCAAGACTTCCGCGGCACGCGTGCTCGCGCGGGCATTGAACTGCCAGAAGAGCGACGGCCCGACGATCGATCCGTGCGGCGAGTGCTCGGCCTGCATTGAGATCTCGGCCGGCACCGCCGTTGACGTGTTCGAGATCGACGGTGCTTCGAACCGCGGCATCGGGGAGATCCGCGAGCTACGCGACGGCATCGCGTACGCGCCGCAGCGTGATCGCTACAAGATCTACATCATCGACGAAGTGCACATGCTCACGACCGAGGCCTTCAACGCACTGTTGAAGACCCTCGAAGAGCCGCCCGCACACGTAAAGTTCATCTTCGCAACGACTGAGCCGCACAAGATCCCGGTCACCATCCTGTCGCGTTGCCAGCGCTTCGACTTCAAGCGGATCCCGCTCGGCATCATGTCTCAGCGCCTGTCGGAGATCCTCCTCGCCGAAGGGGTCACGATGGATCCGGCCGCGTTGCGGTTGGTCGCGCGAGAGAGCGAAGGCTCGATGCGCGACGCGCTGTCGTTGCTCGATCGGGTGATCAGCTTCTCGGGCACGAACGCCACCTATGAAACGGTCGCGAGCGTGCTGGGGGTGGCCGATCGGGCATGGCTGCAGCGCTTGATCGGGGCGGCCCTCGACAAGAACATCCCGGCCGCCTTGAAGGTCGTGCAGGAGGCGTTCGACTATGGCCTCGATCTAAAGAAGTTCGCGAGCGATCTCGTGCAGCATCTGCGCGACGCGGCGGTATTGCAGGTTGCGGGCAGCGATGCGCCGGCGGACTTGACGGATCTCTCGGCCGAAGAGAAGGAGTCACTGCTCGACCTCGGAAAGCGTATCCAGACCGAGGACTTGCAGCGCATGTTGCGCCTCTGGACCGAGACCGCTGAGCGCCTCGTGCAAGCGAGCTTCCCGCGGCTCGAGGTCGAGATGGCGGTCATCCGGATGTGCCGCCTCAAGCCCCTGCAAGCGCTCGACGTGCTGGTGCAGCGCCTCGAAGCCCTCGAACGGCGGCTCGAATCCGGCACACCGTTGCCACCGCTCAGGGAATCCGAAAGCCCAAAAGCTGAGCCCCAGGCGGAGCGCCTGGGGGTCCGTGAGATCGTTGTCACGCCCGCACCCACACCCACGCCCACGCCCGACCCCGCGCCCACGCCCGAACCCCCGCCCGGCCCCAAGCCCAAGCGCAGCCGGGCGAAAACCAAAGCCGACCCCGACCCAGCACCCGCCGCACTCGCACCCGCGCCTTTCATCGCGCTAGACCCTGGCCTCCCCCCTGCCCCACCGCTCGACAGCGAGACGTGGGAGCTCATCGTCGATCAGATCCGACCCGGTGACCCCCAGCTCGCGGGCCTGCTCGCACACGCCAAGGTCGCGTCGCACGTCGATGGTGTGCTCACGCTCGAGGTCGCAGGTGAGGTCAGTGAGAAACGGCTCCAGGCGAAGTTGCGCGACGCAGTGGCGCTCGTTTCCGCGCAGCGTCCAGATGTCAGTGACGTGACCATCGGCAAGGTCCAGGACACGATCGACACGCCGCACCAGCGCAAATACCAGCGCGAGCAGAAGGTTCGCGAAGGCAAGCGCAAGGACGTCGAGCGCCACCCGCTGGTGGTCGAGCTTCTCGAGCGCTTCGGCGGTACACTCGGGGTGATCGAAGTCGACGACGACAAGCCCACCTGACCGACCCCACGGTCTTCGACGACAAGGAGCGAACATGGACCTCCAGGCATTGATGCAACAAGCCCAGGCGATGCAGCAGCAGGCGCTCGAAGCGCAGGAGCGCGCGGCGCGCCGTGAGGTGACGGGCGAGGCGGGCGGCGGGCTCGTCAAAGTGACCATGACCGGCGGCATGGTGGTGACCCGCGTCGTGCTCGACCCGGTGACCGTGACCGACCTCGAGATGCTCCAGGATCTCATCACCGCGGCGACCAACGACGCGCTGAAGAAGGCCAAGGAGATGGCGACGGCCGAGCTCGGCCCGCTCGGTCAGATGATGAAGCAGACCGGCCTCGGCGGGCTCTGAGCAGCATGCTGCCGCCGGCCCTCGACAAGGTCGCGACCCTGCTCTCTCGGCTGCCGGGGGTCGGCAAACGGTCGGCCCTGCGCTGGGCCTTCCACATCCTGGCCGAGCCACCGACCTACGCGCGTGAGCTCCAGCAGGCCCTGGGTGAGCTCCTCCTGCATGTGCATTTCTGCAAGGAATGCCACCACCTGGCCGAAGACGAGCGGTGTGGGATCTGCCGCGACCCGGCGCGCGACGCGCACCTCATCTGCGTCGTCGAAGGCGTGCCTGACCTGCTCGCGCTCGAGCGCACCGGCAGCTATCGCGGTCGCTATCACGTGCTGCATGGCGCGCTCGCCCCGCTCAAGGGCATCGGCCCCGCCCAACTCAGGCTCGACAACCTCGAGGCGCGCATCACCAACCACGGCGTGACCGAGGTCATCATCGCGACGTCGGCCGACGTGGAAGGCGAAGCGACCGCGCTCTACCTCGCCAAGCGCCTCGCCCCGACGGGCATCAGCATCACCCGCATCGCGACTGGGATCCCGATGGGTGGCGAGCTCGAGTACCTCGACGACCACACCCTCAGCCGCGCCATCGCCGGCAGAATAAAGTTCTGATTCCGAGTGGTTGTGACTGTCACCCCGGTTCCCGCCCGCGTCTGTTCCTTCCCTCGACCCGCCCCGGAGCGCATGGTGCGGCGCGTGACGACCAACGTTCCGAGCGTGCATCAGCACCAGATCGCCGACCTCGCGCCGCTCGCCGCAAGCGACGCCGCAGCGCCACTGCCCGAGCCGGCCGCGCAACCGCCCTGGCGCCTTATCGCGGCGTTGGCCGCAGTCTATCTCATCTGGAGCTCGACCTACCTCGGCATGAAGATCGCGATAGCGACCTTCCCGCCGTTTGTGCTCGGCACGATGCGCTTCCTCCTGGCGGGCTGCATCCTCCTGACGGTGCACCTCGTCCGCGGCGGGGCACGGCCGACGCGCGCGCAGCTCTTCGCGGCGGCGCCGGTCGGGATCTTGTTGTTCGTCGTCGGCAACGGCTTCATCGCGCTCGCCCAGTACGAGGTCGCATCCGGCGTGGCGGCCATCGTCGCGTCAACGACACCACTCTGGGCGGCGCTGCTCGGGCCGCTCTTCGGTGAGCGGGCGCGCGCCGCGGAGTGGATTGGCGTGGCGCTTGGCACGATCGGCGTGGCCCTCCTCGGGGCGCACGCGGACCTCGGCAATAACGGGCTCCTGACGTTGGGCCTCCTGCTCTCGCCGGTCGGCTGGGCGGTCGGCTCGATGCTCTCGCGCAAACGCCCCTCGGCACCGGGCCTCGCCGGACCGGCACTGCACATGCTCTGGGGCGGGCTCGGCATGCTGGTCCTGGCGCCGCTCATCGGCGAGCGGTGGCCGGACGCAATCCCCGCCAAGGCGTGGGGCGTGTTCGCGTACCTCGTCGTATTCGGGTCGCTCATCGGATTCACCGCGTTCACCTGGCTCCTCCAGCACACACGCCCGAGCCTGGCGCTGTCATACAGCTACGTGAACCCGGCCATCGCGGTGCTGCTCGGGGTGGTCATCGGCCACGAGCCCCTGCATGGGACGACCATCGCCGCTACCGCCATCCTCGTCGTCGCGGTGGCGGTGGTCGTGCGCTCAGCGATCAGCCGGCGACCGCGCGCGCCCCGTTGACGAGGCCACCAGCGACGGGCATATCCGCGCGATGCGAAGTGCTCGAACCTGCCTCGTGACTGTCGTGGCCTCCGCCCTGTTCGCCGCTTGCGCCTCGACGCCCGAGCCGGTCGAACAGGTGGTCACGCCGCGCCCTCCGGAGATTTCTGACGTGCCTCCAGCACCGACCCCACCTGTCGCGAAGAAGCTGCCCATCATCCGCACCCTGCATGGCGAGTCGTTCGTCGACGACTACTTCTGGTTGCGTGAGAAAGATTCGGCCCCGGTGCTCGAGCACCTGCGCGCCGAAGCGGCCTACGCCGAAGCGATGATGGCGCCGCTGGCACCGCTACGCGACGCGCTGTTCGGTGAGATCGTGTCGCACATCGCCGAGGACGACGAGTCGGTGCCGGTGAAGGACGGCGCCTGGCTCTACTGGCGTCGCACGGTCAAGGGTCAGGGCTACCCGGTACAGCTGCGTAAGCCCGTCAGGGGCGGCCCGGAACAGGTCGTGCTCGATATCAATAAGCTCGCCGAAGGCAAAGCGTTCCTCGGTATCGGCGACTTCGAAACGAGCGATGACGGCAAGCGACTCGTGTACGCGACTGATGAAACAGGCTTTCGCTCGTACGACCTGCGCGTGCGCGACATCGCCAGCGGCACCGATCTCGCCGAGGTGATCCCGAAGGTCATCACGACCACCTGGGCGGCCGACGGCAAGACCCTCGTGTACGTCATCGAGGACAGCGCCAAGCGCCCCTATCGCGCCTATCGCCACACGCTCGGGACCGACCCGAAGGACGACGTGCTCATCTACGAGGAGGCCGACGGCCGCTTCGAGCTCTACTGTTGGCGCACCAAGAGCAAAGACTTCATCGTGCTCGAGAGCGCGTCGCAGCTCGCGACCGAGGTGCGCCTCATCGATGCGAAGCGCCCCGCGGCTTCGCCGATCCTCGTCGCCGCGCGCGCCGACAAGCACGAGTACCACGTCGAGCAGGCCGGCTCGCAGCTGTTCATCCGCACCAACGACAAGGGCTCGAACTTCCGCCTCGTGACCGCGCCCCTGAAGACGCCGGGACGCGAGCACTGGAAGGAGCTGCGCGCGATGGACCCCAAGGTGATGCTCGAAGAGGTCACCGCGTTCGACCGGGTGCTCGCCCTCGAAGTGCGCGAAGGCGGACTGCCGCACCTCGAGCTGATGGATCACAAGGGCAAAAAGTCCACGCGCATCACGTTGCCCGACCCCGTTTACGAGGTCGCGCTAGAGCAGAACCCCGAGTACGACGCGAAACACATTCGGTATTCGTATCAGTCACTTGCGGTGCCACGCAGCGTGTATTCGTACGACCTCGCGAAGGGCACCAGCACGCTCCTCAAAGAGGACCCGGTGCCGGGCGGCTTCGACCGCAACAACTACCTCACCGAGCGCGTGTTTGCGGTCGCGAAGGACGGCACCCAGGTGCCGATCTCGATCGTGCGACGCAAAGACGTGGCAAAGGACGGCTCGGCCCCGCTGCACCTGTATGGCTACGGGTCATACGGGATCTCGATCCCGACCACGTTCTCGCCGGCGCGGCTGACGCTGCTGGACCGCGGCGTGGTCTACGCCATCGCGCACATCCGGGGCGGTGGCGAGCTCGGCAAGCCGTGGCACGAGGCGGGTCGGCTCGCGAACAAGATGGACACCTTCACCGACTTCATCGCCGCGGCTGAGACCCTCATCGCCCAAAGTTATACCAAGGCCGGGCACCTGACGATCGAAGGCGTCTCGGCTGGCGGCCTGCTGATGGGCGCGGTCCTGAACCTGCGGCCCGAGCTGTTCAAGGCGGCGATCGTCGCCGTGCCGTTCGTCGATGTCATCAACACGATGAACGACCCGACATTGCCGCTGACGATCACCGAGTACGAGGAGTGGGGCAACCCCGCCATCGCGGAACAGTACGCGTGGATGCGCCCCTACAGCCCGTACGACAACATCGCCGCCAAGGCGTACCCGACGTTGCTGGTCAAGACGAGCTACAACGACAGCCAGGTCATGTACTGGGAACCCGCCAAGTACGTCGCCCGCCTGCGCGCGCTCAAGACCGACACCAACCCAGTGATCTTCAAGATCCACCTGGACGCCGCGGGCCACGGCGGCAAGAGCGGCCGCTACGAAAGGTTCAAGGAGGTCGCGTACGACCAGGCCTTTATCCTCGCCCAGCACGGCCTCGGCGTCGCACGTTGAGTCAGGACGAAGACTCGTCGATCTTGATGATGACGAAGGTGTCGCCTTCCTTGGCCCAGTCGTAGGTCACCTGGTAGCCGCCACCGTTGCACTGGCACTGGAAGGCACCAGTCTTCGCGTCCGGCGCGTTGCAGGACGGGCGCGTGTTGACGAAGCCGCAGGTCGGCGGGTTCACGAACTTGCCGCCCGCCACGTCCTTGCGTGAGAACGACTTCTTGGTCTTGCCCTCGGGCGTGACGAGCGTGTAGGCGAGCTTCTTCTTGGCCGGAACCAGCTTCGAAAGCGCTGTCAGATCATCACCTTTGATGGTATTGATGTAGCGCAGGTTCCAGCTGTCGGGGACCATCGCGCAGGGGCTGCCGGGGCAGCAGTCCTCGCCGAAGTGGGTCGACTCGGTCTTGGTCTCGCCGTTCTCGACCATCAGTTCGATGGTGCTCGGACCGATGCGGCAGCTGCCCTCCATCTCGATCTTGCGCTCGAGCACGATGCTCACGGCGTTGCTGACCTCGCTGACTTCGATGACGCGCTGGTACATCTTGCTCAGGTCCTGTTCGAGGAAGTCGCTGAGGGCGCGGCGATAGGCCTCGGGTACGTTCTCGTCCCCGGGAAGACGCAGGAGCGGCTTCTCCGGGATGACCACGACCGGCTCGGGCTCGGGCGTCGGCACCGGCTTGGGCGTCGAGCCGCAGGCGCCGATGAGAAGTGCCAGGAAGGCAGTGACGATGGACAGGAAGGAGCTGCGAACGAGGTGCTTCATGGCATCACAGCTACCCTGCCTCGAAGCCGCGCGCAAGGCTGCGCCGCGCGCCCGTCACGACGAACAGCGACGCGCATTGACCAGGCCCGGCGAACTCGTCACGCTGCCACCCGATGAAGTACCGATTGCCTCACCTCCTCTCCGCCTCCCTGCTCCTCGGCCTGATCGCGTGCGACGAGACACAGTCGACGCCGCCAGACACGACCCGGCCCGACATCGTCGAGGACGTCAGCGAGCCACGGCCGGACAGCAACGAACCCGACGCGACCCTGCCCGACACGACCATCCCCGACAGCGAGCCGGCGGACACCCGTGTGCCCGACGCGACCGATGACTCGACGAGCGAGACCAGCGACACGACCGCAACCGGCGATGTGACCGCGCCGACAAGCTACACGCTCGAGCTCGGTGGCTGGACGCTTCAGCCCGGCACGGAGACCACGCGCTGCATCGTCGTGCGCCTCGGCAATGTCGGCAAGATCTGGGTGCCGCGCATCCATTCGACCTTGTCGAAGGGCTCGCACCACTTCGTGATCTATCGCTCGGGCGATAGCGTCGAGCGCACAACCCCGTTCAACTGCCAGCCCTTCTCGGAGACGCTCGGCGGCGCGACGGTGCCGCTGATGATCTCGCAGACGCGCGAAGAGTCACTGGAGCTTCCGCCCGACGTCGCGTTCGAGCTCGAGCCAAACCAGATGATTCGGCTCGAGGCGCACTATCTCAACTACTTCACCGAGCCGATCACGACCCAGGCGACGATCACCTTCGAGGTCATGCCGGCGGACCAGACCCCGCTCGTCGCCGACTTCCTCTTCTACGGCACGGTCGCCATCTTCATCCCATCCGGCAAGTCGCTCACGACCCCTTGGAACTACTACTCCGTGCCGTCCGGGCTCCAGGTCTTCGCGATAACGGGCCACACCCACCAGCTCGGCACCAACGTCGAGGTCGACTTCGCGACCTCCGCTGACGCGGGCACCTCGGTCTACCCGCCGGAAGGTAAATCCTTCCGTTGGTCCGAGGCCCCGGTCGCCTACTTCGATCCGCCGATCGCGTTTACGGCGGACCAGGGCTTCCGCTTCCGCTGCAGCTGGACCAACACGACCGACCAGGCCGTCGGCTTTGGCGAGAGTGCCACCGAAGAGATGTGCTTCTTCTGGGCCTACTACTATCCATCTCGCGGATTTCTATCGCGATTTTGACGCGTCGTCACTTCACGACCAGCTCGACCCGAAGCGGTTGCGGCACCGTCGCAGTCGGAAAACGCATGCGCCTCAGCGTGGCGACGACGCAGGTCTGAACCGCCGGGCTGATGGAACCACTCTGCAGGCGCGCGCTCAGCACGCTCCCATCGACGCCGACGCTCAAGTCCCAGACGAGGGTCTGGGCCGTCAGGCTCGGCTCGTCAGCGAGGCACGATCGCAACGCAAGCGTGCGTCGCACCAGGGTCGCCTTGAGCAGGCCGGCCGCCGCGATGCGACCCGGCATCGTGAACAACGACAGGCTCAGGTTGACGACCGTCTTGCCCTTCGAGACGGTCCCGAGGTCGCCCTTGCCCTGGATGCTGCCGCTGCCACCGGCACCGCTGCCACCGACACCGTCGCCGCTGAATCCGAGGCCGCCCGAGCCGTGCCCCAGTGCGAACTTGGAGACCACCCCCATACTGCCTCCCATCGCCTGCTGCAGCGCACCGCCGAGGCCGCCCTCGTCGGCTGGGTCGGCGACCATGGGAGCGTCACCCGCGATCGCATCGTCACTGCCGGGCTTGCGCCCCGCGACGCGCTCGGCGGCGACGGCGACGAAGCTCGTGTACTGGGTGACGAGCGCGTACTCGAGACCGAGCGCCGTCACCTCGGCCTTGGTGTTCGGCGCGCCCATCGCGCCCCCGAAGTCGGACAACCGCGCGATGCGTTCACGCGCCCACAGCAACGGCACAGCCGGATTCGACGCCGCAGCGAGGATTGGCGTGCGCGATTGCCACGCTCCTTGACCCGTCTCGCCCGTGACGACCAGCGCACCGCCCACCTTGCCGCGATAGCGCCCGCTGACGAGTAGAGGCCGTGCCGCATACACGGTCGGGATCGCTCGCGGCTCGACGTCGTAGGCCTCGAAGCCCTCGAACGAGAATGCGATATCGGTCAAGACCGGGGTGCGCGCGTCGGCGATGAAGCGCTCCGCGATGTCGCGGGCCGACTCTTCACCGATCGCGATGTAGGGCTCGGCGTGCCCGGCGTGTGCGATCGCTTCGAGCAGGTGTCGGTTCACGCCGCTGCCGACGCCGATCGCGAACACATTGGCGTCACCGGCATGCGCGCGAATGAGGTCGATCGCTTCGGCCTCCACCGTCACAAAGCCATCGGTCACGACCACGAACGTTCGCGCCAGCCCAGGCGTACTCGGCGACTGCAGCGCAACCTGGAGCGCCTGCAACATCTCGGTCCCGCCCTGTCCCCGCTGCCGCGCGAGGAACGTCTTGGCGCGCGCCTTGTTGGCGGCGGTCGCGGGCAGGCTTCGCGGCGCGAGCTGCTCGGCGCCACCCGAGAAGCAGAGCACGTTCAGCCGGTCCTCCGCGTCGAGGTCGGCCACCAATGCGCTCACAACCGTCGTCGCCAGCGCAAGCGGCCAGCCCTCCATCGAGCCCGACGTATCGACGATGAAGACGTACTCGCGGTTCGGCACCAGCTCGGGCACAACCCGCTCGGGTGGCTCGATGAGGGCCAGAAAGTGCCCCCCGTCACCGTGGGGGTCCGGCTGCACGAGCACGCCGGTCTGCAACGCCTCACCGCCGAGCCCATAGTCGAGCACGAAGTCCGACGTCGCATCGACCTCGTCAGGGTGGTCCTGCGCAAGCTCGATATCGAGGCCGTCGGCGACCTGCTCGATCGCCAGCTCATGCGTTGCCGAGCGCGCCCACTGCACCGGCACGCCGCCGCGTAGCCTCACCGAGACAGGCCACGCATGCAGCGCCGGGGCGGGCTGGTCGTCCTCATTCGCTATCACCGACCACGGCACGTCGGGGTAGGTCTCGGCCGGCGACATGTAGCGAGGTCCGACGACCTTCGGCACGACCAGCGAGTAGACGCCATCGGTCGGGCGCAGGAGCTCGACGTAGGACAGCTCGACCTCGATGACGTCACCGGGCTGGATGTTCGCGAGCTTGGTCGTGAACATGTTGGGCCGCGATTGCTCGAGTAGCGTCGCCGTCTGACCGTTCTTCCGGGCCTCTTCGTAGATCGCGCGCGCCTCGTCCTTCACCTTGATCGTCGCCACGATGCGCCGCCCACCAACGCGCATCTCGAGTGCATGTACGGCGGCCCGCGTCGACAACGGGAAGACGTAGGTCGCGTCGATGGTCGTCGGCCCGGTGTTCTCCCAGAGCTGGGTCACCGTCACGTCGGCCACGACCCCGCTGAGGTCGGCATGCACCGCGACCTCGCGCAGCGGCAACGGGTCGAGGCGGGCATCGACGTTCGGCACCACGAAGTAGGGCGAGCCGGTGCGGCCGTCGCCAATGTCACTGACATCGTCGGCGCGGGCCACGCCCGCGAGAGCGACGACGAACGGAAGACACACGGAAGCCCACGCCGAGAGCGTCGTACGCATGATCGAATCCCCTTTGCACGACTGTGCAGTCGATGTGCGTGACACCCGCGCTGGATAAAGGTTCCAGGCCGCTACGATGTGGCGATGCGAACACCCGGAGTCGTCGGCGCCGGCCGCGTGCGTCGCGCGAAATAGACGATCGCGAACAGGAACGCAGCCGTGCAGATGAGCGAGGTCGCGTAGCACATGCCGGTCAGGAACTCGACCCACGAGAGCTTGGCCGCGCCGAGATCCTTATAGAGCGTGAGCGACACCGAGCCGAGGTAGCCAATCGAGTCGGTCACGTAGATCATGAAGCCGGCCGTGCCGATCCAGCCCGTCGCCGCGATGAGCCGGTCGAACAACATGGCGCCGAACGGCACGTAAGCGAGGTAGAGGCCAAGGCCGATGAGGATCATCCACGCCTCGTGCGAGACCACGCCGGCTTCGTGTCCGAGCGTCACGAGGCCCACCAGGACGGCACCCACGGCCATGAGGCCCTGCATGACGAGGAGGGCCTGGCGGTTGTCTTTGATGCGCATGAGCGCGCCAAGTCCGATGAGCACGCCGAGGGCGACTGGCAGCTCGGACCAGGTCATGATCTCGGGCTTCGTGCCAAACCCGAGCTCGCGCCAGATGTCTGCACCGAAGTCGTCACGGATCGTGCGCAGCGCAGTCAGGAAAAAGTGCAGCGCCGTCAGCACCAGGAGCCCAGGCAAGAACGCCATGAAGAAGCGCTTGCGATCGGCCCCGTTCATCGGCTCGCGCCGCACGCGCAAGGCCTCGTCCTGGGCCGATGGCGGCGGCAGGCGCGACAGCATGAACACGAAGAACAAGAGCGGCGGGAAGAACATGAGGCCGACTACAAACGGCATCGCCTCCTCGCTGACGACGCCAGGACCGAACTTGCCGGGCGCCACCTCGACCGCGCCCCAGCCCATCACCCAAACAGCGACCGTCTTGACCGCGCCCGAGGCGACGATGAAGCTTGCCGACAGCCCCGCGCCGAGGGCCTCGGTGGTGCGGCGACCTTCGAGAAAGCCGAACACCAGACCCCAGATCATGCCGAGCGGGATGCCGTTGGCGAAGAGCCAGATGGCGCTCCACGGCGCGGGGGTCACGGCGAACAGTCCGAGGGCAGCTTCGGCGACGGCGATGAGGGCAATAATCGCCAGGCCGCGACGGGCCGGCGACATCTCGCTCACGATCTTGATGCCCGCGAACTTCGACACCGTGTAGCCCAGGATCTGGCTCACGACGAGGATGATCTTCCACTTCAGCTCGCCCAAGCCCGGCACGTCGTAGGTGCCGTCGAAGACGCCCGCGGTGAAGGGCTTCCGGAAGGCGTACATGCAGAAGTAGGTCGAGAACGCCGCGATGATCGCGTAGGTCGCGAACACACGAGGGCTCGACCGCGCGAGCCAGGCCGTGATTGGCGAGGGCTTGCCCGCGACGCTTTCGGTCAGTGACGACGCCTCCGACATGTCGGGTCAGCGACGCCGACGCACGAGCGGCAGGACCAGGCCTGCGAGCGCCCAGAACTCGAGGCCAGCGCCATTGCAGCCGGTCTTCTTCGACTCGGGGCCATGGGTCGGGGTCGGCCCTTCGGCAGACTTCACCTCGCTCGCCTCGCCCTTGCACCACACTTCGGACCAGGCCGAAGCGCCCCAGCCCTTGCACATCTTGCGGAAGCCCTGCGTGCCAAGCGTCTTGTCGCAGGCGTCGCGCTCGCCATGCCAGGCACGGCACGACTCACACGTGAGCCCGGGCACGGCCTGCTTTTCGATCGTGCACGTCTCGACATAGTCGTCGGACGGCGGAATATCGGCGCGAGAAATGCCGCCAGCGACAAGCATCACAAGAAACAGCGCGTACTTCATTTGGAGCC
>Ga0105049_10002134_pt1 | contig 23380 bp, 16 predicted proteins | sample MAT06_FD_78087 | JGI IMG/M metagenome (GOLD analysis project Ga0105049, IMG submission 78087) | Freshwater microbial communities from Lake Fryxell liftoff mats and glacier meltwater in Antarctica - MAT-06 | ecosystem: Environmental > Aquatic > Freshwater > Ice > Liftoff microbial mat | place...
AGACGATTTCCGGTTGAGGTGACCAATTCGTTGGCACTATTGAGTTTGAAGATACCGTTTCGTGTAAAGAGTTTCTCTCCGTCCCCACCTGTCACTTGGAAGAACCCGTCTCCTTGGATAGCCAAGTCCGACGGAGAGGAGCTTATTTCGATAGTCCCTTGGGTAAAGTTCGGATTGATGGCAGCGACTTGAACGCCGAGGCCGGTTTGTCGGGGATTGGTTCCGCCGTTGGCGGATGTCGGTGAAGACCCCAGGGACAAGGTCTGCAGGAACTGATTGGCGAAAACGACTTCCGAGGACTTGAAGCCGACGGTTTGCGAATTGGCGAGATTGTTGCCTAGAACGTCAATCTGCTTTTCAGCCCCGCTCATGCCTGTGAGTGCGGTGCTGAGTGCTGATGCCAAGCCCATAATTACCTACCTTCGCAAACTCTCGAAACTTAAGGATCCATCCTATGTTCTTGAGCGCGATAGGGGTCAATGCGCGATAAGACCTAGGTGCGGTGGGGTTCACGGCACTAGAAAAATCGCAAGCATTGCGTGCTTAGCTTTCAACTGGAACAGCCGGCAGCACCTTGTCGTCGATCTCACGAACATTTTTGATATCGACAATTTGTTCGCCGACGTGCACTTGGACCTGGCGCTTGTTGCGATCTTTTTCGTCAATCTTGACAGAAACGCTCGTAACCTCCCCATTTACCTCGTTTGCCTTGGTATCCAAACCCTTGACTGTTTTCCCAATCAGGCTGCTGGCCGTCGTGAGTTCCTGGGTGTTTGAAAACGATTTTAACGTCGAAACGAGTTGATCGTTCGAACTAATGCCTCGTAACTCTCCGACCTGTTGGAGCAAAGCAGCGTTGTCGGTGGGATTCAATGGATCTTGGTTCTGCAGTTCCGTGATCATCAAATTGAGAAACTCATTCAAGTCGATATCGTTGAGGCCGTTCCCCTGTAGGGAATTGGCGGCTGAACTGGCAGAAGTGGTAGTGGGCGGGATGGGGTTGCTGCTGACTCGGCTCATAGGATAGCTCCATTACGGTGGATTGGATCGTTACAATGCCGGATCCTAGTACGACAGAACAACCCAAGGAAATAGCAATCGGATGAGCAATGAAGCCAAAGGTTTGGGCCAGCAGGAGAGTACCGGTCATGCGCGACTATCCAAAACTTGGATTGCGGTGTGGGCGTTAGTCGGGGTGAATGCGCTTTGGGGACTTTCGTTTCCGATAATGAAATCTCTCAATCTGCAATTGGAGGATCATTTTGGATTGAAACATGCCTCTGTTCCGATGTCGATGAGTGTAGCTTTTTCGGCAGGAATGATCGGATTGCGTTTTTTGCTATCGTTTGGACTTTTGTTTTTGATCAGTCCAAGACTATTTCGAAATGCGAGCATGACGGAATGGCGTATAGGTGCCATCGTGGGCCTATTTTTTTACTTTGGACTCGTTCTGCAGGTTATCGGGCTGGCCACCATCCCCGCGTCGCGAAGCGGCTTTCTGACGAGCCTCACCGCGGTTTTCACCCCCATTCTGAGTGCTCTGCTGTTTCGAAAATCTATTTCATCCAATGTGATTCTTGGCGTTGGGATCGCGTTGCTTGGGGTCGCAATCCTGACCGGGCTTTTGGAGTTTGAACAGGGTACTGTCCGAATCGCATCCGATGCATTGAGCCGATGGACAATCGGAGATACCCTCACTACCTTTGGCTCCGTTCTCTTCACTGGGCAGTTGATGTTGGTGGACCACTATGGCAAACGAGTGAACTCGACAGCCATCACCCCCGGCATGTTTTTGATAGTGGTGATTGCCTCGGGGCTGACGTTTTTGTCTTTGTACCAGTCGAGCCTATGGTCTTTTTCAGGCGGAGCCTCGCTGGGGCTTGCGGATTGGGGGCGTTTGTTCTTTTCGCCCGTGTTTGCGAGCTTCCTAGTTTTTCTGGCATTGTTTTGTTCGGTATTGGCCTTTGTAGGAATGAACCGATATCAGCCTCACGTCAGCGCAGTACAAGCATCGGTAATCTATAGTTGTGAACCGGTCTTCGCATCCGCCTGGGCACTTTTTCTGCCGGGTTGGATGGCGATGATCGAAGCCAGAATCGGCTATCCCAATGAGTTACTGTCGCTGCCGTTGCTCTTGGGTGGAGCGCTGGTATTGGTGGCGAATGTGGTAGCGCTTTGGCCAAGAAAGGGGAACTGAAACGGACGCCACATGGCTCATGGGTATGGATTACAATACCAACGCGATTCCTCTTTGCCTTTTTCACCCCTGAAAAGATCCTTCCGTGATACAATTTCTTCTATCCGTGCGGGCGAATCTCCAAGCGTTGGCCGGATTGCCCTGGTGGCCTTTCGTCGTGCTATTTTTAAGCGTATGTTTCATAATCACGGCGATCAGCTACTGGAAGATGCATGCCTTTGTTGCGTTGCTGCTGGCTTCTTTGGTTGCTGGGCTGCTCACCTTCAAAGCCGGCTGGGGGGTGATAGGAAAAGATGGTAAGGAGACGCTCTATCCGCACTTGGTGGGGGTGATCGAACAGATATCTAAGGGTTTGGGTGATACGGCCCGTGACATCGCTATCTCGATTGCTCTCGCTTCGATCATTGGCATGTGCCTGATGCAGAGCGGCGCAGCGGACAAAGTCGTTCGCCGTTTTCTTGGTGTCTTTGGGCAAAAGCGAGCAGGCTGGGCCCTTTTGTGGTCCACGTATGTCCTTAGCATCCCAATCTTCTTTGATACTATGTTTATGCTTATGATCCCTTTGGCCAAAGCGTTACGGATACGCACAGGCAAGGACTATTTGCTCTACATCCTGTGCATCTGTACGGGCGGGATGATCACGCACTCCCTCACTATTCCACACCCCGGCCCCTTGGCGATGGTGGATAGTTTGGGGGTGGATACAGGTGTTTCGCTGGCGGCGGGGCTCTTGGGTGGATTGATACCGGCTGTGCTCGGCTACTATGTTTGCGTTTTTCTCAACTCGCGATTGGAGATTCCGTTGCGAGATACCGAACTTGCACATCTCGAAAATGAAACGCCCGAGTCCGAGCTTCCAAGTTTCTTTTGGTCGATTTTGCCTGTCGTGTTGCCGATCCTGTTGATCGGTGTTTCTTCATTGTTTAAGGTGATCAAGGATGGTGCATTGCCGATGGGTTCGGGAGGGACAGTTGCTATCGAACGACAGATTGGATGGTGCGTTTGGGTCTATCAATCGCTGGGCGAGTCCGGGTTCGCGATGGTCAAAGAGGTGATTGATTTCTTCGGCCACAAGAACATTGCACTTCTTATCGGCGCCGCATTGTCCCTATGGGTAATGGCTAAACAGTGTGGCTTCGGACGTGAAAAAATCGAGCAATTGGTTGGCCCTCCACTAGAGACAGCCGGAATGATCATTCTGATCACCAGCGCCGGAGGGGCCTTTGGCGGAATGCTCCGATCGGCCGGGGTGGGAGATGCAGTCAAATGGGCTGCAAATGATCAAGCGATCAGCCTCATTTTCCTTGCCTTCATCGTGTCTGCCGTCATTCGCGTTGCCCAGGGGAGTGCAACCGTCGCCATGCTTACCACGGCGGCTATGATTGCGCCCATGCTCGGGACCGATGCCACGAATTTCCATCCCGTTTACGTCTACCTGGCTATCGGCTTTGGCGCCATGACTTGCTCCTGGATGAACGACAGCGGATTTTGGGTGGTCAGTCGCCTCAGTGGCATGACGCAGCGCGAGACGCTTCAATCCTGGACGATTCTATCGACTTGCCTCGCTATTACCGGACTATTGGTAACGTTTCTCGCCTCGAAACTGTTGCCCTTACTATAGATGTATTTGTTCAATGAATCGTTCACGGAGCCATCCGAGAATCTAGCATTCGATGAAGCCTTAGTGGAGGTAGCGGATCGAGGTTCGCGAGACGAATGCGAAGAGCCGCGGGATGCCGGTGACCCACGAATGAGCCCTGAGGTTTTGCGTTTATGGGAAATGCCGAAAACCTGCGTCGTTCTTGGGAGAGCAAGCAAGGTTAGCGAAGAAGTGAACGAGGTCGCCTGTCAGCGCGACGGCGTGCCAGTGCTTCGGCGGGTCAGTGGTGGCGCTGCTATTGTCGCCGGGCCTGGCTGTTTGATGTACTCGGTCCTCTTGTCCTACGCACAACGCCCGGCTTTACGACTATTGGATGTTGCTCATCTCGAGGTCATGAGCCTTATCGGGTTAGGGGTGCAGCAAGCGCTCGATGCGTTTGGGTTGCCGGGGCGGATTCAACTCCGTGGGACATGTGACTTGACTCTGTCAGATCGCAAGTTTTCTGGAAATGCGCTGCGCTGCAAACGGGAGTGGATGCTCTACCACGGAACCATTCTGTTGGATATGCCTTTGCACTGGCTGAGCGAGTATCTGCGCGAGCCCCCGCGGCAACCCGAATATCGTCAGAAACGCGAACACAGCGTGTTCGTTTCCAATCTGCTTCATGGGGTGGCCGGTGTGGATCCGCACGAGTTTCGCAACCTCTTAGAGCGAACCCTAGCCCAGGTTTGGAATGCGAAAGAGGAAGTTGGAGCTAGCTTATGGCTCGAGGAGCTTAAGTCGGAGACGGAGCGTTTGCTGCATGCACGCTATTCCGATGAGCAATGGCATCGATCGAGATGAGAAGCGTAGCAGCAGCTCAGCCTTCATTGCCCGATCGGCTAGGTCATCTGGTTCCCATGCTCCAGCTCGACTCCGTTTCAACGTGCAAAGTCACACTCGGCAAGAGTGACCCACCGTGGGTCACACCTGCCGGGTGTGACCGCAAGACCGTTTTTAGATAGCGACTGGTCTATCGATTTCCAGTAGATCGCACGCTCTCTCGAGGAGTCGGTCGGTAGTAAACGGCTTTTGCATAAAGTCGTTCGCACCCGAAGCTCGTAGGTCGGTGACCTTGTCCTGTTCGACCATCCCGGAGATGCACAGGATCTTGACAGAATCCATGGTGCGATCGCCTCGCACTCGTTGACAGACCTCTTTGCCATTGATGTCGGGGAGCATGACGTCCAGGACCACCAAATCTGGGCGGAACTCTTTGACTTGCATGCCAGCGTCGAAGCCGTTGTTGGCTGTGCGGATATCGAAGCGACCGTCGCGTTCGAAGGTATCGTACATGAGGTCGACGAGATCTTGATCATCGTCGACGATCAAGAGCTTCTTCTTGCCGCTTTCGAGCGCATCTGTGGGAATACCGTTGTCTTTCATGAAGACAAAAAGCAAATCGCGGGGAATGCGGCGGAAACGACTACCTGGAACGCGGAATCCTTTCAGCGATCCATTGTCGAAACAACGAATGATCGTTTGTTGGCTCACCTTGCATATTTTGGCGGCCTCGCCGGTCGTAAAAACTGTCTTTGTGTTCGACATTGGGAGAATCATCCTTCCTGAATGTTCGTTGTAACGTTGACGACGGGTCGCCAAACTCGCACGCTCGGTCTATCCTGTGACGTTAACCACGTCTGCCGACTTTACCGAACCTGCCGTGGTTGAAGCGGAGAATATCGAAGCGGCGCATTTGGGGTCAAGATGGATTTCAAAACAAGTAGTTCACAACAGACAAGCAATTTGCGCAGTTCGGGTCTGAACTGCCAATCGCTGCCGCTCAGGTAAGCTGGGGGCAACAACTTATTTCAACGTTTTAATTGGAATCGATTCATGTCGCACAATAGAAAATGTCGCTGGGGAATACTCTCGACAGCGGCCATCGCGAGAAAAAATTGGCGGGGAATTGCACTTTCTCCCTCGGGCAGCCTTGTAGCCGTCGCCAGTCGACGCCTAGAAGCCGCTCAATCCTTCATCCTCGAATGCCAATCGCATACCCCTCAAGCCCAAGTTCCCGATGCGCTTGGTAGCTATCAATCTCTCCTCGATCGCAAGGATATCGACGCAATTTACATTCCGTTACCAACGGGACTTCGCAAAGAATGGATTTTGGCGGCAGCCCACCGGGGCAAACATATTTTGGCCGAAAAACCTGCGGCGCTTTCGACTAACGATCTTCAGGAAGTGCTCGATGCATGCAAACACAATTCTGTGCAGTACATGGACGGGGTGATGTTCATGCACAGCGCTCGTATGCCACTGCTCCGCCAGTCCTTGGACGACAGCAACTCGATCGGTGAGTTGCGGCGCATCGCTTGCCATTTTTCCTTCATGGGGGACGGCGGCTTTGCAGAAAAAAACATTCGAGTCGACGGCAAGCTCGAACCTTTCGGATGCCTAGGAGATCTCGGCTGGTACTGTATTCGATTTTTGCTGTGGGCCAATCAATGGCGGATGCCGACTCAAATCACGGGTCGTTGCTTGTCCAAGATGCGTGGCGATAACAGCCCGGTGGATGTGCCCGCGGAGTTCTCCGGCGAATTACTTTTTCCGAACGGTTCGTCGGGCAGTTTTTATTGCTCGTTCTGCACCGGGAATCAACAGTGGGCACACCTTAGTGGTACCCATGGGAACATTTTCCTGTCCGACTTTGTGCTGCCACACTACGGCTGCGAAGTTGGTTTCGACATTGAAAAACCGAGGTTCGTTGTCCATGGCTGTGACTTTCACATGCAGTCGCACACGCGGCGTCAGGCGGTCGACGAGTATGCTAGCGGGCATGGAACAGCTCAAGAAATTGGCATGTTCGAAACCTTCAATCAACTCGTTCTATCCGGCAAGACTGATCCCGTGTGGGGCGAGATGACTCTGGCAACCCAACGTGTTATGGACCAACTCTTCTCTCTCGATGGATGAGACTCTGCGTCCCATGCGTTGCACTCGGAAAAAAGATAGCTTCGAAGAACGCGAACCCTACTTGGAATGACAACCGATACAGTTGTGTGCTAGTTTGGCCGTCGGCGCGGCGGCCATCCAATCCTTGGCTGTCGTCGCATACTCCGTGTTAGGTAGCTCTTTAGCAATGGCCTCGAGCTGCTCCCGCGATTGGTCTAATTTGCCAAGTAAGCGGTAGGTGTCTGCCAGCCCCATTCGAAGTTCGCCCCGCGAGTGCGAATCCAAATCATCCAGGTGCTTTTCTTGTTTTTTGTAGATGTACTCGAAATCCCCAAGCACGGTCTTTAGCAAAGGGCCTGCCATTGCGGGAGGCGCATTCCGCGCTGAGGGGAGCAATACCGAAGCTCGCGGAATCCGCACACCGACGTTATCGGGCTCTAACTTTACTGCCTCTTCCATGTCTTTCTGACCACTCATCCACAACGGAAATGCCTCCAGTGGTTTGTCTTTGCCAAAAAGCATTCCTGCTTTGTAGACTCGAATGGCTCCGCGCCAAACGAGGGCTTCGGCATTCTTCGGGTTGGTCTTCAGGGCTTCTTCGCATGTGGTTTCACCCCGTTGGAGGGCGTTCTCATCACCTTGAAAGCCGGCAAAAATATCTTCCCGAACAAGCAAATCGAACCGTTTAGTTTCCGTCGCAGCAGGCCCCTGCTTGGTAACAATTCCGTCATCAGCTAGGATTGGGCTCGCCAGTAGGATTGGGCTCGCCAGTGAAACTAAACAAATCCCGACCGAAAACCATTTTTGCAATCGAATCATTCGAAGTATTCCTTGAAACGCGAAATTAAGTGAGAACGAAGCTGACCTCTATTCGTAGCTCCGTTATTCGTAGCTCCGTTATTCGTAGCTCTGTCGAAGATCTTGGGAAAAGAGTGCTACTGTCGCGTCGCCGTCTAAAACATGCAATAATCGTACGTCGAAACACAACTCCATGTCCATTCCAACTTAAGAGCATCCACCTTTGAATACCCGACGTGAATTTCTTTGCGCTACGACTCTTGCCGTTGCGAGCAGCGCGCTCCCACAGTCGACATTTGGACTGCATTCCCAAACGAAATCGCCCGGTACGATCGCTTGGACCAACGCAACACTTTTGCCTGTCGATGGCCCATCGATCCAGAAAGGAACGCTTGTTATTCAGGAAGGGAAGATAAAGGGTATTGGTGCGGCTGCGAACGTCACGATTCCGACGGATGCCACGGTCATCAATGCGGAGGGCAAGTGGGTTATGCCTGGTCTGGTTTGCACGCATAGCCATATCGGCGGTTTAGGTGCGGCGGATGGCAGCGGGCCGATCCAGCCTGGCGTGCGCGTCCTCGATTCCCTTAACGTACGGGACTCTGGCTTTCGCCGCGCGTTGGCCGGTGGTCTAACCACTCTCAATATCATGCCTGGCTCTGGGCATCTCATCAGCGGCCAAACGGTTTATTGCAAACTGCGGTACTTCGAAACCTCCCCGCGTACGATCGATGAAATTTTTATTCGAGACAAGGATGGTCGCGCTATAGGTGGCCTCAAGATGGCCAATGGAACTAATTCTCAAGGCGAGTCACCTTTTCCAGGCACGCGTGGCAAATCGGCTTTCCTCGTCCGCGAACAGTATATCAAGGCGCGCGAGTACCAAGCCAAGATCGTGGCTGCCAAAGGAGACGCGAGCAAACTCCCCCCCCGCGACTTGCACTTGGAATCGTTGGTCGAGGCGATGCAGGGAAAACGTATCGTCCACCACCACACCCATCGGCACGATGACATCATGACGGTCATTCGACTCTCGCAGGAGTTCGGATTTCAAACCGTTTTGCATCACGTCAGCGAAGGCTGGAAAGTCGCGAAAGAAATAGCGGAAGCCAAACTGCCTTGCTCCATCATCGTTCTAGATTCACCGGGAGGAAAGGTGGAGGCCAAGGAGATGACGTTCAAGAATGGACGGGTGCTCGATGAGGCCGGCGTGAAGGTCGCGTTTCATACCGATGATTGGATTACCGATTCTCGACTGTTCATGCGATCAGCTGCGTTGGCGGTCCGGGCTGGAATGAACCGCGATAAGGCCATCGCAGGCTTGACTCTCGCGGGCGCTGAGATGTTGGGATTGGAGGATCGGTTTGGATCTTTGACCGTGGGGAAAGAGGCAGATATCGCGATCCTGGACGGCGACCCTTTGAGTGTCTATTCGCGGGTACTGGAAACATGGGTCGAAGGGAAGAAGGCCTTCGATTTGAGCAAACCGGAGGACCAGTTGTTCGCCGAGGGAGGTCTCAACGCCGGGAGCGATCTGGATCCGTTCCTCTGCTGTTTTGCTCCAGCTTGGCAAGGAGGTGCAAAGTGATTCTCTCACTATTTCGATTTGCGTCTTCGATTGCGATTGCATCGATTGCACTCCAGGTTAGCCATGCGGCGCAACCGCTGGTTGTACAAGCCAAGAAACTGATTACCGCAGCTGGACCCACCATCGAAAACGGAACCATCGTTTCTGTCGACGGTAAAATCACTGCTCTTGGGAAATCGGCGGATATCCTTGTTCCAGACAATGCGATTGTGCTGCAGTGCGCAGTGGCCATGCCCGGGATGGTGGATGTGCGTACCTGCGCTGGGTTGTCCGGGATTTTGAATGTCGAACACGACAGCGATCATTTGGAGAGTTCGTCTCCGTTGCAACCCGAGCTCCGAGCGATCGATGCTTACAATCCGAATGAGGAGTTGGTGGAGTACCTGCGTAACTTTGGTGTGACGACGATCCACACGGGGCATGCCCCCGGAGAGCTGATATCGGGACAAACATTGATTACCAAGACGACAGGCAACACAATCGAAGCAGCTCTCATGGTGGACGGACGAGCCATCGCAGCCACCTTGGCGGAGTCCTCCAAGAAATCTGGCAAGACGAGCCCTGGTACGCGCGGCAAGCAGATGGCCATGCTCCGTTCCTTGTTCATCGAAGCGCAGGAGTACCAGGCCAAACTCAATGCCAAACCCACTGCCAGCAGTACATCCGACAAAGAGAAAAAGGAACCGGAACCGCCCGTACGCAGTTTGCGATTGGAAGCGTTAGCAGAAGTACTATCTGGAAAGAAAGCGCTGCTCATCACCGCCGATCGAGCACAGGATATCGCCTCAGCAATTCGTTTGTCCGATGAGTTCAAGATCAAGATTTGGCTTGATAGCGCCGCCGATGCTCACATGATGATTCCACAGATCAAGGCTTCGGGAATCAGCGTACTACTCCACCCATCCATGGCCAGAGCGAGTGGCGAGAAAGAGAATTTGTCCTTCGAAACAGCTAAAAAGTTACGAGCTGCGAACGTTCCCTTCGCGATTCAGGGGGGATTCGAAGCATACGTCCCCAAGGTAAGAGTAGTTCTTTTCGAGGCTGCCGTCGCTGCGGCGCACGGGTTGAGTTACGACGACGCGATCGAGTCCATCACTATTTCGCCAGCCCGTATTTTGGGAATCGATCACCGTGTCGGTTCACTGGTCATCGGCAAAGACGCGGACATCGCGATGTTCGATGGCGACCCTTTTGAGTATACAACCCATTGCGTTGGTGTGGTCATCAACGGCGTGATGGTGTCCACCGCAGCTCAGTAGTTTCCGGCATGTCAAAAACACTGCGTTCCATTGTAGAATTGCCCGTCGCATGGTCGGCCTATGTACGGGAATCGTGGACCAACTGGAGACTTTCACAGCCCTATCCCGAACGCAAGCCGGACGAGTCCCTGGGGAGATTTGGGGAGCGGATCGCAGCCGTGTTCCTGGAGCGACAGAGGTACATGATTGTCGAACGATCGTACCGTATAAAATCCGGCGAGATCGACTTGATCGCAATTTGGCAACGTCGCATCGTGGTTTTTGTCGAGGTGAAAACCTGGGCGAACTTGTATGTCAATACCGGCGGCCCCAGCGACGCAGTGGACGATGCCAAGCAAGAAAAGATTTCTCGCGCTGCATTCACCTACATGAAACGTCATCACTTGATGGAGTGTTCAGGTCGCGCCGACGTGATCGAAATCGTCATCGGAGGGGACAAAGGTTACCCAAGTATTCGTCACTTCGAAAACGCTTTCGAAGCGGTCGGCCGGTTCCAAATGTTCTCTTGACCAGCGCGAGGATTGCTCTCTATTTCCTCGCAACTGCTCTGCCAGAAACTCGCCTAACCAGCCCGCGCATCTCTAGTACGCTCAACGTGCTCAGCACCCGTGGCACAGGCAACTTCGAGTTCGAGATCACTTGATCGATGTCCGTCGGAGTTTGTTCAATCGCTTGCAATACAGCTTGTTCCATCTCGTTGAGTTGTAGCTCGACCGGATGGTTCACGACTTTCCCCTGGCCAAGATCGGCTCGATCTACCAGCGGGCCAAGGTGCTCGATCACATCCTCGGCGTCCTGGATCAAGATGGCTCCATCGCGGATGAGTCGATTGCATCCTCGCGACATGCGCGACGTTGCTGGTCCAGGAACAGCAAACACGTCTCTGCCTTGTTCTCCGGCGTGCCGTGCCGTGATGAGAGAGCCCGAGCGTTCGGCAGCTTCTACGACGATGACGCCCAAGCTCAAGCCACTAATGATTCGGTTGCGCTGTGGGAACACACCTGCCTTCGGCTTAGAAAAAGGATGAGTCTCGCTGATCAATACGCCGTGCCCAGCGACTTGCTCGGCAAGCTCATGATGCTCCGGCGGGTAGATGTCGGTCACGCTACTCCCCAGAACTGCGATCGTTCGCCCCTCGACGTCTATGGCCCCTTGATGGCAAATTGCATCGATCCCCCGAGCAAGCCCGCTGACGATCGTGATACCGTACCTGGACAAAGTCTTGGAGAGGCGTTCAGCCATCGTCCGGCCGTAGCTGGTGCAGTGTCGAGTTCCTACTATTCCGATAGAGAGTTGGTCGGCCTTATGAAACTCACCTCGAACAAACAGCATCACAGGAGGATCTGACAATTCGCCGAGAAGCCTTGGGAAATCAGGATCTCCCGCTAGCAGAATTCGCGTACCGTTCTCGAGGCAGTGTGCCTTTACTCTTTCGGCTAGATCCGACTGGCGGGCGTCCCGAATCAAGCTCGAAAGTTTCGGTCCAATGCGACGTACCTTGCCGAGTTGAGACAGGGTCGCTTCCAAAACTGCTGAAGCCGATCCGAAATGCTCAATCAAAGCCGCAATCAAACGTGGACCCACTCCGCCAACCAACGCCAATTGAACGAAAGATTCACGATCCTCCGTCGGAACCGCACGAACAGGTGCCGCCCAGTCTGCTAGGTCGTCAGATGCTTCGAGTTCTAAAGGCTCCCGTTCCAGTGGATCGGCTCCTTCGTAGGCATCGATCGGCACACGGATATCGAACAGGAACTCCTGTTGGGCATGATCGTCAGGAGTTGGCATTCCACGACTCGACATTGCTGAGTTGTTGCTGACTTGTTGCTGAGTTTTTGCTGAGTTTTTGCTGAGTTTTTGCTGAGTTGTTGCTGAATTACAGACTCGTGGAGTGATGACTCTTGCTCGTTAGTTCTTGCTGACGCCCAGGCTAGTTCTTGCTGACGCCCAAGTTAGTTCTTGCTAAAACCCATGGGTGAACTCGTCTCACGCGCTAGCGGATTCCTCACGTATTGCCGAAAGCAATCCTTGCAGAGATCGAATTGCTTTTTCTGGTAGACATCATCGTCGAAAACGGAGCTGCACAGATCGTCCGCCGAATCGAGCAAATCTTGGATATCATCGAGATGATCTGGATCATCGACCAATTCATGGTCGGGACCGTCCAGAGCCGCTTCAATTTCAACTGTTACCGTATAACGCAGGTCAGTTGAAGCATCAATGTCTCGTTTGCATCGATCACAGGAATAGTGGATCACGATTCGCGACTCCCTCGGGATAGTTGGAATAGCACGGGAAAAGGAAAAAGGAATCCAGCGCGATGAATTGGTATCTGCTGGATACCTCTAATCCTACAATGCAAATCGCGCCGTCCGCAAGCAAAATATTTTCCCAGCTGAAAAGCTTTGTCGTTTATGCGGGTGAACCATACCCCAATCGTAGGGTTCACGCTTGTTGTTCGGAATAGCGAACTGAGGTGGCGCGATGGGGTTATTATCCCTTCGCGGGTTGAATGTTAGTACCGGCTTTGTATGGGTGGGACCGTTGTATTGGAAGCGGAGTTTGTCGCTGATGGAGTGGCAGCATTCAAGGCTGCTGGGCTGGCGACACTGCCAGGCTGTGTCGCCGGATTTGCGGGTGTTCCAGGCACGCCCGCGATCGTCGTACCTGTCGTCGCCATCGCATTGGTCGCTAATCGGACATTCAAGGCACCAATGCGTTGATAGAGCTCCGGTTGCATAGAATTGATGGCGATGCTCTGTTGATAATTTTGGACCGCTTGCATGAGCTCACCCGAACTCTCGCGAAGCCGCCCGCGGGCGGCCCAGGCCTTGGCGTTGTTCGGATCCATCGCCAATGCTTCGTCCAGATACTGCTGTGCCACTTTGGTCTGGTTAAATTCCTGATGCAACCTCGCCAATTCAACCCTAGCATCCGATACGGTAGGGCTGCGTTGAGCCCATCGCTTTAGTAGAGTAAAGGCCTTGTCGGAGCGCCCCGTATCGACCAGTAAGACCGCTAAACCACGATGGCAGTCGACGTGATTGGGGGATAGCTCCAAAGCTTGATTATAGATCGCTTCAGCGTTCTCCAGCATCTTCTGGTCTTTCGCGTTGTTTCCCAACCGATGGTAGGTGGACGCCAGATTGTAATAGGTGTCGGGATTGGTGGGATCGGCCTGCTTTGCCTGTTCAAATGTCTGCAAAGCCTCTGCATAGCGACCTTGCTGGAAGAGCGCCACGCCCGTGTTGTTTTGCCTAACGCTGCCACATCCGATAGCCAAAAAGCAGATCAGAAAGGCCGCGACAAAACGGGGTAGAAAAAGTTTTAAATAGTCGTTGATTCGGTACATGCCCAACACTCTCGTTTCGACCGGGATTGTCCACGAGTTTAGCCATACCAAATTCGCCCCACTTACAACAAGAGTAAAATGGGCAACCCTTTGCCTTAGGGAGGAAACAAAGCAAGCAACTTCAGCGTTTTCGATAACAAAACAACCCTCAACCCGCCTTCCGGCTGGCTTGCGGGATCCGTCGCGCTACATACTCACGCTAGACTATTCCTTGTCTTTCGATCCTGCAGGTGTTGTATAACTCTTTTCTAGGCAATCCGTCCCGCCGGTGAGAGCTTCCAACGTGAAACGGACAAAGCGAACCTCGCGATAGCCGGGTTCGTACAAGACACCCAAGCTGCCGTCCCGGAGAACCGTGATTTCTGAGTAGGCCGACGGACCTGAGTCGATAACTTTGCCAGCACTCCACGTGTCGCCGCCATCGTAACTGATGCGGGCCGTCAGATTCTCGCGACCTTCCGCGGACGCAGCATTGCAGAAGATGAGTCGATCCTTCGAATAGCCATCTCGCTTGGACGTGTACTGAAGAATGCAAGCGTTGCACTGCGGATCAGGCAATCCCCAATCCGCAGCCCCGATCCAAGTGCGACCATCATCTTTCGACCGATGTACAAATCGCATGCCCCGATCTAAACGTGAATTGATCATCAGCGAATCGTCATGCAACTGTACCAATTTGGATTCATCGGCAGGACTTACCTCACTCAATGATTTCCAGGTAACTCCATGATCTGAGCTGCCGAACAAGGTAACCCCCTCTCCGCCCCGTACAAAGTTGTGAAGCAAATGACCGTCTCGAGCTTGAATACCTCGGCCAGACGTGATGAATTTGAAGCTGTTTTTCGATTCCGGACCCGTCACTTGATCGGTGAAGTCTATTGGCTTTCCCCAGGTCTTGCCGTGATCGGAGCTCTTGTGCACTACAAACCGAAACTCGTTGCTCGCGATGTCGCTCACCATGGTGTTATAAAAACAGAAAATGTCGCCAGTGCTTGCGTCCAGCAGCAACGAAGGGTCGCTGCAACCTTTATCGTCGAACGGGTCGAGGACTTCCATCTGGGACCAAGTCATTCCATCGTCACTGCTTCGACGAAAAACAATGTCGATGGTCCGCTGCGGCTTAAGATCCGCAGCAGACTGACGGCGAGCATCGCAGGCTGCAACGAGATCCCCATTCTTCGCAGTGATGATTGCGGGAATCCGAAAAGTGTGTGTTCCCTCGGTGCCAGAAACGAAAAGCGATTTGCTATCCACAAGCTGCAGAAGCTCGTCATTTGCAAGTGCACCACTCGCTGCCAATAGCACATTGAGGAAACAAGCGCTGAGCATCCAACGCACTCTTGAAAAAAGCATTTGGGGGAGGTCTCGTTCGTTGTAAAAAACTGGGATCGCGTCGGCGAGCGGTGCTCGCATTGGGAATGATGCCGGGAATCAACGGTGCGGTATTGTACTTGCATACGACGGTACGCATTGGGCTTAACGTTTGGGCGGTTCGGATTCACGAACGCTAGTGCCGTGTTCTGCGTGCAGGACTAGCAGGGAGAACCTTTGCGTCGTGTCCAAGTCATTCGTGCTCAGAGAAGTGTAGTCGAACTGCCCCCGCAAATCCGTGTAGCCGTCCTTATAGAACTTCACAACGCCGGAATTGTCCTTTGCGTACACCTTCACGTAAGCACCCTCCAGCGGCTGAAGCCCCTGTTTCGTCAGGACCTGCAATCGCCCCATGTTGGGTGAGTGGTTGACGACGAGCGAGTTGGCGTACAACACCAGATTCTTCATCAGTCCGCCGCCCGACACTTCGATGACCACGTTCTTGTTCTTGAGCGATGGCGGAAGTACCAAGCTAGCGTCCTTGACCGACGTAGACTTTTCAACCTTCATCACATCCGCCATGTTCGGCTCGATCATGCCCAGCCGACCACCGTCCTGTTGCGCAAACGGATTGCGACTGAAAAGCAGCTCGACATCCATCAGATAGTACTTCACATCGATGGCGTCCAGGTTGCGATGGCGGAGAACGATCTTGTCCCCATCTTGGACCAAGTCCAAAACGGGCAAACTCGCAGACTCGTTAATGTTCTGTTGCTCACGAGCCGCCGATAGCAGGCGATTGGCCGGATCGGTCTTCCAATCCTCTGCTTTAGCGATGTCAGCGGTCTTGCCCGCTTGAATGGCCTTGCGTTCAGCCACTTGCGATCGTATTTGTCCGAACCAATCCCGCCAACGTGGATTCGATGTGTGGATGTATTTTTGCGAACGCATGTCCGCTTCTTCGAACCTGCCACGCGTCATGTCCAGGTAGGCAGCGAAGTAGTCGTATTGCAATTTGCTCTCCAACGTCGACGCTTCGATCTTGGCGAAATGGGCGATTGCTTCCTCGATCCGATTTTGAAGCAGCATGTAGTAGACGACCGCAAGTCGCTGTTCTGATTCGATTGTTTTTTGGTGTGCCAGGATTGCCATCATCCTTTCGTATTGCAGGGCGAGTCCGTCGTTGAGGATGACGCGTTTCGGACCAAGCTGATGCATGCGTGCTACGACCAAGGGCCGAAAGTCCAAATGTTCAAATTGCAAGCGATCGACCGGTTCTACGTTCATGAGCTCCATGGCGAATAGCGGGCCCACACGACTGACCACCATCGAGTTACTCTCCAGAAATTCTCGCAACCTAGGTGCATCGTTGTGTTTGATCGAATAGGCCCAAAGGGTTGGGTTGAAGATGCCGTAGTCGGACAGTCGAGCAAGGCAGGTTTCAAAAAACTTGCGATTGGCCATTCGCCAGGCGATTGCGTCGAAGTTGATCTTGAACAGATTCGCGCCCTTGAGATGCGCTAGGACTTGGTCATCCGTGCCCCAGGAGGCGACGTAAGACCACGATGTCTCGTCGACCGAATCAGGAGCGTCGAGTACCTTAAGATTGCTAGATGGAGCCGCGATTGCGATTTTGCCATCAATGGCAATTTGGGCGCCGTAGTGTTCAAAGGCGCCCGATGTTGGAAAGTAGAATTTAGTGCTGAGCTCCTTGGTGGCGAACGGAGCCAGGTCAAGCTTTTGGCCAGCCACGGCCTTGGCCTTCTCGAGTGCGATGGCCCCCTGTGGAATCTGTTGAAGGACGCTGACTCGTACCACCGACGCGCTTGGATTGGTCAGCACGACGCGCAATCGATACACGGTACCCTTGATGATCGATTGCTCCTTGACGGGTTTGGCTTCTTCGCCCATGTCGCTTGCCAAGAAGATGCTTTGGCTGGCAAGTATAATGGCTGGGTCGGCGCTCTTCTCGATCGTCTGCAGACCTTGAACGAATGCGATCGAGTCGGTGGTGGTGGAGGCAAGCAATCGGCCTTGATCGACACTGAGGGTTGCGGGCTTGGACTCTAACGGCAAGCCTAGGACAGCGATCGCTAGAAGTGCTTCGTGGATATTGCCGGCAGCGAGTTCCACGTTCTTGGACAAGAATGGCGCAGCGCCGGAATGATTTAAGTAGTCGAGCCAAAACGCGTTGGGTCGGACCAATTCCGCGTTTTGGGTTGTCAACGGGAGGCGGAAGTAATTGCTCTCGGCCCATTTACGCGTAGACTCTAGGGATTCGTATAGGCGTGTAGGTCGACCCCGTCCCTCGCCATCGGAGCCTCGTTGCTTTGAAAATGCACGCCCTAGTCCGGCTTTACTATCTTTCTTGCTATCCCTTTCGGACCTGTCTGCTGCAAGCCACTCGAGTTCCGACCCTTTCAAAGCGAACATTTCCATGGGCTGGTCGCCGAGAATACCATTGCTTTCCGTTGCTCGCGGTTCGGTTAACTGCAGTCTTTGCAAAAGCATAGTCTCAGCGCCTAGTTCGCCTGCAAAGCGTCCATTTACGTCATCCAAAGCCGAGCTCATTAACCCTCTCGCGAATCGAATCGCTTGAGCCGCTGAATCGACGGGGATAGAACTAACCAAGTCCCCCATCCATCGCTGCGTGCTGCTCGACCGTGTGGCGATTCGCTTGGCCAACAACACGCGTTCGACCGCGTTCAACTGGGCCAGTTTCCAGGGCTGGCCATACTTGTTCAGGTCCGAACCTAAGATATAGTCGTCCATGAACTGCTTCTGCATTTTGTTGTCCAGATAAGGACGGACGACGCGATCAAAGAAGGGCTTGTCGTGGACCAACAGGAACAAGTTCAGTTCATGGCACGCCAGGTCCGAATAGTGCACTTCCTTTTCACCCTCGTTAAGAGTTGGCCATCGCGTGATGCATTCAAATTTGTCAAAGGCGGCGTTATTGTTGAGCAGTGTCCGGTAAAGCTGAAACATGTCCGGAACAGAACTGTAAATTTTCACCCGGGTCGACGCAGCGTCACCGAGGTCATTCGTGTCGGATTTGGGCAAAACTCGAACGCTCTGAATTTCCGTCAAATGGTCTTTCGCGGCAAATGCGTTTGCCAAGCGTCGGTCAGCAAGAGCTCTTGGTTCATTGAGTGGCAGGTGAACGGTCCGATACGTGGTTCCGCTCGGATGAACAACCAGTACGGTGACACATGTCAAACCGGCAAAGACCTTGCGATCGATGGCCAGCACCCCTTTGTCATCGCATCGACCATTCGTCAGCATGACGCAGCCGCGTTGCAGGAATTCATATTCAGGGGAGCCCTCGGCGGCAACCATTCTCCTCGACTCGTCGCCGGACCGACCGGCAGAACCTGGCGGTGCCATCATGGGCGCCAGGGCGGTCATCGGGTCGCCCGCCGCTGCAGATTGCGAAGCGTTCTGAGTTACCGACAGCTCCCAAGGGTTCAGAATCGCGCTTGGCTGTGGCAATAAAGTACCGAGGTACTGTTTCAGGAATTGCCGCTGGAGTACATATTGGTATTCTTCGTCGAGCTTGAGCGAATTGATATAGAAGCTCGGAGTTCGATCGCGAGGCAAGGACAGTATCGGAAATTCCGGCGCCGATAAATTGAGTCCTTGATTCCAAAGTGGTTCGTATGCGTCCACAACAACATGGATACGTGTGAAGTTGTCATGATTGCCAACCTGGATTTGCAGCTTGTCGTCGGTCAGTTTTACATCGCTTACGTGAACGGTTCGAACTCGGTTCGTTTCCAGAAGTCGCGACTGGCCGATGAGAACATCCCCTTGTTGCTCGCCCTGGACGACTGAAATTTGCATCGTGCGACCGGACCAATGGTCGGTAAGTCGGTAGGAGCCTGGCTCAAGCCCTTTGATCTTAACGAGTCCGCTTTCCATGAATAACTTTTCCGAGCGGTTTGCGAAAACAACTCCACTACGGAGCTCTATCAGGCTGATTCGAAGAAAGGCTGTGTCGTTCGGGCCTATTTTTTGTGGACCTTGGTCCGGTCCGTCCGTGGTGTGCCAAACTGCTTCAATGGGTTGTCCACTCAAGGCGTGATAGGCGGCAGGCCAAGTCGGCCCAAGACGCGTCAGTGTAAAGTCGCGTGGACTCATCGAGTCGGCAGATGCCTTGAACCGTTCGACATAGGTAAGCCCACCCAAGTCGATAATTCCATTCGCGTCGGTTGCCAATCGAACGCTCGTTGTCGGAACAATTCCGAACAATTTGAATTCCAATTGGACCGGAACTCGAGACGCGGGTTCGCCGTTGCGGCCACGCACCTCTAGATAGCTCCCCTTATCCGTCTGCGTGAAAAAGAAATCGTGGACTTGTGCGGTTTTAGCCATTCCGTTGATTGCCATGAAATGCGAAGCGGTCACTGGAATACGCGAGTCATTGCTCAACTTGAGCACCTGGCCGCCAAGCGAGATGACGACAGTGGCGAGTCGTTGTGGCACCAGAAAGGAATGAACCAATTCGCCGCTGTCGGCAAGCTTGAGGTCGGAAACCGTCTGGGTCGCGTCGATTCCATCCAAGTCGGTCGAGGTGATCGTCAGCACTGGTTTTTCGAGTTGCGAGAGCGAAACCAATTGGCCGTTGCACAGCAAATTCGCACGAATGACAACGTTTGCTTTAGCGCTTGCCAGAAGCGATTGAGGGTCCAAGAGGAAGCCGGCTTGCAGTTGGTATTTTTCGGTGTTATGAACAAACGTTTGCACCGAAGCGATGGCCCCCTCCATGAGGATCAATGAGTCCGTTCGGACCTCGCTACCGAACGGGATGACAATGTCTCCTTTTTCGTCAGGTTCGAATTCACGCGCACCGAAAAGGGCTTTGGCGGATGGCACGTGTTTACCTTCGTCATCGAAAATCCGAAACGTGTCGCCGGCATCGGCCATGCGATGCATGGCGTGCAAACGGCCTTTGTGGATAAGCGTCCTGCTGCGCCTACCGGCGGCGAGGAGATCGACGACCCATACTCCTCCGCCATCGAGTTCCGGCAACTCGATGACTTCGCGATGCCGGAGGTCGGCAGGTTGAGCGTAAGCAATGCGCTTCTCGATGTTAGCGACCAAGCCGTCCAGATCGATATCGGTTCCAATCGGTTGCTTTCGCTGCATCAGGATATTGCGAGCGTTGAGGCGATAAACTTTGATCAAAAGCTCAGGTACGTTTTTGAGATCCAAGGTCAAGCGGACCGAGTCGCTTGGTCGGTAGTAGGTCGGATTGTTCAGCGAAAACTTGAGTTCGATACGACCTTGCAGTTCGCGTTGTTCTTCGGGCGAGAGTTGAGCATAGTAAGACTTGGAGTCACCGATGCCGTAGAGGATCTTGGTCGAAGCAAACACGCGTCTCAGGTAGTCGCGATCGATGAAAGTAGAGAACGCATCGACGTTCGCGTCGGTCTTGAAGAAGTGTTCGAGGTAACGATGAACCAGCGAGGAATCGTCCCCGATCGCTTCGAGCATCGTTTCGCCCTTGTAGTTAGCGCCGAGATTGACTTGCGGGCGAGTATTTTGGCGAACGACGTATTCCCGGTTGTAGATAGGGCGATTGCTTGGCAGTTTGATGTAGCGTAGAAAGCGGTCGCGATCCATGTTTCCATCGCGTTCATCGAATTGGAGCCGGTGGTAAAGGATCGAGGCGATGAGGCTGTTTTGGGATTCAGGCAGGCCGGTGACAAACGTCTCAAGGGCAGTCAGGTGATTCCGAAGAACCGCTCGATCGTCGAGGGAAGAATCGTCATCCGGGCGGATACGTCGCAGTCGAGCTTGAACGAACGCATTGGATTCAATCAATTTGGGGATGCGTTTTTGTAGGTCTAGCAATTGCTGTGTGGTGAGCGCATTGTGGATTGCAGCCCAACCGAAGCCGCGCGAGTCAGGCAAGTTGAGTTCGCCTGCGATGATCTCGAGCAATCCCGGCGCATCCGCGCGATCGATGCGTTCGAGCCAGGCCCGTACGGTAGCGGGCTGATCGAGATAGGGAGCCAGATGGGCCAGAGCTAGATTTTCGATGGCTCCGGGATTGTTGGCGTTGGAACGGAGTATCGTTTGCCAGTTGAGAATGCTGGGATCAAGCTTGGTCTGCAGTTCGGCGGCCTCGTCCTTACGCGGGGCAACATGATCGATGTTGATTCCGAAATCAGCGCGTAGGTGGTCGAAAGTGGCTTGCGAGTTTGTTCTGTATTCAAGCAGGAACTGGCGAGTTCGCATCCGCTGGGTTTCCTCGTTCAGGCCATATTTTGCGATCCACGCGTCTAGATGCCCGCGAGCTTCGGCAGTTTTCCCAACGGTTTGACAGTGCAGACAGTAGTAGTAGAAATAACTGTCTGTTCCTGGAATAAGTTCTGCTAGTGCGGCTTCGCGGTTTTCGGCCAGCGCAAATCGCTCGCTAAATCCAATTTCCTGAGCGATTGCCATGGTGTTGCTCGATATATGGAATACGGACATGAAAAGGAGAAAGCCAATCACGCGATTGAGATTGAACATGGTTTTACTCGAAATTGGATTAAGAAACACTCTTGGGCCGCCGATCGCCTTACTGCTTGAATAGACGAACGTCGAACGGGCAAGTTCCAGAAAACGAAAGACTCGTCAAGAATAGCTCAAAGAACCAAGGATGCGCAATGAAAAACTGGCGGTTCGTGCTACGGCTGCGAGGGGTAAACCGAGCGAGGCCTGAAGCGGCGATCGCGAGCGCTGATCGCGAGCGTTGGAGAATGTTATTGGTCTCGGTAGACCTGAGTGCTTTCTTCCTTGACAACTGCACCTGGTCGGAGTCGGCTCTTGAGTTGTGCTCGAACGACGTGCGTTCCCTCACGCGAATGTCGGACCGTAAACCGAAGAGTTTGCACGTTCTTAGACACCATCTGGGCAATTGGCGAAAACTGAAGACCACGTTGTGAAGCCTGATAGTTCACCGGAGCATCTACTTGTTCCACACTGGCACCCTCCGGCAGATCGATGGACAGCTGGACATCGTTGTCAACACGAGTACCCGTATTGGTAATTTTGACGACGTAGGTCGTCTTGCCATCGGTTTCAATCGGATCGTTATCGTCCTCTATGGAAAAAGCGAGTTCACTTTGCCCCTCCACTCGAACTGGCTTCTCCACGGGTTCTGCCCGTGCCATATCGGCGGTCGATTGCATGCGAAGGACAAAGTCACCCTCTTCCACCGGCAGCAGTGTTACTTTGGTTCGAGCAGTCGCGCCGGCTGCCAGCTCCGCAAGCTGCCACATTACCGCGTGTTGGTTTGGAATGTACTCCCCGCGGTCCTCCGCAGCGTTAAATTGCAAACCACTCGGCAGATAGAGCAACAGGTCGACGTTGGTCGCCATTGCGGAGCCAGTATTGGTAACGCTTCCCGTGTAGGTCGCTTGTCGTTCCAAGTAACGGAGTCTAGGGCCCTCGATCCCGATTTGCAGTTTTGGCGAAACAACTTCAATGGAGGTGGAAGATTCATGGACCGCGGCGTTCTCGGAAACGGCCCGTATGGTATTGTTGACTTTACCAGCTTCCACCGCAGTGAGTTCGATGTCGAATTTTCGAGACTCGCCTGGAGCCAGTTCTCCGACATCCAGCTCTAGCGTTCTGGCCCCCGACGAATGGCGCATATTGCTGGGTACGTCTTCCTCAAGACGAACATCGCGTGCGGTGCCCGTGCCCAGGTTGGTTACATCGATCAAGATACGCAGGCTCTCACCACTAAGAATGGTTGGTTCCAACAGTTGTTTCACAACGAGTTTTGGGAGAGTGCTGATGGTGCGAACAGAGGCCTGAGCAGCAAAGTTGACACTTGCAACCGATCCGATCTCCCCTTCGGTTTCAGGAATCAAGTCGACGGTTAGGACTTGTTCTGCACCGGCGGCCATTTCACCGAGTTTCCATAATAGTCCGCTGTTGGCGCTTGGCTGAGTCGGAGGCGTAGTGCGGACCAGTTTGGCACCTTTGGGGACTTCATCAATGACTTGGACGTCGAATGCTGTGGCGTTGCCCACATTGCGAACGAGCAGGGTAAAGGTTGCTGGGATGCCCACTTGCACTTCATTCGGAGCTCTTTTTTGAATTTCCATACTTGGGTTTTGAGAGCCGTCCAATTGGCGTCCGCCTGGCGCTGCGCTTGTGAAACCATTCGGCCGGACATTGGAGCCTGCTGTGGAACCTGCTGTGGAACGTGATGGAATGGATGGCGCGGATGGGGATGGCGCGGATGGGGATGATGTGGATGGCAGTGGCGATCCCGAGTACGGAATCGGCGGGCCCAAGGTCGCGATCGGCGCGGCCGCGTTCGAGGACGATCCGATGG
>Ga0105049_10002138_pt1 | contig 23368 bp, 11 predicted proteins | sample MAT06_FD_78087 | JGI IMG/M metagenome (GOLD analysis project Ga0105049, IMG submission 78087) | Freshwater microbial communities from Lake Fryxell liftoff mats and glacier meltwater in Antarctica - MAT-06 | ecosystem: Environmental > Aquatic > Freshwater > Ice > Liftoff microbial mat | place...
GAATTGAAAATTGGCAACTGGAGATCCTTTGAGTTTTCTGAAAAAACATTTGGGGTAATCCTACAATACCCAGACAGCCAAGGGAATGTGTTGGATTACCGCGCTTTTGTTGAGAAGGCTAAGGCTAATGGCGTATTCGTGTGTGTTGCGGCCGATTTGCTTTCCCTGGCATTGTTGACGCCTCCCGGCGAATGGGGAGCCGATGTAGCGGTGGGGAATACCCAGCGTTTTGGGGTTCCGCTGGGTTATGGCGGACCACATGCCGCGTTTTTTGCTTGTACAGAAGATTTTAAACGGCAAATCCCTGGTCGTATCATTGGTGTTTCGGTGGATAAACATGGCAACCGTGCACTTCGTATGGCACTCCAAACCCGTGAGCAACATATCCGGCGCGAAAAAGCCACTTCCAATATTTGTACCGCCCAGGCTTTGCTGGCAAACATGGCAGCAATGTATGCCGTGTATCATGGTCCAGTTGGCATTCGTGGTATCGCACAACGCGCCCACGATATGGCTGCTGCGCTTTCTGGTGCATTGAGTGGTGCTGGATTCAAGCAAACCAATGCACACTTTTTTGATACCCTCCGTTTTGAATTTGCGGAAAGTAAACTTGCCGACATCAGAACTAAAGCAGAAGCTGCAGGAATTAATTTTTACTACGAAAAGAATGCCCTGCAAATCGCTCTCGATGAAACCGTAACGGAGGAAGATTTGAATGACATCCTCAAAGTCTTTGGAGCAAATGCTAAGTTATCAAAAGCTCCTGGTCAGAAGTCCGGTTTGGCACGAGAAAGCACGTATCTGACCCATCCGGTGTTCAATTCCTACCATACGGAAAGCGACATGATGCGCTACCTCAAACGACTTGAAAACCGAGATCTCTCGCTGGTACACTCCATGATCGCGCTGGGTTCTTGCACGATGAAATTGAATGCTGCGGCTCAAATGATTCCAGTCACCTGGGATAATTGGTCAAATATGCACCCCTTCATGCCAGTGGATCAAGCCCAGGGGTATGCACAAATTATCAGCGAATTAGAGCAATATTTAAACGAAATAACAGGCTTCACTGCTTGCTCTTTGCAGCCAAACAGCGGCGCACAAGGCGAATATGCGGGCTTGCTGGCCATTCGTGCCTACCACCAGGCAACCGAAGGCGCACACAGAAATATTTCGCTTATTCCTTCTTCAGCGCACGGCACCAACCCTGCTTCGGCAGTCATGGCGGGCATGGAGGTTGTTGTGGTATCTTGCGACGAGCGCGGCAACATTGACTTGACAGATCTTCGCGCCAAAGCTGAACAGCACTCCGCAAATCTTTCCTGCCTGATGGTAACTTACCCGTCTACGCACGGCGTATTCGAAACCAGCATCAAGGAAGTCTGTGATATTATCCACAAACATGGCGGCAAAGTATACATGGATGGTGCGAACATGAATGCACAGGTAGGACTCACAAGTCCGGCTGCTATTGGCGCAGATGTTTGTCACCTAAATCTGCACAAAACCTTTGCAATTCCGCACGGTGGTGGTGGCCCAGGCATGGGGCCAATTTGCTGCAACGACAGTCTAGCACCTTATTTGTCCAAACACGTTTTTGCTGAAACGGGCGGCGCTGAAGGTACCTCTGCAGTTTCGGCGGCACCTTGGGGTAGCGCAAGTATTTTGTTAATTTCATACGCCTATATCAGAATGTTAGGTGCAGAAGGGGTTACAAATGCTACCAAATACGCCATACTCAACGCAAACTATATCAAGGCTCGCTTACAAGGGGCTTATGAGATTCTGTATACCGGAGAAAATGGCCGCTGCGCCCACGAAATGATTGTGGATATGCGCCCATTTAAAGCTTTAGTGGGTGCAGAGGATATTGCCAAACGTTTGATGGATTATGGTTTTCACGCACCCACCTTATCTTTTCCCGTAGCAGGCACAATCATGATCGAACCAACCGAAAGCGAAAGCAAGGCCGAACTCGACCGTTTCTGCGATGCTTTGCTGGCTATTCGGGAAGAAATAGATGCGATTGCTCGTGGAGAATATGATCTGGAAGACAACCCCTTGCACAACGCGCCACATACCTGTGATGTAGCAACAGCTGAGGCCTGGGATCACAAGTATTCTCGCGAAAAGGCGGTGTTCCCGTTACCTTATCTCCGGCACGGCTATAAGTTCTGGCCAACCGTTGGTCGTATTGACCAGGCCTTTGGGGATCGGAATTTAGTATGTACTTGCCCGCCCATGGAAGCATACGCAGAAGCGTAAGGTGCTTGACAAAGTATAGTTGATTGGCCTGTTTGTACACCATTAAATTAGTAACCCAGTCAACAAAAAAATCGATCACATGGCTTTTCTAACAGCGGAATGGCGCAAACTTCTTATGGCAAACTATATTGTTCCGCCTGAGTTGTTACAGCCTTTTGTGCCCTATGGCACCGAATTGGACTTTTTTGAAGGCCGATGCTACGTCAGTCTGGTGGGATTCATGTTTTTGAAAACCAAGGTTTTGGGTGTTCCAATTCCCTTTCACCGTGATTTTGAGGAGGCTAATTTGCGCTTTTATGTGCGTCGTAAAGCGACGAATAGCGAATCAACAGGCCAGCAGGTGTGGCGGCGAGGTGCCGTTTTTATCAAAGAAATCGTTCCAAAACCTGCGATATCCTTAGTTGCCAATGTAGTTTATCGGGAAAATTACGAAACCCAGCGAATGCGCCACACCTGGGATTTTAACGAAGCGCGACGTGTAGTATCTTACGAATGGAAGCCGTTTTATAAGCGCGAATGGTATAAAATGGCGGCGGTAGCAGATTCTGAGGCTCAGTCTATTGTTCAAGGTAGCGAGGCGGAATTTATCACAGAACATTACTGGGGTTATGCCCGAGCTGGCAAACAACGCACCCATGAATATCAGGTGCAACATCCACGTTGGGATATTTATCAAGTGCGTTCACATGAGATTTCTGGCGACTTTGGGCGCTTGTACGGGGATGCGTTTGGCGAAATATTGGCCGGTTTCCCGAAATCCGTTTTTCTGGCAGAAGGATCCAAAATTTCGATATTAGAAAAGTCTGTGTTGAGGGATTAGAACAAACGTGCTACTTTGCCCCGCAAAACAGTAGAACCTAAACCTATTCCTATGGCTTTCCTTGACAATCTTTTCCGCAAAAAATCTATTGATGATGCCATTAAGACGGCGCAAAATGAAGAAATCCACGGCTCAGGAAGCCTGGATAAAAATCTTGGCGTTCGTGACCTAACCGCATTTGGCATTGCGGCAATTATCGGTGCGGGCATTTTTAGTACCATCGGATCAGCAAGTTACAACGGTGGCCCGGCCGTAGTTTTCCTGTTTATGTTTACTGCCGTGGCGTGTGGATTTGCTGCATTTGCATACGCAGAGTTTGCCTCGATGGTGCCTGTTTCAGGTAGTGCTTACACCTATTCTTATGTCGCCTTTGGCGAATTGGTCGCCTGGATCATTGGTTGGGCCTTGGTAATGGAGTATGCCGTGGGTAACATTACAGTAGCCGTGTCTTGGTCTGGCTATTTCACAGGTTTATGTGACAGCGCTGGCTGGCACATCTCTGAATGGGCCACAACAGACTACGTGTCGGCGCACATTGGATATGATTCTGCCATGGCCCTTTTGAAAGGCGGAAAGACCGAAGCGGACTTCTCTCAGGCTCAACGTGAGTCCTATGTAGCTTGGCAAATTGCGCCAAAATTTGGCGGGTTTCGAGTGATTCTTGATATTCCAGCTATTGTGATGTCGATTTTGATCACAGCACTGGTGTACATTGGAATGAAAGAGTCTAAAACAGCAGGAAACCTGATGGTCGTACTGAAATTGATTGTTGTATTGCTTGTTATCATTGTCGGGGCTGGATATGTGAATACGGATAACTGGCACCCATTTGTCCCGAATGGCTTTGGCGGGGTTATGGCAGGTGTTTCGTCGGTCTTTTTTGCCTACATCGGCTTTGATGCCCTTTCAACTACTGCTGAGGAATGCAAAAATCCGCAGCGAGATTTGCCTCGGGCTATGTTGTATTCTATCGTCATTTGTACGATTTTGTACATCATTATTGCCTTGGTGCTCACGGGTATGGTGAGTTACAAAGAACTGGATGTCAATGATCCATTGGCCTATGTTTTTAGCAAAATCAACCTCAAATGGTTTTCTGGCATCATTGCTGTGAGTGCCGTAGTGGCGATGGCGGGGGTATTTCTCGTGTTTCAACTTGGACAGCCACGTATTTGGATGACGATGAGCCGGGATGGCTTGTTGCCCAAACGCTTTTCATACATCCACCCTAAATATCGCACACCAACCTTTGCTACCGTAGTCACTGGTTTTTTCGTTGTCGTGCCAATGTTGTTTATCCCCAGCGATACGGTGCTTGATTTGTGCAGCATGGGTACTTTATTTGCCTTTGTTTTGGTTTGTGGCGGGGTATTGAAATTGCAAGTGCAACCCAATGCGCCACGCGGAAAATTCCGGACACCCTACCTGAATGCCAAATGGATTTATCCGCTGGCTTTGGTGGCTGGAATTGCGTTCTTGTTCTCCCGTTATGAGGCAGATACAAAAGCCTGGCTGGCCAACGAACAGCAGATGTTTGGCGTGGAAGATCTTCTACAAAATATTCCTGAGTCACAGATGGCTGCAATTAAAAATGTGCTTACCGTTCGGGATAGCGTAGGTTTTACCGGAGCAAACGGGGTCGTTGCTGATTATTTGGAGGCCTTAAACGAAAATGATTACAGCCAGACGGTGGCTGCATTACCCCTGCCTGAAGAAGCAAAATATGAATCTGGCTGGCATTTATTCAAACACAAAATTCCGATGTGGTTGTTCATCTTTACCTGCTTAACAATGGCTTTTCTGGCATTCAAACACAACCTTTCCCTCATTCCCATCTTGGGTCTGGTGTCGTGTCTGTACATGATGGCCCAGATACCAGCCAAGAGTTGGCTAGGGTTTTTCATTTGGCTGGCGGCGGGTCTGGTGATTTATTTTGCGTATGGGTATTCTAATAGTAAACTGGCTAAAAGATAATGTTCAGACTACAGGACAATGGGGGGATTTTTGACAGGATTTACAAGATAAACTGAATCTAATAGGGGTATAAATCCTGTTTATCTTGTAAATCCTGTCAAAAAATAGCCTCTGCGCTATTTCAAACATCTATCCTTTCTACACAAGCCCTATTGTCGATTGTCAAATGCGCTCACTCCTCAAGTGCCTTCTGCTCACGCTCCTGCTGCCCTCTTGTGCGATTTTTAAAAGCCGAGTGCAGCAATCCGCGCAAAAAATAAAACACGAAGTCGCCCATGCTCCAACGTTTTTAAAAGCTTTTACGGGTTTTACACTCCTTGACCCGGTTACAGGGAAGACTTTGGTTGATTTTAATGGAGCGCGGTATTTTACGCCCGCTTCGAACACGAAAATCTTAACCCTGGCTACTTGCTTAAAGGTGCTGGGGGATTCGGTGCCCGCGATGCAGGTGGTAGAGACAGGGGACGCAATCGTATTCCGCGGGACAGGGGATCCTACTTTTTTACACCCAAAGTTTGAAGCATGGCAAACGGCGCGACGGGTACTGTATCGTCCTTCTGTTCCGTTGCTTTACTTTCACAGACGTTTTGAGGAAGGCCGGTTTGGCCCTGGCTGGGCTTGGGATGATTACAATGAGCAATATCAGGTAGAAAAAAGTGCACTGCCGATTTATGGTAATTGCTTTGAGGTTACTGGGCGTGCCAATCAAAATTTCCATGTTGAGCCTACCTTTTTTGATCGATTTTACACGCAAGGATGGGAAATAAAGCCATCTCTAGGGGTCAAAAGGATTGAGGATAACAACGTTTGGACTTTTGACTCCATTCCAGATCAGGAAGTTCAAACTATTCCATTCCGGCCCGGTTTGAGGCGTTTTGATTCCTTTGAAGATGTCACGCCAACCTCTTTACTGGGCGAACTTTTGAGCGACACGCTAAAACGTAGCGTTGCAGAACTCTTTTATGCGGAATTTCCAGGAGGCGATTCGAAGGAATATCCATGGCGCAGGCTTTATTCCACCCCAGTCGATACCGTCCTCCGCCGCATGATGCACCAGAGCGATAATTTCATTGCGGAACAAATGCTGCTCGTATGCGCCGGGATGAAATTCGACCTGCTCCAGCAAGACACTATGATTAAATGGATGCTGGACAGCACGCTCTTCAAGCTCCCCCAGCGCCCCCGATGGGTAGATGGATCCGGCCTTTCCCGCTACAACTTGATGACCCCGCAAAGCCTCGCTCAAGTACTCCAGAAGCTTTGGAAGGAACAGCCGCACCAACGAATATTATCCTTGTTCCCGGCTGGCGGCGTCAGTGGCAACCTCTCAGACTGGTATAGGGGCAAGGATGGCAAGCCATACGTTTTTGCTAAAACGGGTAGCATGAGTGGAGTGCATTGTTTAAGTGGTTATGTCCTTTGTAAAAGTGGCAAAACCTTGATCTTTAGCTTTATGCACAACAATTTTGTAGGCAGCAGTCGTGCCTGGAAAGTGGAAATGCAGCGTTTGCTGGAACAGATTCGGGATAGCTTTTGATGAGCTTATTGCCTGATTTAACGTGCGTTTTGGATAGCCTTATAGCCGCATCGCGGCGTAGCGTCTGTAGTAAAACCAATGCAAAAGATACGGAGGTGCATAGCACCGGAGCAATTGTTGCGGTGCTATGCACCTCCATCACATAAATCGCTTGATTTCTACAGATGCTACGCCGCGATGCGGCTACAAGGCTATCCAAAACTTACGATAATTTATTTCAGCCAGGATCGATTTTTAGCAAAAGAACCTTTGAGGTTCTACCCTAATCTTCAGAAATCAGATCTCGGGCAAACAGGATTTTTGACTTCCAATAAGTAGACTGGGATATGTTTTCCACAATAACCCCGCGACTAGTAGTACTGTGTACGCAGGTAATGCCTTCAGGTCCACGTTTTACCACGAGCCCGACATGGGAGATTTTATTTTTGTTTTCACCAAAAAAGATCAAATCGCCGGGCATCACATTTCCCAGGGCTACATAACGACCCTCTGAAGCCTGTATGGCAGAAGCTGGAGAAGCCATCACCCCAAACTCTTTCAGGACATAACTGGTGAAACCAGAACAATCAAAACCAGTTTTAGGGCTTTGACCAGCATATTTGTAAGTGGTGCCAACGAATTTTTTACCGTAATCCACCACTTTTTTGCGGAAAGGAGTCGCTGTGGCTTCCTTATAGGTCTTAGTATGAGTCTTAGTATGAGTCTTAGCAGGGGTCTTAGCAGGGCCACTTTTCGGTCTTGTCGTGCTCATCGGCAGGTTACAAGCAAAACCAAGCGAAGCGCTAAAAATGAAAAGGAGGATTTTTGTAGTGTTCATTGTTGAAAAAATTTGCGTAAAAACTCCGAAAAACACAAAATAGGGGTGTCAACGACGATGTTTTTGATTTGCTTAACCTAAGTTTTAAGTATGAACTATGAAGTATGAACTATGAACTATGAAGTATAATGTATGAAGTATGAACTATGAAGTATGAACGAATGCTAGGTGTACCGCCTCCGTTCATACATCATACATCATACTTCATACTTCATACATTATACATCATACTTCATACTTCATACATTATACTTCATAGTTCATACTTCATACATTATACTTCATAGTTCATACTTAATTCATTGCGTCTACCTCCATGACCAATTCCAGGAGTAGTCTTAGGTCTTCATAAAATTCGTTAACCACCTCAAAACTGGTATTGTTTGCGAAAAGTGAAGGCTCCAATAAATCTCGATCTTGCCTCAATGCGATGTAAATTTTGTCGCCAATGATAGAGAAGTAAATTTCTTTTTCCCGACTTAGCTCTTGAAAGCGTTGTCGGAAACTAAGAATTGCTTTTTGAAAATCTTCAGAAACGACCTCCTTTACCCGAACATCTGGCGTTGCATAGGTATCGAAAAATACCTCAAATTCGGGTAATATGCCCTCGGTAACCCGCCGCCCACCTTCCAGATGAAACGCGCGTTCGCTGCGACTGAGGTATTTACGATAGGCATCTGGTAGGCCCAGTACGCCTCCATGCATATCCCAGCGCTGATAGTCAGCCACAAGAAAAATTCCGGAGAAAACGAGATCAAGTCTGCTGCGTACTTCTGAAAACTCTTTTACACGCAATTCGCAAGCCTCAAATGGGGTTTCACGCACCTGCCCTCGAATCAAATCTTCTCCAAAATAATCATCGGCGGTGGTAAAAATTCGGCTTTCCAGAAATTGTTGCGGAGGAATAAACCCTTTTGGCTCGTAACCTTCGAACTTAAAATTTACGTCATTATCAATAAAATCAAGCAGGAGCGACACCACTCGAGGCTTAAATTCTTTAAAAAAAACCTGTACCCGAAACCCTAAATAGGTAATCCAAAGCCCTACAGGTATAAAAAGGGCCAGTGTGACCGCAAAAATGGACACGTAGACTTGTAGCACTACTACACCTGCCAGCATCAAGCCAGAAAGTAAAAGCAGTCGCATGAGCCGCCGCCGGCGCTGCTCCATGTTGAGCAACTCTGGGTGGATGCTCTGATTGTAAAAGAGTCGGAAGTTGTGATAAGCAGATTGCACGCTCAAATGTAGGGCGTTTCCTTTTGTTGAAAACTTCCCGCCCCTCATTTCTTTCTCAAGCACTATTTTCGCGCACTTTTTGATAGACGGTGGACGGTGGTCGGTGCGATTTTTTTTGTTTCATTGCTAACATTCACCGTCCTCCGTCCACCGTCTACCATCTACCGTCCACCATTCACCTTTCACCGTCCACCATCCACCGTCTACCGTCCACCGTCGAAAAAAATGAGGCTAAAATCATTAGAAATCAAGGGATTTAAATCCTTCGCCAACGAAACGGTGCTCCACTTTAATGCAGATGTGACGGGCGTGGTGGGCCCCAATGGCTCTGGGAAAAGTAATGTGGTGGATGCCATCCGCTGGGTATTGGGCGAACAAAAAAGTAGCCAGCTCCGACTAGACAAGATGTCGTCGGTCATTTTTAACGGCACAAAAAAGCGGAAAGAAGGCCAAATCGCGCAAGTAACGCTCACGTTTGATAATACCAAAAATGTGTTGCCGACGGATTATACCAGCGTCGCCATTAGCCGCATGCTTTACCGAAGTGGCGAAAGTGAATACCGCCTCAATGGTGTTACATGCCGCCTGAAAGATATTACCTCCCTTTTTCTTGACACCGGTATTGGGCCGGATAGCTACGCCATCATTGCGCTAAATATGGTGGAAGATATGCTTTCTGATCGCGAACAAGCGCGCCGTAAAATGTTTGAACAGGCCGCTGGAGTTAGCAAATACAAAGCTAGGAAACACGAAACCCAACAAAAGCTCGAAGCTACTGCCTCAGATTTGGATAGGGTAGAGGACCTGCTTTTTGAAATCACTGACCAACTCAAAAAGCTTGAAAAACAAGCAGAAAGAGCGCAAAAATACTACGAATTAAAGGCAGAATATAAAACCATCAGTGTTGAATTGGCGGTCAATAACCTCGCGAAACACAAAAAAACGTACAAGGAACTCGAAGGTCAAATCACCCGAGAAGAAGATAATTACCGTAGCAGTGAGGCTATGACTCGCCTCCTCGAAGCAGATACTGAAGCCAAGCGAAAGAGCCATATTGATAAGGAAACAAGCTTGAGCGAGCAACAGCAGCACGTAAACCAACTCACTGGGCGCATTAGGGGCAAAGAAAACGAAAAGGCCATGTCGGAGCAAAAACGCTCCTTTATAAACAACGACCTTCAACGTCTTGACGATCAGATTGCAAGCAGCAGCCATACCCTTCAGGCCCTCGATTCAGAAATAGAAGGATACCAGACCGACCTTAATTACGAGCGTAACCTGGAGGGAGAATTTGAAATTGCACTCTCAGAAGCCCAAAAAGGTCTTGAAAAGGTTCGTTCTGATCATAATCTTATGAAAGGGAGCCTGGACGGATTTGTTAACGAGCAGCAAGCTATTGAACGTGAGATTGTAGAGTTGGAGAAAACCAAAGCCATTCAATCCAACCAAATTGAAAACCTGCGCCGCGATGTAGAACGTACCCTCGGCGATATTGCCATACGCCGGGAAGAGATGAAATTGCTGGAGAAGAACCTGGCGGAACAAACGAAATCCGAATCAGCCCAGGCTAAAAAAATTACCGAACTCGACGAAGCAGAGACAAAGCGCAAGTTAGATTTGGCCGCTGCTGAACAACAACAAGACACACTAGCCAAAAAACTCGCCGACCACACCCGTGGCCTTGATGCCCGCCGCAACGAGCACAAGTTGACCAAAAGTATGGTCGAATCGCTCGAAGGATTCCCCGAGAGCATCAAATTTTTGAGCCAGGACAAAGAATGGGCCAAGCGTTGTCCATTGTTGTCGGATATGCTATATGTTCGAGAGGAGTATAGAATTGTAATTGAAAACTATTTGGAGAGCTACCTCAACTATTACGTTGTACCCAATGCTGCGGAAGCGATCAAGGCAATCGGGCTGCTCGGTCAAAGCCAAAAAGGTCGCGCCAACTTTTTTATGCTCGATGCTTTTCGAGAATATCAGGCGCCGCTTTCCCTCTTGCCTGGTGGCATAAGGGCCGTCGAGGTGGTGGAGGTAGAGGCGCAGTACCGACCCTTGATGGAGTTTTTGTTGGAAAATGTAGTGATTTCCGAAGAAGTAAATCCAACAGTAAATCCTAATTCTGATGTAACGGTACTCTCGAAGTCCGGGACTTTTGTCCGTCGGAAATTCTCGATGTCCGGCGGTTCTGTCGGGCTTTTTGAAGGTAAAAAAATTGGTCGTAAGAAGAACCTTGAAATTCTGGAATCAGAGATTAAGAAGTTAGAAAGCACTGAAAACCAACTGAATACACAACTTAGTACGCTGCGAACCCATATCTCCGCACTGCGCAATGCCGACCAATCGGCTATGCTTCAGCGTGAGCGGGAGGTGCTCAACCGCCTCAGTCAGGATAAGGCAGGGATGCAGGCAAAACTGGATAATATTGCCGCATTCGTGGCTAATTTTGATGCGCAGGCGGGGGACGCCAACCAACGAATCAAGGGGTTGATGGACAGCAACGCGCTCATCGAAGCGGTGTTAAAAAGCAAAACCGGAGCCGCCGAAGCCCTTCGCGAAAGGCTCACCAGTGCCGATGGATCCTTCCGCGATGTGGCCGAACAACTCAGCCAGGCCAGCGCTGCTTACAACCAAAAGAACATCGAATTTATTCGCCAGCAAAACAAGGTGAATACGCTCAGACAAGAACTTGCCTTCCGTGAAAACCGTCGAAACGAGCTGCGCCAAACCTTTGCCACCGCTCAAACTAATTTAGCCCGAAATAAGGACGAACTTGGCTTAATTGAAACTGACATCCAACGGATTACGATAGAACTGACCACCGCTTACGCTGAAAAGAAAGAAAAAGAAGCGGCACTGAGTGGGGTGGAGCAGTCCTATTTTAAAGCCCGTAATGAAATCCATGAACTCGAAAACAAACAGCGCGAAAATTTCCGTAAGCAGCAAGATTTACAGGTGCTGGTGAACCGCTTGAAGGAAAAATTCAATGATGTTAAGTTTGAAATCACAGCCATCGGCGAAAGACTGCGGGCGGAGTTTGGAATTGGGGTGAACGAGGTGATCAATCAGGAACCAAACCCTGAATATCAACGAGATACACTCGAACGCGACGTGAACAATCTAAAACGCCGTCTCGATAATTACGGAGAAATAAATCCAATGGCCATTGAGGCCTACAACGAGATCAAAGCCCGACACGACACGATTGCCGGGCAACGTGACGATATTCTAGCGGCCAAAGAAAACCTGGTGCAAACCATGAAAGAAATAGAAGAAACTGCCACGGCGCGTTTTCTGGAATCTTTTGCTCAGGTACGAGAGAACTTCATCAATGTTTTTCGAACGCTCTTCACAGAAGACGATTCCGCAGATTTGCTGCTCAGCAACCCTGACCATCCATTGGATTCAGATATTATCATCATTGCAAAACCCAAAGGCAAACGGCCACAGACCATCGCGCAACTTTCCGGTGGAGAGAAAACGCTCACGGCCATCGCCTTGCTTTTCGCGCTTTACTTGCTCAAACCCGCGCCGTTCTGTATTTTCGATGAGGTAGATGCGCCATTAGATGATGCAAACATTGAGAAATTCAACCGCATCATTCGGCAGTTTTCTAAGGAATCGCAGTTTATCGTTGTGACCCACAACAAAGCAACTATGGCAGCCGTGGACACTATTTACGGGGTGTACATGCCAGAACAAGGTGTTTCAGCGGTAACGCAGGTGGATTTTCGGAAATTGGGACATGAGGCTATGGTGTTTGAGGCAGGATAAATTCCATCACCATATCATTGGGTTCCTTCTGGCCATCATAAAGCCCGCCCCCCCTATTTTTACCATAAATAAGAATAATTTAAATATTTACATACTTTTGCAACATTACTGAAGCGTTTATCCTAAAAGATGAATCTATGTATTTATGCTTGCTTTTTCTGAATTAATCTAATCTTCAGGTAGTTCTATTGGCATTTTTGGTCGATTTTACAAGACGATACAAATAGGTGTAAGTTTGTATTATGCGCATTAAAATTATGGCCTATATATACTACCCGCAGAAAGACATCGTTCAGCATGAAAGGCATTATCATCAGTTTTTTTAATCTGCTAATTCTTCCCACATTTTGGTTCTTAATCTACACTTGCAGCCATGGATAGCTATTGCTATGTTGCTGTTCAGCTCCTTGAGGAGCACCGCCCAATGTTCCGCACCTAGCACTCTTTGGCTCGTGCCGCCTCTAACTTCCACTGCTTTGGTCCTGAAATGGACTACTGCTCCAGGAGGAACTCAATACCAGCTTCGGTACTGGGAAAATGCTTCCCCAACAGATAAAACGATCGTGGATAATTGCGGCCCTGCTCCATTTACCCTGAGAGGATTGCGAAAAAACACGGCATACACCCTCCAAATTCGCACTAAATGTGGCAACGTCAGTTCAGCTTGGGGGAATACAATCAATGCCTCAACCATAAACACTTCAGGTACTTGCAATACTTCTCCGGCAGGTGTAGTAGTTACGGCTGGAAGTTCTACTATTGTTATCAAGTGGACATCATCAGGGAGCCACACCATCCGATACCGCTTGGGAGGTTCAGGAGATTGGCTGATTCCGCCTGGTGCTGTATCTGTACAATCAGCACCATTTTCGATCCCTGGATTGTCACCAGGTAACTATCAGGTGGAAATTAAACGCAATTGTAGTGCGACCACTAGTATTTACCAAAGATACACGGCAATTATTGATGGCCCTTGCTTAGCCCCAATCACGCCGACGATCATTCCCGCCGCTACAAGTGTGATGGTGAACTTGCCCGCGGCAGCTGACGTGACGGGATATCAGGTTGAATATCGGCAGGGGACTTCGGGTAATTGGGAGAGTGGTGGAACTAACATTCCACCTTCTGTCTACTTATTAACCCCGCCCTTCCTCCATTCCACTACTTATCAGGTACAAATTCAAGCAAATTGCACGTTTGGAATCAGTCCTTTTTCTGCTCCGGCCACCTTTACCACCGATCAGGAAGATGGTTCTTGCCTGGCCAATAAGCATGCTGGAATAGATCTCGATGCTGGAGCAATCCAGCAAATCAACCAAACGCTTAATACACCCAGCCCGTTTTCATTTGGCTCCATGATCGGGGTGAATGACGGCGGCTTAGTTTTTAGATCATTCCAAAATGAAAGCTACAATCAGATTGCAGCATTGACCACCCAACTGCGGATTTTTCACACGATGGATGAAGATTTTAACGCTAATCCTGTGGATTATGCTTTGAATATAAAACCCAAAAACACCATCCCTGAGGGCACACCTGCTTTTACCGATCGAAACAAAGCCTTTTATTCAAAGTATCGGGAGACGCATGGCTTTGGCAACATTACAAGTGCCACAGAAATCTTACAATACTCGCCTCAAACCTGGAAAGAGAAGATTTACCAGGAAAGCGACTGGTCTTTGTCCGGTTCAGCGGGCATTATGCAAGCCTATGGAAATTACACCAAAACTTTTATTGACAAATTTGCCCCACCCAATGGGGTTGGCACCGAGATTCTCGCGTCCAATTATCAAGTAGGGAACGAACTCTGGGATTATCCAGTAAAAGCAGATTACCACAGCTTGCTTCTGGGTGCCAGGAATGCCTTTTTGATTAAATATGGACCAAAGTCAGCCGGTGGTTGGAAAATGAAATTGATCGCTGGAGCATTTCAGGCTTATCGAGCGGGTAATTGTACTTCCATACTTCGAGATTTTTCCAATTGTAATAGCGACTTAACCCGACATGATTTCATTGGCGATTACCTGGAAGTGGCTGATTGCAGCCTTTTAAAGGATTTGGATGGCATTGATTGTCACCCGTATAGCTTTAAAGCAGGAACTCTTACCTGGACTTATCCGGAAGACCCAGAATCTGAAACCTGGCAGATCCGAAACCTCGCAGCTTGGTTGTTAGCCAATCAGAATAGCATGACTGGCGTACTTCAAAATACGCATTTGTGGAGTACGGAATATGGATTTGATAGCGATGGAGTGGGGGAGAAGACCCAATCGGCATATTTGCTCCGCGGGCTACTTATGCATAGTCGATACCATTACGAAAAGGTGTTTTTTTACAATGCCTATGACGTGGCAAGACCAACAGATCAATATTATTCCGGCTTATACAATAGTTCAGGGTTTTGGAGACTGGGTACGCATCCGGCTAATGCTGCCTGGGCATCTCCAATCGAAGCTTTCGGAGCTACCCCAAAACCCTCGTGGTTTGGGATGTTAGATTTTAAAGCCCGCTTTGGCAAACATGTATTTCAAAAAGCACTGGTAGAAGATAGTGAGGCCTTTGTCCTCTTAATTGCTAAACCTGATCAAACGGAGCCATACTTGGTATTTTGGTCGCCTCAGTACACCAATGACGGCAATATTAATCAGGATATACCGCTCCAAAAGACTATAGATTGGCTTGGCACATTCGCAAGTAATTTTACGGTGGATACCACCGTGGCGCATGTTTTTGCGGAAAGCAATACACCCGGTCAAACCTTTGAAGCTATCTCTGACCCACTTTGTGGCAGCCTGACCCTCAGCACGATTCGTCGGAACCCCTCCTTCATCCGTTTGAAATCATGCCAGAATGTGACAAACCCTGGCAATGGCAATCGAGGGAGCATTTCCCCCAAACAGACCGATGCGGCTTTCAAATTTTCAGTAGCACCCAACCCTGGCACCGACCGTCTCGTATTAAAATATGAAGGCGCAACGGTAGCGCAGGCACATTGTAGATTGGTGGCCGCTACAGGTCAGATCATGTCTGCCCGGACTATTTCAGGACTAGAAAACCAACAGCAATTAGAGATAGATACCCAGGATTTGCCTCCAGGCATCTATTTTGTTTGTATGCAGACGGCAGAAGATGCCAGTTGGGTCATTTGGGAGCGTATTTGAGTGCTGAATTTGTCTCCTATCTTTCAAAAGCAACGATTAAGGTTTGGTGTTGAAATGCTTCGGTTACTTTCGACCCTAATATTAATATTTTATTTTTCCTCCTACTCCTTTTCCCGCTTTTAAAACTAGGATTCAATACTTTAACTCAACTTTTCCTTATGTTCAAAATTAAGACACAATTACTTTTCGCCATCCTTTTTTTGGTCTCTGGTGAATTATTCGCCACCCACATTGTTGGTGGCGGTATGACCTACGAATGCCTCGGCAATTCTGGCAATGGTAAACTTTATCGATTCACGATGAAGGTTTATGTCGACTGCTTCAATGGCCAAATTAGTTTTGATGCCTTTGCCCCAATCGCGATCTACATTGGTACAGAGCAATCGAACGAGCTTTTTACCAATTTTGAGATTCCTTTAACCTCAGAACAAGACATCACCGTCGCCCAACCTGATTGTATTGACAACCTTCCTACCATTTGTATAAAAGAAGGTATCTACACCTGGGAGCAGGTTTTGCCTGCGAGCAATCTGAGCTATTTTGTTGAATATCAACGGTGTTGCCGCACCAATGCGATTACAAACATTGTAGACGCTGCAGGAACCGGGGCTACGTACGTCGTAGAGATCACACCATTAGCTCAGCAATTGTGCAATAATAGCCCGACTTTTAACAACTTCCCTCCCGTACTCATTTGCAACAACTATCCGCTAGAAATAGATTACTCTGCAACTGATCCGGATGGAGACCTGTTGGTTTACAGTTTTTGTGCACCTTATGCAGGTGGTGGTAATTTTGGCGGCGGTTGTTTTTCACCAACACCTATTCCACCATGCCCCCCTCCTTTCCCTGAGGTGATTTTTGTAAACCCCGATTATTCGGCTACTGCGCCGATGGCTGGAAATCCAGTTGTGTCAATTGATGCACAAACTGGGGTAATCAGCGGTACGCCGCAACTGAATGGCCAATATGTAGTAGGCGTATGCGTACAGGAGTTTCGTAATGGAGTATTGTTGTCAGAAACCCGGCGCGATTTTCAGTTCAACGTTTCCCCTTGCGCCCCACAGGTTACAGCCTTGGTTCCTTATGATGAATTGGCAGGTATACAACAATATGTCATCAAAGAATGCGACGGCACAAAGACCATAACGATTGTCAATCAAAGCTTTGATATTTCCAACATCAGTAATTTTGAATGGACTTTTGATCTGAACAATGGAAATATTTTACAGAACAGCACAGATTTTGACCTAACCATAACGCTCCCCGATTTTGGAATTTTCACAGGCACTTTGGTGCTCAACCAGGGCTTGGATTGTGGAGATACAGCGTTTATTCAGGTAGAATTGTATCCACCAGCAACGCTCGAGCTTGGTCAGGATATTTTGGTGTGCAAAGACAGCACCATTGTGTTGGATGCTGGCACAGGTTTCGACCATTATCAGTGGCAGGACGGCTCTACCGCACAAACCTTTAGCGCAACAGCTACTGGTAATTACCATGTTGTCGCTACGGATGCCTGCGGAAATGTGTTGCTTGACTCTATTCGAATTACCCTCAGCCCAATTCCTGAGATTCAATTGGCAGATTTAACACTTTGTCCAGGGGAAGCGGTTACGCTTAGCGTTCCTGGATTTGCCCAGTATTCCTGGTCGCCAGCTGCCGGGTTGAATTGCACAAGTTGCCCTACAGTCATCGTACAGCCAGCAGCAAGCACTGCTTATTTCGTCTCAGCCATAAACCAGGACGGCTGCGAAACACAGGGGTCTTTTGAGGTCACGGTACTCCCTACGCCTATGATCACACGTGTGATCCAGTTTTTCCCGAATCAATCCGTCGTACTTGGAGGAGTGACCTACACCCAGCCAGATACGGTAGTGCTCAATGTGCTATCCACGACTGGTGGGTGCGATTCGTTGAATACCTATATATTAGAACTGCTCCCAACGGCAATTACCATCCAGTGTCCTGACAACATTACTGTGCCACTGCCTAATAACGCAGCTGCAGCAACTGTAAATTACACAAACCCAAGCGCTTCTACTGACTGTCCAGGAACACCTCTTGTTGAACTTACCCAAGGACTTGCTTCTGGCGGAGCTTTTCCAGCGGGGGTAAATACGGTTTGCTACACAGCATCCAATACCTGTGGAGACACTGCGTCTTGTTGCTTTACGGTACATGTGACCACACTTGACCTTCAATGCCCGGCAAACTTGACCGTTGCCATGCCAAACAACGCTACCGCAACTGCGGTAAACTATGCGCTCCCTACGGCCACAAGCGATTGTCCAGGTGCTACGCCCACTATTTCATTATCGCAGGGGCTTGCTTCTGGCGGGAATTTCCCGGCGGGCCTCAGTACGGTTTGTTACGCTGCTTCCAATACTTGTGGAAATAATGAAACTTGTTGTTTCACCGTCAAGGTTACCACGCTTAATGTTCAGTGTCCGGCAAATTTAACGGCTCAACTAGCTGTAGCTGAAACAGCCGCTGTAGTGAACTATGCTGCACCAACGTCCGTCACCGACTGCCCTCCAGCTACGCTAAACCTGTTGCAAGGTCAAGCAAGTGGCGGCACTTTTGGCTTGGGACTCAATAAAGTATGTTATGAAGCAACCACCTCTTGTGGAAACCGGGATACTTGCTGTTTCAACATAACAGTGTTGAATGCCGCAGCCGCTTGTGATATCAAGACCTTGGGTTGTATGCGATACGAATTGTTAGATATCCGATTGGACTCTATCAAACAGCCGAGATTCCGGATTCGTATCACCAATTTTTGCGCTTCTGAATTAGATTATGCCATGATTGAATTGCCCCCAGGCATTGTGGGTGTCACGCCTATAAACGGCGGTATCTACACAGCTCCTAACACAGGCAATCAATACCTGGTACGGAATCCAAATGCTTCTCCGTTTTACTCCACCCGTTATCGTTCGGTGGGCGTTGGTATAAACAACAATCAATCTGATGTTTTGGAGCAGCGACTACCACAGCAGTCCTTTCCAAACAATTATATCCACATGAACGCCAAGCTTAAAAACGGCCAGTCGTTTGAAGCATATCTAAATACATTCAACTGCCCAGTACAGCCATGGGCAGGCTCTAGGGAGGAAGGAAGTATTGAATTAGTAGATGAACAGGGCAGAGACCTCAAGTTCTCGATCCGGCCGAACCCGAATGACGGCTTATTGTTCGTCGACTTAAGTCAATGGCTGGATCAATCGGTACAAATTCAAGTACTGAATGCGCAGGGCCAATTGGTGCTGAATCGCTTCGAGGTTGGTACCGAATGGCTTGAATTGAATATGAGTCCTAATTTGCCAAATGGTTTGTACTATTTAATGGTGAAGCCAGCTGGTGGAGAGAAGATGGCGACTAAATTTGTTCTGGCGAGATAAGTGATGAAGGTTGCGCTTCTAGCGTGGTTTTGATTACTCGATAAAAAACAAGAGCTGTCCTGGATATGGGGCGGCTCTTGTTTTTTTTAGGCAAATTCAAGGGGGCAGATTGGAGAATAGTTGGAGAACAATACCTAACCCCCGCCTCCCTTGCAGGGCGGCGTTAAATCGTCGATCTTCCCGTTACAGTCGTTGTCTATCCCATCGCACTGTTCTACCGCGCCGGGATGCACCGCGGCATTGTTGTCGTCGCAATCCTCGAAGCTTAGGAATCCGTCGTGGTCGCGGTCTTTGTAAAAATAGGTTTTGGCTAGTTGAAATGCCCCAATTCCGACTTCGTCGCCGATAAGCCGTCCGGGTATATCGTCGAAGGGCGCGTTGGTGCCACTCCAGATGCGCGACAGACTTGCCTGATCGGCGGCATCTCGATAAGTGGCCCATTGCAAGGAAACGTCAACAGTGGGGCCTTTTTCTATGCGCAGAAATTGACTATCGGCTTTAATAATAAACTCGCCCAGGCCGCCCGGGAAATAGACATCACCCGTCAGGAGGCTGAGGGTCGCTGCTGCCGAATGGGAAAAGGCGGCGTGCCCAGAGACAAAACCTGAAAATGTTGGAGAAATGAACGTTTTTGGCTGGTATGGAAACCAGTTTTCGGCCAAGCCCCAGCCTACGCCAGCAGTTTGGGTTTTTGGGTCTGTTACTGCGAACGGGCCTTTCCAGGCATAAAACTTGATTTTGCCGAGGTTGATATTTTTTGGGCCGACCAGGGGATCGCCCTTTTTCACTAACTCGATTCGTCCGGGCATAAGCGGAATACCTGCCGGATGATATGAGAGCTGGTTTGGGTCTGTGCTTTGTCCTCGGGTAGCCATATAGCGAAGTGCCGTAATCGGGCGTGCCCCTTCGTACCACCCTTTGATCCCCCAGGATACTATGGCCGCATCATGAAGGGCGGCGCCGAGCGCAAAGCTGGCCTTCACATCCCACTCTAGGTCGCTAATCAGGTGGCCTTTGCCATTAAACTTTTTAACCAGTTCCGCCCGATCACTGACGTAGTTCAACAGCACCAGCCAATGCCCGGGCGGGGTTTCTTCGCTTGGGCCTTCTGCCCAATATTGCACCGCTGCACGGATAAAATCACCGCGCAGTGTGAGCTTAGGTGAATATGGTTGTCCGGTTTGGGGGTTTACCACATGTCCTGTACCAGGGTCGCGACCAGTTTGAAGTCCGTAAAAATCGGGCAATTCCGACAGGTTTCGAGGATATTTTTGCACGTTGCCCATGCGCCCCGGAGAGACCTCCCAGCGGGTGGTATCTTCGGGGTTCAACAAGGAAGACCAAGCTGCTACCAAAGCATAATTCCACAGATAATCCTTCGATGTTCCGCTTCCGTTGAGCGTATCCAGACGCGGAAAAAAATCTTTACCGGGGTCTTGGTAAAGGAAATAGTTATGTCCGTTTCGGTTGTAGGTTCTCCGATCTTGCCTTTTCAGGGCGAAGGGTTTTACCCGGCCCCAATCGGAGCCTTGGAAGCTTTGGGTGCCTGTGAACCTGTGTCGGCCGTCCTTGTCCACGGAGTCTATCAGCGAGGAATATGTGCGTCCCAGGCAATTGCATTCCAGTATAGGATATCCGTCAAGATCACTGGCACTCTTCAATTTAAGCGGTTGCCAGTGATTGGGGTCAATTCCCTTTCCCGGACCGGGATCAACGACTTCCATGGGCGGATTCCGGGGTCGGAAAGTAGGATCTACATAATTACTTTCTTCGTAAGCACCATCCTGTCCCCCCATTTGCAGGACGCATTGGGCAATATAGCTGCCAAGGGCTGCTGGTGAGCCGGAGGTATAATCGGAGGAATAATTGCGAGAGTCATACCCGTGTGCCTTCATAATTCCCCGGAATCGATCCACGGAGAGCGTGCCTTGTGGAGAATGTGAAAAGCGGGCCAGCAAAAAACGATAGGCTGCAAAACTCATGGCTTCTTTGCGCGCGGCTTCCACATCTGCAGGCTTGGGCACGCCCTTGCAGGGACAATAAAAACCATCTATAGTTTTACCAAGTAAGTAAGGAGTAGCCTCATCGTCATAAGCAGCCCAGGCATCATACATCGCCACCGAAAAATGAAAGATATTGCGGGCCTGAACGTGTGGACGAGCAAGGTCTTCTTGCATGGTTTTTAATAGCGCCTCGTTCCATTCGCGCATGATCGAGTGCTGCTGCGCGGCAAGTGGCTGGATAAAAAGTGTCGCTATAAAAAGCGTGGCGATTATTTTTAAAGGCAGGTGGTGCATGTTTGCAGGCAATTTGGATATTAAACAAGGTGATAAAACTGGACGAAGGTACTGCGTAGTGGCACTTTCTATAACCATATAGAACTCAGACAGAACAACCATGCGTGAGGAGACCTTCTTCCACATTTGCCAATCCGTGATAAAATTCCCTCCACTTCCAAAACTCGGTTTACTTTTGAAACTTAAAATCAAATACTCACACATTCTTTTTCCACCAGCCTTAACCAACAAATTATATGTCGAAAAACGTCAGAAATCTGTCGTTTCGCAAAGGATTGGACGATAACCTGTTCGAACATCTGGCTGAAGCGTATTCAGGAGATAAGGGCTTGGACCAGGACACCCTGCATAACATTGCTGATAAATACCTGATTGGCAATGCGAATGTCTACGGCGCAGCTACTTTTTATGATTTTCTGAATCCAGAAAAAAGCAATAAAAAAGTGTTTTCATGCGCAGGGAGCGCCTGTATGCTCGCTGGCACCCAACTCGGGCTCCATAAAACGCTGGAGGAACATTTTGAACCTTCGGAGATCGGTGAAGTGTATTGCTTGGGGCGTTGTTACGAAAACAACGCATTTCATTATCAAGGACTCAATTATTCCGGGGATGCGGCAAACCAAATTGGTCAATTGAAAGCTGGTGCTGTCAAAAACCTTCCAGATCATTACAACGTAGGATCACTTGGAACAGGCTTGCTCACAGCCGATAGTCCCAATACGGATGACTGTATACAAACCCTCGCCCGTCTTCTAGAAAGCGACCAAGATACTTTGCTGGAAGAGGTTTTTGTTTCAGGACTTCGTGGCCGGGGTGGGGCAGGGTTTCCATTGGCCATTAAACTAGCGGCGGTCAAAAAGGAGGTCGCCGATCAAAAATTTATCGTTTGCAATGCCGACGAGGGCGACCCTGGAGCATTTTCAGATCGGTATCTGTTGGAAGAAAAGGCACATTTAGTCCTGTTTGGCATGGCTATCAGTGGCTATATTAGTGGTGCTCAGGGTGGGGTAGTGTACATCCGGGCAGAATACCCTGAAGCTATTGAAATTTGCAAAAAGGCTATTGAGCCGTTCAATCGGATGTTCCCGTTTACCAAAAAAAATGGCGAAACGGTCAACTTCAAACTTTACGTAGTAAAAGCCCAAGGCGCATATATCTGTGGAGAAGAGACCGCGCTATTGTCGTCTCTTGAAGGACTACGACCAGAAGTAAGAACCAGACCACCGTTTCCGGTACAATATGGTCTTTTCGGAATGCCCACAGCCGTTAATAATGTAGAGACCCTGGCTATCCTCCATGCAATTCTGGTCAATGGCGGCGGCGCTTTTAAAGCGATTGGAACAGCTAAATCTTCGGGCACTAAATTGCTCTCGCTCGATAGTCATTTTAACCGCCCAGGCCTGTATGAGGTTGATATGGGAACGCCTTTATCTAGGGTAATCCACGAATTAGGCGGGGGAATGAAAGAACCTGTCAAAGCCTATCATATTGGTGGGCCGCTTGGTGGCCTGGTTCCGATGAGCAAAGTGAATGACCTTACCATTGATTTTGAAACGTTTGCAGCCAATGGGTTTTTATTGGGACACGCATCCATTTTGAGTATTCCGGCACGGTTTCCGCTGGTTGAATATTTGGAGCATTTATTCGCCTTTACCGCCCACGAAAGTTGTGGAAAGTGTTTTCCATGCCGAATAGGTTCGGTGCGTGGGAAAGAGCTACTGCAAAAAGCTCGAACCAGTGATTACAAGATTGACCGAACACTGTTTGATGACTTGATTGATACGCTGGAAAAAGGCTCGCTTTGTGCACTGGGTGGGGGATTGCCCCTGCCTGTGAAGAATGCGTTGCATTATTTTCCGGAGGAGTTGGGAGGGTATTTTAAGTAACTTACGATTTTTGATTTTTTTTTGATTTCCGATATCCGATATACAATTTTTGATTTCCGATCGGATGTATGATTTTTGATCTGCTGCCATCGCACAAAATTGTTTAGGTGAGCATCACGCATGTAACACAGGATATCAAATTCGGAAATCTATTCGGAAATCAAAAATTGTATATCGGATATCGGAAATCAAAAAAC
>Ga0105049_10002140_pt1 | contig 23352 bp, 14 predicted proteins | sample MAT06_FD_78087 | JGI IMG/M metagenome (GOLD analysis project Ga0105049, IMG submission 78087) | Freshwater microbial communities from Lake Fryxell liftoff mats and glacier meltwater in Antarctica - MAT-06 | ecosystem: Environmental > Aquatic > Freshwater > Ice > Liftoff microbial mat | place...
AGACGAGCCTTCGTGCCGAGCGCTTCTCGCACCTTGCGTGCCAGCACGCTGGGCAGGAACGGCTTTTCAAGGAACGGCACGTGGTCGCGATCGATGCCACGCGACAGAAGCTGATCGGCGCCTGCGCCCGACATGTACATGACATGAAGATCCGGGCGCCGCAGCTGCAGTCGCACCGCGAGCTCATAGCCATTCATCGATGGCATAATGACATCTGTGATCAACAGATCAATCTCGCCGTCGAATGCCTCGGCCACGGCCAGTGCCTCTGCGGCTCCCGCCGCAACGAGTACACGGTAGCCATGCAATCGAAGCAGTCGGCCGGCGAACGCGAGCACTGGGTGGTCGTCTTCCACGATCAACACTGTTTCGGTGGCAGCCCCAGTGGAGGCACCGGACCTCAGAGTCGGCGAGGGCGTTGGGACTGGTGCGAGCGGGGCCGAAAGTACCTCGGATGCTGGCGCGATTAACAGAGAGTCCGTCATGGTGTCCGTCGGAGCGAGTGGTAGATAGATGCTTACAGTCGTCCCGCGGTTCGGAACACTGTTGACCGTGATACAGCCGTCGAATTGCCGCACGATGCCATAGGCGATGGAGAGACCGAGACCCGTACCGCGGCCAACAGCCTTCGTGGTGAAGAACGGCTCGAACGCCCGCCCGGCGGTCACGGCATCCATACCTTGCCCGGTATCGGTAACCGTGAGCAGCACATAGCAGCGCGCGCTCAACTCAAAGTGTGCCTCACGCATGATCGCATCGGGCTCGACGACGGCCGTGGTGACGGAAAGCATACCGCCTGTCGGCATGGCATCGCGGGCGTTCATCGCGAGGTTGATCAGGACCTGCTCCAACTGGTGTGCGTTCACGCGTACCAGACCGGCGGACATCGCCAGCGTCGTGCGCAGTGCGATATCGTCCCCGATGACCCGGCGCAGCAATCGGTCGACCTGCTGCACCACGGCGTTGACATCCAGCAATGACACGTCGAACACCTGTGTGCGACTGAACGTCAGTAACTGCTTGGTCAGCGCCGCCGCGCGTGTTCCGGCCATACCGATCTCGTGGATGATGTCGCGATGCGGGTCGTCTGCCGGTAGCTCATTCAGCAATTCGTCGGCGTAGCCGTTGATGATCGTCAGCTGGTTGTTGAAGTCATGGGCGATACCACCGGCCAGACGTCCAACCGTTTCCATGCGCCGCGACTGCTGCAGCTCTATTTCCCGTTCCCTGAGCAGCTCGTCCGTCCTTCGGCGCGTCGTGACGTCGACCAGGCCAAGGCGGCACTCAGACACCGACGGTTCGGGTGCCGTGGTGATCTGCACCACCCGCGGCATCAGCTGCGCATCGAGCAGCGTGATCTCACACTCTTGGCGCTCGCCGGATGTGAATGCGTGCTCCAGAATGTCGTTGAACATCGGGCGGTCGCTCTCCATGACGGCGTAGCCAAACCGTGTCCCGATGAGACTCTGACGATCACGGCCGAAGAGCTTCGCGGTGGTCAGGTTCGCCTCGAGAATCGTGCCATTGCGCGCCAGCGAGACGTGTCCGGTCGGTGCCAGATCATAGAGGTCGCGATAGCGCGCGCGCTCGCTCTCGATCTCCCCGCGTGACCGGAGGAGCTCATCATACTGCATCTCGAGTTCGATCTGGTGGACCTGCAATTCATGAATCATGCGCGAGGCATCCGCGGGCACCTCCACCGCGAACGCCGGATCGAGCGGAGCGCCATCGAGTGCCTGTTCAGCGCGCGCGCGGAGCGCGTCGCGGGTGGCGGCGGCGGCCGTCGCGGCGGGCGTCTGCGCGTCCATCAGTGCGCCTCGCTGCGAAGATGGCGAGGCGGCCGAGTGATAGATTGTGCGACCAACCGGACCTCACGCGCTGCCCGTGTTTCGCGTAGCTCATTTTCCAGTACCTTGGCGCGCGTGATATCCGTAAACGTGAGTACCACACCGTCGGCGCGGTCATCGTGCGTTCGGTACGGCAGGATACGCACGGCGAACCAGCGACCATCGGTCGCGGCAATGTCGCGTTCGATACTAACCAGCGTGCGCGTGACCATCTCCACCACCGCCGCCATGTCGGGAAACTCGAGCATCGAGGTGATATCGGTGATCGGTCTTCCCACATCGCCGGTTTTGAGCCGGAAGATGCCCGCCGTCGACGCCGTGAAGCGCCGCACGAGGAGCGACTTATCAAGGAACAATGTGGCAATACTCGTGCTGTCCAGCAGGTTTCGCATGTCACTGCTGGCCGATGTCAACTCGTGCAGCTTCACCTGAAGTTCGTGATTGACCGTCTGCAGTTCCTCGTTCATCGACTGCACCTCTTCCTTCGAAGTCGTGAGCTCTTCGTTGGTAGACTGCAGTTCCGCGTTCGTTGACTGCGACTTTTCGCTCGTCGCACGCAGCTCTTCGTGAAGCCGCTGGGCGTCGGAACGCGACTCGAGCAAATCTTCTCGCAGCTGTTGCACTTCCCGCGTGTGGACCGTTCGACTCTCCGTGTCGTCGTCGATACGCGAGCGCCTGCCCTTGGTGCGCGGTACCGCCGACGCGGCGATGTCATGGAAGCTGACGACCGCGCAGCCGCGCAGCGAAACCGGCATGGTGAGTGGCTGGATGTCGATCCGCACCATGGAGGCCTGTTCGCCCGTGCCCATCGTGATGTCACTGACCGTCACCGCCGCCATCGTGCGCGTCGCGCGGCGCACGCCTTCCGTCAACGCATGGTTGAGTCCTTCGCGCGCCATCGCGAAGACGTTCCAGTTGGCTTTGCCCGCAGCGGGTTCGAGGTACTTTCCCGTGCGTCCGCTCACGTACAGGATGTCGCCCTGCTCTCCAACGAGGACGGCGGGCGGCGAGTAGCGCTGCAAAAGCAGCTGCTCTGTCAGGCCCTGCAGCTGTGAAACCGGTGGACTTGGCGCACGCAACGCCAGGGGAGGCTCGGAGAGCGCAGCGCCAACGAGCGCCGCCGGAAACGGGCGAACACGTGACTCGCTCTTTTCGTTCTTTCGGAACAGGCGCAGCTGCCCGTCAATCGGATCAAACAGATCGCTCGCACTGCCGATCGATTCCGCGCTGCCAAGGAGCATCACGCCACCAGGGTTCAAGCTGTAGTGAAAGATCGGGAGGAGCTTGCGCTGTAATTCTGCCGTAAGGTAGATCAGCACGTTTCGGCAGCTCAGCACGTCAAGACGCGTCAACGGCGGGTCCATCACCATGTTCTGGGGGGCGAACACGATCATTTCGCGAATGCGCTTCACGATGCGGTAGCCGCGCTCTTCGCGCACGAAAAACCGCTGAAGTCGTGCGTCCGATACATCTGCCGCGATCCCGAGAGGGAAAAACCCTGCACGCGCCTTATCGATGGCGTCCGTGTCAAGATCCGTCGCAAACAGCTGCAGCGTGACCTCGGGAGCAGGCGTGATCGATTCAAGTGCTTCGACGAACGCGATCGCCAGTGAGTACGCCTCCTCACCCGACGAGCACCCGGCGACCCACGCACGGACCGCCCCCCCGGCGGCGCTCCGCCCGATGAGCGCGGGCAGCAGCGTGGTCGTGAGGTTCTCCCAGACGGCGGGATCACGGAAGAAACTGGTCACGCCGATCAGCAGTTCCTTGAACAGCAGTCCGCCTTCGGCCGGATTCGCACGCACGTAGACTTCGTAGTCCGCGATCGTCGCCAGCTGATGCAATCCCATGCGACGTTGCACGCGACGCGTGACGGAGCTGGGCTTGTAATGCGCAAAGTCATGGCCCGTTTGCGCGCGCAGCAGTGAGATCACGCGGGCCACATCGGGTTCCATCTCGCCAGCCGGTCGTGCGGATGCAGTCGTCCTCTTCGGTACCAGAGCAAGGTACCGTTGAATCGCATCGTACAATTCGTTTGGTGGCGCGATAACGTCCGCGAGCCCTGCGTCTATGACGCTCTGCGGCATCGAAGAAAACTGCGCCGTTTCCGGAGCCTGCACGAAGACCGCGCCCGCGTGCTCCTTGATTGCCCTGACACCCACGGTGCCGTCCGCACCCATGCCCGACAGGATGACACCGACACTTAGCGTCTCACGATCTTCGGCGAGCGTACGCAGAAATCCGTTGATCGGCAACCGGAGACCGCGCGGCGCATCCGGATCGAGGAGGTGCAGCACGCCGTGGGCAATCGAGATGTCGCAGTTCGGCGGGATCACGTAGATGTGTTCACGTTCGACCGTGAGTTTATTGGTGATTTCCACCACCGGCAGCGGCGTGCATCGCTGCAGCAGCTCGACGAGCAACGCCTTTTGCGTTGGGTCCAAATGCTGCACGACCACAAACGCGTAGCCGCACGTCTTCGGCACTTTCGAGAAGAAGCGTTCAAGTGCGTCGAGTCCACCCGCTGAGGCGCCAACGCCGATGATCGGAAACATCGTCTGAACGGACAAATCCGCGGCGAGCGTCGCCGTGGAGGCGTGGTGCAACGGTGCGGCATTATCAACTGCTCCCATCGGACGCTCCCTGGCGAGCGCGAAGGAGCAAACCTTCGCGCACTACGTGGCAAGGAGACGCGGCCGACCCATGCGTCGTGCTCCGGAAATCGCGAACGAGTTGTAAGTGCATTATGTCCGATCCTAGCAGTGTCCGCCGCGCACGTCGGGAAACGTCGCGGCACCATCGACAACCAGGTCGATCACTGATGACAGGCAACATACCGCGTTGCGGCCTCGCCGCGCTGTTGCTCTCAGGGAGAGAAGTAAACACTCCCAGTGCTCATTCCTGGCGCCGGACCTGATCTGCCCTGAGCTCTTCTAAAAAATGCGAAGTGACGCTGAATGACGAGGTGTCCGCAGACGTCTACCTCTTGAGAGGTATAGACGTGTTCGGGTTGAGGGACTACTTCATACGGTTAAGGAGGGCCTTTTACCATCGCACTCTTCGGTGCACGATATCTCCGAACCGACGCAGGAACCCCGATACGCGCCCGACCTGCCACAGGCGAGCCTCGCTCCACTGGTCATAATCAGCGACGACGGAAAGATCACCGACGACAACGAAGCCTTGATCCACATCAAAGCCGAGGCTGCGCTGCTACAGACCGGCGCACTACAAGCGGCGATCTTTAACAGCGCGAACTTCTCCAGCATCGCCACCGATGAGAAGGGAGTCATCCAGATCTTCAACGTGGGCGCTGAACGGATGCTCGGCTTCGCCGCTGTCGACGTGGTGAACCGCATCACCCCAGCGGATATCTCGGATCCAGAGGAAGTAATCGCGCGCGCCCGCGCGCTCAGTGCCGAGCTCGGTACGACAATCACTCCTGGCTTTGAAGCGCTCGTGTTCAAAGCATCACGCGGCATCGAAGATATCTACGAGCTGACGTACATTCGCAAAGATGGCAGCCGCTTTCCCGCCATCGTGTCGGTCACGGCTCTGCGCGACGCGAACACCAAGATCATCGGCTATCTGTTGATCGGCACCGACAACACGGCCCGCCGACTGGCCGAGGCGGCGCTGGTCCAGGCCAACGCGCTGCAGGCGGCGATCTTTAACAGTGCGAACTTCTCAAGCATCGCCACTGACGAGAAGGGGGTCATCCAGATCTTCAACGTGGGCGCCGAACGGATGCTCGGTTATGCCGCCGCTGACGTGATGAACCGCATCACCCCAGCGGATATCTCGGATCCGCTGGAAGTGATCGTGCGAGCGCGTACGCTCAGCGCGGAACTGGGCACCACGATCACCCCAGGCTTTGAAGCGCTCGTCTTCAAGGCGTCGCGCGGCATCGAGGACATCTACGAGTTGACGTACATTCGCAAGGATGGCAGCCGCCTTCCCGCCATCGTATCGGTCACGGCACTGCGCGACGCGAACTCCAGGATCATCGGCTATCTCTTGATCGGAACTGACAACACGGCTCGTCAGCTTATCGAAGCCGAACGGATGCTGCTCGATCAGGCCGTGCGCGATCAGCAGTTCTACACCCGGTCGCTGATCGAATCAAACATTGACGCCCTGATGACGACCGACCCCCGTGGCATCATCACCGACGTCAACAAGCAGACGGAAGCGCTGACCGGATCAACGCGCGACGAACTCATCGGCGCACCGTTCAAGAGTTATTTCACCGACCCCGAGCGCGCGCAGGCGGGCATTAATCGTGTGCTGAGTGAAGGCAAGGTCCAGAACTACGAATTAACTGCGCGCGCACGCGATGGCACACAAACTGTCGTTTCCTTCAACGCATCGACGTTCCATGATCGCGACCGCAAACTCCGGGGAGTCATCGTCGCCGCGCGCGATGTCACGGAACGCAAACGCTACGAGCAGTCGCTGCAGGAAGCCGACCAGCGCAAAAACGAGTTCCTCGCGATGTTGGCGCATGAGCTGCGCAATCCGCTCGCGCCTATTCGGAACGCGCTGCAACTCATGCAGCTCAAGGAAAGCCGCGAGTCGCGGCGGACTGAGGTGGAGATACGGCACTCACCGTCCGCGATGATGGAGCGCCAGGTCGGGCAGATGGTGCGCCTGGTGGACGACCTGCTGGACGTCAGTCGCATCAGCCGCGGGAAAATCCCACTCCGCCGCGTCCGTATCGAGCTGGCTTCGACCATCTTCGCCGCCGAGGAAACCATCCGGCCAATGTGCGAGCAGCTGAACCATGTGCTGACGGTGTCGATGCCGACAGAGCCCATCTTCCTCTACGCGGACCCAACGCGCCTGGCGCAGATTGTCGGGAACCTCCTCAACAATGCTTGCAAGTTCACAGACCCAGGGGGCACGATCCAGCTCGTCGTCGAGCTCGACGTCCATTATGTCGAGATCACCGTGCGCGACAACGGTATTGGCATCGCCGCCGACCAGCTCGGCCGGATTTTCGAGATGTTTGTGCAGATTGACACGTCGCTGGAGCGGTCGATCAGTGGACTCGGCATCGGCCTCACGCTCGTAAACAGTCTGGTCGAAATGCATGACGGCGTGGCCAGCGTGCGCAGCGACGGCCTGGGGAGCGGTAGTCAGTTCACGGTCCGACTGCCCATACTGACCGAGGTGCGACTCGAAGCACCTGCCCGGCGACTCGACGGCCACATCGAGCAGGTGGGGCGCCGCATTCTCGTGGTCGATGACAACCGCGATGCCGCGAGATCTTTGGCCGACCTGCTCACCGTCGTGGGCCACAAGACCCACGCAGCACACGATGGCGAGGCCGCAGTCGCCAACGCGCTCACGTTTCTCCCCGACGTGATCCTGCTCGACATCGGGTTGCCGAGGGTGAACGGCTACGAAGCCTGCCGACGTATCCGTGAGCAGTCACTCGGTCGCGACCTCGTGATCATCGCCATCACTGGCTGGGGCCAGGATGAGGACCGGCGCAAGTCGCAGGAGGCCGGCTTCGACGGTCACCTGGTCAAGCCGGTCGCCTACGCCGATCTCGCGACGATGCTGGACAAACTCCTGCCCGCACACATAGCGGCTGTGTAAACGCTCCATTGCGACGCACGGTGCTGTCTCCTCTTGGGTCAGCCCCGAGCGAGACGTTGCTTTGACTTGCGTATGACTGTTATTGGTCGCAGGGGCTATCGAGGATCAGCCCTGAGACTACGGCAATTTCCGCTGGGTTGCGCGTATGCTGAGGTGATCGCTCGAGTGCCCCTTGTTTCAGAGGCCAGCGATGCACGGCTCGACTTACGCTACACCGAGGGTATTTCTATGTCCTTTATTCGTATCACCATCGCGGCTGCCTGTGCAGCCGGTCTCAGTATGCCGTGTGCCGCGTCAGCGCAAAACGGAAACGTCAACATGTCGCGTGACAACATGCGCATGCGTGATTCGCTGGCGACCGTGCGTAGACAGCGCCGCGATTCGGTCAACGCCGTTCGACTCGCCAACGGAACCATGCAACCTCCTGCCGTGTCGGAACGGCGACTGATGGTCCAGAAGGACGGGACCGTCATGCGCAGTGAAAGCAACGGCACGCTGACTACGGCGCGCGACGATTCGGTCGCTGCAGAAAACGCCCGCCGTGAGTTCGAAGAGCGTGCGCGTCGCGATTCAACGGATCGAGCCATGCAGTTCACTCGCGACTCGCTCGCCAACGTCGAACGCATTCGCCTGGAAACGGTGGCTCGCGAGGAGCGCCTTCGCCTCGAGGCCATCGCGATGGCACGCCGCGACTCGGTAGCTCGAGCCGACTCACTCGCCCGCGAGGAACAGATTCGTCAGGAACGGCAGCGGCTGTATCGCTTTCGTGGGAGCGGCCTGTACATCGGTGTGGCGGCGGGCGGGGTCACGCCGACCGGCAACCTGAAGAACCTTGGTTATAACAGCGGCGCGAACATCAATGTGCCGATCGGCTGGCATTCGCAAAACAAGCTGCTCGGCGTGCGTCTTGATCTCGGGTACGCGCAGTTCCGCGCTCAGGACTTTACGGGAGACCTCGTTGGTGGATCGAGGCTCACGCTGAACAACAACACGCCAAGAATCCTTTCAGCGACGGGCAATCTGACGGCGCGTCTGCCTATCACGGCATCGCGTAATCTCAATCTGTTCGCGCTGACCGGTGCCGGCATCTACCAGTTCCGTTCGTTCGGCAACAGGACGGCCCTCGGTGGATTCTTCGGCAACGACGTCACCTCGACGACGTCTACGACCTTCCAGAGCGTTCGAAACAAGCTGGGCGCGCAGTTTGGGGGTGGAATCGAGTACGGTATCGGCCCGGTGGCGATCTACGCGGAGTCTCGCGTGGTCAATATCTTCGCCAATCGGCAAAACGACGTGCAGTTCGAGGACTTCTTCGGCGCGAATCGTGGGTCGAATCTGCGGTGGGTGCCCATCATGATTGGCGTCAATTTCCGATAACCACGCACGGGATCGCTTTCGGGCGAGCCCGGTCCGAATGACATGGTTACTTCACCGTTACTGCGGTACATGCTGGGGCTGTCGCTGTTCGCGGCAGCTCCAGTAGGTGCGTCGCAACCAGTCCCCGTCGCGACACTGCAGCCGGAGGCGTTAACGCGCACCGACACCGCCGTTCGGGCCGACTCGGTTCGGCTGATTGTCTCGCTGCAAGCACGCACCCTGTGGGCCATCGCCGGCGGCGACACGATACGCACCATGTCGATCGCCGTAGCCTCCGGCAACGTGCTCCGGCACGGTGCGCAAAGATGGCGATTCGTACTGCCGCTGGGAGGCCACACGGTGCGCGCCAAGCGCGTCGATCCGATTTGGACGCCACCCGACTGGCACTACGTCGAGGAAGCACGCGCAAATCACCTGCGCCTGCAGGTGCTCCCCCAAGCCGGCATCCGGTTGCGTGACGGCAGACGGCTGCTGGTGCGCGATTCGATGGTGGGCCTTTTGACACAGGGAGACGATTACTTCAATGCCCTGCCGATCGACGAGCACATCGTCTTCGACGGAAAACTGTTCATTCCACCGGTTGCATCGCTGAATCGGCGTTTAGCCGGCGCACTCGGCAAGTTCGCACTCGATCTCGGCGACGGGTATCTCCTACACGGCACGCGTGATCTGCAATCGATCGGCTCGGCGTCAACGCACGGCTGCATTCGCTTGGCCGATGACGACTTACTGTGGGTGTTCGAACATACGCCGGTCGGTGCGCGAGTTGTCGTGCGCAAATGATGTGGCGTGTTCAATCAACGCGTGCCGAGCGGCCAACTATCCCCTCGCCACGACGCGGCCGTCAATCACATCGATGGTCCGATCGCATCGCGCCGCCAGCAATGGATTGTGCGTCACGAACAGCACGGTGGTCCCTTCCGACGCGTTGACCTCGCGCAGCAAAGCGAACACCGCGTCGGCGCTCTTCGTATCGAGATTGCCTGTGGGTTCGTCGGCCAGCAACAGCGCGGGCTTCATGGCCAACGCGCGTGCCACAGCAACACGCTGTTCCTGTCCGCCCGACAGCTGCCCCACCAGCTGATTGCGCCACGGCGTGAGCCCCACGCTGTCGAGCAATGCCGCGGCGCGTACGGTCATCTCCGCACTCGGGAACTCGGCGTCGCCCAGCATCGGCATCATCACGTTCTCGAGCGCGGTGAACGCGGTCAGCAAATGGTGATACTGGAACACGAATCCGATGTTGTGGCCGCGCAAGCGCGTCAGCGCGCTGTCGTCGAGCTCCACTGTCTGCACGCCGCTGATCGCCACCGTACCGGACGTGGGTCTATCGAGTAAGCCGATGATGTTGAGCAGGGTGCTCTTCCCCGAGCCGGACGGGCCCATCACGGCGCAGAAATCTCCGCGCTGCAGATCGAGATCGATGCCATGCAGGACTTCGGTCTCATTCGGAAGCCCCACCGCGTACGACTTGTGCACGTCGCGCAGCTGCACAACGGGGCGCGCCGGAGTGACGGATGCCGACGCTTCGCCGTCAGCCATTGATCGCCACCACTGGATCCAGTCGCGCCGCGCGTCGCGCCGGTGCCAGCGCCGCCAGCAGGCCCGTGAGCGTGGCGAGCGATAGCGTCCACCCGAACAGGCCAACCGGGAACTCGAGCGCAAACATAGGCGTGCCGTCGGCGGAGAGCACCATCTTCTGCCACGCAGTGAGCGCGAGCGCGCCGATCACCGAGCCAACGACTGCGCCACCCAGTCCCAGCAGGCCGCCCTGCAACAGGAAGACGCGCATCACCTGGCCGCGCGTGATGCCCATCGCGCGCAGGATGCCGATCTCGCGCGACTTCTGCACCACCGACACCACCAGCACACTCGCAATACCGAACGCCACTGACAGCCCCACGAAGAAACGGATCGACGTATTCGACATGCTCTGCGCGCTCACGGCGCTGAAAAATTGGGCATTCGTCTTGATCCAACTATCCGCCTGGACGCGCGCCGCACCCTCGATCCGGCGCGCGATGTCTTCGGCGGTATATACGTCGCGCACGGTGACATCGATCGTTGTGGCGCCACCCGGCAAGTCCATCAACGACTGCGCTGTGCGTAGTGCCATGAAGGTGCTGCGTGCGTTCGCACCTTTATTGCCGAGGTCGAAGATGCCGGTAATGATGAGCGTGATGGCCACGCCGCCTGCGCCTGTTACGCGCAGCTTGTCGCCAACGCCAACGCCAAGATCGGACGCCAGCTCCGTGCCGATCACGATGTCGGTGCCCGTCGCGCGCGCGGTGCCACGCACGATCTTCTCGGGCAGCGGAACGATGCGGTAGTACAGGTCGGGCTCCATTCCGGTCAGCAGCACCACGCGCGACGCGTTGCCGCGGATGACGACCGCCGACCCCGTCACCGAGGGCGAGACCGCGACCACACCCGACATCGCGCGCACCTGTTCCACAATGCCCTGCCATTGGTCGATGCCCTTGAGTCGCTGCAGCGGTGCTTGCAGCACCGCCCCTTCGCGCAGTCCGGGCACATCGTCGCGCAACGGTCGCACCGTTTCTTTGGGCTGCGTGAGCTGGATGTGCGCCTGGCCCGTGAGCGTGCGACGAATCATGTTCGTCTGCACGCCGCTCATCAGCGCCGACATGAACACGATCACCGCCACGCCAATCGCCACCCCGCCAATGATGAATGCCGTCTGCACGCGCCCTTCGCGCAGGAATCGGATGGCGACGATCCACTCGAATGGCAGCCAGCGACGGAGTGGCGTGAGTGGAGTCGTGCTGGGCGTGTCGTGTGTCGCCGTCGTGACCGGAGGATTCATTTCGCGAGGACCGGGCGCAAGCGCCCCCCGTCGATCACGGTGGTTGTTGCGGCGGGCACCACGCGATCGCCGGCAGTCAGGCCAGTCAGTACCTCACACAGTCCGTTGCTGCGCAAGCCAAGCGTGACTGCCTGTTTTCGCGCATGCCGTCCGTCGACCTTGAGCACCCACGGCGAGGCCGTCTCGATGTCATGCACAGCGTCGCTGGGTACGAGGACGGCCTTCGCGCGCCGCGCGATTTCGATATCGACCGAAACGGTCATGTCCGGCTTCAGGTAGGCAGGTGGCGAGGGCACGCGCAGCTTCACTTCGACCGAGCCGCGCTGTGCATCGACGCCGGGGTTGATGTACGCCACATCGGCGGAAAACCGCTCCTTCGGGTAGGCATCCGCCGAGGCGAGCGCCGTGAGACCAAGCCTGAGCAGTTGCATATTCTTCTCGTCGATCTCCACTACCAGCTGCGTCTCGCCGCCTGGTGACAGCACCATCAAGCGTCGCCCCGGCTGCACCACATCGCCCGGTTCCACGTCACGCGCGATCAACGTGCCGGCGCGCGGTGCTTTCACGGTGGCGTAGGCGAGTTTCGCGCGCGCCAGGTCTACTCCGGCCCGCGCCTGCTCCAGCGCCGCTGCTGCTGCCGCGCCATCGCTCCCCGACGGCCGCGCGCTCGCCGCCTGCTGCTCCGCAACGCGCAACTGCGCCGCCGCCACCTGCTCGGCGCGTCGCGCGGCCTCGAGCTCCACCTGGCTGATCGCACCGGCAGCAAGCAGCACCTGGCTGCGGCCCAGCGCGTCGCGTGCCGCATCGTACGCGATCTGCGCCTGTCGCATGGCCTGCACCGCCTGCGGCGCCTGCACTTGCTGCAGCTGTCGCACTCGCGCCGACGCCGTTTGCGCGGCGTGCTGCGCCTGATCGAGCGCGGCGCGTAACTCCGATGCTTCAAGCTCAATGAGCGTTGCCCCGGCCGAAACGACCTGACCTTCCTTCACCGGCACACCGAGTACCGTCCCGGTGATCTGGACGCCAACATCCACGCGATGCGGCGTCTCGACGCGTCCGCTCGCCACGATGGTCTGCACAAAATCCTGCTGCACAACCGCCTCCACGCCCACCTGCGGACCTCGCAACAGGCGCGGCCCGACGAGCGCGCCGACCAGCACCACGATCACCACGATAATGATCGCGGTCAGATGACGACGGATCGCGCTCACGACCGCGACCGCCTGAGAGGCTGGCCGTGTTCGCGTGCGAGGTGGGCCGTTGTAAGCGGGATCATTTCGTAGAACTCCGATCGATATGCATGAGCGCGATGGAGCGCCGCCAGCCACAATGAACTATGGCCGGAACGCGGGTGTTCGCTGTCAGGCTTCTCACGACAAACTACCTCTTTTCGCGGCACACGTCCGGGCGAGCCCAGTTAGCGCGAACGAAGCGGAAACGCGTTCAGATCGCGAAAGCTCGGCAACCTCCAGTCGGTGCCGGGAAGTCGACACCGTTGAGCCACACGACTATGGTCCAAGCAGAGCGGCGGGCACCACACCAATAACGTCGGCGCGGCGGTACGCGTCAGACTATTCCAGCCTTTGGCGTCATTTTCCAGTAGCCGTTATCGGCAGATTATAATAGCCTTTGGCGGCGTGCTGAGTGGAACGACAGAGTTGGCGCGCGCCGTCATCATGTTCTTGCTGGCGCCATCAACTCGCGGCATGGGCTTCCTTGCTCCACGCGTTGTTCACACTCCGTTTCTCATCCCCATGAAGATCGAAATCTGGTCCGACATCGCCTGCCCGTGGTGCTACATCGGCAAGCGCCGATTTGAACAAGCCCTGGAGCTGTTCCCGCATCGCGACGCGCTCGAGATCATCTGGCGCAGCTTCGAGCTCGATACCACCGCCCCTGCCCGGCAAACGACACCCACCGTGGAGCTGCTGGCCACCAAGTACCGCATGTCGATCGAGAAGGCACAGTCGATGATGGACAGCATGACGGCCACGGGCGCCATCGACGGCGTCGAGTTCCGCTTCGATCGCTCGATCTCCGGCAACACCTTCGACGCCCATCGCCTCATCCACTTCGCCGCCACCGTCGGACAGCGCGCGGCGATGGTCGAGCGTTTGTTCGCGGCCTATTTCACCGACGGTGAAGCGATGGGCGACCACGACACGCTCGTGCGCCTGGCGAGCGACATCGGGTTGGATGCGACAGCCGTTCGTGACATGCTGTCCAGCACCGCTTATGCGAGCGACGTGCGCAGCGACGAAGCGCGCGCGCAGCAGTTCGGCATTACAGGTGTTCCCTTCTTTGCCATCGACGAACGCTACGGCATCAGCGGCGCACAACCGGCGGTGGCGATCGTCGACACGCTCACGCAGGCGTGGAATGCGTCGGCCGCGTCCAATGGATAGAACAAGAGCTCGAAGCGCCGGAGCATGAACCCAGGCATTGCACTCCTCGGCGATCTGCACGGCGAACCGCTCGCCCTCGTTCGCCTCGATCAACTGTTGCCGCCCGACATCCCGATCATCCAGGTCGGTGACTTCGGCTGGTATCCCGATCGCGTCTCGGCGTGGACCGCCGTTGGCGCGTCGCTGTCGCGACCGGTGTACTGGATCCGCGGCAACCATGAGCACTATGCATCAATGCCGTGGGTGAACGACACGCAACCCGTCGTCGTCGCGCCCAACATCTCGTTCGTGCCGGATGGGCAGATCCTGGAACTCAACGGCCTTCGTATTGGCTGCCTGGGCGGCGCGGCGAGTATCGACTATCGGTTTCGCACGCTGAATAAAGACTGGTTCCTGGACGAGAACATCACGGTCGAACAAGCCACGCGCACCGACGCGTGGGAGCGGATCGACCTGATGGTGACGCACGTGCCTCCGCAACGCACCATCAGCGAATCGGCCAACCCGCTTGTGCGACATCACTTCGGCGTGCCACCCGAGTGGCGCGATCACAACGCGGACATCGTGGAATCGGTTTGGGAACGATTGGCGCGCCCACCGCTGGTGTGCGGACACATGCACTATTCCTTCGCATCGCCAGACGGTGTCCGCGTGCTCGACATCAACGAGTCCCTGCTCTGGCTGCCGTAAGCCGGCCGCTCAGTGGTGCACCCCGCCCGCAATCGCACGCTCCGTTTCCAGAATCGCGAGCGTGGTCTTCAGCACGGTGTCGGGATTGAGCGAGATGCTGTCGATGCCTTGCTCGACGAGGAATTGCGCGAACTCGGGGTAGTCGCTCGGCGCCTGGCCGCAGATGCCGATCTTTCGCCCTTTGGCGCGACAGCTGGCGATGACCTGGGCGATCATCTTTTTTACGGCGGCGTTTCGCTCGTCGAAGATGGGCGCAACGATCTCGCTGTCGCGGTCCACGCCGAGGATGAGCTGGGTCAGGTCGTTTGAGCCGATGCTGAAGCCGTCGAAGATGTCTGCGAACTCGTCGGCGAGGATGACGTTGCTGGGGATTTCGCACATGACGTACATCTCCAGTCCATTCTCGCCGCGCGTGAGCCCGTGCGTTGCCATCTCGGCCTGCACGCGGCGGCCTTCGTCGATGGTGCGGCAGAAAGGGATCATCACCTTGAGATTGGTGAGGCCCATTTCCTCGCGCACTTTTTTCACCGCGCGACATTCCAGCGCGAAGCCGGCCTGATAGCGCGGATGGTAATAGCGGCTCGCGCCGCGGAAGCCGAGCATCGGATTCTCCTCGTGCGGCTCGAACGCTTTGCCGCCAATGAGATTCGCATACTCGTTGGTCTTGAAATCGCTCAGACGCAGGATCACGTCCTTCGGATAGAACGCGGCGGCGAGCATGGCGACGCCTTGCGCGAGCTTGTCCACAAAGAACTGCGGCTTGTCGGAGTAGCCAGCGGTCATGCGCTCGATCTCGGCTTTCGCCGTGGCGTCGGCAAGCTGGTCGAAGCCGGTGAGCGCGAGCGGATGAATCTTGATGGACGTCGTGATGATGAACTCCATCCGCGCGAGACCGACGCCATCATTCGGAATGAAGGACAGCGAGAAGGCTTCCTCGGGATTGGCGAGGTTCATCATCACCTTGGTGCGCGGATGGCCGAGGTCGTTGAGATTCGTGCGCACCACGTCGAAGGGCAGCGCGCCCTCGTACACGAAGCCCACGTCACCTTCAGCACAGCTCACGGTGACTATCTGGCCGTCCTTGAGTGCATCGGTGCCGTGCTCGGTGCCGACGATGGCAGGCAGGCCGAGCTCACGGCTCACGATGGCGGCATGGCAGGTGCGTCCACCGCGATTGGTGATAATGGCAGCGGCCTTCTTCATGATGGGCTGCCAGTCGGGGTCGGTCTTGTCGGTGACGAGTACTTCGCCCTCTTGAAACTGCCCGATGTGCTGCGCGCTTTGGATGACGCGCACGCGGCCCGTCGCGATCTTCTCACCGACACTCCGTCCGCTCACGAGCACGGTGCTGCGTTCCCGTAGTTGATACGACTCCAGCACGTCGGGATTCTTGCGCGACTGCACCGTTTCCGGTCGCGCTTGCACGATGAACAGCTCGCCGGTGACGCCGTCCTTGGCCCACTCCAAATCCATCGGCGCCGGCGTGCCGCGCTTGGCCGAGTAATGGTCTTCGACGATGCAGCCCCAGCGCGCGAGTTCCAGCACTTCGTCGTCGGTGAGCGCCAGCTTCGCGCGGTCAGCAGGCGCGACAGGCACGTTCTTCACCATCTTCCCGCCGCCGGTGTCGTAGACGAGTTTGAATTCCTTGCTGCCAACGGTCTTTTGCAAGATGGGCCGGTGCCCCGTCTTCAGCGTTGTTTTGAACACCGTGTACTCGTCCGGCGTAACCGAGCCCTGCACCACGTTCTCCCCAAGGCCGTACGCGGCGCTGATGAGCACCGCGTCGCGGAAACCGCTCTCGGTATCAATCGTGAACATGACGCCCGCGCAGGCGAGGTCAGATCGTACCATCCGCTGCACGCCAACGCTCAGCGCCACCTTGAAATGATCGAAGTGCTTGTCCACGCGGTAGCTGATCGCGCGGTCGGTGAAAAGCGAGGCGAAGCAGCGCTTGCACGTTTCCAGCAGCGCCGCAATGCCCTGCACATTGAGATACGTTTCCTGCTGTCCGGCGAAGCTCGCGTCCGGCAAATCCTCCGCCGTGGCCGACGACCGCACCGCGACATCCAGCGGCACCGGGCTGTCACCCTGCAACTGCCGATACGCCGCGGCGATCTGCTGCTGCAACGCCTCCGGCAGCGTGGCGCTGCGAATCGCCTGACGCACCGCGTGTCCGCGCTCGCTGAGATTCGCCATGTCCTGCGTGTCGAGGTCCGCGAGCGTGGCGCGGATGAAATCATCCAGCTTGGCCTCGCGGATGAACTGGCGGAACGCCTCCGCCGTGACGGCAAAACCGTCCGGCACCTTCACGCCCCTGCTCGCGAGTTCGCGCACCATCTCACCGAGCGAAGCATTCTTGCCGCCGACGAGCGGGATATCCGCGATGGTGATGTCCGCAAACCATTTGATGAACGGATGTGCGGTGGACGGGTTCATGGTGCGTTTGGCTTGAGGTGGTATTGCAGCGGTCGTTAGGCACGTCAACGAAGACCGGGGCGGTCACTACACCGGCAATGGCGGACCAAGCAGTTCCATCCCATGCGCCCGCCAGAGCGCAGGGTCCTGCACCGGCATGGAGTTACCCTTCGACACCACGCGAAAGAACTCTTCCATCGTCCCCGGCGGCGTGAAGCTGATCAGCATGCGGCCAACGGTGTTCCCGACATACGCCCACACGTGCGGCACCAGTCGTGGTGCGAGAATCGTATCGCCCGCGTTCAGCTCGAAGCGCTGCGCACCGATCACGATCACGTACTCGCCCTCGATCACGCAGAACAATTCATCCTGCGCCAGGTGTTGGTGTTTGGCCGGCCCCCCTTTGCCACGATTCGTATTTTCGATCACGAGCATGGCGCCACCGGTGTCCGCCGACGTCACCTTGAAATCGATCGTGCTGATCCCCAGCGTCTTGTGCACCCCATCACGGTCCGTGCCGGCCCGCACGTACACAGGGTCTGAGACATCGGGTGAATGTCGCAACGGCACGACCTCCCTTTCCAATTCGAGATACGGCAGCGGCAGCGCGGCCAGCGCGATGCCAAGAAACGTGCGGCGTTCGATCGGCGGCATGACGAAGCTCGGGTGGGTGGAGTGGACTCGGAGCTGGCAAATGACGTCCATCTCTCAACATACTCTATCGGAGATTCTCCGCTGGGATTCCACCGTGAGACGCTGCGCGGAGAGCACCAGTTGCCCGATGACCGTTGGACTTGGCTCCGCACCTGGCCGAAGTACCGCGATCACGTGGTCACCGTCCACCGCGTGCGGTGCCTGTGCGCCCGGCACGCGTTGCTGGAGGCGCAAGACGTGATCGTGGTCGGCCAACAGGGTGAAATGATCGGAGTGCGGCGCAATCGCGTCACCGTCGGTGTTTGTCAACGTGAGGTTGTCGAACCTGTGGGTGAGTGCGTCGAGCGCATCACGCCACGGATTCTCCACCGGTTGGCAGCGCTTGAATTTCTTTCCGCTGCCGCAAAAGCAGGGGGCGTTGCGGTCCGTTGGGCTCCCGCGCCGATTCGCCAACAGTTGACCAGACGGAGATCATCTACCGCACCTCCGCGATCCTCAAGCCGTCCCAGTGGCACTCCACGGTGCGGGTCACCCTGGCAGAAATACTACGCGGGTGACTGCAGCATCAGTTCGGCCCATTGATAAAATCGGGTAGAGCACTTGCTCAACCGAGCCGCCGCCTCGGGCTTTCCGATCTTTGCTCCGTAGGAAATCGCCGACTTTTCCGCCAAGATCGCTTTCAGCTGGTCCACGGCCCCGGCGTCTGCCTGATTCTTCATCGTTGACTTAATGAGCTGAGGGAGTCCGCTGTGATCCTGCTGATTCTTCATGCTCCCGTATCGCATGGTCAGGGCGTCGCCATACGCCATTGATGCGTGAAAAATCAGGACGAGTGGTGGCGTCGCGTCCTGACCTTCCCCGAAGTGGGGTTCGAGCAATTCGACGGCCCGCCGAAACGCACGCGCGCTCGCAAACCGCTCGCGCCACCGTCCACGCTCTTCGCTGGCCCTGCGTCAGCCATGAGCCGCCTCCGTCACGCGGCCCCCGAGAGCACGGTCATTCGGTGGCTGGCGGAGCTGGATCGCGAGCGTTTCAGGCATCACGCCTTGAAGGGTGTTGGCGTCTCGCGTCAGATCTTCCCAGAACGCTGGGTTGATCTTCGGGATCTCCAGGAACTCCTCCGGCGTGAATCCGAGGACCGATATCGACAGCCGGTGGCGCTCGCCAATCTCGTCCAGCTTGGCGCGGAGCGTCTCCAGAGAGGCGCTGGAGTTGTCGGCATCGATCACGACGGCCAAGTCGAAATCACTGAGAACATGGTCGGTGCTGCGGGCGACGCTGCCGAAGATCCAGGCCGCGAGAATCGCTGGCGTGTGGGCTATCACGACCAGCATCTCCGCATGCGTGTTGATCACGCGCGCGTGCTCGGCATCAAACAAGGCAACGAGCGCGCTCGCGAGGAAATGCTGGCGATTGAGCGCATAGAGCCGGGTCGAGCCGGATCCGGCGACCTCGACCACACCTTCCTTCAAAAGCCGCTCCAAGGCATAGTGGGTCGACGAACGCGAAAGGCCGCTCCGCTCGCTGATAAAAGGCGCCCCCGCCTGTCCCCCCAGCGTAGCGAGGGTACGTAGGACGCGGACACTCCCGAGCTCGCCGAGGAGATAGTCGGCTGGCGTGTTGAGATGACTTGTAGGCGCTGGTCGCATGGGGTCCTCAAAGTTGTTCTATGTATAGTACACAAGATCTATGTATAGAACAATGGTTCCGTACATAAAACTTCCGTTCTATGCATAGAACGTCACATCTTTCGGGCCTTGTGGCACGAGGTGCAGCCGTTCTCCGCTACGAGTACCGCACCGAGCACAGCACCGCTCACCGACCCAGCCGCTCCAGCAGCACCCGCACCGCCGCATCCAGCTGACTATCCGCGCCCCCGTACGACTCGCCCACCGGCCGCTGCACCGGCACGTCCACCGGCCGCGGCACCATTTCCATGTTCTTCCCGTCGGCGCCGTCCACCCGAATAAAGGGGAGCCGCAACGACGTGCCGTCGACAAGGGTGACGTTCGACGTGTAGATAATCCACCCCGCCGTCGGTTCGCCCACCACTTTGCCCAAGCCAAGAGTGCGATAGCCCTCGGTGAAGTCCTCGCCGTCGGAGAGCGTGTGCTGGTTGACCACCAGCACGGTGGGCTTCTCCAACGACCGCTGACCCAGCTGCGTGCGCGCCGGCACGGCCAATGAGCCACGCGTGGTCATGGTCATGTACCCACGACGTGCGAAGACATCGAGCGCGTACGCATTCACGAATCCGCCGTTGTTGTTGCGCAGATCAATCACCACGCCATCACGTCCGAAATTCTCGGCGTCGAGGTCGAGGTTGAGTTGATCGAGCGCCTCGGCGCTCATGTCGTTCATGTGCACATACCCCAGCCGTCCGTTCGACGCCTTCGCGACATACGCTCGGCGCTCGTTCACCCATTGCCGATACAACAGCCCTTTCTCGGTGTTGGTGTTCACCGGTCGCACCACGACGCGACGTTCGGTCGTGCTGTTCATCACCGTGAGTTCGATACGACGCCCCACGGTGTTGAGTAAACGCGCGTCGAGGTTGTCGGTGCGGGCAATCGCCTGTCCATCGATGGCGATGATGCGCTCGCCGATCGCAATGCCGGCGATCGCCGCGGGCCCAAGCGTGATCACTTCGCGAATTTGCATGGCGCCGTTCTGCTCGTACGCAGTGCGGTCGAAGCGCAGCCCAAGCTTGCCGACCGGCGCCGACGTAAATCCGCTTGCCCCGCTGGCCCCGGAGTGCGACGCATTCAACTCGCCCACCATGAGCTGCAGCAATCGACGCAGTTCGTCGGGCGTCTGCGCGGCGCGCACGTACGGCGCAAAGCGTTCGCGCACGGCGCTCCAGTTCACGCCGTGCATCGTGGCATCGTAAAACTGATCGCGCAGCGAAGCCCACGCCTGTTCGAATGCCACGAGTTTGTCAGCGTGAAAGTCAGTATCGAGTTCAGCGCTGATCGCCACGGTGCGTGACGCGCCACCCGCTACCGGTACGATAGACACACGACCCGCATCACTCACCCACACCTCGCGCGAGTCAGCGGAGAAGCCGATCACATTTTTGTTGCCGGCGGTGGTGGTGATCTGCCGAGGCGTGGCGGGCTCGCGCGAGAGCTCATCCAGCGACCACGTGTAGAGATTGGGCTGCCCGCTGCCCGCGCTCACAATCACCAATGTTTTGCCATCGGGCGTGAGGTTGATGCTGCCGATGTCGATGCCCGGTTCAAGCACCGTGGCCCGCTCGCGCAACCCTTCGAATTCGATGCGCGTGAGGGATGCAACAGCGCGCGCAGGACTCGTGCGCGTTATGGTGTCGACGCGCGCGATGTTCGGTGCAGCCGGCGGGATCGCACTGTCGCGCACTGGAGTGGTGAAGAGATCACGGAAGCGGTCTTCACGAAACTTCGGTGTGCGTGGTACCAAGTCTACGCGCATGAGGCGCGACGGTTCAGTGCGCTGCGACGTGGTGAACAGCAGCGCGGTGCCGTCGGGTGTCCAGAGTAAATCACCGCTGTTGGAGCTGCCCAGAAAACTCACCGCTCGCGCGTCGCCACCAGTGACCGGCACAACGTGTGCGTTGGTGAAGCCGCGAGCGCCGCGCGTGAGGAACGCCACCCAATTGTTGTCGGGCGACCACGCCATCACGCGTCCGCCGTCGAACGGCGCACGCGGAAAGATGCCGGTGGCCAGTTTACGATCGTTGGTGCCGTCGGCGTTCACGACACGCAGTTCCTTGCCGTCGCGCAGATACGCAACAAGCCGACCATCGCGCGACGGTGTGGGCTGCGTGGCGTCGCCCTCCTGCGTAAGCGCGCGCGTGGTGCCGGCCGCTACATCGTGCAGCATGATCTTGCCGCCATCGGCACTCCAGCTCACGAACACCACGGCGCGATCACCGCGCAGCCAGCGCGCCTGCGTTTCCAATGACGCCGTGCGTGTGAGACGCGTCGCATCGCCACCTTCGCGCGCATCAGTGGCCCACAGTTCGCCGCGACCGACCAACGCCAGCTTGCGCGCGTCACCGGAGAGCGCCGCGCTGAAGCCCTGCGCAACCGTAAGCCGCTCGATGCCGCGCGACACACTCGCACCGCGCAACGTGATGGGCACCGCGCGTGCCTGCCCTGCTGCTACGTCGTAACGCCACACACCAAAATCACGTTCGAACACCACCGCGCTGCCATCGGCACTGAGCGACGGCCAGAGCACTCGGCCGTTCGTAAAGCGCGTGCGTTGCGTGGCGGCGCCACCCGCCATCGGGCGAGACCAGAGATTCTCCGCGCCACTGCGATCGCTCATGTAGTACACTGTTTGCCCGTCGGGCGTGAACTGCGGCCAGAGATCTTTGCTGCCGCCATCTTCAGACAAACGCTCGTAACGCGGCGCGCTATTTATGGCAGCCTTGGTAGCGCTATTCGAGGCGACGTTTCCCGCGGCGGCGCTGCGCACCAGCCACAACTCGGCTTCATCGAGATGCGACCGTCCGTTGCGCCACCACTGGCCGCTGGCCGTACCGCGCGCCGACACCACGAGCGTATTGCCATCGGGCGACGGCGCTCCGAAGAACTCCGTCGCGTAGCGATCGGCCGCCACCGTCATCGGCGTACCACCGACAACGGCCACGCGATACACGTCCTGCATCCCGGAGATGTCCTGCGCCGAGCTGTTGAAGTAGAGCCAGCGTGCATCGCGCGACCAGGCAGAAAGCGTTTCGGCAGCGTCGTCGTAAGTGAGACGGCGCAAGACACCGGTGCGAAGTTCCAGTACGTACACGTCGCCATTGCCGGTGCGATTGCTGGTGAACGCCAACGCCGATCCATCGGGCGCGTACAACGGGCGCGACTCGGTGGCCGGATGCGCCACCAGCAGACGGGCCTCGCCGCCTGCGCTGGGCACGGTCCAGATGTCGCCCCCGCTCACGAACGCGATCTCCCGGCCATCGGGGGAGAGGCTCGGCTCGGCCAGGGCCGGCGTGGCTGGTGCAACGGGCTGCGCACTGACGTGGGGCGCGGGCGCGGCGAGCAGGGTGCTCGCTGCGGCGAGGAGAACGATGGGGTTGGGTCGCATGGTACAAACTTGCGTCGCTTGCGGGCGTCGTCCAGCGCACCGTGCCGGAAGAAATGGAGGAGCGTCTCGCAGGCAGCCATTCTTTCGAGCATTCTGCGGATACGGCAGCAATGCCGCGGTACAGTGTGAGGGCGCCGAGCGCTCTATATTCGGGACGTTACCCTCGTCGCTTTGAGCGCGGAGGCGGTGTTCGACCGATGGTCGGCGAGCAGGTCGTCGTATGGTTTACGGCTAGGGCTTGAAGAAGAGCGCACGAGCACCCCTTACTGGCATGTATAGTCAAGACTTGACGAGGATCACCGTAGAGTTTCACCTGGACAAGAAGTTCAAACTCGCTCGGGGTGCACACCGCTTGGACGCGAAGCATCCCCTCATCATAGAAGCGTTACTGGCGCTGAAAAAAGAAGAGAGGCACGAGGGCGTTTCGATGCTCATCGAAATGCTCAGGGACCTCGGC
>Ga0105049_10002142_pt1 | contig 23336 bp, 14 predicted proteins | sample MAT06_FD_78087 | JGI IMG/M metagenome (GOLD analysis project Ga0105049, IMG submission 78087) | Freshwater microbial communities from Lake Fryxell liftoff mats and glacier meltwater in Antarctica - MAT-06 | ecosystem: Environmental > Aquatic > Freshwater > Ice > Liftoff microbial mat | place...
GATCCTCTACGGACAGTTCGGCCTCCTTGATTCCTGATTTCCGGGCTGCTGTCCCTACCAGCCAGGTGACTGTCCAAATTACAAGTTGGAATGAGCTGGATTCTATTCCCGATGGCCGAATAGCTGTGTTGAAAATAGACGTGGAAGGGGCGGAATGGGAGGTCATTCAGGGCATTGAAGAAGCTGTTCGGCGAGATTTCCCTGTGATTTTGATTGAAATTCTGCCCGTTTACAGCCAACAAGAGCATCCTCAGCGGTTGATGCGGCAATTGGAAATGGAGCAATGGAGTCGGGAACATGGATACCATTGGTACCGCATTCGGCACGACGAACAGGATCGGCTGGAGGAGATCCTTGAAGTCGGAATTCACTCCCGTCTCGATTGGTGCGATTATGTTATGATGCCTTCGGGCAATAGGTGACGTACTTTCGCGCCATGAGTTTTACTGTAGCTATAGTCGGCCGTCCCAATGTGGGTAAGTCGACTCTTTTCAATCGCCTTACCGAGACTTCGGAGGCCATTGTGGATCCCACAGCAGGGGTCACACGTGATCGCAAGTATGGCATTACGGAGTGGAAAAGAAAGGAATTTATTGTCATTGATACGGGCGGTGTGGTAGCCAATTCTGCAGACGAATTTGAGCAAGATATCAACGCTCAGGTCAAACTGGCCATCCAAGAGTCGGATTTGATTCTCTTTCTCGTCGACGGCCGAGAAGGTCTTACTGAGTGGGATGAGGAAGTTGGACTCATTTTGCGCAAGCTGAACAAGCCTATCATACTTGTATGCAACAAAGTGGACACGGGTGATAAAGAAAATTTGGTCAACGATTTTTATTCGTTGGGGCTTACCGATAAAATCTTTCCTCTGAGTGCAAACAATGGTTACGGCACCGGCGAATTATTGGATGATATCGCAGATATGATTCCGGAGGACGCTCCTGATGAACATCCGGAGCTCCCCAAAATAGCCATCGTGGGAAAGCCTAATGTGGGCAAATCGACTCTACTAAATACGCTGATCGGGCAGGAAAGGAGCATCGTGTCGGATGTATCCGGCACCACTCGCGATGCTGTACACACCCATTTCAAATCCTTTGGAAAGGAATTGGTGTTAGTAGATACTGCGGGTATGCGCCGCCGAAAGCAAATTGAAAACGACATTGAATATTACTCGACCATTCGCACGATCAAAGCCATTCGTCAGTCTGACGTGTGTATGCTTCTGATTGATGCCGTGGATGGGGTAACCAATCAGGATCTTGCCATCTTTCACGAGATATCCGAAGCCAATCGGGGTGTGGTTATTTTGGTGAATAAATGGGATCTGGTGGAGAAAGACCACAAAAGCGCGCAGTCATACACAGAAGAAGTGAAGCGCAGAATTGCACCATTTTCAGATGTGCCTATTTTCTTCACATCGAATGTGACTAAGCAGCGATTGCTGAAAGCGCTTGAAAAGGCCGTGGAGATTTCAGAGAATCGACACATGAAGATTCCGACGTCGAAACTCAATGACATCATGTTGCCTTTGATTCAGGCCTATCCGCCGCCAGTTTATAAGGGCAAAGAAGTGAAGATCAAATTTGTGACTCAACTTCCGACACGATCTCCGGCTATTGCATTTTTCTGCAATACTCCGCAGTATGTGAAAGAGCCTTATCAGCGCTTCTTAGAAAATAAGTTGCGGGAACACTTTAATTTTTCTGGTATTCCGGTGCGACTCTATTTCCGTCAGAAATAAGACAGTTGTCTTCGCTTTACGAAAGTGCTCCTATGATTCAGTCCTGATCATTTTACAGAAAAAAAAGAGCCCCTGCATTTGAGTGCAGGGGCTTCTTTTTAGAGTTTAGCTCTGCTAGTTCGTAAGAATAATGCGGTAACTTGAATGCCCATTTTCACTGGACAAATCAAGCATGTAAATACCCGCTGCAAATGAAGCAGTGTTTACTGTCAGTTTATTTCCACTGCGTCTTGGAGCGTCGATTTGAATCGTTCGGCCCGCGGCATCAAGGATTCGAATCACGATATCCGCAGGAATTTGATTCATTCCGATAATGAGATCATCGCCAGCACGAACGGGGTTTGGATAAATTTCCAGGCCTTCAAACGGACCGTTCACTTCGTTCACACCGACAATGGTGTGGATGTCGAAGAAGTCTTCTTCAAGCATCGAAACCACCTCGTTACCCTGAGCATCCAATGCACCTTCAATCAACACATCCACATTTGGAATGGTCTGAAATACATCAAGCACGTCAAATGAGAAAAGATAGGTTGTTGAATTGATCCACTCAGAACCATCAGAATTGGCAGTGATGACTGGAGATGGATCCTCTGAAGAGAAAGTCAAAACCGGGGCAGTCGACTCATCCATGGCTTCGTCAAAGAGCACGAGGATAGTGAATCCATTAGAGCCATTGAATGAAGATGTGATGTTGTACGTATTGGCCGAAGCGAGCGTGATCAATGGATTTCGAGTATCCACAATAAACACATTGGTTGCGCTGAAAATAGTGGTTTGTGGATTTCCGGTTGCATCCGAGGCGCCAGTGGCTGTCACCGTTATGTTGCCCAACTCCTCATTTGCATCCGTCACAGTGTAGAGCACTTCGTAGGTGTTCGCATCGATCCAATCGCTGTTGTCAGTATCCAAAGTGAGTGTATTCACAGTGGGATCTCCCTCAGGAAAATTGATTGCCGGTGCGATAAGTTGATCCATCGCATCATCAAACTGGAACGTCAAAGAAATTTGACCATCTACCGCAACTTCATCGTTGATCAGCGTAGCCGTTTCCAACAACAGAACAGAAGGGTTTTGAGTGTCGATATTCAGAATGCCTTCGAGTGTCTCAGCAACTTGCAGGTTACCTACAACATCGCGTGCGCTGATGCTTTCAAACGTGACACCGCTAATGGTTGTGTTCGCGTCGGTGAGATCATACACCGCATGGTATTCGCCGTTTGAAACCCATTCGCTGAGGGATTCATTCAGAACAAGTCCGGCCGCGGCAACATCTTCGGAGAACGCTATTTGTGCGGGTACTTCGGTGTCCATGGCCTCACTGAATTCCAGCACGATAGTAAAGGCTTCAGTACCGAAATTACTTTCATCCAATGACGATTCCCCCACGTTGGAAGCGATCACCATCGGGTTGCTGGTGTCAATAGCGAAGAGGTTGGAAGAGGGAGCTGCGATCTGAGTATTGCCCGAGGCATCGCGCGCACCAGTCACAGTGAGGTTGAAGGTATTTACCTGAACATTGGCATCAGCTACGGTATATGCTGCACGGAATTGAGTGCTTGTAGTCCACAAACTCGCACCAGAACTCAAGGCTAAAGTACCCGCCGGATTGTTGCCGGTGAAAGTGATGGTGGGGTTCTGTGCACCCATTGCTTCGGTGTAATTCACATAGATATAGAATGTGCCGTTAGCAACGGTTTCGTCGGTTACAATGCTTTCATCTACGGTCACACTTAACACACTTGGACGCATCAGATCAAAGGTGATCGAATTACCTAATGCAGGAGTGATTTTATATCCGGCGAGATCGCGGGCCTCTGCCACTTTCACGCGAGTATTAAGCGCCTGACTATTTTGGTCTGTGATAATGTAAGTTACACGGTATGTGGTAGAATTTATCCAGAACATATCGAGAGCCACGAGAATAGGACCAACTGGATTGGTGCCGACAAAAGAAATGACGGGCTCTATAGCAGTGTTCATTGGCTCATTGAACGTGAATTGATAAAAGAACTGCTGTCCGACATTTACGGCGCCGACCGCGGTGTGAGAAGAGGTAATCTGGGTAACACTAGGAATTCCGGCGTCCATATATTCCTCGGCTTTCTCAAAGGCTTGCGGACCAACGATCAATCCGACCTTGCGACCAGGAATATCATCCTGCGGAGGATGAAGTCCACCATAAATACGTGAAAGGCTGCATTGATCCGACGCATCAGAATACTTCGCCCATTGCAAATGAATGTCCATTGATGGACCCGTGGTAGCGCCTAAGTAAGCATTCTGAGGGGCTATAAATTCGCCCATTCCACCAGGGAAATATTCGTCACCTGTGATTCGGGTGAGAATTTCAGCACCAGTGCGAGAGTAGGTGGAGTGACCTGAATAATACCCTGCAAAAGGGGGTGTCACAAAGGTGTGACGCTGAAATGTCCACCAATTTTCTCCCAGAATCCAGCCTACACCGTCCAGCCCCGTTGAAGCAACAGGCCCCCTCCAAGTGTACAATTTGACTTTGCCTACATGCTCATTAGCTGTTCCAGCCAGAGGATCGCCGATTTCAACTTGTTCGATGAAACCAGGAATCAACGGCATGCCTCCCGGGTGATAGTTTGGCGCTTCGGTATCGGTGGATTGACCGATGACACACATGTGGCGAATGGCGAATATAGGACGTGTGTAATCGTAATATCCTTTGGTGCCCCAACACGCAATGGCTGCGTCGTGAATGCCGCCGCCTAAGGCCAGATAAGCGCGCACATCCCATTCGAGATTATCCAAAATTGGTCCTTGACCGCCCCACTGCTTCTCAAGGAGTGGATGCTGGGCAACCTCATTCAATATCTTATACCAATGGCCGGGAGGAGTTTCAGAGCTGGGGCCATCGGCCCAATATTCCGAAAGTACCCGGGTATAGTCACCGCGAGGCACAAGCTGCTCTTCATACGGTAATCCAGTGGTTGGATTCATAGAGTATCCAGTGCTTGGGTCACCCCCATTGAATTCATCGTAAAACGCTTTGTAATCTTCAAATGTGGTAGGGAGATTTTGTACATCCACGTTACCAATCGAGTTGGGTGAAATATCCATCATCACCCCATCGGCAGTATCATGAAAGGAATGCCAAATGGAGTTGATGCAAAATCCCCATTTGAAAAAGCTATCATCAAATCCAGTCTGCACGGATTCATCAATTAAAGGAGGAGTTCCTTGGTCTAGGTAGACCTTCCAGTCGTGACCATCACGCTGATAAACGGTGAGTTGATCAGCGGTGAGTGCAAATGGATTGAGATTGCCCCACTCGTGGCTGAGGGCCGGAAGGCCATTGGGAACAGGAAATCCATTCTGATCAAGTTGAAGAGTCAGACTGATTGACTGCCAGCGATTGGGATCCGAGCAATTTGGATTTCCGGAAAGCTGAGGATGCAGTATGCCATTGACAGGTTCGTAATACATGTTGGCATAATTATTCTGCTGGTTGGATCCATCGCCTTGCGCATAGATATGCATTTGCTGAGCAATGAAATTACCCAGTTTTGCAGGGTCACCGTCGGTATAGGCAGTTGAAGTGTTGCTTGTATCGTATCCCAATTCGGCCATCAGCGTGTTGCAATAGCCGATCAAGAATAGATTCCAATTGTCGCTGGGTGCCGCATTGTACCGATCAAATAAGAAGCGATACATCGCGTAGCTGATCGTTTGTTCCTGAGCGGCTTGTATGTCAGCCGGAATAGGAATACCAGCGAACGGACAGTTGAATCCTCCAACGGTTTTCCCGAGAAAATAGGTGCTGGCATCATCGTCATAAATCGCCCACGAATCGTACATCACCACCGAAGCATGAAAAAGATTCCTCGCCTGCACAGTGGGACGTGCAGCATCTTTTCGGATGCACTCAAGCATGACCTCATTCCATTGCATAGCGACGGATTGTTGCTGTGCTATCGAAACAAAGGAAATATGAACAACACAAATCGTGAGTGTTCTTTTCAAAAGGGTAGAAAACACCATAAAGAGATTGTTTTTAGTGGGCGTTCAATTTTTTTAGAAGAGGAAAGAAAAGTATCCAAAGAGCATTGAGTGCTACAAAAGTAGCAGAAACCATTTGCTTCGTGATAATTTCGTGATATACATTGAGATGTTGATATAAAAAATTGATTCTCAGGACATTGATTCCATGCGATTAAACAAGTGTGATAACTTCCAAAAGAGCAATGCTTTGGTCATCATTGAACTATACGCAAGAAGAGTCAATTGGTTGTCTTCTGTGGGTGTATTTTTTCAGAATACCCTAATCAGGGTATTCTGTTCCACGGATTCGTGCCTTTCTTTGTGGTACTATGGAAGGCCTTTCAGCACTGCCTCGTCTTTTAAGTACGTTTAAATCAGGCGAACGCGGAGTCGTTAACGCTCTTGCGTCGCATGGCCTTACCCCAAAACTGGTAGAGATGGGCGTCTTCACTGGTAAGGAAGTTGAAGTGCTGTTTCGCGCTCCATTCGGGGGACCAATCGCAATTGACGTAGAAGGCTACATCCTTTCATTACGAGAAGACGAAGCTGGTCTCGTGCTCGTTGATCAGAAAACCAACTGAATGTTTCCGCAAAGCCTATGCGGAAAATAGCTCTCGTCGGAAACCCCAACACCGGTAAGTCATCCATCTTCAACCTCCTTACCGGACTGAAGCAACACGTGGGAAATTTCCCGGGTGTAACAGTCGACAAACGCACTGGCTCCTTCAGTTTACCTTCGAATGAACTCGTTCATGTGCTGGATTTACCCGGCACCTATAGTTTATTTCCGCGCTCCGAAGATGAGCGCATCGTAATGGAGGTACTCTCAGATCCCGCTCATCCGAATCACCCGGAATTGGCTGTGGTTGTGGCGGATCTGGCCAATCTCGAGCGCAATCTGTTGCTCTATACCCAATTGAACGACCTTGGAATTCCTTCCATTCTGGCGTTTACCATGCCTGACATGGCCGAGGAAAAGTCGATTCAAACAGACCTTTCTAAACTCTCCTTTCACCTAGGTGGAGTGCCAGTGGTGGAGATCAATGGTCGCACAGGCCAAGGCATTGATCATTTGAAGCAATTGATTGAATCCTTTCAGCCTCCAATGAGGTCCGTTCGGTTCAGCACCGTGGAATTAAAGTCATTGATCAATGATCCAGAGGCTCAGATAAAGGATACTGAATGGCGCTTTGGAAAAATCAGAGAAATCCTTCGAAAGGTGCAGCAATCGCCGCCGCGGGAAAAGCACAAAAACTTCCGCTCACGACTGGACGATATCCTTGTGCATCCGGTTTGGGGATATGTCATTTTTATTGGAATCCTGATGCTCATCTTTCAATTCATCTTCCGTTTTGCGGAGTTTCCGATGAACTGGATCGATGGCACCTTTGCTGCGATCAGTCATTGGATTAAAGCTAACCTGCCTGAAGGGGTTCTTACCAATCTCCTTGCGGAAGGAGTTGTTCCTGTCATCGGTGGAGTAGTGATATTTATTCCTCAGATCGCATTGCTCTTTTTCCTTTTGGGCTTGTTGGAAGAAAGTGGGTATATGTCGCGGGTGGTATTTATCATGGACCGACTCGTTCGGCCTTTCGGATTGAATGGAAAAAGTGTGGTGCCGCTCGTAAGCAGCGTGGCCTGCGCCATTCCCGGGATTATGGCAGCGCGAACCATAAGCAGTTGGAAGGATCGATTGATCACCATTATGGTTGCTCCATTGATGAGTTGTTCGGCCCGAATTCCCGTGTTTACTTTGCTTATTTCGCTCACTATTCCAGAGGGAACGATTTGGGGTGTATTCAATCTGAAAGGAACTGTATTGTTTGGTTTGTATGCCCTCGGACTCGTAAGCGCATTACTCGCCGCATGGGTGTTTAAGCTGATTATTCGCAGCCGTGAGCCAGGCTTTTTACTGATGGAAATGCCCGCATATCAATGGCCCAGATTGAAGCACATTGTGATGCATGTGAAAGAGAAGGTGGGCATTTTTATAGTGGATGCAGGTAAAGTTATCTTGGCCATATCCATTGTCCTTTGGGCCCTTTGCAGCTATGGCCCCTCCGGAAGAATGGATCGCGCGGAAGAGGTGTTTCAAACTTCTCCCGACGCTCAAACCTTAACACCCGACGAATTTGAGCGCAAAGTGAATTCGGTGCGTTTGGAGAACTCGTTTATAGGAATTATTGGAAAGGCTATGGAACCCGCCATTCGTCCTTTAGGATACGATTGGAAAATCGGTATTGCCTTGCTTACCTCGTTTGCTGCCCGTGAAGTGTTCGTGGGTTCTATGGCTACTATATACAGTGCAGGAGAAGACTTTGAGGAGAAGGTGTCTCTCTTGGACCGCATGCGCCGTGAAGTGAGTCCAACCACTGGTCTGCCCATTTACACCGTGGCAAGCGGGGTTTCTCTTATGGTTTTTTACGTTTATGCCATGCAATGCATGTCTACATTAGCCGTGGTGCGACGAGAAACAAGGTCATGGAAATGGCCGATTATCCAGATGGTTTACATGGGAGTCCTGGCCTATCTCGCCGCATGGCTTACTTATAGTCTGTTGAGCTGATGCAAGAAGTAATCTCAGGTATATTAGTAGTAGTTGCGGTCGGTTATCTGGTCAGGAAATTCGTGCGCAAAGCGAATGCCCATTCGGGATGCGATGAATGTGGCCTAGCGAAACCATCTTCCAGCAGTTTGCGTAAATAGGGCTTTGCAAGGGATGCTGTAGCTTTGCATCTCGAACTTATCAACTAAAACCTTTATTCATGAGAACGTTGCTTCTTGCTTCATTCGCCGTTTTAATTTCTCTAAACACTTGGGCTCAATCTGACTCTTCGTATTTCGAAGTGGGTGTCAATGCGTTTCGACTTATTGGTGTGCCGAAAGCTACGCCTGCCCATTTACTCAATCCTTATCTTTTGCATGCGGAATTTGGTAATGGAAAAATCGGTGCGCGCTTTGGCCTCGGAATGAACTTCCGTTCTGAAACAGAACAGCCCAATGCGACAAATGGCAATTCCTCTTTCTCCGATGACACGACGAGTTTGGATCTTCGGGTTGGACTTGTACTTGCAAAAAATCTATCCCCACGCTGGTCTTTTAAATATGGCCTGGACTTCTTCATATCCTCTGCAAGACGCTCCTACACAAGCGTGGTGCGTGATGTGGATGGACTGCTCGTGGAGAGCACCACAGAATCTTCACGCAGCGAAACGGGCGGTGGACTTTTTGTCTTCCCGCAATTTCACATTACCAAACGGGTCAGCATTGCCACTGAGTTGAACCTGCTCTATGCTTCTACCTTGAGCGAAGGTTCTACCACAAGTAGTGATTTTCCAGAGTTCAATACGGTTGTTTCGAAAGAAGGAAGCTATTTTAGCCTTAGACCCCCAACGGCCTTGTTCTTAATTATTCGCTTCTAATGATACTTTTTAAAAAAAGAAATACCCAATTCATCCTTTCGATCATTCTAGTCGTTGCCGCTTTTAGCGCGTGTCAAAAGAACGCAGAGGAAGTGGTTGGAACGCGCGTTCCGGTCCTTCCGGAAGAAGTGTACCCCTATGATTCCTTGCCCTTAGAAATTGCATTTGATCCTTTTGGTGGACATGTGATTGACAACAACGTGGCCACACTCGGTCGCGTACTGTTTTACGAGACAAGGTTGTCAATGAACAACAGAGTGAGCTGCGGGAGTTGTCATCTCCAACAACTGGCTTTTTCTGATCGCGTGGCTCAAAGCAAAGGTTTTCAGGATAAGCTAACTTCCCGAAATACCCCACCCATTGTGAACGTAGGATTGCAGGCCACCTTTTTCTGGGATATGAGGCAGCCACTTTTGGCTGACATGGTGCTCGATCCTATCGCTAATCACATCGAAATGGGCCTCGAATCACGTCCCTACATGTTAGAGAAATTACGCAAGTTGGAATATTATGCTCCACTTTTTGAAGCAGCTTATGGATCCACTGAAATCACAGATGAACGAGTAGCAAGTGCGCTGGAAATGTTCATGCGATCCATCGTGTCGGTCAATACCCCTTTCGATGAGGGAAGAAACGATGGCTTTGTGAATTTTACGCAAGAACAGGAATTCGGACGTCAATTGTTCTTTCACAAATTCCCTTGTTCCGCATGTCATGGAGGAAGTGAATTGAGCGGCTTGTCGGATGCGTCGAACGTGGGCCTAGAAATGGACTATGTGGATAATGGAGTGCTCGGTACTGCTGATTCTGGAGAACCGTTGGACGGATGGTTTAAGGTACCCTCGCTACGCAACATTGAGTTCACCGCTCCCTACATGCACGATGGTCGTTTTGCCACACTCGAGCAAGTCATTGAATTCTACAATAACGGTGTACAGCCCCATCCGCAGCTTTCAACCATGTTGCGCGAACACACCGATGGTGGATTCTTTTCCCTTGGAACAGAATTGGGAAGTGCGGCTGCGATTGATCCGCTCGGTCGACAGCCACTGCGCATGCACATGACAGAACCTGAAAAAAGGGCCTTGATCACTTTTATGAAGACTTTGTCTGATGACGGATTTATTCGAGATCCCCGGTTCTCGGATCCGTTTGTAATCAGGTGATTTCAGAATACAGCCTTGGCGATTTCTGCCGTGATCTTGGCTTTACCCATGGTGTAATAATGTAGCACAGGTACTCCTTTATTCTTCAACTCTTTGGATTGTTGAATACACCAGTGCACGCCGATCTCACGAACTTCTGCGTCTGACTTGGCCTTTTCAACAAGCTCTACCAATTCATCAGGCAAGTCGATGTGAAAGTAATGCGGCAGCACATTCAACTGCGACTTAGAAGTCAATGGCTTGAGTCCGGGAATGATTGGAACATGGATACCTGCCTCCACACATTTCTGACAGAATTCAAAAAAGCGAGAATTGTCGAAGAACATCTGAGTCACAATGTACTCTGCACCCGCATCCACCTTGGCCTTAAGATACTTCAGGTCGGTGTTCAGATTAGGCGCTTCAAAGTGCTTTTCAGGGTAGCCAGCCACACCGATGCAGAAATTTGTTTTCTGCACGTCGCGTAAATCTGGGTCGAGATAATTTCCATTGTTCATGTTCATCACTTGTGCAAGCAAATCAATTGCGTATGCATTGCCATCCGACTCTGGCTTAAAACGCCCTTCGCTTTTGATTGGATCACCGCGCAAAACGAGTACATTTTCTATTCCAACGAAATTGAGATCGATCAAGGCATCTTCGGTATCCTGACGAGAGAATCCCCCACAAATAATATGTGGCACAGTGTCGACTTTGTATCGGTTGGTGATTGCTGCGCAAATGCCCACTGTTCCCGGACGTTTCTTTACCACATGTTTCTCGAGAAGACCATTTCCTGCATCACGAAATACAAATTCTTCGCGGTGATAAGTAACATCCACGAAGGCTGGTGAGTATGCCATCAATTGATCCATTGTCTCAAAAATAGATTGAATGTTTTGTCCTTTGAGCGGTGGCAAAATCTCAATACTGAAGAGAGTTGATTTCGCTGCCTGAATATGTTCGGTGACTTTCATTTGTGAGTTTTGAGTGGAGATTGGAGGGAGGCAAGAATTGTTTGGTCGATTATTTTGCTTTTTTGTCAAGGTGTTAAAGCACGCTGCTTCCCAACCATCTTTTTGCCTCAGTGAGTTGAATTCCGCGACGACCAGCATAATCGCTTATTTGCTCGTCACTTATTTTTCCGAGTCCGAAATACTTTGAATCTGGGTGCGCAAAATAGTATCCAGACACACTGGCTGCAGGGTACATCGCAAGACTTTCAGTCAGTGTAATTCCGGTCTTCGCTTCGACATCTAATAGATTCCAGATTGTTTTTTTCTCGAGGTGATCAGGGCATGCTGGATAGCCGGGAGCGGGTCGGATTCCGCTGTATTTTTCTTCGATCAGTTCTTGCGGCGACAGTGATTCGGAAGACTCATATCCCCAATATTTTTTGCGTACTTGTTCGTGCATCCATTCCGCGGCAGCTTCCGCAAGCCGATCGGCGAGTGCTTTTGCCAAAATGGAATTGTAATCGTCATGCTCTGATTTGTAGTAAGCATCCATTTCATCCAGACCGAAGCCAGTGCTCACTGCAAAGCAGCCCACATAGTCTTGCACATTCGAATGGGAGGGTGCGATAAAATCGGCTAAAGCGATATTGGGCTGCCCATGTGCTTTAGAGGTTTGTTGACGAAGGGTTAGGAATCGAGCGATCTCGGTGTGCGTCTCATTGTGTTGCACTACGATGTCATCGCCTTCACGATGGGCAGGAAATAGTCCGAACACCGCTCGCGCCCGGAGTTTCTTTTCAGCCACAATCGAATGCAGCATCTGTTGTGCATCGTCAAAGAGGTGTTGGGCATGTTCACCCACGAGGTCGTCCTGAAGAATAGCGGGATAGCGACCGTGCAACTCCCATGTTTGAAAGAACGGCGTCCAGTCGATGTAGTTCACCAGATCGTTCAGCGGAATTTCTTCGAACACATGGACTCCCGCATTTTTGGGCGTGTACACAGTGTCAATAAAGGAAAGCTGCAGGGCATTTGCTCTGGCTGTTTCAAGCGGCAGGAGCGTTTTCTGACTTTGGTGCCGCAGATAATTTTCACGCACCTTCTCGTATTCTTTTTTGAGATCTGTGAAAAAGCGCGGACGTATTTCCTTGTTCACCAATTGCCCGGCCACCGGCACCGCGCGCGAGGCATCGAGCACATGCACCACCTCATGGGAGTAGGATTGTGCAATTTTCACCGCGGTGTGCACGCGGGAGGTGGTGGCACCTCCGATGAGCAATGGAATATTCATTTGTCGCCGCTCCATTTCACGGGCCACATGAATCATTTCATCCAGTGAGGGAGTGATAAGTCCACTTAGACCGATGATATCGACTTGCTGCCGTTGTGCTTCCTCCAGAATTTTTTCTGCTGGGATCATCACACCGAGATCAATCACTTCATAGTTGTTGCAGGCCAAAACAACGCCCACAATATTTTTTCCGATGTCGTGCACATCACCTTTTACTGTGGCCAGTAAGATTTTGCCAGCATTCTTTGAACTTCCCACAGCCTTTTGCTTCTCGAGATAGGGCTGAAGCCAAGCGACTGATTTTTTCATCACTCGGGCACTCTTAACTACCTGAGGGAGAAACATTTTCCCAGATCCAAAAAGGTCTCCTACCACGTTCATACCATCCATAAGTGGACCTTCGATCACGCCCAACGGATTGTTAGTTTTTGCAAGAGCTTCCGCGGTATCAGTTTCGATAAAGTCAAGGATGCCCTTTACCAAAGCGTGCTCCAGCCGTTTTTCAACAGGCTCGGAACGCCAGGCCTCATCTTCTTTTGCATCCTTTTTACCAGTCGATTTATTCTTGTCGGCGTAGTCGAGAAGTCGTTCGGTAGCATCTTCTCTGCGATTCAAAAGCACATCCTCTACGCGCTGCAGAAGTTCTTTGGGAATTTCATCGTAGACCTCCAGTTGTGAAGGATTGACAATCCCCATATCCATCCCGTGTTGAATGCCATGGTAAAGAAAAGCCGAGTGCATGGCCTCTCTCACCTGGTTGTTTCCCCTGAAAGAAAAGGAGACATTAGACACACCGCCGCTTACCAACGCACCCGGCAGATTTTGTTTGATCCACTGTGTGGCTCGAAAATAATCTAGGGCGTTGTTGCGATGTTCGTCCATACCCGTTCCTACCGGGAATATATTTGGATCGAAAATGATATCATGCGACGGGAAGCCCACTTTTTGAGTGAGGAGGTTGTAGGCGCGCTCACAAATTTCAATTCGTCGTTCGTAAGAATCCGCTTGGCCATTTTGATCAAAGGCCATTACAATCACAGCGGCGCCATAGCGTCTTATTTTTTTTGCTTTTTCGATGAAATCAGGCTCGCCTTCTTTCATGCTGATTGAATTGACAACGGACTTTCCCTGCACGCATTTCAAGCCTGCCTCTATGATTTCCCATTTCGAGGAATCAATCATCACTGGAATCCGCGCAATGTCGGGTTCAGATGCAATCAGATGGAGAAAGCGTGTCATGGAAGCTGCGCCATCGATCATTGCTTCATCCATATTCACATCCAGAATCTGTGCGCCGCCTTCTACTTGTTCGCGCGCAATGTTGAGACCTTCATCGAATTGATTGTTGCGAATCAGGTCAAGGAATTTGCGCGAACCTGTGACGTTGGTGCGTTCGCCAATATTGATGAAATTCGAATCGGAACGCGCTATGAGCGGCTCGAGTCCGCTCAGCGTAAGTCGTATTAGAGGAGAAGAAATTGACATATTGGAATTCAGATCGCAGAATGGAGGGTATCAGAGTTCGTTGAATTGGGCACACGTGGCGAGAAGTGAGTGGCAACCTCGGAGATGGCACGGATGTGATCCGGCGTAGTGCCGCAGCAACCTCCGATAATGTTTATACAGCCGCGTTCGAGGTATTCCTTCACGAGCGTGGCCATTTCCTCAGGCGACTGATCGTAGTGGCCCATCGCATTGGGCAAACCGGCGTTGGGATAGGCACTCACATTGCTCTCAGAAATTTCAGAAAGTATTTCTACATACGGAAGCAATTGCTCAGCTCCAAGCGCACAGTTAAACCCGATGCTAAACATGGGAATGTGAGAGAGTGAAATGAAAAACGCTTCTGGAGTTTGACCACTCAATGTGCGACCGGAAGCGTCCGTTATAGTGCCACTGATCATGATCGGGAAGTATTCTCCGGTAGATTCATTCTTGAGAATGCCCCGCACTTCAAGTTCGTCCACCACAGCGAAAAGTGCAGCCTTGGCATTGAGCGTATCAAAAATAGTTTCTACGATCAAGATATCCACTCCGCCATCAAGCAGTCCGCGAATTTGCTCGCGATAGGCATCCACCAGTTCATCGAAGGAGATAGCGCGGAATCCGGGATCGTTGACATCCGGTGACAGAGAGGCAGTTTTATTGGTCGGACCTATCGCACCCGCAACGAAGCGAGGCGATTGGTTGTCCGGGTGATCTCTCACGAAATCATGGATGGCCTGACGAGCACAATGTGCTGAAGCAACGTTGAACTCGTAAGAGAGCGCTTCCATGCCATAATCAGCAAGCGAAATGCGCTGTGCATTGAAGGTATTCGTCTCTAATATGTCAGCGCCGGCTTCTAGATATTCTCTGTGAATTCCTGTAATGATGTCAGGACGCGTAATGCTTAGTAAATCGTTGTTTCCTTGAACTGGAGAAGGGTGGTTTTTGAATCGCTCTCCACGGAAATCTGCCTCGGATAGAGTGAAGCGCTGAATCATAGTGCCCATTGCTCCATCGAGAATGAGAATCCGGTTGCGCACAGCTTCGTGTAGCGCGGAGTTAATCGGCTGAATCGATTGCATGGTATCAAGCCTTACCCGAAAGTTTTTGGAGGAATCGCAGCGAAATATCTGCCCGACTCATCTCTCCTCACATTAAGTGAGGTAGGAAGTGGCACCCAACCTTATCTGGGTTGCCAAGACATCAACGGGCCTGATCCCTCCGTCTTTCTTGATAAGTGGCGCGAAGGTAGCAGGGGGAATCAAGAACACCAAATAAAATATTCAATCTCAGTTGAAGTAAGGAGTTGTGCAATCTGAAAAGTTCAAAACGCACTGAGTAAAGTCATGAAACGGTCAGGCAATTGTGGTTAATTTGCTCTGTAAAATTAAACACTAAATTTTAAGAACATGAAAAAACAGTTACTTGCGTTTTGTCTTTGCGCATTGAGTTCAATCGCCATTGCACAGCCTTTGCCTTATTCCTTTGTAGTGCAGCAAGCGCCATACGTAGCCCTCACTGGCTCTACTTCTCTGAATGCAGGTCAAACGTGGGATGATCCGGATTATGAAGCACTTATTGGATTTGATTTCGAGTTCAATGGACAGACGTTCAATACGATTACTATGGGTGGAATAGACTCATACGGAGGAGAGCTCATGTTTGGTTCGATCGGCGATAATTCGGTATTTCAGCACATCATGCCTTATGCGCAAGATCTCGTTGATGGTGGCTATTTTGATGATACAGACTCACAAAGCAATCTTTCATACCTGACCACAGGATCAGCAGGAAGTCGCATTTTTACCATGGAATGGAATAATGTCGCTTTTTACAATGACAAAACCCCAAATGCGATTCGTATTAATTTTCAAGTCCGCTTGCATGAAGGTTCAAACAATATGGAGTTCCACTATGGACCACGCACAGGACTGGACGATTCCATCATTCAGGACTACATCGGAATCGTAATTGGGATGTCACATGATTTCGACTACAACGAATACACGTTCAATCCTCTCTGGACCTTTACCGGTGATCCCCAGGCTCCAACCGTTCAGGCGTTTACAGATTTTAATTCCTTTGGTGTCGGAGAACACCTTACAACTACTCCTGGAGAGAATACGGTTTATTTCTTCAGTACAACGCCAATTTCAGTAGAGGAAGCCCAACTGGAAGCCGTTCGCGTGTATCCATCTGTTGTGATTGAAACAGTAAACGTGATTCTTCCCGGAAATGACAAAGCGCAATTGCGCATTCTCGATAATTCCGGTCGCCTTGTGTCCGAACAACAAATTCAGCCTGGCTTTAATAGCATTCCTGCAGGTGAGTGGAGCAGCGGTGTATACATCGCAGTGATCCAATACGGATCAGAGATATCCTCTACACGTTTGGTGAAGTATTAATACCTCGAGTAAAAAAAAACCATCGTCGGCTTGGTCATTCCGAGCAGATGATGGTTTTTTTATGTCTCCTTGCGCAGTTTGCGAGAGCGCTTTTCCCCCACCGCCAGTTGGTTCCCATCAATCTGGGCGCGGGTAGTACCTTTACCACAGTTCGATTATGCGGACAGTGGCGGTCTGACGTTCCCTAACACACACATCAAATAGGTTTGAACCGCTCGAGTGTATGGCTGATTGTTGCGTAATTATCCCTTGCTACAATGAATCCGGAAGAATACTGAAGGAGGAATTCGTCACATTTGCTTCAGCCAATCCCTGGTGTCATTTTTTATTTGTCAATGACGGAAGTACAGATGATACGCTGGATTCACTGAATCAATTAGGCCAGCTTCAGCCTCGTATGACAGTGCTCTCGCTTCCCCAAAATAGAGGAAAGGCAGAAGCGGTGAGGGTTGGAATGCTTGCAGCATTGAATGATGCTCGCTTTCACTATTTTGCTTATCTCGATGCTGATCTGGCAATACCTCTAGAAGAATTTAAACGGATATTCGACCTTACTCTCCAGCAACCAAACCTTGAATTTACCTATCTCGCGAAAATCCCCAGAAAGGATGCCGAGGTAAGTCAACCCATGAAGCGGTTTCTGATGGGGCGCTCGCTCGCCTTGCTCACACGAATGAGTCTGCGGCTGCCTATTTATGACACACAGTGTGGCTGCAAAGTCATGATTCGGAAAGTCGCTCATCTCGTTTTTGAAGCGCCATTCATCAGTCCGTGGCTCTTTGATATCGAGTTGTTTCACCGCTTGCTTCGATCCTGCGGACGCGGCTATTTTGCAGCACATACGCTGCAAGTGCCTTTGGATAAATTGGAAGACCGGGGAAGTTCACACGTGAAGGGAAGGGACATATTTAAATTACCCTTCGAATTCTGGACCATCCATCGCACTTATCGAAGGCCATGAGCGAACGACTGAATGCACTAAAATCGTTTGTTTACAGCAGCAGATACCAGTTGGCTTTGGTGGTGTTCATTCTTCTCGCCATTTACCCTCTGAGTTTTTTTCTCTTTATTCCCAAATGGGACAGCACGATTGCCTATTTACCCTATCGTTATTTTATTACAGATTATCTCTGGAACGGACATCTCCCGCTCTGGAACCCCTTTCAGCGAATGGGCTATCCGGGCTATGCAGATTTGCAAAGCGGCTGCTGGTATCCTGTGGTGTGGGTGATCTCACTGTTGGGTAAATACGATATCACCTCATTGATCCTCGAGGTGATTTTCACCTTTGTGGCCGCGGGTTTGGGTATGTTCAAACTGAGCATGCAGTTGCACCGGTGTGAGCGCACAGCGTTGCTCTCAGGACTAGCTTATGCATTGTCTGGTTTCATGGTGGGAAGCACTTATCTGCTCGTTTTTCTGATTGGATTGGCATGGCTCCCTTGGTGCATCTGGTCGGTGAGCAGATGGCTCAATAGCGGAAAATGGATCCATGCGTATGTTGCCATATTCTTCATTGCGTTGAACATCACTGGTGCAAGTCCAGCGTTTACACTCATCTTAGGCTATATCCTTTTGGGAATGCTACTCTCTTTTTTTTGGAAAAAAAGAGGGGAGTGGAGCGTGTGGAAATCCAGAATTGGTCAGGGATTAGTCAGCGTTCTTTTACTCGCAGCATTGCTCGCTCCTTTCATTGTCTCCTTTCTCGATTTCGCGCCCTATTTCAACCGAAGTGGAAAGCTCGCCTTCGAATTAGCTATTCTAAATCCCTTCGTCTGGCAAGACTACCTCTCATTTGTGTTTCCGTATGCAGTCATTTCAAGTACCGATTGGTTTGATCTGACCGACCTCTCGCTTCGCAATGCCTACATTGGTTGTATCGGATTGGTCGGAATGGCCTTCGCCTTTACCCGAAAATCATCACGTCCAATCGTCAGGTGGTCGTTGGTTGGAGGCATCGTCATTTCACTTGTTTTTGCATTGGGAGATGAAAGCCCGCTGTATGCAAAACTGTATCATTTGCCAGGCTTCGGCTTGTTTCGTCACCCTGCCTTCTTCAGAGCCTATGCTATTCTATGCATGTTGCTTCTGGCGGGATATGGACTTAGAGATGTCATTCGCGCGCGTTCATTTCTCAAAGTAGAACGAGTGATTCTCTGGGGATTTGCGATGCTGATTGCCCTTGCCATTCCACTTGCCTTTTCGCAGACCACACTAGACGCAGTATGGTTAAATGTGCAGCAAATCCTGCAAGGGAAGGAGTTCCTTTCTTCGCCGGTATACAGTCACATTGTGCTCAATGGAATACTTCTGATATTTCTTGCCGCGATCACTTGGGGCATTGCTCATTGGCGGAAATGGTCGTTGTTCAAGTCAATCCTTGTTTTTGCTTTCGCCGACTTGTTCACCCAGACTTCGCTCACCGCGCTGACTACGATGGTATATCCCATTTCCTATTCTTCTGTGGCGGGGTATTTCGACTCACTTCCCAACGAACACAACCAACACTTCAACCAGATTCCATTAAAGAACATGGATCAAGTGGCGCAACTCATATCTACACCGGGTATCGAGCTTAATCTGCCCACCTATCACAAAACCCTTTCTGCATTAGGCGAAAATCCTTTGCGCTTTAAAGCATTCGACCTTGCCAGAGAGAATGGGGTGTTGGAACTTAATCTGGAAAACCCTATTCTCTACGTGCCCATTCGATATTGCCAACCCGGGGATTCGCTGCAGCCCGGGTTAATCTGGGAAGTCTCCACCGAAGAGCCCATTCCTTCAATTTTGGCTACGATTGAGCAACCACTAGTGGGCTACAATAGCTTCACGGCGAATGTTTCAAATACGTCTGACAGCAGACAATGGATTGTGCTCAATCAGAATTATCACCACCTCTGGAAGGCCTATCTCAATAATGTAGAATTGCCTGTTCAGAGGGTAAATGAACTGGCGATGGGCGCACAGATTCCACCTAACAGCGCGGGAATTATTCACTTTGAGTATGCATCGGGTAAGCTGATTTGGGCAATGGTTTGCAGCGCCTGCGGATACTTGTTGATATTGATCACGGCACTACGCAAACCCAAAAGTGGAAATGGTCTTACTTTTGGCCGCGATTTGTAAAACGCAAATACTCTAACACATGGCATATTTATTCACCTCTGAATCCGTTTCCGAAGGTCACCCCGATAAAGTGGCGGATCAGATTTCTGACGCACTGATTGATCACTTTCTCGCGTATGATCCTACTTCTAAAGTGGCTTGTGAAACACTCGTAACCACCGGTCAGGTTGTCTTGGCAGGAGAGGTAAAATCCGACGCATACCTCGATGTGCAAGAAATTACACGTGAGGTAATTCGCAAAATTGGATACACCAAAGCAGAGTATATGTTTGAAGCAAATTCATGCGGTATTCTGTCGGCTATCCATGAGCAATCCCCGGACATTAACCAGGGCGTCGAACGGAAAAAAGCAGAGGATCAGGGCGCTGGCGATCAGGGTATGATGTTCGGCTATGCATGCCGCGAAACAGATAATCTCATGCCTCTCGCTCTTGAGCTCTCGCATGAATTGCTCAAGGAACTTGCAGCTATTCGTAGAGAAGGAAAAGTGATGACTTACCTCCGCCCAGATTCAAAGGCGCAAGTGACCATCGAATACGACGACGATGGAACTCCTGTGCGCATCGACACCATCGTGGTGAGCACACAGCACGATGAATTTGTCAAGCCAAAATCATCGAAGAAAGGAGATGTAGAAAAAGCAGACAATGAAATGCTCGGTAAAATCCGCAAGGACATGATCGAGATTCTCGTGCCCCGCGTGATGAAGAAATTCCCAAAGCGGGTGCAGAAGCTTCACAATGATCATATCACCTATCACATCAATCCTACTGGGAAATTTGTGATTGGAGGCCCGCACGGTGATACTGGACTTACCGGTCGTAAAATCATAGTAGATACTTACGGCGGAAAAGGCGCTCACGGTGGAGGTGCGTTCTCAGGAAAAGATCCATCGAAAGTGGATCGTTCTGCAGCTTACGCCACACGACACATTGCCAAGAATCTGGTGGAAGCCCGAGTGTGTGATGAAATCCTTGTTCAGGTGGCTTACGCTATTGGTGTAGCAAAACCTGTTGGGCTTTTTGTGAACACCTACGGCACTGCCAAAGTCAAAATGACCGATGGGGAAATTGCTGCACGTATCCAGAAAATGCCGGAATTCGATATGCGGCCATACCACATTGAAAAGCGCTTTGCTCTGCGCACACCGATCTATTCCGAAACGGCGGCCTACGGTCACATGGGACGAAAAAGCGAAGAGGTAGTGAAGGTTTTTAATAAAGGAAAGAAGAATGAATTGAAGGTGAAGGTGAAGTTGTTCCCTTGGGAAGACACTAGCGCGGCAAGTGCGGTGAGAAAAGCCTTCAAGCTCTGAACGAAACCACCTCACAGCGGACTAAATTTGCAGGATAGATGAACTATCCTGCTTTTTTTTGTTTCCCGTTTTTTCTTACTCTCACGTGCTTATCGGTCACTGCGCAAGCCGATCAGGTGGCGACCGATCAAACCAAAAGTTGGGAAAAAGATGCCTTTCTGCGCGGAACCCCCATTTCGTATCGCGAAGAAATTCTGAAGCAATTGCAGTGGTCGTGGACCTGCATCGGTCCGAATATTCAGCCTGCAGAACTCAATCCAGGAGGCAAGGCCATTCCTGCGTACGCAGCGGGTAGAGGCAATGGAACAGGCCGCATCAACTACCTCTTTATTCATCCCGAAAAACCCGACCATCTGTGGGCTTGCTCACCTACTGGCGGTGTTTGGCGAACGACCGACAATGGCGAGTCGTGGGCCATTGCGGGTACAGATCAATTGCCGATTTCAGGCGTGTCCAGTATCGCTGTAGATCGCAAGAAGACAGATCGCTGGGCCATCGCCACCGGCGACGGTGATGACGTTTTTATGTTTACCAACGGGATATGGATCACAGAAGATGGAGGCACAACCTATCAGCAGATCAATGGCCAATTCGATGCACATCAACTGCCGTTCGGTTTGGCTGGCGATGGCGACGGACAAATCAGCGAAGTGATCACTAGACCCCGAAAACTCAAGAAATTATTCGTGGCCTCGAACCGGGGTGTTTGGGTATCCTCCGGAAAACTAAAACCTCACTCAATAACGTGGGATCGCGTAATCGACGGGCGGTATTACGACATGGTGTATATCCCATCCAAGAGCGCGCGTAAGGATATCATAGCAGCCGCCGGAAATGGATTGATCGTGAGCTACAATGCCGGAAAAACGTGGGAGGAAATGCCTCGTCCAGAGTATCCGCAATCTGATCGGTATACCTTTCTGCGCATCACATTAGCACATTCACCTGCTGATCCAACTAAGTTGTATGCCGCAGTGACGTGCAGTGAAGGTGCCACCCAAAGTTCAATCGGTGAAGGGACACTGCAGGTGTTTGATCTCGTGGAAAAGAAGTGGACGTTTATCCGTTCTCTGAAATCAGGGATGAACAATGTAATTCCCACTCGTGCTCGTGCATTTGCGGTGTCACCTGCGGATCAGAACGTGATGATATGTGGAAATGTGCAGCCTTTGTTTCGCAGCACTGATGGAGGTTTGAATTTTTCCAAGATCGAAAAAAATCAGATGCACGACGACTGCCATCATATTGTTTTTTCTCCGGATGGAAAAACAGTGTGGTCAGCGCATGATGGAGGTGTAAGTCGAAGCACCAATGGCGGATTGAATTTTAGCGTAAGCGATAAGGGTATCGGTGCGGCCAATGTGTTTGGGTTGTCTGTGGCACAAACCACCGACCAGCAAGTAGCTTTCGGCGGTTATGATACAGGAGGAAATGTACTTCGCGATGGAAAGTGGTGGCATGTGAGCTGGGGAGATGGATTTGAAACGATCACTCATCCTGCAAACCGTGATGTGGTGTTCACCACGATGCAAAATGGGGCGATCCAACGCAGCACCTCAGGAACCAGCTTTGAAGATCATGCGTCACCATCGGGCTCCAAAACCGAGTGGCATACGTGGATAAGGATGCATCCGGTGAATCACTCCACAATCTATTGCTCGGGCACACGGTTGATGCGTTCGCAGAATCTGGGTGAGGCTTGGGAGCCGATTTTGAACGCAAAGGAGTTGGACTCTACTCTGGTGAATGTATATCGCTTCTTTCTGAGCGCAGATCATCCCGGTGTGATGTATGCTTATATTTTGGATAAAACAGGAGTGCAACCGCAGATATGGAGGTCCATTAATATTACGGAGCAAAAGGCTGCCGACATCAAATGGGAGCGCGCGGCTGAGGTGCCTGTAGCTGGCTGGATTATGAGCATTGCTATTGATCCCGATGATCCACGTAAGTATTGGCTGCTCTATAACCGCACCGAAACAACAGGCAAAATGTGGTATTACAATGGTGCTGAGTACGAAGACCACACGGCCAATCTGGGCTTGAGTCGATGTGAGAGTATGATCCTTCAGCGCGGGGCTGATAAGCGACTCTACCTTGGTTCGAGTTATGGCGTATTTACCCGAAAGACAGGCGAATCGCAATGGACCTTACTTGCGGGTTTGCCGGGCACCTATATCAAATCACTCGACATTAATTACGCTGCGGGAAAATTGGTAGTTGGTACTTATGGACGAGGAATTTGGCAAGGGGATTTGGTCCGTAAGTAACTAACTAACCGGGATGAACGCCTCTCCGCTCTCACTCTGTTCCTCATTCCACCACCACCCTCACCGTCTGCACCACACCATCTTCTACCACTAACGAAAGCAGATAAATACCTGCGGCATAGTCTTGCACATCGAGCATGTAGGTAGTGCTACCGGTATCGGC
>Ga0105049_10002148_pt1 | contig 23299 bp, 15 predicted proteins | sample MAT06_FD_78087 | JGI IMG/M metagenome (GOLD analysis project Ga0105049, IMG submission 78087) | Freshwater microbial communities from Lake Fryxell liftoff mats and glacier meltwater in Antarctica - MAT-06 | ecosystem: Environmental > Aquatic > Freshwater > Ice > Liftoff microbial mat | place...
ACGCCATAGAGCAGGGTTGGCAGACCATTGAACGCCTCCGACTTGACTAACGCAAACGGAACGCCGATGACTCCGACGAAGCCGTAAATGTACAAGGCGATCAGCATCGGGTCCTTCGCAGCCCGCTCCGTGACATCAAAACGGGTTTGAGTCAGCAGATAGCCGACGCACAGAATCGTTGACGAGATAACTGGCCGGAGAGGCGCGCTACCGGGCACAATCTCCGAGAATCGAATGGCGAGAAATAGTGAGAGGATCGTCGCCGTAATCGCTCCATGTCTGGCATAGCCGACATCACTGAGTCGCGTTGCCGCTGATGCAAAGGTGGCACGGACCCCGGCCGGCCATCGCTTCACCCTCCCGCGATACCGCCCGCCCTGTACGAGCGCTGTCTGGTTACGCATATGCCCGCTCCCTTCCCTGATAAAGTTCGAGATACGTGTCCGTCATTGCGGTGACGCTGTACTGAGCCCGAGCCTTCGCTCGCGCCGACTCGCCCAGCTTCACTCGGCGTTCCGGGTCCAAGATCAGCGCCCCGATCTGGGTCGAAAGCTGCCCTTCGTCGAGCGGGTCGTCCACAATTATCCCATCAACGCCGTGTCGAATCATGACTGGCATGCCGCCAACGCGCGAGACCACGATCGGCTTCCCGGCTCCCATCGCCTCCACCAGCGCGACCGGCATCCCTTCCCAGAGTGACGGCATCACAAAGAGGTCACTTGCCGCCAACAGATCGGCCACGTCATGCCGAGGTCCGAGGTTCTTGAAACGCCCCTCGACACCCAGCCGCGCTGCCTCGTCAGCCAACAGCTGGGTGGACTCTCCGTGCGGCCCGGCGACCAAGAGCGACCAGTCCGTCTCCCGGGGCAGCAACGCCATCGCCTTCAGCACCGTCCAGTGATTCTTCCTCGGCCCCTGCGACCCCACACACAACGCCGTGAACTGCAACGTGCCCAGCCCCAGCGCTTCTCGCGTGGCATCGCGGTCGCCTTGCGGGAGTGAGCTGCCGTTGTCGACCACGAGCATCCGACTCTTTGAGATCCCCAACACTTTGGCGAGATCCTGTTGCATCGTTTCAGAGACGACCACCACTACCTTGGCGCGCGCAAACGCCAGACGCAGCGCCACACGACGCCGCAGATACTGCGTCTCGGTGGCATCGCCATGCATCGTGATCACGTGCGGAATTTTTGCCAGCCAGGCGACATAGCCGCCGTACGCAGCCATCACCCAGAGGTGACTGTGCATGATGTCCGGTTTGAATTCCGCGATCGCGCGCCTGATGGTGCCGGTGATGTCGGGGTTGATCGCACCCCGCAATGCAAACTGCCAGACGGGAAATCCGTCTTTCGCCATCTGAAGGTGCAGCCAATCTCCGCCATTCGACGGCGCCACGAGCCCGACCTCATGACCGCGCGCGCGAAGGTCGAGTGACAGATTACGAATCATCACTTCTGCGCCGCCGAGCCGGCTCGTCTCGGTGAGCATCAAGATGCGCACGGCTGCTCCGCGGCGACCAGTGCATCAGCGCGCGCCATTGCATGCTCGGGAGGCATACGCACCTGACGCGCCTCGTTCCGTCCGCCAGCGAGGAACCACTCCGCCATTTCCTTGAGCGATGAGTGCGTCGAATCCTTCGCTTCGAATCCTGCGGCGGCGAGATACGACGGCACAAAAAGCGTCTCTGTGGCAAACAGCTTTCGCACGCGCGCAGGCGAGATACTCGTACTTCGTCCGATCATCTGCAGCCCGTTCTGCACGACTCCAGCCGCCATGACGGCCAGGGTCAGCGGAATCGTAATCCCCGGTGTGCGGCGATCGAACGCTTGTGATATCGCGTCGATGATTTTTTTGCTCGAGAGCTGCGGTTCGCTGACCACATTCGCAATCTGCAGCGACGAGAGCGCCCGTTCACGCAGCCATTCACCGGCCGTAATGACGGTGCGCGCCGAGCTGAGGCTCTTGATGTTTGCGGCTGCACCCACATGCACGAAAAGGCCACTGTCGATCTGCTTCATGAGACTGAACATGTTTGCAAAGTGACCGGGTCCGATCACTACGGCGGGCCGTAGCACCACGGCGGACCGCCCTTCGCCACGCGCGACCCACTCCTTGATGCGATGCTCAGCCTCGAGCTTCGTGATCCCGTACGGCGATGTTGGATGCGGTGTGGTCTGTTCGGTTGCGCCGGGCATGTCGCCGTACACCGCGACCGACGATGTAAAGATCAGATCGGTGAGCCCGTTGTGGTCCATCGCATCGAGCAGGGCGCGGGTGCCATTCACATTGACATCGGCGTATGTCGCGTGCGGGATGCCGGCGTCATGATGGGCCGCGGCGAGGTGCACCACGCGGGACACCGTGGCGCACAGTTCGCGCATTAGCGTGACATCACGCACATCGCCTTGCACATACCGCCAATTCGCCGGCAATGGTGCAACCTGCGGATTGCAGTCGAGCACGGTGCCACTGTGGCCCGCCTCCGCGAGCGCACGGCACCAATGCGTGCCGATGAATCCGCCGCCTCCTGTGACCAACACACTCGTCATACCTTCGCTTCCTCGACAATGGCTTTCACGACGCGCGCCGGGTTCCCAGCGATGATGGAGTTCTCCGGGTACACTCCGCTGCACACCGCACCGAACCCAACCACTGAGTTTTTGCCGATCGTGGTGCCGGGGAGCAGCCCCGCGTTCGCCGCCACCCACACGTTGTCGGCGAGACGTACGGGACGTACCCGCACCTCCGCCTCAGGCGACCAGCGATTGACAGCTGTGCTGTGAAAATCGGTATCCATGATATGCGCTTCAGCAAGAATCGAGTCACGCCCCACGGTGATCTCCATCGCACAGCCAAACCGCGTGCCATTCACGAAGCAGTGCGGCCCGATGGTGATCTTGGCGTCGCGCGCATGAGTCCATGCCGTGACGCGCATATCGATGATTACGCCATGCCCGATCTCGACGGTACCGGGGCCCCGGATATCCAAACGGCCGAAGATGCACAGGGCCTTGCCGCCAATCAGCCGCTGCCCGGTCAGGCGGCAGCGCAGTTTCAAGGCATGACCCTTCGCGTACCCGAGCAGCACGCGCAATGCGAACTTCGGGTTGCCCACGGCGCGGCGGATCGTCTTGCTCAACTGACGGTTCTGCAATGGCTGTCGAATCGAGTGAACGTGCCGCTACTGCCGGCAAGGGTTGGCGAAGTATACTCCTCGCATATGGACTGCCGGATCGAGCGTGCGTCACCTCATTCTAACACCTGAATCTGACGGATGGTCGTTGAAGCTGGAAGCGTGGGTGTGAGCGCCGCCCGGAAGCCGCGCCTCCTGTACATCGCGCCCGACGTGGTGCTCGATCTGCCGGCCGCACTCTCACCGTATTTCGACGGCGACTATGTCGCGACCTGGCTGCGTTCCGACGCGCCCGACGCGGCCGAAGACTTGGCGCGCATCAACGCCGCGTTTGGTGCTTTTGAGTTTCATCCGCGTCCGCGCCCGACCAAGCGGGGACTGGCATCCAAGCTCGAAGAGTTGGTCTTCTACGTGAAGAAGGGGATCCAGCTTTCCCGCGAACGCGGTCGTTACGATGTCGTGGTGTGCTATTCGCCGTTTCGAACCGGTGTCGCAGGCATTCTCATTCAGTGGTTCACCGGCACCCCGGCGATCATCGAATTTCCGTCCAATCCGGCGTCGGTGTTCAGCCGGTCGCCCGGGCTTGCCGGACGGGTGCGTCACTACCTGTCGCCCTGGCTGGCGCGGATCGTCGCCCATTTCTCGCGCGGCATCATGATTCTCTATCCTTGGCAGGTTGACGCACTGGGGATTTCGCGTCGCGTGCCGAGGCATCTGGTGCACGCGTTCGTACGCATGAACGATGATCGTGTGGCGAGTCGCAGCGACCAATATGTCTTGCTCATGGGGAAGCCGTGGTTGCCCAAGGGTGCCGATGTGCTCGTGAAAGCGTTCTTGCGTATCACGGACAAGCATCCGACGGTGCGATTGATCATTGCCGGGAGTGACGAGAACCCGGATTGGCTCAAGGCGATGGTACCGCCCGGTGCGCGCATCGATATCGTCGGCCGCATGTCGCACGACGAAAGTCTGTCGCTGATTGCCGGTTGCCGCATTTTTGCATTGCCGTCGTGGACCGAAGGGACGCCACGCACCATCATCGAAGCGTATTCGCGTGGACGTCCAGTGGTTGCGACTCGCACCGATGGAATCCCGTACCTCGTGAGGCAAGACGATACCGGTGAACTGGTGCCGTTGGGCTCCGACGTGGAACTCGCCGCGGCGCTCGATCGCATGCTGTCTAACCCTGAGCGCGCCGAAGAGATGGGGCGCAACGGACAAAAGCTGGTGCGAACGGAATTCGCCGCCGACTACGTCGCACGCATGTGGTCCGACGCGGTCAAGACGACGCTCGCTGCGGGCGCAGATTGACCGCCATGCAGCCAGAGTCCGCACTCGACGTACAGTCGCAGCACGTAGCGCGCGAACCATCGGCAAACGCCGCGAGGCGACCGGTGCTGATTCTCGTTAGTCGGCTGCCATTCCCGCTCGACGACGGATGGAAGACGCGCACGTATCACGTCATCCACGAAATCGCGGCGGCATACCCAACCACGGTGCTCATTCGCGTCGACGACAAGCAACTTCCCCACATCGAGGCGTTCCGGGCCACACTGCCCAGCGGAACGCGGCTCGAGATCGTCGTCGAACGCGACCCGCGCATCATGCCATTGGTGAAAGCAGCGTTCGGCGGCACGCCGGTTTACGTGCACCGCATCCAGACCCCGCTGTTCATGGAGAAGGCATTCGCGCTCGCCAAAGAACAGCGGTTTGCCTCGTGCGTTTGCGTCTACACGTACCTGTTCCCGGTTGGACGCGCGCGTGAACTCGCGGACCAGGTGTTCGTCGATACGCACAACATCGACTCGCAGTTGATGGGGCGATACGCGAAGGCGCTGCCGTTCTCGCCTCGTCGTCTCTTTGCGCTCCGCACCGCGCAGCAGCTCCACAACTGGGAAGAAGTTGTGTTCCACGAAGCCAAAGGCGCGTGGGTCTGCTCTGAAGACGAAAAGCGGATGCTCGCCGCCTCCGGTTTCCAGAATTCGACCGTCGCTCCCAACGGCATCCAGGCAGCGTCGCTCAATGCGATCCGACGTGCGCCGATAGCAGGTCGCATTCTGTTTTTTGGAAAGCTGGATTACTTCCCGAACGTCGATGCCGTCGAACGTTTGCGCAACGGCATCATGCCCCGGGTGCGCGAGCAACTGCCGAATACGACGCTGCGCATCGTGGGCGCGGGCAAGATCGCCGACGCGTGGCGGGCGGAGATTCCGGGCGTCGAGATCGTCGGCGCTGTGGACGATGTGCGCACTGAGCTCGCCGCAGCGGACATCTGCGTGGTGCCTTTGCGCGTGGGCGGCGGAACGAGACTCAAGGTGCTCGAAGCGCTCGGCGCAGGCGTGCCTATTGTGGCGACAGCGCTGGCAGTCGAAGGCTTGGGTCTGGTGCCGGGCCAGCACTACATCGCCGCCGAAAGCGACGAGGAGCTCGCGAGCGCGACGGCCGCGCTGCTCCCCGACCGTGCACGCAAAGCGTCGCTGTCCGAGCAGGGCCGCCTGGCGGTGATGGCCGCGTATCAGTGGAGCGAGACGCTCAAGCCAATCACCGAGGCGCTCAGTCGAACGTCGGCCTGACTCCCGGCCGCGTGATCGTTAGGGGGTGACTTTTTGCCCGCGGGCGCTGGCGGCTTTCTCGAGCAGATCGAGGGTTGTTCTCGCCAACCGTTCCGGCGAAAAGTTCGAGGTGATGTACTCCCGACTCTGCACACCGCGCGCCGCGAGCTGTTCGCTCGTCATGGACAGCGCCTTCCCGATTTCGAGAGACAGCTGCTGCACGTCGCCAGGCGCGATGCACGCGCCATCGGGGCCGAGGACAAGGCTGGCGTCGCCGACATCGGTTGCAATGCAGTAACAGCGGCAGCACATCGATTCAGCGATGACGTTCGGAAATCCTTCGCCAAAGATCGACGCACTCACAACGATGTCGGCCGCGGAGTAGGCGGAGACGACCTCGCGAGTTGCGGGAAGCCAGCGGATGACGTTGCGGCCGAAGGTTTTCAGCTCCTGCTCAATCAACGAGCGCTTGAGCGCTTCGTCGCCGTCACCCATGCACACGACGACGAGGTCTGGACGGTCGAAATGCGGCTTCATCGCCTCGAGGAAGACGGCGTGCCCCTTCATCGGATCGAGGCGCGCGGGGAGCATCAGTACCCGCGCGTCTGGAGCGATGCCCTGCTTTTCTCGCCAGGTACGTCCCGCGACTTCGTCCCGTTGAAAGCGGGCGCCATTGATGCCGTTTGGCACGACCGCGAAGCTGCTCGGCCGATATCCTGACGCGGTGTGAAAGTCTTTGCCCGTGCGCGAGTTGGCGATCACGAGTTGAACGCCGCGCGACAGAAACGCGCCGACTTTGAAGACCACGCCCACGGTCCAGACGTAGCGTGACGGGTCGAGATTGGAGACGCGCACTCCCCACACCGGCGTTGCGCCGGTGATCGCTGCAGCGAGACTTGCCAGTTCGTTCGCGCCACTCATGTAGCCGTGCACGACAGCCGGGCGCTGGGCGCGCACGATCCCGACAAAGCGCGCCAAGAATTTCACGACGTCCCATCGGGCACCCTTCTCGCCCGAGATCAGGGTGAGCCCTTCGACCGCTGCGAACTCGTTCCACTTCTCGCCGCCGCTATACATCGGCACGACGGTGCAACGGACGCCGAGTTTGATGAGCTCTTTGACGAGGGTGAGGAGCTGTTGTTCGGCGCCACCGATCTCGAGCTTGCGAATGACGAACACGACGCCACGCTGGTCGGTTTTCCGCTCAGCCACGGATGACCTGCAAGGGTGCGATGGATTTCGAAATCAACAGCTCAGAATTCACGACGTTCTCCAATTGGGTCGCAGGTTCGGATACACGGATGCTACACTCTGAACGCAAGACGGCGTACGGAGCGAGTCGCTGCTCCGTACGCCGTTCGCACGCACTGTTTGCTGCTTACTGGCGCCAGAAGTAATAGTTCACCACGCGATACATCGCCTGATCAAACTGCTTCGGCCAAGCGACCCAGTTGGTACGGGTCGGCCGGCTACCGGCGAACAGCTGGTCTGCGTACGCGAGGTACTTCGGATCACGCGTCTTGCTGTAGTACCATGCGAATGCGGGGAGGACCACGTTGTTCAATCCCGGCTGCGGGACCATGTTGCAGTCTCCGAAGTTGATTGAGCAGTAGCGGAGGCCTTGCGTCGCCACATCGAACTCGTTGGCCATCATGAAGTCCAGCGACTTCTTGACAAGCGGCAGAATGGCAGGATCGGCGTTCAACTCATCGTAGTAGCGAGCCAATGCGGTCAACTGGATGCCGACCATGAAGTTCTTCTGTCCACCGCCGTTGTACGTACCGGGCCAGAATCCGCTCGCCGTTACTGTTGGGCCAATCTTGACCACTGCGCTCGGCAGGATCGTCCTCAGGTTGTACGGCGTGGTATAAGGATTCTTGTACTTATCGACGCCAGGATTGCACTCGATCTTCAGACAGTCCAGCGCGGTAAGCATCGAGCGGCCTTTGAAGCGGACGTAACCATCAGCAACGTCGAACTTGTAAATGTTCTCGGTGCCACCGGTGAACCATTCGGTGAAGTTGCCGACAACAGTCCGTGCCTTCTCATCGCCCGTCATCCAATAGTGAACCGTCAGCCCTTCGGCAGTGCTGGCCCACTCGTTCGGATAGTTGCCGGCGGTCAGGAAGTAGCTCTGGTACGATTGGCCCATGCACCAGGCCATTTGGTACCACTTCGGATCAGCCGTCTGCAGGAAGCGCTGGTAGTGCGACAGCACGTGCTCGTAGATCGATTGATCGCGGGCCCAGGAGCACGGAAACTTGGCGAAGATCTGGGGCGCCATCGTTTCGAAATCGGCGTCCTGTGCACGCATGTTGGCCGTGCCTGCCGCAACCTGCGCCGCCGTGATCATCTTGCCACCTGCCTCGGTCGAGACCAGAAAGGCCTGCGACGTCGGCAACACTGCCGCTTCGAGCGTTGTCGGGTTACCAGCCTGAGCCAGGTTGCCGGCGGTCCGTGGCGTGTCGAAGGTCATGTAACCCTGGATCGATCCACCAGCAGCCGGCGCAACAACGCGACCCTGAATATGAACACTGCGGAGCGAGCCGTCCGGGTGGAGACCACCCAGCGCGCGGACGAAGAGCGGCTGTTCGGTTCCGGCCAGAAAGAGGCGGACATTGACGAGCGCCGTCGAGCGGAGCTGGCCCGGCGGAAGCGGGATACCGTTGGAGAAGCTTACGGCCCCAGCCACACCCGCAAAGCGCTGGAGGTTGACCGCGACCGCATTGGCGGGCGCTGGCCCGCTGCCCGACAGCGCGGTGACCGTGATCGGCAGCGTGCCTGAACAGGTACCGGCGTTGACGCTGACCGTCGTGGAACCAGCGGCGACGCCGGTGACCACACCAGCGGCCGTGACCGTCGCGACGGTCGGTGCGGCGACCGAGTATGTTCGCACTCCGTTGGCGCAGTCAACGCCAAGGGCGCCGAGTGCGATCTGGGCAGTGGCGCCAACGACAACTGAAAGGGTAGGCGACGCAAATGACATTGGCACCGTGACCGTGGCGATAACAACGTTCTGACCAGTAACGTGTACACCGACCAGCGAATTGCCCGCTCCGACTGCTCTGATCAGACCAGTGGAAGACACGCTGGCGATTGTCGGATCCTCCATCACATACGTGACGCCAGATCCGCCAGAAACGGTGAGCTGCTGCGTGGCGCCAATCTGGACCGTCGAGGCCATCGGCTGCACGGTGAGCGCCTGCCCCGTTCCCACGACCACCAGCGACGAGTCGATGAGCGTGTTGAAGGTAACAACAACATAAGTGCGACCGTTCGCCACGCCCATGATTCGTCCGCTTGAGGACACCGAGGCCACGTTTGCATTGCGCGAGCGATACACATTGCGGCGCCATGACACAAACGGCCAGCTGAGCCGCATTTGTGCCGATGCACCGACGGCAAGCGTTGTCTGAGCTTGCAGCGACGCCACCCCGGCCGGGAACAGGACTGCGCTCTGTGCCTGAGCCGAGAGCAACGGGTCAACGACCGCGGTGGCCGGATCGGCACACCCTGCGGCGAAAGCGCCGGTGGCGAGTGAGAGCGACGCGAAAAGTCGTGTGGTCAAACGTGATCCCTGTGTGCTGAACATCAGTCCTCTCTATCATAAATTACTTCGGCGACGGACGAGCGAGGAGGGTGCATCCCCTTCCTGATCTCGCGGTGCTCACTATCTCGAGCACGGCCTTTCGACAGATTCCGAACGCTCTCATGAGGCGCGGACGTGCGACTGATCGGTCACACTGCTCTGTCTGCCCGGTTGACGAGTTTGTGAGAGCCGCGCAACCCGGCTGTGCGATACCTTGCCAGCTGCGTGACACACCTCACAAGACTATGCCTACTCTGTGACCTAGTCGACGGAAACGGCACCATTTCAATGCCAACCCTTCCGCACTACAGCTCGCTTGCCTTTACCAATAGCAGTAGAGTGCGCAGGGAACACCCAACTGATCAGTCGTGCGAAAGTATCTGCCTTCACAGTGATATGCCAGACTGCCGGAACATCCGGCGTATCGGCCATCACAAAGAGGCGAGCTCGGCTGCTGATCGTGACGGCGCCGATGCGCAAAGCGTTTTTCGCCGTGACACGTTTGGCCATCGGAGAGTCAGTAAGCAGGGGTTGATATTTGTCCTGGTGCCCTGCGACACCGGTGCGCACCACGACTTTGCAGCTGATTCGGGTTACGACACTTCATTCAGGAAACACGCGATCGATGCTTTACCAGATCTACCAACAGATGGAGAAGCGGATCACACCGGGTCTCCTCTACAGTCAGACCACCTACGGTAATTGCCTTGAAGAGCGCGTGCCCCTCAAGGGACGTTGGCTCGAACTCGGCTGCGGGCATCAGCTGCTGCCGACGTGGGATGTCGAAAAGGAGCGGCGCATCGTGGCGCGTGCCGATTTCGTTGTCGGGCTCGACCCGGATCAGCATGCGATCCGTCATCACAGCTCGATCGCAATGCGCACCACCGGCTGGGGCGACGCGCTGCCATTCGCCGATGCCAGCTTTGATGTCGTCACGATGAACATGGTCGTAGAACATCTCGAACATCCGGTGGTTGTTTTCAGCGAAGTGGCGCGCGTTCTGCGCCCCAATGGCGTCGTGGTGTTTCACACGCCCAATCTCGAAGGCTACGCCACGCAGATCGCCGCGCTGTTGCCCGAGTTCGCGAAAGCACCGCTCGCGCGGCTGCTGCATGGACGCGCCTCCGAGGACGTCTACCCGACACACTATCGCTGCAACACCCGTCGCGACATCACCGACGTCGCCGCCAAGTCCGGCCTCGAGATCGTCGACATCGCATTCATTCGCAGCAACGCGTTGACGGCGAAAGTCGCGCCAGTCGCAGCCATCGAGCTGTTCTGGCTTCGCGCCCTCGAGTCGAACTCACGCGAAAATCTGCGCCCGAATATCATTGGAGTCCTGCGACGGCCCGCGTAATCGCCAGCATCCCCGCGTAGCGGATTCGTCCATCGCAACTGTCTGCGCAGACTCCGACCCGCGCAGAGCAACCGCGGCATCGCCGCGGCATCAGAGCGGCATCACTGCTGCGCGTGCAGACTCCACGTATTCGGGCGCGGGCGACAGTCGCGGGCAGCCACTCCGCTCGAATCACGCATCCCAACGATGGATGACGTGCGGCGCCACAGCGCCGTGCGGTTGCTGACGAAATGCCGATCGAACTCGTAGTGGCGCTTGATGAACGCGCGCAGTGCCACAAAGCCTGCGGTCTCTTCAAGCGTCGGTGACGGGATATCGCCGCGGTTCAGGCCGATCTGCGAACGATCAAAGGTGTCGACGATGTAGGCCGGTGCCGAGCCGGCTAGGCAGGAGATCGTTTCGGTGAAGTACTCGGGTCTCGAAAAACCAGGCGTCGCGAGCGTCAGTGGCGCGATGTGTCGGACGGGCGCGGCGTTGCCCAGAAAGAGGTATATCGCCGGCGGCGCTCCCCAGAGGAACACCCCGTCGCGTGATGCGCCTGAGAGCGCGAGCGTGTCGGCGATACGTCGTGCATAGATGCGCTCCCGCACACCCTCGGAGTAGAGTTGCGTTTGCGCGCGCGCATTGGGCAACACGGCCAGTACACAACCACCAACGACGAGCAGCGTTCGCGCAAACGATCCCCACCCATCGTTGTCTTCCGTCTCGCTTCGCACCGTACGCGTCAGCTGATGCGCCCGTACGGAAAGCAGCTCGCCGAGGAAAATCGCGATCGGCACCAGCAGCATCTGCGCATAGTGCGGGTAGCGTCGCGCGGATGCGGTCGAGAACGCGATCTCGAAAAGCAGCCACACCGCCAGCAACAGCACCCACGGATCGCGGGCAGCAACACGCAAGGACGACAGGGGAGTCGGTACGGCCAACCTCATTGGCGGCTCTTCGCGACGCGCCATGGCAGCGCGTTCGAGCATGATGACGCCAAAGAACGACACGAAGAGCGACGCAGCCCACACCAGGTTGGACGCCGCAGCGACGAGTCGGCTTTCGCGATTGGTGCCGAGGTAGTTGACCCCCTGCGCGAGCGTGAATTCCATCGCGCCGCGGAATGCTTCGACGCCACCGCTGAAATAAAGCGTGACGAACACCGACGCCGCCGTGCCGACGACCCCACCGAGCACGATCATCGCAGCGTGCATTCGCTGTCCGCGCACGAGCGCCAGCAGACAGACGCCGGCGATGAGGATGCCTGACGCGACATTGTTGGTGCGCATGGCGAACAGCCCGCCGATGGCGAGACCCCCAAGGATCGCAACCGGCACGGTCCGCACGTTCGGGCGCGCCAGCAGATGGTACGCTGCCCACGCTACCACCACTTGCATGGGAAGGGAAAACATCTCCACGGTTGCGGCGCCGTCGAGTACCTGAAAGGTCGACACGGCGCCGACGCCCGCAACGAGCCAGCCATAGCGCGACTTGCCACCGTGGGACGCGAGTACCCCGACTCCCACCCAAGCGAGCGTTTGCGCCAACCACGTGAAGCCCCAGATCGCGCGCCAGTCTTTCGAATCGTGCGCGACCAGCGAGGCCAGCGCGTTCAGCAGGAAGATGCCGGGCGGCTTGTTGTCGGTGCAGTACGCGTAAAGCCGATGCGTTTCCGCCAACACATGACCGCAGTACGCGAAGATCCCGCTGTCCCAGCCGCTGCCCATCAGATGCTGACCTGGCGGCCAGTGCTCGTACTGAAGAAATGCGATCACGGCGCCGAGCAAGGCGACGGTGCACAGAACCGCACTCTGCTTCAGGAGCGCTCTAAGCATGCAGTGGCAGTTGGGGTGTTACGCCGGCGCTTTCGGCAACACCTGCTTCACGGCCGCTTCCAGCTGCGTCGCGATAGTGCGGGAAAGCGCGTCGGCCTTCTTGACGTCAGCGTCATTGTCGCCCATCAAGTTCGCATTGGCCACTCGTGGCAATGGCACCACGATACGAACCAAGGTTTCCTCGGTGCGACCGTACAACGCTGCATCCTTCAGCAGATTCCACTTCACCACGTATTCGCTGGCCTCGAGCCGACCACGCCCCTGATACCAGTAGTAGACCAGTGCGCGGTTGCCCTTGTTTGACAGCAACACCCGATTCATGCTCGCGCCAGACGTTCCACTGGGCGCGGGAATGCGATCGCTGGTGTGGATCTCCCAGCCAGCGCCCGGCAGACAGTTCTTGGGCGAGTGGATCGCCTTCCCCTGCACCTGTCGATCGTAATAGGCGACGTAAACCGAGAAGGCGGGGTTGCTGTCGGAGCCGAACGCGCGCATCGAGTAGTCGGTCATCCCGGCGACCTTCCGGTCTTCTTCAGGAACCACGATGTCGCGGCCCTCGAGACCCATGAATCGCGTGGGGATCGCCGACATCGGTTCGGGCGCTTTGATCACGTACTGCTCACGAATCCCGGACACAAGTAACACCCCGAGCAGCATGATCGCGCTGGGGAGAAATCGCTGCACGTTGTTGGTCATACCGGACTCTCGGCGTTGCTGGTGCGAGGACGAAAGAGCGTTGGGAGACGTTCGAACTGCGCAAAGAGCCAGGTGACCGCGCCAGTCAGCAGAAATGCACCGCCGAAGGTGAGCATCCCTTCGCCCGTGTGCATGGCCCCCTTCGCCATGTCCGGCGAGACGAACAGCACCAGAAAGCCCGTGAGAAACACGCGGAAGCCGTTGATCAGGATCGCGATCGGAATGGTCGCCATCACCAGCACGAGACGGCTCGGCCAGTATTTGAGGAAGAGCGCCCCGAGCAGCACGCCAAGGCTGATCAGCGCCGTCAGTGAGCGAAGACCGCTGCACGCTTCGGCGACGAAGAGCTCCTGACCGGGGAGTCGGATGACGTTTCCGGTCAGCAGGACCGGAATCTTGCGCCACGCCAGCAACGACGCGCCGATCTTGGATGCGGTGAACTGCAAAGGCAACGCAATGGTATTGAGAATCACCTCTGGAATCGGAATCGAGAGCGCGGTCAGCACGAACGGGAGCCACCAATGCAGCAGCTGTCGAATGCCACCGTACCAGACGACCATGCCGGCCAGCGCCATCAGCATCGATCCGCGCATGACAAACAGCTCGGCGGCAAGATCGGCGGCGTAGCGCGAGACAACGGCAAAAAGCAGGATGGACATTCCAAGCACGGGTTGCGGCTTGGCGTTCTTCACGATCCCGCTTTTGTAGGCGAACCAGATGGAAAGTGGCGCCAGCAGGAGTCCGTGGCCCGAGTTCGGATCGTTCCACCACGCGTCGAACATCAGCGTGGCAGGTTTGGCGAAGAGGAGCACAAACATCATGCCGGTCAGCGCATATCCGGCCAGTTCAATCGGAGCGAGGCGCCTCAACGATGCGAGGAGGTCGTTCGGCGCCAGGCTGGAGGTGGTTGGTGCGGGAATTGTCATAGTGTCTTCAGTGGGAGGCACGCCAAGGACGCTTGGCAGGCCAGAGCTGTCACGCACACGGCAGAAAATGACGGCCTGTCCCTAGCGCCGCGTCAACGCTACCCCGCCGCAAGCATCGCGGTCCAGCGCGAGCCGAGTGCTTGGTGGCCGGCGCGGGCGGAGTAATCGGCGAGTTGATCGGGGAGCAGCTTGCCGACTCCGAAATATGCTGCCTCCGGGCGCCAGAAGTACCACCCGCTCACGCTTGCGCCCGGGAACATCGCGTAGCTCTCGGTCAGGGCGATGCCCGCGCGCGACTCCGCGTCGGTCAGGGCAAAGAGGGTCCCCTTCTCGCTGTGATCCGGGCACGCCGGGTACCCGGGCGCCGGGCGGATGCCCTGATACTTCTCCTGAACCAGTGCGGCGTTGTCCAGCGCCTCGCTGGCCGCATACCCCCAGAACTCGGTGCGCACGCGCTGGTGGAGGCGTTCGGCGAACGCTTCGGCCAGACGGTCGGCCAAGGCCTTGGCCATGATCGAGTTGTAGTCGTCGTGATCTGCTTCGAATTCGGCGACCAGCGACTCGAGCCCGTGGCCGGTGGTGACCGCAAATGCGCCTACATAGTCGACCACCCCGCTTTCGCGCGGCGCGACGAAGTCGGCGAGACAGGAGTTCGGGCGGCCGTCACCCTTTTTGTCGATCTGCTGGCGAAGCATATGCAGCGTGGCGATCACGGTGCTCCGCGACTCGTCCGAATAGACCTCGATGTCGTCGCCCACCGCATTGGCCGGCCAGAAGCCAAAGCTCGCGCGCGCCTCCACGCGCTGCTCCCGCACCATGCGATCGAGGAGTGCGCGCGCGTCCGCGTAGAGCGTGCGCGCGGTCTCGCCGACCAGCGGATCGGTCAGGATGGCCGGATAGTGCCCGGCGAGCTCCCACGTCTGGAAGAACGGCGTCCAGTCGATGAAGGGAACCAGATCCTCGAGCGGGTATGCCAGGAGCGTGCGGGGCCCAGTGAATGTCGGGACAGGCACCGGGATGGTGAGATCGATCTTGGTCTTGTTCAGGCGCGCCGCGTCGAGTGACACGAGACGTTCGGCACCGCCGCGAGCCGCGCGGGCCACCCGAATATTCTCGTACTCACGGCGAACGTCCGCGACAAAGGCCGGACTGCGCTCGTCGCTTAAAAGCGAGCTGGTGACACCCACCGCGCGCGAGGCATCGAGCACGTGCACGACCGCACCCGAGTACGCGGGCTCGATGCGCAGTGCGGTGTGTGCTTTGCTGGTGGTTGCCCCGCCAATGAGCAACGGGATGGTGAACCCCTGGCGCTCCATCTCGCTCGCGACAAACGCCATCTCATCGAGCGATGGCGTAATGAGCCCGGACAGACCAATCACGTCGGCGTTCACTTCGCGCGCCTTGTCGAGAATGGCCGCGCAGGAAACCATGACGCCCATGTCCACGACTTCGTAGCCGTTACACTGCAGCACCACGCCGACAATGTTCTTGCCGATGTCGTGCACATCGCCTTTCACCGTGGCCATGAGCACGCGACCGGCGGCTTTGCTGTTCGCCGTCTTCGCCGCTTCAATGTACGGAATGAGATGCGCGACCGCTTTTTTCATGACGCGGGCGCTCTTCACCACCTGCGGCAGAAACAGCTTTCCCTCGCCGAACAAGTCGCCCACGACATTCATGCCACGCATCAGCGGCCCTTCGATCACATCGATCGGTTGCGTCGCTTCGAGTCGCGCCGCTTCGGTGTCTTCGACGACGAAGGCGTCGATGCCGTGTACGAGCGCATGCGTGAGTCGTTCGTCGACGGGGCGGCTGCGCCAGGCCAGATCTTCAACCGCTTTCGCGACCATCCCTTTCAACCCGTCGGCAACTTCGAGCAGCCGCTCGGTCGAATCGGCCCGACGATTGAGCACCACATCTTCCACGCGCTCCCGCAGATCGGCGGGAATGTCTTCGTACGGCACCAGCTGACCAGCGTTGACGATGCCCATATCCATGCCGGCGCGAATGGCGTGGTACAGGAAGACAGCATGCATCGCTTCGCGCAGCGGATTGTTGCCGCGGAACGAGAACGACATGTTGCTCACGCCACCGGAGATCTTGGCGTGCGGCAACGTGCGCTTGATCTCGCGCGTGGCCTCGAAGTACGCGACGGCATAGCCCGAATGCTCTTCGATGCCCGTCCCGATGGCGAAGATGTTCGGATCGAAGATGATGTCCTGCGGCGGGAAGCCCACGCGCTCCGTGAGCAGCGTATACGCGCGCGTACAAATGGCGACTTTGCGTTCGGCACTGTCGGCCTGCCCCTGCTCGTCAAACGCCATGACGATCACCGCAGCACCATACCGACGGACCAGCGTGGCCTGTCGCAGAAACTCGCCTTCCCCTTCCTTGAGCGAGATCGAGTTGACGACGCCTTTACCCTGCAGGCACTTGAGCCCGGCCTCGATCACATTCCACTTGCTCGAGTCGACCATGATCGGAACGCGCGCGATATCGGGCTCTGCGGCCACGAGATTGAGGAAGGTGGTCATCGCATGCACCGCGTCCAGCAGACCTTCGTCCATGTTCACATCGATGATCTGGGCGCCGCTCTCGACCTGCTGTCGCGCCACCACCAGCGCTTCGTTGTAGTCGCCATTGAGGATGAGCTTCGCGAAGCGCGCCGATCCCGTGACGTTGGTGCGTTCGCCAACGTTCACGAAATTGGTGTCGGGGCCCACGACCATGGGCTCGAGCCCGGCCAGCCGGAGCAGCGGCGCCACGTCGGGAATGCGACGCGGTACCACGCCATTTACCGCTTCGGCAATGGCCTTGATGTGCGCCGGTGTCGTGCCGCAGCAGCCGCCAACGATATTCAGCAGCCCGCTCTTGGCCCATTCGGCGATGTGCGCCGCCATGGTCTCGGGCGTTTCGTCGTACCCACCGATGTCGTTCGGCAGCCCGGCGTTGGGGTGCGCGCTCACCATCGTGTCCGCGATGCGGGAGAGCTCCTGCACATACCCGCGCAGTTGGGTCGCGCCCAAGGCGCAGTTGAGGCCGATGGAGAGCGGCTTCACATGCGCCATCGACGTCCAGAAGGCCTCCGCAGTCTGCCCCGAAAGCGTGCGACCGCTCGCGTCGGTGATGGTGCCGGAAATCAGCACCGGCAGCCGCATGTCCATGTCGTCGAAGTACTGCTCGATCGCGAACAGCGCCGCCTTGGCGTTCAGCGTATCGAAGATCGTTTCGACCATCAGCAGATCGGCACCGCCATCCACCAGCCCACGCGTTGACTCGTAGTACGCGGTCACGAGCTGATCGAAGGTGACGTTGCGTGCGCCCGGATTTTCGACCTCGGGTGACAGCGATGCCGTCCGATTGGTGGGACCCAACACACCAGCCACGTAACGTGGACGTGACGGATCACGCGCCTCGAAGTCGTCGGCGATGCGTCGGGCGAGCGACGCACCGGCCACGTTCAGTTCGTACGACAGCGCCTCCATCCCATAGTCGGCCATGGAAATCGCGTTCGCATTGAACGTGTTCGTCTCGAGGATGTCCGCGCCGGCTTCGAGATACTGTGCGTGAATGGTACCGACGATCTCCGCCTGCGTGATCACCAGCAGATCGTTGTTCCCCTTCAGGTCTCGCGGCCACTCGGCAAAACGGACACCGCGATAGTCGGCCTCGCCTAGCCGATAAGTCTGCAACATGGTGCCCATGGCACCATCAAGCAGCAGAATGCGCTCCGCAAGCAGTTGCGGGAGTCGGGCGAGCCGGGTTGTACGGGATGGAACGATCGTCATCGAGAAAACTAGGCTCCAAGGATTGCGGCAACGGCCATATTATATATCTCGTAGTTTAGCCAGTTGATCGTGCGCCTGCCCGGTATTGGGCGATGAGGTCGCGCGGGCCTTATGCTCCCTGACCCTGTTTCTCCCACGACATGTGCGGCATCGCCGGGATTGTCCGGTATCGGTCAGCGATCGATCAATCGCTCTTGGTCCGACAGCGCGATACCATGGCCCATCGTGGCCCCGATTCGAGCGGCATCTGGGAATCGGATGACCACCGCGTCGGGCTTGCCCATCGCCGGCTGTCCATCATCGATCTGACCCCCGGCGGTCACCAGCCGATGCTCGACCCGAACTCCGGGTCGGCAATCACCTTCAACGGTGAGATCTACAACTACGTCGAACTGCGGGAACGGCTGCGCCAGCGCGGCCATTCGTTCCGGTCACAGTCGGACACCGAAGTCATCCTCGCCGCGTACCGCGAGTGGGGCGTTGAATGCGTGAAAGAGCTGAACGGCATGTTCGCCTTCGCGCTGTACGATCCGAACAAGGCCACGGTGCTGCTGGCCCGTGACCGGGCGGGCGAGAAACCGCTCTTCTACCGCAAAACGGACAAAGACTTCGCGTTTGCCAGCGAAGTGAAGGCGCTGCTCGAGGACCCGTCCGTGCCGCGACGTGCGCGCGCGTCGTCGATCAACGAATATTTCGCGTTTGGCTACGTGACCGGCGAGAACACGATGTTCGACGGGATCTATCGGGTGCCTGCGGCCGGTCGCGTGGTCGTCGACATGGCGAGCGGGACCACCGCGCATGACACGTACTGGACCCTGCCGGTGCCCACGGCGGCCACCATCGCCGCGAGCGAACGTCCCCTGAGCGAGATCGTGGATGAGCTCCACACGCTCCTTAAGGACTCCGTCCGTCGACAGCTGGTGGCCGACGTGTCGGTGGGGGTGATGCTGAGCGGCGGCGTCGACTCGAGTCTGGTCACCGCCGTCGCCGCCGAAGTCAGTCCGTCCAAGGTGAAGACGTTCACCGCGCGCTTCGAGGGGCATCAAGGTTTCGACGAAGGCCCGTATGCGCGCATGGTCGCTGAGCATCTGGGCACCGAGCACATCGAACTCCCCACCCCGCCGGCGAGCGCGGAACTCCTGGTCGAACTGGCGCGTCAATTCGATGATCCGATCGCCGATTCATCAATGATCCCGACGTGCCTCATTTCGCGCGAGATTCGCAAGCACGCCACGGTCGCCATCGGTGGGGATGGCGGCGACGAGCTGTTTGGTGGGTACAAGCGCTACCCGGCGCTGATCGCGCAGGAGCGTCTGCGCGCATCGGTTCCGTCCCCGTTGCTGAAACTGCTGCCGAGCGTCTTTCGGGTGTTGCCGAAGCGCATGCCGGGCCGTGGGACAGCAGCGGCGCTCGCCGGTGCCGCTGGCGCGGGTGTGCAGTATGCCGGGTTGATGTTCCGCGCCGATGAACGGGTGGCGCTCAGCCCAGTCATTCAGGCAATGAATACGACCGATCTGCATCGTCCGGAGTTGCTTCGCACCAATATGGCGACCGAACGGTCCACGATGTTGCAGCGTGCGACCGCGATCGATTTCGGGAGCTACATGGTGGACGATGTGCTCGTCAAAGTGGATCGGGCGAGCATGCTTGCTTCGCTGGAAGTTCGTGCACCGTTTCTGGACCCGCAGCTCATTGAATTCGCATTCACGGGTGTCCCCGACCGTTTCCGTGCAACGCGCCACGACCGCAAAGTGGTGTTGCGCGCTCTTGGCGCGCGCCTCTTGCCGCCCGCGTTGGATCTCACGCGCAAACAAGGGTTCACGATTCCGATGGATGCCTGGATGCGCGGCGCCTGGGCGCCGCTATTGAACGATCGCGCGACGTCGCAGGGGATGCTCGTGTCCTCATCCGCGCTCAGCAGTCTCACCGCCCGGTTGCAGAACGGCGAAGCGTTGGGAGAACGCCTCTTCTCGATGCTCTTTCTGCGACTCTGGGAGAAGGAATACCGCATTCAGGACGTGGTGCAGTGACCGATACCATGAACGACGTCGTCGACTCGCCTGCCGCGCCGCGTGCGCGCCAGCAGTTCCTCGATCGGCTGCTCGATCCCGAACAGGTGGTGATGTTCGACGGCGCAATGGGCACGATGCTTTACGCGCGCGGCGTCTTCATCAATCAATGCTACGACGAACTCGTACTGCGTTCGCCCGATCTCATTCGCGAGATCCATTCGGCGTATGTGCAGGCCGGTGCGGAGGTCGTCGAGAGCAACTCCTTTGGCGCGAACCGCACGAAGCTCGTGCAGTACGGGCTCGAGGGTCAGGTTGCGGCCATCAACAGGCGCGCGGCGGAATTGGCGCGTGAAGCTGCGGGTGACGATCGACTTGTTGCCGGCTCCGTGGGTCCGCTTGGCGTGCGCCTCGAGCCCTATGGCGCGCTCGGACGCGATGAAGCCCGCGCGATCTTTGCCGAGCAGATGACGGCACTGCGCGACGGCGGCGCGGACCTCTTTCTGCTGGAGACGTTCGCCGACCTCGAAGAGATCGAGCAGGCAATTCTTGCGGCGCGTGATGTCGACGCCGGCATGCCGATTGTCGCGCAGGCCACGATCGGGCCTGAGCTGCGCACTGCGTACGGCGCCAGCCCCGAAGACATAGCCCGTGCACTCGATCGATGGGGCGTCGACATCATCGGACTCAATTGCTCCGTTGGTCCGCAGACCATTCTCGAAGCGATTGAACGCATGACGGCCGTGACGCAGCGCAAGTTGTCCGCGCAGCCCAACGCCGGTATGCCGCGTGATGTGGGAGGCCGCTCAATGTACATGGCGAGCCCGGAGTACATGGCTACGTACGCGCGCCACCTCATCCAGGCCGGCGCAAAGATCGTCGGCGGATGCTGCGGCACCACGCCCGAGCACATCCGGGCGATGGTTGAAGGCGTGCGGCCGCTCGCGCCACGTCATCGTACAACCGCGACAGTGTCACGGGTCGTTGTTGGCGCGACGGCGGAAGCCGTCGTTGGAGTCGACCCGATCCCCATGGCTCTGCGCTCACGCTTTGGTGCCAAACTCGCCCAAGGAAAGTTCGTCACCTCCGTGGAAATCGTTCCGCCGCGCGGCGTGGACACCGCAAAACTTGAACGTGATGCGGCAACACTGCACAAAGCCGGCGTGGACGCGATCAACGTCCCCGATGGTCCGCGCGCGCAAAGTCGCATGGGGGCAATTGCGACAAGTCTGATCATCGAACGTCAGGGCATCGAAGCAGTTACGCACTATTGCTGTCGCGACCGCAATCTGCTTGGCATGCTCAGCGACCTGCTCGGCGCATCAGCGCTTGGGCTGCGCAACATGCTGCTCATCACCGGCGACCCGCCAAAGATGGGTCCCTACCCCGACGCGACCGCAGTTTTCGATATCGATGCGATCGGGCTGACCAACCTCGTCAGCCAACTCAATCGTGGTCTCGACCCGGGGAAGAACCCCATCGGCGAGCCGACGCGATTTGTCGTGGGCGTGGGCGTGAATCCCGCGGCCATCGATCCGGCGCATGAGCTCAAGCGCTTTCAGTGGAAAGTGGAGGCGGGTGCCGAGTATGCGATCACGCAGCCGGTGTTCGATCCGGCGCAGCTCGAAACGTTTCTCAAGAGCATTGAGTCGCTGCGTATTCCGATCGTCGCCGGCATCTGGCCGCTCGTGTCCGCGCGCAACGCGGAGTTCCTCGCCAATGAAGTGCCGGGAGTAACGGTCCCGCAGGCCGTGCTGGATCGGATGAAGCACGCGAATGCGAAGAGCAAGGAGCATGCACTGGCCGAGGGCATTGCGATCGCCCGCGAGATGCTGGCTCGCGTGCGGGACGCGGTGCAAGGCGTCCAAGTGAGTGCACCGTTCGGCCGCATCGAGCTGGCACTCGAAGTGTTCTCCTGAAAATGCCGCCCGCCGAACCTGGCGAATCCTCCTCGGCTGATCGTTCCCGCGAGCTTGATAGTCACCTCGTGCGAGGGATCGCATGGACGGGGATGTCTCGGCTGGCGAGCCAAATGGTGTCGTGGGGCTCGTTTCTCATTGTCGCTCGCATCCTCGCTCCCGGGGATATCGGCGTCACGGCGGCAGCGGCGTCGGTGGTTGGATTTGTTGCGCTCCTCGCCGAGTTCGGCCTCGGATCGGCGATCGTGGCCAAGGTGGAGCTCAAGCCCGAGGAGCTGAGTCAGCTTGCCGGGATCGCGGTGGGCACCGCTGCCCTGGCGTGGTTGATCATCGCCCTGATGGGGTGGCCCGCCGCGCAGATGATGCGCATGTCGGAACTGACGCAAGTTTTGCCGCTGCTCGGGCTCACAGTTGCGCTGTCAACAGTGCTCGCGATCCCCTCCGCGGTGATGCGTCGCAACATGGCATTCCGCGGGCTCTCCAAGCTCGAGATGGGCCGATCCGTCATCGCGGCAATTGCCTCGCTCGGATTGGCCTTGGCGGGTTTTCGTTTCTGGGCTCCGCTGCTGGCCGACCTGCTCTCGAACATCTTCCTGACGGCCGCGCTCTTTCGCGCTACCGGCCTCAAGCTGCGAAAACCGCAGTGGTCGGGAGTGGCGGACGCTATTGCGTTCAGTCGCGAAGTGCTGGTCAGCCGCGCTGCATGGTATGCGTACTCCAACGCCGACTTCATCGTGGTGAGTCGTCAGCTCGGCAAGGCTGCGCTGGGTGACTACTCGATGGCGTGGACGATGATCAACCTGCCGAGCGAGAAGGTCGCCACACTGCTCTTTGCGGTGACGCCCAGCATTCTCGCTCGCGTTCGCGACGACCTGGTCGAGTTCCGACGGTACGTGCTGCTGCTGTTCGAGTCGCTTGGCATGGTGCTCATGCCCACTGCGGCCGGGATCGGTCTTGTTGCGGCCGACGGGGTGCGCGTTGCCCTCGGTGAGAAGTGGGTCAACTCAACACCCCTCATTCAGGCCCTGGCGCTGTTTGCCGTCGTGAAGTCGCTCTCGCCGATGACGTCGCAGATCCTGATTTCGCGTGGCAAGGCCGACGTGGCGCGACGTCAATCGCTGTGGGGACTCGCCATTCTGCCGCCGGCGTTCATCGCGGCGAGTCACTGGGGCGCGCTCGCGGTAGCACTCGTGTGGAGCACCGTCTACCCCTTTCTCGTGCTCTACCAAGTGCATCAGGCCGCACGCGATATCGAGCTCTCGCTGAGCACGATTCTGCGCCGCCTGTCACCCGTGATTCTGAGTACACTCGGGATGGCCGGCGGCGTGCTTGGCGTGCAGACGTTGCTCGAGACTGGTGGCGTGCATCCGGGTGTCCGTCTGGCCGTCTGCATCGCTGTCGGCGGTACGGTGTATCTCTCGCTGCTGTGGGTGCTGGCGCGGGACAGGCTCCGAGTGGCGTACGCTTTCGTGCGCACACGCACATAGTCCACGCTCGTTGCACACAGACTGGC
>Ga0105049_10002149_pt1 | contig 23294 bp, 23 predicted proteins | sample MAT06_FD_78087 | JGI IMG/M metagenome (GOLD analysis project Ga0105049, IMG submission 78087) | Freshwater microbial communities from Lake Fryxell liftoff mats and glacier meltwater in Antarctica - MAT-06 | ecosystem: Environmental > Aquatic > Freshwater > Ice > Liftoff microbial mat | place...
AAAAGTGTCATATCCCTTGTCTTGTAGCTGATAACTTTTTATTTTTTCAAACAACCCAATACCTCGTCCCTCTTGGCGCAGATAAATTAAAATACCATTTCCAGTTTTATTTATTTCTTCAAGAGATTTTTCCAGTTGCTCTCCACAATCGCACTGTAAACTACCAAAAGTATCTCCTGTCATACATTCGCTATGTATGCGAACAAGTACAGGAGTGGAAACGTCCAATTTTTCTGTGCAAAGAGCAATAGTCTCTTTTCCTTGCACGTCAGCATAAACTCGAATATTAAAATTTCCGAATTTCGTTGTTATTTTTGTTTCAGTAAAAATATTTTTCATAACGACATGAATTTATTTTAACAGCTCATTAACCGAAACCCCCGACTGCTTTCGCCAATTTTGCAATTGTCGCAAGTGTTGGATTCGTGGCGCTGTAGGTAGTATCGGCAAAAATACTCCGATAAAGCCAATAGTTACAAAAAAATGGCCGAGAAAATTATATAGTCTTTTTTTTAGCTCTCTTCCCATTATCCTAGAGTACTATGTCTTTCCCTATTGCGCTCAAAACCGTTCATAGTTCACATTCACGGCAATTTTTTACAGGTAGACTCGTCTCTGGTGTTATCATACGAATATGAATCGCCAGCCTATCTATGAATGGACAGGGAAAGAATATGCTTTTGAGGAGCATGGAGATGATTGGTACTTCGCGCTTGGAATTATTGCTGGGGCTCTGGCGCTAGCATCGTTACTGTTTGGAAATTTTTTGCTTGCTCTTGTCATTGTCACTGGGGCTACTACGGTTGGGCTTCAGGCAGCAAAGCATAAGCGCACGCACCACTTTGCCATATACGAGGACGGGCTCGCTATTGACGACAATCTGTACCTCTTTCAAGACATGCGTGATTTCTCTGTACTTGAGTACATTGACCCTGCCCTCCCGCCTGCCCTCTCTATTAAAACAAACCATCTCCTGTCCCCTCACATTCTTGTTCCAATCCACGACTTTGATCCTGAGGAAATATACGCATACATAGAACAACACCTGCCTGAGGGCATGCACGAGGAAACTCTTCTTGATAGGATTGTTACGTACCTGCGTTTTTAGCAGGAACGCTTGCGAAGTAGGGAGAGTAACGATACAGTCAAAAAACGCTCTCGTCGTTCAATGGATAGGACATATCCTTGCGGAGGATACAATGTAGGTTCGATTCCTACCGAGAGCACCGAGTGAATAAAGACTAACGAATTCCGCCGCGCCACCGTCTCCGCGCCACCGCTTTTTCATGCTTGATTTGTATTGCGCGGGATTTCTTTTTTTGGAATGAACGGTTGGTCTCAAATACTGCACTCTTGTAATACAATGCAAGTTTAATTATCAAGTATATATGTCATCAATTAAAAAACTCGGAGAAGACTTGAAAAAATTACGTTTAAAAAAGAACTTGTCGCAAGGAAACCTTGCGACGGCTTTGAGCGTCGATCGGGCTTATGTAAGCAATATTGAAAATGGTTGAATGAACCCAAGCCTTTCGACTTTAGAAAAAATTGCTGGGGCGTTGCAAATTTCCAGTAGCGAACTTTTGAAATGATCTACTATGAGAGCAAGATCCAAATCTGTAAAAGTCCGGATGTTGTATTTTTGTAGGCTTATGTTGTATACTTTAAATACGCAATGTGTTGAAGTAGTAAAAAAGCTCTATTACTATCAGATTAATGTCTAAAAACTATTATGAATTTTAATAGATTACCGAAACCAGCAAATAATCGGGAAGAAAGTATTCCTCATGGCACGCCTCTAAGAGGGGGTGCGGAAGAGAAAGGAAAAGCACCTATTAGTGCGGTTGGCGGTAGTTTGGATGTTTTTTTGGCTGGAATAGAACCGGTAGAACCTAATCCTGTTGGAACGGGAGGTATGGTAGAAGCGGCACAAGCAACAAAAGGAGAGGTTGAGATAGAAAGATCACGAGAAAACAATCGTAAAGCTAAGGAAAAAATTCAACCATTGATTGATAAATTTGGAGAATTGCTAAAAGAAGAGTGGGCTAGAGCCGATTACGTTAGAGGTGAAAAAGAGTTTGCTGTTTTAAGTGGTGATAAAGAGAGGTATAGTCAACTTTATAACGAGGCTATAAATCGCTGGTTAGCTCAAGCTGATTTATATGAGCAGGCACTTAGAGAGTATCATGAGGAAGGCGGAGAAGGTGAATTGCAAGGTGTCGGTGAAATGTATACTGGATCAACTCGTGAAAGTGTATTGATATTTGAGAAATCTGCGATGGGCGGGGCTGACACAATGTTCGAAAAATCCAAAGATCAGTTGGCGGGAAATTATGATAATAAAATGTCCAACACGTTACCCAATGATGTAAGGGCGACAACTCCAAATCAATTTATCTCAAATTTAGAATTGAATGCCGTTGCCGAAGCTGGGAGGAAAGAGCAATTTGTCAATAATCCTGAAAACCGAAAAGATGACGTGAGGGGTTATTTTGGAAGAAGAGCGCAGGGGTTTGGAATTGGAGCTCTGAATTATGGAGATGTGGTTGTTGCTGCCAGATCGTTAGCACTTGCTGAGGCTGTTGGAGAAATCCCTGCTGATGTTCAAGAACAGATCAGAACGTCCTACTATAAATTAAATGAATCAAAGAGAGTAGAATTTGTCGATGCTTTGAAAAAGGAAAGAGGAGCTTTCAAGCAAAGATTAGATCAGGCATTTGCTTCTGCTCAAGATTTGAGCCTCGGATAGACTACGTAGTCAGATGCAAAACAACAGAAAGTCCGAGACAATAAGTGAACGGCTCATTCTTTCTGTATTTGAGCCGTAAGGCTCAAGCGCAATCTCAAATTATGCTAAAGTCTAGAAAGTACAGTGAGTATAATATTGGCACTGAGAATTTCGTCAGTTTCTCCTTATTAAGGAGAAACCTGCCCTCGACCAACCGTTCATTCCAAAAAAAAGAAATCCCGCGCAAAACTAAATTAGAATGAGTGGTGGCGAGGCGAGGTCGGTGCGACACAGCAGAAGCGGAGGGACAGACAGCCTTCTGGGCTGCCATGGAGCAGAGGCTGGGTCGTGGCGGAATTAATTACCTCACTTTATTTTGGAAATAGGTTTTAACTTGGCACAATAAACACACCGAGTGAATAAAGAAAAAGAGCGTATCGTAATGTGCTCATTTTTTTGAGCGAGGTGCGAATAGGAAAGCTTTGCTTACCGAGAGCACAAAAAGGGTAAGGTTCATGCGGAGCATTAAACGAACATGTTTTTGTAGCTCCCGATAGGAATTGAAGGACGGAGTAGGTATACAAGACGAGTCTTCGAGTGCTTGTATAAGAGTCGGGGTCGCGTGACTTATAAATGAAATGAATTAGTCATACGTGACCGAAAGGCGTAATCGTCGGTTTCTCCCGTATAAAAATAACCGCTTCCGTAATCTTCGATTGCCGTCCACAAAAAAGAAAAACCGCACCAGCCATAGGTGCGGTTTTTCTTTGGTTCAAAACTTACGCTTTAACTCCTGCTCGGTTTATAGCTCCTGCAAGACGAGACTTTTTACGAGATGCGGTGTTTTTCTTTATTATTCCGCGCTTAGCTGCCTTATCAATTGCTTGGTACGCAGCTGCGAGATTCTTTTCTGCCTCTTTAATATCAGTTGGAATAAGCTTTTTAACCAACTTCGTTGTATTGGTTAGTGCGCGCTTACGACGCGTATTCATAACATTCTTTTTAAGAGATGCGCGATGCGCTTTCTTTGCTGATGCGGTAATAGCCATAGTGGTCTTAATACTACGCTATAAAGGGTTCTTGCGCAACACAAGAATGCTACTATACCCATATGATACATCAGATACGCGGCGAGGTGCTCGGTAATGAGCCTGGGGGGGTAATCATAGATATTGCTGGTTTTGGTATCTTTGTGCACCTTGCGGGAAGTGAGCTTTTGACACCGGGGGAAGTTGTTACTCTCACTACGTACCTTGCCGTAAAGCAAGACGGAATGGATCTTTACGGATTTACTTCTTCCGCTGACCGAAGGTTTTTTGAACTACTCCTCACAGTCTCTGGTGTAGGGCCCAAAACTGCTCTTTCTATTTTTTCTAAGGCTTCCCGCGAATCTTTGGAAGGCGCGATAGCCTCAAGGGACATTTCCTACCTTACGCGAGTGGTTGGTCTCGGGAAAAAAGCTGCCGAGAAGCTCGCGGTTGAACTTGCTGACAAGCTTGACGCTGGCGTGCGTACGCCGGATGGCGACGACGGCGAAGTATTTGATACACTCGTCGCCCTTGGGTATACCGAGCGCGAGGCGCGAGCAGCGCTTGGAACAATTCCTCTTCACGTTCAAGGACGCGACGCCCGCCTTAAGTCGGTACTTTCCAAGAAATAATATGTATACCGTCATTTCAAAAGTTGTAGAGGTTCTGAAGATAATAATCCCCCGACCTGTAGTTATCCTTTTTAGAAAGCCTTATCATTTTTTTCTCTCATTTTTATTTGCCGTTTTATATGGCTTCCCCGCCAAGGGCATGACCATCATTGGCGTTACGGGAACAAAAGGAAAATCTACCGTTACCGAAATGCTTTTTAGAGTTCTTCAATATGCAGAATATCCTGTTGCTGTTGCTGGAACGATTCGCTTTGCAATTAGGGAAAATTCTGAGCCAAATCTTTTCAAAATGACAATGCCTGGTCGAGGATTTATTCAAGAGTTTCTATCTCGAGCAAAAAAGGCCGGGGCTAGGTTTGCGGTGCTTGAAATAAGCTCTGAAAGCACTCTGCAGTTCCGTCATCTTTTCCTCTATCAAAACGCTCTTGTCTTTACTAACTTACAGAAAGAGCATATTGAGTCCCATGGCTCATTTGAAAAGTATGCCGAAGCAAAATTAAAGATCGGACAGGAGCTTGAACGCTCTCTCAAAAGACCGCGCGCAATCATCGCGAACGCGGATGATGTTCACAGCGCGCCCTATCTGGCACTTCACTTAGAAAACAAACTTCCTTTTTCATATGCCGAAGCCTCGAATGTTGCCCTTGGCGCAGGGATCGCCTCCTTTACCTATAAAGAAGTTCGCTTTACCCTCTCAATCCCGGGAAGCCATAACATCATGAATGCTCTCGCAGTTATTAAGGCGGCACACTTCGTAGGTGTTCCGCTTCTAACTATCGCTGAGGCACTAGCGCAGATAGAACGAATACCTGGAAGAACGGAGCGTATTGAAGCAGGGCAAGACTTTCAAGCCATAGTCGACTACGCGCACACCCCCGATTCCCTTTCGGCAATTTACGCAGCCTACCCGGGAAGAAAAATATGTGTGCTTGGAAACACAGGAGGTGGTCGTGATACATGGAAGCGTCCGGAAATGGGAAAAATCGCAGACCAAAATTGCACCGATGTAATACTGACTAACGAAGATCCGTATGACGAAGACCCTGAGGCAATTGTTAGGGAAATGGCGAAAGGAATGAAACGGGTTCCAACTACTATCCTCGATCGTCGAGAGGCGATAGCACACGCTCTATCGCTCGCCAAGTTCGGTGACGCCGTTCTCATAACTGGCAAAGGAACCGATCCTTTCATAATGGGTGCCGCTGGAAGTAAGATTCCTTGGAGTGACGCACAAGTTGTTTTAGAAGAGTTACAAAAAATTCATCCATAAACTGCTACACTTACTTTATGCGAGGCGATGCTGGAATGCTTTTAGGAATATTCGTTTTTATTTTTATTGCATGGATTGCAACGGGCGGTCCTGCCCGTCCGATTTCTTTTGCGGGTCCTTATATTACCCCCGTCACCGATGTCGGCGAGCGCTCCGAAGGGTATGGCTCTATCGGAGATACTACTATTGGGAAGTTTTACTCAGATACTATCTACGGGGGCAACAACTACCTTTCTCCAAATGAACTTCAGGGGCAATTGAATGATATCAAAGAAGACGCGGCAGACTCAACGTACAAAAATAGTGTTCAAATATCCGGAGGTCGTTTTGGCGGGGAGGATGAAGACGATGAGTATGTTACCCTAACGACCTCTGGAAATACGAGCGTTGATATTACTGGCTGGGTAATTCGTTCGAGTTCAAAAAAGGCGGTAGTCCCTCAAGGAAAACTTATTGCTTGGAGTAACGGTTCGGGTGCGCTCATAAATATAGTTCTTTCTCCCGGAGAGACTGCCTATATTAATACCGGTAAATCTCCTCTAAATACTTCTTTCAAAGAAAATGCTTGCAGTGGATACCTTGGCGCGCGCTACGACTTTACTCCCTCAATTTCCTACAACGCATGCCCTTCCCCGGAAGATGAGCTTCGCACTTTTTACACAGGAGACGCAAACAGTTATGTTGCGTGTAAAACGTATTTAGAAAATACTAGTGGCGAGTGTGGCGACACCAGTGGTGGAGTTGCTCCCTCAAGTTGTAGGCTTTTTATCGCCGAACGTTTGAATTATTCTGGCTGCCTTATAGGTCATCAAAACGACACTAACTTTATTTTAGATACCTGGCGCATTTACTTAAATGAGAGAGACCCGCTTTGGAGAGGGCGCGACGCGACGCTACGTCTTTATGATTCAAGTGGAAACCTGGTGGACGTATACGAATATTAAAGGTATAAAAGTAAGGTGTTTTGCTTGTATTGTTTGAGGTTTCTTGCACCTATGCGTGCTGGTATACGTGCTCATCATTGAACTGGTGCATTTGTAGTTTGTCCGTGTATTTATTATTTGCGCCTATAAATAGGTTTTAGGCGCTCCTCTCTAAAAATAGATATGCGCTGTGTTGAATAATCTCAGTTTGTCTCTTGCGCCTATAGCTCAGTTGGTAGAGCAGATCCCTTTTAAGGATAAGGTCCCTGGTTCGAGCCCAGGTAGGCGCACATTATGAAACCCCGTTATGGGGTTTTTTATTTGGGCGCCCAAGGAAGCGGCCTGCGCCACTTCCAGCTTGAGGGGAACGGCGCGGGTTATTTTTTAGTGAAACGAAGTAATGAACCGGCATCCAGAGCAAATTTTTGCCGGAAAAATTTCGAATTGCGGTTGAGAACTGAAGTAATGTCCCCGGTACGCACGCAATATATCTTTATTGTTAGGAAATCTTGCTTGTTCTTTTGCTATACTACTTATATGCCTGACGTACTTTTTGATGAGGAAGCTATTTCTTCTTACCGCAGAACTCCCCCACCCACTTCAAGCGGACTTATGTCTTTCGTACAAAAAACAGGGCTTGCCAAAAATCCAACCGAGGCAGCCTATGTGCTTGCTGGGGTTGTAGGTCTTAGTTTTGTTCTTATTATGGTAATAGCCTTTTCTGTGCCGGAAGGTGCTCCGAAACTTGGCCCCGATGACATTAAGAGAATTGATGCCTTGCAGAAAGGGTCTCGATAAATATATATGAAGAGATCAAAAAATATTCGCGGATTCACTCTCATTGAGCTACTTGTCGTAATTGCAATTATCGGGCTACTTTCTAGTGTGGTACTCGGCTCCTTAAATAGTGCACGTGGTAAGGCAAATGACGCAAGGAGACTTTCAGACATGCGAACTCTGCAAACCTCTTTAGATCTTTATCTTTTGCAAAACAATTCTTACCCATCACTAGAGAGTGGTGTGTGTGGCGGCCCTCCTGGTGGATGGACTACAAGTGGAAACGATTCAAATTTTGTAAATCCTCTTGTGGTAGGGGGTTTCCTCGGCTCCCCACTTAAAGACCCTGTACCCGCGCTTGAAAATGACTGTGGAAATTATGCATACTTCCGATATCCCGCAGGTCAAAACGGTTGTCCCGTTTCGCGCGGAGCATTTTATGTTATTGGAGTCCGCTCCACATACACCTCGGGTCTTGGCACCCACCCAAGAAGCCCTGGTTTTTCTTGCGTTGGACGAGATTGGGGAGGTGAGTTTAGTTGGGTTACGGGAAGATTTCAAAATTAAATTTTATAGCGATTACTTCAGAGTAAGTGCAAAGCGTTCAAGTGAAAGCGCGAGATCAATATCTTTTCCGCGCGAGTTTGCTGAAAGTACAATCAGCTCTTTGGATAGGTTCCTCGCTTCGCTTGGTATCCACCCCTTATGTTTTTTTCTCATTATCTCTCTCGCCTTCCAGTGAAGCAGTCCGTGTATCATTTCTGGAGAATCTCCGTCTCTATATGCTTTTTGTATTTCTTTCCAAAGTACCTTCCCGTTTCGACTACCAAGTGCGTTTACAAGTGAGGTATTGAATCCCCTTGCTTCCTTTGCTGTTGCATCAAAAATAAATAACTTTGTAGCAAATGCTTCAATTTTTTTTACTTTTGTGGCAATCAGTTTTGGGGACACAATGGCAACGGCATTATTTGAATCAGCAAGTAAGGAAAGATTTTCTAATACTAGCTCTCCCGCTTCAATAGTACCAAACGGGTCATCAAGCAACACTAATGTTTTACTAAAAAAAAGTCCTTGCGCGCTACTCGCTTCATTCAAGGCTTCTTGCGTGATGTTTTCCGCACTCAAGCGCACGTAGAAAGCATATGGTGCTTTCTTGCGTGCTGCCTCCACCCACGCAAAAGCCTGCCTCCTTACCTTTCCTGTATCAGATCCATGAAAAAGATAAATCATTTTATCTATTGTAGCTTATCCCAGCGGTGTCATTTCTCCCCAGTTTTTGCCCTGCTTAGGTTGCACGAGCAACGGTACCTGATGGCTTTCTTCTGGGGTTAGGATGGACTCCATGATTTTTTGTATTTTGAGAGTTAATTCGTTTACTTTCTCACTCTTAATTTCAAAAACAAGCTCATCATGCACTTGCAAAATAAGATGCACATCAATTTTTAGCTTTTCTATTGTAAGAAACTCCTCAATACGAACCATGGCGAGTTTTATAACGTCCGCGGAAGTTCCTTGAATAGGGGCGTTTATTGCCATGCGCTCTGCTTGAGCGCGTACATTTGGAAAGACGGATTTCATGCCACTAAACTCCCTGCGTCTTCCAAATAACGTCTCTGTGTACCCCTGCCTTCTCGCTGCCCCCTTGGTGCTTTCCAGAAATTCGGTAAGTCCCGAAAACGTCTTGAAGTAATCTTCGTAAAACGTGTGCGCCTGTGCTGTGGACGTCCCGAGTTGAGCCCGAAGAGCGTTGACCCCCATCCCGTACAGAATTCCAAAGTTAATAATTTTTGCACTCCTACGCATCTCACTATCGACTGAGTCTGCAGGAACACCAAAAACGGCGCTTGCAACTTCCTGATGGACATCGCGCCCGCTTCTGAATATCTCGCACAATTTCGTATCTGCTGACAAAATCGCAGCGATTCGTAGTTCGACTTGGGAGTAGTCTAGCGAAACGAGCGTATATCCTTCGGGTGCGATAAAGGCATTTCTAATGAGTCTGCCTCGTTCCGTGCGTATAGGAATATTTTGCAAATTAGGATTTGCTCCTGCCATGCGTCCTGTCGTCGTCCCTGACTGCAGGAATTGCGTGTGGAGTCTATCGTCCAATCCTAGTTGCTCGGGTATTGTTTCCACGTAGGTGCCCAATAATTTCTGAAGGTGCCTGTATTCAAGTACCTTTTTTATTATCGGATGCTGGGCTTCTAATTTTTCAAGTTCACTCTCTTTCGTTGAGCGTTGACCCCCCGCTGTTTTTTTTTGATTTTTTACACCCTCTACCTTAAGCCCAAGCTCGTCAAACAAAACATCCCCGAGTTGCTTTGGAGAGCTTACATTAAACGGGTGCCCTACCATGGCAAAGATACTTGCTTCTATTTCTTCGAGCTCTTTCCTGTATTTCTTTTTAAGTACGTGGAGCGCTTCCCTATCAATTAATACCCCGTGTCGCTCCATCTCTCGCAGGATGGGAATGAGGGGTTTCTCTATCGTCTCGTAAAGCTCTGCGAGCCTTCCTGTTGATTCAATTCTGTTTGCTAGCGTAGTGTATGCCTCCTCAAATGTTTTCGCGTTGGTGTATGCCACAATGTCATCTTGTGTTGGTTTTGTGATGTCTGATGCCAAAAGCCAAAGCATTATTTGTGCCTCCTCAAATTTTGAAGGATCAATCTCTTCTGCCACCTCTTCCTCACTATGTTTCTCATGCTTTTTTATCCCCGCTCCAAAAACAGTATGTGCTCTTGGTTTTAGTGTCCTAAAACCGAGTTCGTCAAAAAGCGCAAGTATCGCTTCAAGTGTTGTGCCGTCTCTTCCGTTGCTCTCGGGCATTATGAAAGAAATGGGCGCATCCTTGCGGATTGTCGCTAGCATTTTTGAAAAGAGCGCATCCTCTTCGTGTATTTTGAGTAGCTCAATAATTCTTGGCTTTATTCCCTTTTCTGTAAAAATCGCTTCATTTTTTTTGAGCGTTTTATACATGCTCTCTATGGTTCCAAAATTCTGTATGAGTGTTGTTGCCGTTTTCTCTCCAATGCCGGGTATTCCAATAATATTGTCGGATGGGTCTCCGCGAAGTCCTTTGTAGTCTGCAACAAGTGCGGGAGTAAATCCGTAGCGATCTTCTACTGCTTGCGCGTCGTACAAAATGGTATCGTTTAAACCCTTTTTAAGGGTGTAGACTTTCACGCGAGACTTCTCAACGAGTTGTAGGGTGTCCATGTCGCCCGAGGCGATAATAATTTCAATCTCCTTATCTTTTTTTAAAAGCTCAGTGATTGTTCCCAAAATATCGTCCGCTTCGAAACCCTCCATTTCATATATCGGTATAGAGAACGCGTCAAAAACTTTTCTGGAAGTTGTGAGTTGTGCAATGAGTGCGTCATCAATTTTCCCGCGCGTGCCCTTATATTCCGCGTACGCTTCGTGGCGCATAGTAGGTTTTGGAAGGTCGTAGCACGCTGCAATATAATCGGGCTTAAGCTCCGTAATGATACGCAGTAACATCGAGGAGAGTCCGTAGAGCGCTCCTGTTGGCTCTCCCGTGGGTCCCACGAAGTCCGGAAGCGCGTGGTACGCGCGGTGAATAATTGCATGCGAGTCGAGGAGCACGAGGCGCTTTTTGTTTGTTGGAGTTTTTTTAGGCGTAGTCATAGGAAATTTCACGAACCGTACCCTCTTTTACTTTGAGGGTAATTTTTACATCCGCCATAGGTAGAGTCTCTCCCAGCATTGCTGGCCACTCTATACAAACGAGATTTTCTCTATGCGAAAGATAGGTTCTGAGCTCTAATGGTTCACAACTTTTTCCCTCTAGGCGATACGCGTCTACGTGTATTAATTTTGAAAAACTTTTTTGAAGAGTTCCTGTTACCTCGTACTCCTTAAGAAGTACAAATGTCGGGCTGGTAACTATGTCCTTAATTCCAAGCGCTTTCGCTACTGCTTGTGTAAACGCCGTCTTTCCCGCTCCAAGTTCTCCCGAGAGGGTAACAAGTGTTGCCCCAGTCTCTTTTGGCGAGAGATTTTTTATAAAGGAAGTAGCCTCTTCTTGGAGCTCCTCTAAAGTGTGTAGGTTCTTCACCCTCTCAGTGTATCAAAAAAGTCCCCCAAGCGTTGCCGCCTGGGGGTTCTCTCACTTTTCACTGTCAACACCGGAGCACTGACAGCTTGGGGCATGTAGGCTGGGCTTGCTTTAACGGCAACCCGTGGCCTCCCTGCCTGTACGCCTCGCCGAGCTCCAGCTCCGCGAGACGCCTTGCCTCCCAGAGGGCCTCCTCGCCCGCTCTTTCGCGGGCGCGTACTTCCTCCCTCTGCATTCGGAACCCTTCCCTGATCATGTTTTCGACAGGGCGGTCTATGTAAAATCCCCAAATATATCGTGGGCAGTTTCGGTCTCCCGCCAAGGGCCAATTGGCCCTGTTGGCGTGGAAATTTCCGAAACCGCATGTGGGTCGGTCTCGCGGGTAGTCTCCCCTCCCGAAAGAGGGGTCATACCTGTCCCCGCGCGCATACGCGGGAACGAGCATGAGTGCGGCAGCCGTCGCTGCCAACAAAATTTTCATGGAAAATCCTCCAATAATCACAGGGCAGGAATTATTCCCGCCATTTATAATGATACTCTAAAAACATCTTTTTGTCAATAGCATGGCCTCCTGGCGCCCACATGACCAAAATAGAAATCGGAATAGGATAGGGTAGAATAGAGAACATGCATCCGCAATTTGATGATAAGGGTCAAGAAGAAAAACTTGCACGCCTTCGCGTTGAGGAGGAGGAGGATGTAACGCGCCTTCTCTCTGAAAAGTACTCGCTTCCCTATACTGACCTCTCCATTGTTCCGATTAACATGGACGCACTGCGCGTCATTCCTGAAAATACTGCGCGGGAAGCAGAAGCTATCGCCTTTGATAAAAGTGGAAAAAATATTTCTCTTGCTATACCTTCACCAGATAATGACTCCCTGCCAGAGCTTCTGGAGAGCTTGCACGGTGAGGGGTACATTGTTCAGAAGTTTCTTATTTCCCACCAGGGGTTTAAAGCTTCTATCGAGCGGTACAAAGACCTTTCTCTTGCGACAGAGAGCCACGACGGGGTGTTTGATGTTACGGGAGCTGAGCTTACTGGTCTTACAGAAAAACTTTCTACCCTTTCAGGTCTTCGTGCTTTCCTTTCGGAAACGCTTGAAGGTAAGCAAATATCTAGCGTCTCCCACGTCTTTGAAGGACTCATGATTGCTGCATTTTCTCTAAAAGCTTCTGACATTCACATTGAGCCAGGAGAAGACGCCATTCGCATCCGGTACCGCTTGGACGGTATTCTTACCGATATTTTTGAAGTGCCCCCAAACGCTTACAGACTTATCACCTCTCGCATAAAAATTCTTTCTGGTCTTAAGTTGAATATTACTGACAGGGCGCAAGATGGCAGATTCAGTGTCGCCATACGGACAGAAGAGGTTGAGGTGCGTACTTCAATTATTCCAGGAAACTACGGGGAGTCTATCGTACTTAGAATTTTGGACGAGAGCGCTATAAAGCACTCCTTTTTAGAAATGGGGCTTCATCCAAAGCTTTTGGACCGACTTGCCAGTGAAATTCGCCGTCCGAACGGCATGCTACTAACTACAGGGCCAACAGGGAGTGGAAAGACCACAACGCTCTACTCGTTTCTTCGAGAAATCCATACCCCCGAAATTAAAATTGTAACAATTGAAGACCCGGTCGAGTATCACGTACAAGGTATTGTACAAACACAAACCAATGGAAAAGAGTATACGTTTGCCTCGGGTCTACGCTCCGTTCTTCGCCAAGACCCTGATGTAATTATGGTGGGAGAAATTCGGGACGCGGAAGTTGCAGAAGTTGCCGTGCAGGCCGCGCTCACCGGACACTTTGTGTTTTCAACACTGCACACTAACAACGCTGCGGGTGCATTCCCCCGCTTGGTTGATCTTGGTGTTGATCCAAAAACATTTTCTTCTGCCATTTCTGTCGTTATGGGTCAGCGATTAGTTAGGACTCTGGACCCGGATGCAAAACGCGCGCGGGAAACTACTGCTGAAGAAAAAAGTATTATGAAGAAAATTTTTGAAGACATTGGTGATCGTTCTTTTGTCCCTTCGTTTGACGCTGTTTTTGAGGCTGCGCCTTTGAGTGCTGACCAGACGGGGTATCGTGGCAGAACCGGTCTTCATGAAGCTATATTTATGGATGATGAGTTGGGTGAATTTTTACGAGAGAACCCCTCATCCTCTGATATTTTAAAAGTGACCCGTCGCCAAGGATATTTAACCATGGCTCAAGATGGTGTCTTAAAAGCCATTGAGGGAGTTACTTCTCTTGAGGAGGTGTTCAAGGTTATTGATCTCCCAAGGGGATAGGTTATGAAAGGAAAAGCGCGCTCCAACTGGAGCGCGCTTTTCCTTTGTTCCGCGCATAACCCTCCAGGCACTCCTTCTTATAAATAAGAAGGCGGACAACTTCGCCTGAGGATGATCCCAGCGCACCACTACTAGAGTGGTACCAGAATGTCCTTGGGGAAGTGTCCTGAAGCCGTCAAGCCTTGCCTAGAGGGTTATATGCAGAATGTAAAAGGAATGCGAAACTACTAGGAGGAGATTTGTTTGAGCAATAAAAAAACCTCCGGCCTAGAAGGTGCATATGATAGGGCCATCCCCCATGTGTTACTATATTAGCATACCCTCATTTTATGTCAAGTACCCACTCTCCAGAAGACCTACCGATACGTGTCCGCGATCAGGCGCTTGATAGCACCCTTCGGCCCTCTGTGTGGGACGAATACGTTGGTCAGGGGCATGTTAAAGCTAATGTGACGATTGTTTTAGAGGCTGCAAAAATGAGAAGTGATATGCCTGAGCATATTCTTTTTTACGGGCCTCCTGGAGTGGGTAAGACAACGCTCGCACACCTTGTGGCAAGTACTCTCGGCGCACCCCTCAAAAGCACCTCAGGTGTTGCAATAGAGCGCGCGGGAGATTTGGCTGCAATTCTTACAAACCTTGAGCCAGGTACGGTGCTTTTCATAGACGAAATCCATCAACTCTCTTCAAAAATTGAGGAGCTTCTCTATCCTGCTCTTGAAAACGGTACTCTTGATATTGTGCTCGGTAAGGGACCATCTGCAAGAACGGTTGAGCTTGCACTCCCTGCCTTCACGCTTGTTGGAGCTACAACAAAAGTCTCGGGCCTATCAGGTCCCCTTCGCTCTCGCTTTGGTGGTGGTGTCTACCAGCTTGATTTTTATAGTGACGAAGACCTTCGTGCTATTTTGTCACGATCCGCCCAGGTGCTTGGATTAACGCTTGCTCCAAGCGTGGTAGATAGAATTGCGACGCGTAGTCGAGCGACTCCTCGCGTTGCTAATGCACTTCTTAAGCGTGTGCGCGATTACGCGCAAGTACATGATAAAGACATAACCGTTGAGCTCTGTGACGCTGCCTGTAAATTATTCGGTATCGATGCTCTCGGCCTTACCAAAGACGATAGACGCTACCTTGAAACACTCCGGGATAGTTTTAAGGGAGGACCCGCTGGTGTGCGTGCCCTTGCTAGTGGGCTTCATGAGGATGCCGATACCGTCGAAAATGTTTACGAACCCTATCTGCTCCGCCTTAATTTTATAGAGCGCTCACCTCGAGGACGCGTCCTTAGCGACAAAGGCAGGGAGTATTTGAGTCTCTCGTCTGCAACTTTTTTTGCAGGAGTGGGGAAAATTTTAGAGTAGTTTGAAGAAAGGTATACTGTTTGAATGAAAGTTCTTGGTATTGATCCTGGTTTTGATCGTTTGGGTCTCGCGGTTGTCTCTGGGGACGCTAGCCGACCGACATTTGTTTGGAGTGATTGCGTTGAGCCCCCAGAGGGCATGAGTTCTGAACGGCTGGACCGTGTTTACCATGCGGTACTTCAGGCAATCGAGGAGTTTTCACCCGACAAAATTGCCATTGAGTCTCTTTTTTTTAGTACCAACAAAAAAACCGCTTTTTCTGTTGCCGAAGCTCGAGGGGCAATTTTATCTGCCGTTGGTTTCAAAGGTGTTCCGTTTCAAGAATTTACCCCGGGACAAATAAAACTTGCGGTAACGGGCCACGGTGGAGCCAATAAAGAAGCTGTTGCTAGCATGCTCCCCCACCTTCTCGTGCTCCCTCAAAAGAAACGGCGCGATGATGAACTGGACGCAATCGCTGTCGCCATTACGGGGCTTGCTAACAGATAGGTCGTTTGGTACAAGGGTTTGTCCACAGAGCGTTTCCTTTTTACTTGCAAATTATTCCAGATTTGCTCAAATAGAGAGGCTTTGTGGAGACACTGCTTAGCACCCTTAAATAATTTCATAATAAGTATGATGCAAGATGAGATTGAAGAAGAAATCGGTGGTGTGCTTGATCTTGGAGATGATGATGAAGAAGTTGAAGAGGATGATGATGAAGACGAACAACTTAGTGCTCACGGTCTTCACGTGGAGGAGGAAGATCCTGGAACGTTTTAGTTTTTAACCATATCGATATATCACAAACGGCGCCACGGGCGCCGTTTGTGATACGATGTACAGTATGTCAAAAAGGAGGCAACGTCTCAAAAGAGCTCTCCACAATCCGCACATTTTGGTAAAACTAGCGCTTGTTTTGGTTGGTGTTTTTTTGGTAACCATGGCAATAGTTGTCCTTTGGGTTTCTTTTACACCAATTCCTGCGCTTAACTCTTTTGATTCCCAAAAAATAGCCCAGTCTACAAAAATTTATGACAGGACAGGCAAAACGATTCTCTATGACTTAAATAATGACGTTAGCCGCGACGTGGTTTCACTTTCTGAAATATCAGAAAATCTTCAATTGGCAACGCTTGCTATAGAGGATTCGGGTTTCTATAACCATGGTGGAATAAGCATACCCGCTATTATTCGTTCACTTATCACTGACATTATTCAGCTCTCTTACGCACAGGGAGGTTCCACACTTACCCAACAGGTGGTGAAAAATACAATCTTGACGGGTGAGAAAAGCATTACAAGAAAACTTCAGGAGTGGGTTCTTGCGATACGCCTCGAGCAACGCTACTCCAAAAAGGAGATTCTTGAGTTTTACTTTAATGTAACCCCGTATGGTGGAACAATGTATGGTGCTGAGGTGGCCAGTCGAGCTTTTTATGGAAAGTCTGCAAATGACCTTACCCTCGCTGAGGCTGCATATTTAGCAGCAATTCCTCAACTACCAACCTACTACTCACCTTTTGGAAATAATAGGGACGCGCTTGACGTACGAAAAAATATTGTGCTTGGGCGTATGGAAGAGTTGGGGTACATCACACCCATTCAACTTGAGACTGCAAAAAGCGAGGTGGTTACTTTTAGTAAAGACAAAAATAACTCTATACTTGCTCCTCATTTTGTATTTTTCATTGAGGGATACCTTGAAGAAAAGTATGGCCCTGGAGTAGCAACTCAAGGACTTTCTGTTGTAACTACCCTGGACGCTGACCTGCAGAGCGAGGCTGAAACTATCGTTAATCGCTACGGGATTAGTAATGAGGAAAAATTTAATGCATCGAATGCTGCCCTTGTGGCAATTGACCCAAAAACTGGACAGATTCTATCTATGGTAGGTTCACGTGATTATTTTGATGAGGAAATTGATGGAAATTTTAATATTGCGCTTGCAAAGAGACAGCCAGGCTCTTCTTTTAAACCTTTTGTATATGCTGCTGCACTTGCAAGTGGTTATACTCCACAAACAATTATTTTCGATCTTCCTACTCAGTTTTCAACGATTTGCTCTCCGTTTGATACCAGAAACAGTACTCCGCCCTGTTATTCACCAGGTAATTATGATGATAAGTTTCGGGGCCCCATGACGTTTACCACCGCGCTCTCTCAGTCAATTAATGTGCCTGCAGTTAAGGTTCTTTATCTTGCTGGAATTCCCCAAGTACTTACGCTCGCGAAAAGTCTTGGGATATCAACTCTTGGTTCTCCTTCTGATTACGGACTTTCTCTTGCACTTGGTGCTGCTGAGGTACGACTCCTTGATCTAGTGAGTGCGTATACTGCTTTCGCCAATGATGGGGTACTCAACAAACCGGTAGGGATTTTAAAAATAACTACAACTACGGGGGAGGTTCTTGAGGAGTATAAAGAACGTCCTGATGAAGTATTGTCTCCGTCTGTCGCAAGGGATATTTCTTTTATACTTTCAAACAATGAAGCTCGTTTCCCCGAATACCCTCCAAACAATCCGTTCTACTTCCCCGGGTTTGATGTTGCTGCTAAAACAGGAACGACAAACGAGTCGCGTGACGCTTGGACGGTTGGGTATACTCCCACAATTGTGGTGGGAGTATGGGCAGGAAACAACAACAACACGCCAATGGTTAAGGAGGTTGCTGGGTTTATCGTTGCCCCTATGTGGCGGGAGGTTATGCAGTATGCTCTTACGAAATACCCCGCTGAGTATTTTAAAGAAGCAAGCATTGTTCCTTTAGGGCTCTCTCCAGCCCTTTCAGGTACATATGTAGCAAACGACGGTGTGCCTCACGATATATTACATTGGGTTCGAAAAGGTAATCCTCGGTTTGGTGACGGATCTCCTTCTGACTCTCAATATACTTATTGGGAGTATCCTGTCTCTTTGTGGCACTCAGGGGGCGTTACTTCAACCACAACTCCTGTAGAAGTTACAGAATCTTTATAATTGTTATTTTTTCTGTTTGGAGTGCGTTGATAATCTCTTTTTCTCGTAACTTAACCGCGGTTTTTATAACGACTGGGCTGTTCAAAAAAAGTGTCTCCTTTTTTATCTGAATTTGTTTAGGTGCTACCTCGACACCTAGTAATTCTGATATTACTAGACTTGCTGTTTCTCTTGCGTGAGCTTCTTGTAATCCTGGAATCTTTAGTCTAGCAATGATATCAGCAATCAGAAGTGCCATATTACTGATTCATTGGCATTACAAGGTACAAAAAGGTTGCGTCCCCCACACCCCTAATAACCAAAGGTCTTCCTACCCCTGCGGCACTAAGTGTAACGCTCTCGCTAGTAATTGTACCAAATGGTGCTTGGAGATATCGTGTGTTGAAAGATAGCTCAACTAGTTCGCCTGAAATTGCGGCAGATACACTCTCGCTAGATTCACCTATATCGCTGTTGCTTGCCGAAAATGTAATTTTTTTTGTTTCTGGCACAAAACCCGCCTTTATCTTAGAAAATGCATCTGAGAAAATAGAAACCCTCTTTATGGCTGACTCAATATCCTTTTTTAACACTATCACTTCTGTTACGAATGTTTTAGGAATTATTTGTGTGTAGTCTGGGTACGAAATAGTCACAAGCCTCGTGGTCACAATACCCTTCATCCACGATATTGCGCATTGGTGTTCGTTAATTAGGATATCAACTTCCCCATCAGGAATTGTTTGTATTATATCCAGTGCATTTTTTGCAGGAATAAGAATAGAGAAAGGGGTTATTGATCCTGGTATTTGTATTTTTTTCTCGGCAAGACGAAATGAATCTGTGGCGACGGCTTTTACTAAACCGCCTTCCGCACTAAGGAATACACTCCCAAGTTCTGGTCGTACTGTTGATGGGGAAGCGTATGGTGCTACTGTGCTGATTAAGGACTTAAGATACGTTCCTGGGATTGAAAATTTGGTATCAGAAGCATTTGGAAATGGTAGTGTGGGGAAATCTTCCTGAGATAGTGTTTTTATTGTGCTACGAGCGCCTGGTGAGGTTATAACTACAGTATCTCCTCCATGCTCAAGACGTAGTGCGCCTTCTCCACTGAACGAACTAGTTATATCTCGCAATGTTTGAGCTGGTAACACAACAAAACCTTGGTTTTCAATTGTCCCTGAAATCTTAAAATCTATTCCTGTTTCTAGGTTGGTAGCGCGTAATTTAATACCATCATCACCTCCAATAAGCGCTATCCCTGAAAGGGCGGCAAGTGTTCCCCCTCTTTTTTCCGCAAACCTACTCACAAGGGCAACCGCGCTTGCAAATTCTTTTTTTTCTAAAACTAAAATCATACTCGTTATTATTAGGGGTGTGGATATAGGGGAAACATATCTGAGTACAGTATATACGCTGTTTATTACTTAGCCCACCTTGCGTAATATGTGGAAAAATAAGGAATTTCTAGCACACACACCCAACCTATACTTTTTGCAAAACGAAAGAAAAAATAATACGGTAGATATCCACAGCAAAGTAAATACGTTATACACAAAAGAATCAGAACTAATCCCAAGACTTATACTCTTCACATTACTGCAGGAGTGTGCGTATATCCTGAATCTCCTTTGCAAGTTCCAAATCAACTATAATTTCTCTCTTAACTTTCTCACATGAGTGAATTACGGTTGTGTGGTCTCTTCCACCAAGCTTACTCCCAATTGTCGGATAGGAAACACTAAAGTCTTCTCTCAAAATATACATTATCACCTGACGTGGGCGCACAACTTCCCTTCTCCTTGTTTTTTCATAAATACTATCTTCCTCAATTCCGTAAAACTCAGCAACCTTTGTCACAACATGCTTCACAGAAACGGCTTTTGCAGGGCGAGAGAAAGACCGAAGTGATTGTCGTACCTCTGCGATATCTGGTGGAGCACCCTTTACTTGCGTGTGACATACAATAGAATTTAAAACACCCTCAAGCTCTCTAATTGAACCTGCAACTGATGTTGCAACATACTCAACAACCTCTGGAGAAAGCGTGACACCATGAACTGCCAGTTTTTTATTAACGATCGCGATACGTGATTGTGTATCAGGCTCCCCAATATCCACAGTCATTCCGCTAGCAAGTCTGCCACGAAGCCGATCTGCAATATCGGGAATAGCTACTGGTGCCCTATCTGAAGAGAACAAAATTTGTTTATTATTGTCATAAAGAGAGTTAAACAAATGAAACAATTCTTCACCCATTTTCTCTTTCCTTGATAGAAACTGCACATCATCCATAATAAGAAGATCGTATTGTCTATACTTCTCCTTGAAACGATTTGCGGTTCCTGCTTGAAGCGAGTCAGTATAATCCGTACCAAATTTTTCAGAGGTTAAGTAAAAAACCTTCCTGTTCGGATATAGTTTTTTATACTGATTTCCAATGGCCTGAATTAAGTGTGTTTTTCCGCGTCCCGTGTCTCCATAGATGAAGAGTGGATTGTAGCTAATTCCAGGACGCGTTAGCGCTGCCTGCGCTGCAGTATAGGCAATCTCATTAAAGGAACCAACAACAAAAGATTCAAATGTATAACGTGGGTTTAAGTTATCGCTTTTATTTATATAGAAATCTCCAAGAGGAAGTTCTGGCGTGGGCATGGCGCGTCGAGACTCTTTGGGTTTCCTAGAAGGATCTTTAATGATGGTATATTCAATGTTTCTGAACTCATAAGAAACACCACGTAGTATTTTTAGAAGTAGAGAGTGAAATTTTTTAATATACCAATCTTTAAAAAACTGACTCGGAACACCAACATGCACCACATACTCATCATCAATTTTCACCACAGAACTTTCCCTAAACCACGTATTGAAATTTGCTGGAGAAATTGAGAGCTCGACTTGTGACAACATGTACTCCCAGAGCTCGTGAGGATCGTTCTTGTTCATCGTTGCCGTATTATACGGGTCTTTGTGAATGTGCAAAACATTTGGTGCAAACTGGACACCCCAGAGGCACGGTTGCCAGTAAGAGGTGCCTCTGGTAGAATCACCCCACTACCATGCCAAAGCGCACATACCAACCAAAAAAGCGTAAAAGAGCAAAAACCCACGGATTTTTGGCGAGAAAAGCTACCGTAGGAGGAAGACGAGTTCTATTAGCCAGACGTAGAAAAGGTCGAGCAAGTCTTGCAGTACAGAAGTCTAAATAGACCACATGCTTCCGCGAGCTATCAGGCTTTCGCGAAAAGGGTTTGAAACTCTTACACACAGCAGGCGTGCTGCAAGTGAACATTTTTCGCTCTCGTTTCAGAAAAATACGACACAAGGTGGATCAGCAGTGATAATATCAAAAAAAATAATTACTCAAGCGGTAAAACGGCACGAATTTAAAAGGCGTGTTCGGGCAATAGTACTTCCACACAGTAATCAAAGCACCAAGCTCGTTGTCTATGGGAAAAAGGGAGCCGGTGCCCTCCCGTATAAAAAAATGGAAAACGAGCTTTTGGAACTGTTGCAGTCTATACTAGGATAGTCATCCATGATTTCAAATATCTTTCACACATTTTTATACACACCCATATACAATCTCCTGATTGTCTTTACAGATGTGGCGCCCGGAGGAGATATCGGCATTGCTGTAATTGTCGTTACACTCCTTGTTAAGTTCGCAATACTTCCCCTCTCGCTCTCTGCCGCAAAAACCACACGGCACATGCGACTCATTGAACCGCAGATAAAAAAAGTACGAGAAAAATATAAAAACAATAAAGAAAAACTAGCACGCGAAACATTTGCGCTTTATAAAAACAATGGCATCAAACCTTTCTCGAGCATTCTTGCAGCACTTATACAACTCCCGATTGTTTTTGCACTATATCTGGTTTTTGCCAAAGAAGAGTTACTACACGCAAACCTCGATCTCATCTACTCAATTGTGCCGATTCCACCAGTAATTTCACCCCTCTTTCTTAACTATTTTGAAATTACCGGCCACAGCATAATTTTGGCAGTCATAGCCGGCCTAACACAATATGCGGTTGCCCATTTTTCAATAGTAATTCCAGAGAAAACCACAGAGCGATCAGTGGCAGAGGATTTTGGACGCTCAATGGCAATCCAGGCACGGTTTGTTCTTCCTATCGTAATTATGGGGGTTGCATACATTTCAGGGGCAATAGCACTTTACCTAATTACCGCAAGCCTCGTGGGGTTACTTCAGGAATTTATTGTACGACGGATTGATATCCCAAACCTAGAGCAACAGATTGCAAAAAAATAAACTTACAGATCATACACCCAGAGGGATCCAGTTGAGCGGTCGGAAAACACAAGCATGTCGTTATTGGTATCAACAGCGAGATTAGTGATGTCAAGCCCCAATTTGGCGACCTCGGACGGGTCAACAATAAGCCGTGCTTCGCGCGCAACAACATCTATTTCCCAAATACGATCACTAAAATCAACAGCCCCTTGATGCCAATCATCAGGAAGTTTACCGGAAAGTTTTAAAGGCACACCACAATAGATACTTTGGCTATTTTGACTCCACACACACTTATCGGTAAGTGTTGCCACAGGAAGAACATTCACTACCCGCGTCGCAACATCAAGAAACCCGAGTTGTAGAACACCCCTATCTAAATAGCTATAAAGCACGAGAGAACCTGAAGGACTTGGAAGGATGGAGAGTCCGCGTAGAGGCCCGAGAATTCTTGCAAATGATCCAGGTGCGGAAATTTTGAAAGCATACCCATCGAGTGCAAAGGACGGTTTTGTATGTGCAAAGTACTCGCTACGAGAAGATAAAACAACCAAAGAGGAGAGAGAAGAGGAGAAAAGTGTTTTTGCAAAAGTTCCATCGAGCCGTGAGAGCGTCGCAGTGGAACCGGTTGTCCCAGAAAGCAATGTAACGAGTGTCGATGAGCCGGAAACAAACGCTTGTTTGAGATTGGGCTCAAGAAAACGGCCAGCTGAATCTAGAGACCCGACAGGAAGAAGATACGTGGCGACCGAGTCAGCCCCGGAGTCATTTTGTGCGTACTGTACAAAAACACTAGCACCAGACGGAACCCAAGAAGCCTTTTGAATTCCAGGAAGTGTTTTGTTTCCAATACGAGCCAGAGAGCGTACGCCTGTGAGGAATGAGTACACATTTCCACTTGCTCGCTCAATATAACGGACCTCAACAGAAGGCAACAATTGTGTACTTGTGGAAAGCGACGTCGTTGCGCTTTCTACGTTCATCCCAACATATA
>Ga0105049_10002151_pt1 | contig 23273 bp, 17 predicted proteins | sample MAT06_FD_78087 | JGI IMG/M metagenome (GOLD analysis project Ga0105049, IMG submission 78087) | Freshwater microbial communities from Lake Fryxell liftoff mats and glacier meltwater in Antarctica - MAT-06 | ecosystem: Environmental > Aquatic > Freshwater > Ice > Liftoff microbial mat | place...
CTGTGTCGGCTGTGTCGGCTGTGTCGGCGCAACGGTCTCGTGGGGCGTCGCCAGGTGCACGTCGGGCAAGGCGCCACGCTGCAAAGTGAGCGCAAAGCCCAACACCGCCACGCTGGCCAGCCCAGTGCCCAGCAGCCGCGGCCCACTCCACCAGCGCGGGCCCAGCACGGCTGGCGCAGCGCCCGGGCCCAACAGCAGACGCAAGCGCACGCTGCCCGATTCGATGGTGGCGGTGCGCAGCACCAACTGCAGGGGCAAGCCCGCAGCCGGATGCTGGTCACTGCCTTTGAACGCAGCCAACAAGCCGGGGTCTTCGGGCACCACGCGGGTTGGCCCATTCAGCCGGGCCAGCGTCTGGCGCCCGTGGCGGCTGGCCCAGCGCGCCACCTGCTTGACCGACGCATGTTCAAAAAAGGCTTCGCTGAAGATTGCCCGCAGCGCTTTGGCAGGCCACGCTCCGGCTCCGGCCAGCGCCGCAGCCGCATCAGCCTGCACAGGTGCAGCGCCGGGCTCAGTGGCTGGGGGCGATACGCCTTGGCCTGCCAACTGGCGGGCACGGGCTACGGCGCGGTCTCGCAATTTCGGTCGCGGCGGTTGTGGGGCTTGCGGCGGGTCAGGCGTCAGGGCATCACCCGCCACTGCAGCTTGCACCACATCGGTCAAGGTCACCATGCCAGGCGGCGTCAAGCCGCTGGGATCGACCCGCGTCGCGGGTATCGCGCTGCCAGCGGCGTCAGAAGCGCCGGCCCCTGCAGCGCCATCGCCCGCCACAACAAGCGGCACAAACGGCAACACCACATAACCGATCGAATGCACATGCTCAACGCCAATGCGGCGCGCCAACGGGTGCCGGTTGTGCCAAGCCACCACGTCGTCGGCCACTGTTTCGAGGCGCAGATCTCGCATGATGTGCAGATTCTGAGAGGCCCAGGCGCCCAACAAGGGCAGAAAAGCCGGGCAAAAGCGCGCCTGCAGATGTGGCACAGCCAGTGCCCGTCAATGGCTCCTTCGGGAGTGATTCGAGCTCGATGCAGCCCGCTTGCTCAACTCTGTAGCGCTTTCACCCGACTGGTGAAGAGGGACGTAAGCTTGCGGGGCAGCCTGAAGGGTTCCGTCGAGCAGGGGCACGGTCAAACTACTGCGGCGAGCGAGTCAAGCGGCGCATGTCCGGGGGAGCATCAAGCGTTGAAGACGTTTCTCATCATCGTGTTCATCATCCTGCCTGCATGCGGCATCTTTCACCTGCTTCGTATGTACTCGTTTGCGCGCGGCGCCGTGCGCGCAGACGCAACCGTGATCGGACACGAAGAGACGACCCAGGAGGTTCAAATCCGCCGGGGAGGCTTGTCACGCTCTCGTCTGTTCCGCTACCCGAAGGTTCGCTTCAGCAGCGCCGACGGACAGACCCATACGGTGACGCTGAGAGATGAACGTCCAAGAGCCGATCGTGGAGACCCGAAGAAGCTCACCATCCTCTATCCGAAAGCTCGTCCCGAACGCGCACGGATTGCGCATTGGCGGGCGCGTTACGCCTTGGCGATCTTCTGGTTCTTGCCCGCAGTTGCAGTTGTGCTCGCTTTGCTTGGCTTCACCATTCAGTACTACGCAGTCAAGTTCTCCGGCCCCTGAGTCTCGTATCCCGGGTTTCGCTGCGCCGTGCCTGCACAAGGATCGATCGCACTGCCGCCCGCCGAAGCTCGGCTGTGTGAGCAGGTGCATGGATGACGCAGCTGACAGGCTGAGAAGCTCACTGCCAGCCGGCCAGCCTCAACCAGATTCGGGTGCAGGCAATCGCCAGATCAGGGCCAAGGCCAGCAGCGCTGACACGCCCGTCAGCCACAAAGCGCCTACGCCCCAACGCTCCAGCGCCAGCCCGAACAGCCAGGGCGAGAGCGCGCCCACCACGCGCCCAGGCAGCGCGATCCAGCCTTGGCGGGAGCCGTAGCCCTGGGCACCAAACAGCGCCAGCGGCAGCGTGCCCCGCACAATGGTCAGCAAGCCATTGCCCAGCCCATGCAAGACGACAAACAACAAGGCTGCCGGGGCGCCCAGCGCCAGCATCACGATGGCTGCCAGCGGATGGCCCATGCTGGCAGCGCGCGCTGTCCACAGTGGGTTCAGACGCTGCAATGCCCCCCACTCCAGCATGCGCGCCACCACCTGTGACGGCCCGGCCAAGGCCGCCAGGCCCACCGCCACAGCCAAGGAAGCACCTGCGGCCTGCAGGATGCCCGGCAAATGGGTGGCCACCGAGGCGCTGACAAACCCCATCAGCGTGAAGATCAGCGCCAGCAACCCCATCAGGCGTCGCCGCTGCGCAGGAGCCAGTGACGCTGCCTGCGCACGGATCGGCGCGGGCGGGCCGGGCTCCGCTGCTGCCACGGCTGCGGCATCCTGGGGCGCAAGGTCTGGATCCGTTGCCGGCGAAATCGCAGCAGCCGACAACGGCCCGGACCCCACCCCCGCCGGCCCGGAGGCTGGCTTGAACACTTTGGGCAAGGAAGCATTCAGCGGCGCACCCAGCAGCACATGCAGCAGCGCCCAGCCCATGCAGGCACCGCGCCAGCCCCACTGGCTCTCCATCCAGGCGGTCAAAGGCCAGCCCACCGTGCTGGCGAATCCCCCCACCAAAGTGATGCCGGTGATGAGTTGCCGCGACTGGCTGTCAAAGAGCCGCACCAGCGTGGCAAAGGCTGCGTCATACAGGCCCAGGCCCATGCCCAGGCCCAACAGCGCCCAGGCCATCACCAGGCCCACCAGCCCCTGGCAAAAGGCCAGCGTCAGCAGGCCTGCGCTCAGCAGTGCGCTGGAACACAGCAATACCGTGCGGCCACCGTGGCGGTCGATCCAGCGCCCCGCCAGCGGGCTGACGGCGGCCGAAATCAGCAGCGCGCCAGACAGCGCGGCAAAGAGCGCCGAGGTCGGCAGACCCAGCTCGGCACCGATCGGCCGGGCCAGCAGCGCCGGCAAGTAAAACGACGAGGCCCAGGCCAAGGTCTGCGCGCTGCCCAGGCGCAGCACCACGCCTTGGCGGGGGCCCGGGCGCAACGCCGACAGCAAGTTGCTCACTCAGCGGGCCCGGCGTCTGCTCAGCCTGCGCATGGATAGGGGCGGCTTCATGGAGGCGGTGCCCAAAGGGCCGTGTTGGAGGGGCCGTATCAAAGATGCCTTGTTGTAGAGGCGGCCTTGTTCAGCCCCGCTTGGCCACCAAGGTCAGGATGTCGTAGCTCGCCACCAGCTCGCCCGTTTGGTTGCTGACCTCCACGTCCCAGGCCACGACGCCCTGGCCCACACCGTCGGGCCCGACCTTTTGGCGGTCGGTCTTGCGTTTGCAGGTCAGGCGCGCCCGGATGGTGTCGCCAATGGCCACCGGTTTGACAAATCGCAGCGTATCCAGCCCATAGTTGGCCAATACCGGCCCCGGCGCAGGCGAGACAAACAGCCCCGCTGCCGCAGACAACACAAAGTAGCCATGCGCGATGCGCTGCCCAAAGGGCGAAGCGGCTGCAGCCACGGCATCGAAATGCATGTAGAAGTAGTCGCCGCTGATGCCGCCAAAGGCCACGATGTCGGCTTCTGCAACGGTGCGGCGGTGGGTCAGCAGGCTCTCGCCAATTTGCAAGTCTTCAAAGTGGCGGCGGAACGGGTGCACGTCGGTCTGCAGCGTCGGCGCGCCGCGCACATGCTCACCGGTGATGGCGGCCAGCATGCGCGGCGAGCCTTGGACGGCCGTGCGCTGCAGGTAGTGGTGCACGGCACGCAGTCCGCCCAGTTCTTCGCCGCCGCCTGCGCGGCCCGGGCCGCCATGTTTGAGTCCCGGCAACGGAGAGCCGTGGCCCGTCGACTCTGCGGCTGCTTCACGGTCGAGCACCAGCAGGCGCCCGTGCAATGCTGCCACTTGCGGCACCACGCGGGCTGCCAGGGCCGGGTCGCGGGTCACGAGCGTGCCGACCAGGCTGCCGCGGCCCATTGCCGCCAGATGCAGGGCCTCTTCCAGCCCTTCATAGGGCATCAACGTGGACACCGGACCAAAGGCTTCGATGTCATGCACGGCGGTGTTTTGCAGCGGCTGCTGGCACAGCAGCAGCGCCGGGGCGTGGAATGCGCCTGCGGCCGTGCCTTCGCCCAGCGGCACAAAATTGGCGTCGGGTTGCAGCACCCATTGATTGCCTTGCGCCAGTTGGGCCAGCTTGTCCGCCACATCGGCGCGCTGCGCATGTGAGGCCAGCGCGCCCATGCGCACCCCATCCAGCGCCGGGTCGCCCACCACGACCTTGGCCAGCCGATCGCGCAAGCGTGTCGCCACTGCATCCAGGTGCTGGCGCGGCACGATGGCACGACGGATCGCGGTGCATTTCTGGCCCGCCTTGGCGGTCATCTCGCGCGCCACCTCTTTGATGAACAGCTCGAACTCTTCATCGTCCGGGCTGATATCAGGCGCCAGGATGGCGCAGTTCAGAGAATCGGCTTCGGCGTTGAAAGGCACCGATCGCCGCACCAGGTTGGGCCGCGTGCGCAGTGCAGCAGCGGTGTCAGCCGAGCCGGTGAAAGTGACCACGTCGCTCTCTTGCAGCCGGTCCAGCAAGTCGCCGGTGCCGCCCACCACCAGCTGCAAGGCACCCGCGGGCAACAAGCCGCTGTCCAGCATCAAACGCGCGCAGGCTTCGGTCAGGTAACTGGTGGCGGTGGCGGGCTTGACGATGCAGGGCATGCCGGCCAGAAAGCTGGGTGCAAACTTCTCCAGCATGCCCCAGACCGGAAAGTTGAAAGCGTTGATGTGCACCGCCACGCCCCGGCGCGGCACCAGGATGTGGGTGGCGGCAAAACCGCCCTGTTTGGACAGTTGCAGCACCGGGCCTTCATGCACCAGATTGCCCGAAGGCAAGGCGCTGCTGCCAAAACCGGCGTAGGCAAACAAGGTGCCGGTGCCACCTTCGATGTCCACCCAGCCGTCGTTGCGGGTGGCGCCCGTACAGGCACTCAGCGTGTACAGCGACTCTTTGTGCGCCAGCAAGTGTTTGGCCAGCGCCTTCAGGATCGCAGCGCGCTGCTGAAAGTCCAGTTGCAGCAAGCCTGGCAAGCCAATGTGGCGGGCATGGTGCAACGCCGCTTCAGTGTCGATGGCCTCGGCGTGCGTGTGGGCCACCGGGCGGCCATTGACGGCATTGTGCAGCGTCTGTGCCGCTTCGGTGCCAAACCACTGGCCGGCGATGAGGGATTGCAGGATCGGGGTCATGGGCGGATTTCCCTCTGGGCAAGAAGGCTCGACGATAAACGCCCCCGGGAAAATGATTTCCTGGCCCGTGCCGGCGGATGCCGTGCTTGCCGTCTCAGCCTCATGAGGAAACGCCGGGCCGCCCCAAGTTTCCTCATTCCCCCTCGGGGGGCCTGACGCGCAGCGGCAGGTCTGGGGGCGCACTCAGGCCATCCGATGCATTGACGTGGATGCGCTGCGTGGTGCGGGCCAATGCCCGCACCATGAAACTCAGGGCAGACCGGCCAGCGCCACGCGCAATTGCTCGCGCGCTTTGGGCTCTGATACTGCCTCCAGCAGCGCGGCCACAAAGGCGTCGCGCTGCGGCGCGCGCGCAGCGCTGCGCTTGACCAGCACACCGGCAATGGGCCCGACGTGCGGCGCCAGCAGACGTTTGGCTTCTTCCAGTGTCCGCTCGCTCAGTGGCTGGCTGCTGGCTGCCGGCGCCGTGGCCTGCGCAGGCGCTGGTGGCGCCGCAGCCGTGCTCGGAGCACGCGCCACCGAGGTCAAACCCGCCGCTGTGGCTTGCCCGATGAAGGTGGCGCGTGCGCCGGGGTCGTTGACTTGCTCGGCCAGTCGCGCGTAAAGCGTCTCGACATCCTGACAGTCACGCGCCACCTTGCGTACCAGCACGCGGGCCAGTGGGCCGACGAAGCGGGCCAGCGAGGCTTCGGCCACCGACAGTACCTTCGGATCCCAGTGCGCGATGGCCAAAGCCGTGCCGGCTGCGTTGGACGAAGCAGACGAAGCAGACGAGGCACTCGAGGCCCCTGCGGCGGCAGTGCCTCCACCCAACCCGGATGCGGCGGACGGCCTGGCGATCTGTTGCGGCGCGGCCACCACCGTTTGATCCCAGCCTGTGGGGTCGATGGGCGCGCCCACGGCAGCTTCCAGCGCGGCCCTGAACTCTGCTGCCGTGGCAAAACGATCCGCCGCAGTCTTGGCCAGGGCGCGTGCCACCAGGGCGTCGTAGAACATCGGCCGGTCGGCCTGCGGGATGGCCGAGGGCAAGACGGGCGCTTCGTGCACGGCCTTGTACATCAGCGAATCGGCCGGGCCTCTGAAAGGCGGATGGCCCACCAACAGGATGTACAGCAGCACACCGGCGCTGTAGATGTCGACGCGGCGATCGATGTCGGTGCCAAGAAATTGCTCGGGCGCCATGTAGGCCGGGGTGCCGACGATCATGTGCACCTGGGTCAGGCCGGCGTCCTCGATGCGCGCGATACCGAAGTCAGCGATCTTCAGGCGGCCGTCGCGCGCCAGGATGATGTTGGCGGGCTTGATGTCGCGGTGCCAGACGCCTTGTTCGTGGGCATGGTGCAAAGCTTCCAGCAACTGGATCATCAAGCCGGGGATGTCACTGTCGGTGAAGCGCACCTTGTTGGCCAGCAGATCGCCCAGCGAGCGGCCTTCGACGTACTCCATCGCGATGAAAGCGATGTCGTCGTCCTGGCCGAAGTCATAAACACCGACGATGCCGGGGTGGCCCAGCCGGCCGGCGGCCTGGGCTTCATTGCGAAAGCGGGCGATGAAACTGTTCTCTTCGCCTTCCAGCAGCGAGCGGCGGATGGTCTTCAGCGCCACCACGCGGCGAATGTCCGGGTCGAAGCCCTTGTAGACCACGCCCATGGCACCCTCGCCGAGCTTGGCAGTGATCTGGTATTTGCCGAGTTTTTCTGGCGTGCTCATGACGGCCCCTCGGCCGGCGGGTACGCCGGCCGATCCCCCCAGGGGAGGCGGGCCGGCTTGGGAGCGGCCCGGCGCTCGGCTCGCGAAGCGGCAGTTGATTCAGGGTTTCTCATGCACTGAGTGCGGCAGCGACCGGGCGGACAGGTGGGCGGACAGGCGGGCGGGTAAATGGGCTGATCGGCCGTTGCGGCGCAACCGCACTTCAGCTTTCGAGCATTTTCATCGCCTGCACGATCGACACCCGCATGCGCGTGAAAGATTGCGCCAGCACGCCGATCTCGTCCTTGCTGCGGACCTCGAACTCGGGCGCAGACATATCCCCCTGGCTGACCCGGTCGGCCAGGGCAGACAACTGCGTCACCGGCCGCACCACCACCCACCAGATCATCAGGTTGAGCAGGATGCCCATGCCGACGAACACCGCCACCAAGGCCGTCATCATGGTCGTGAAGGACTTGTCGGCGCGCGCCAGCGACAGCGCCATCGGCACCGAAACAATCTGCGCGCCCACCACCTCGTTCAGCGTCCAGCCAAAGCCGTTGGCCGGACCGTATTTTTCGACCATCGTGCGCGGCGCCGCTTCGACGCTGCTGTGGCATTGCAGGCAATTCGGGTTGGTGATCTTCAAGGGCCTGGAGATGTACAGCGAAGGGCCGGTGGGCGTCTCGCGCTGGCCGATGAATTCCTTCAGATCGGCACTCGTGCGGAACTGGTTGACGACATCGGCCTCCCAGCCCACTGCCCGGTCGCGCGGGTTGGTGGGGTTCAGCGTCGCTTCTTTGTACATGAAGTCGGGGTACTTGTCCTTCAGCGAGCCGAGCACTTCAACCGCCGAATAACTGGGCACCGATTGCGGCAAGAACTCGTATTTCATCTGCGTCTGCAACAAGCCGGTGATCTGGCCCGAGGTGTAACCGCGCACCGCGTTGGCCTTGTCCATCAACAAACGCGCGTTGTTGATCACTTCTTGCTGCGCGTTGTCCTGCAGCAGGGTACGTGTGACGTAACCGGTGGCCGCCAGGCCCAACAGCATGGCCAACACGTAGAGCAAGTTGAATTTGACGAGCAGTTTCATCGAATGTCCTCCGCAAGTGATTGAACTGGCCAGGTGCAGCGGCAGCGTGCCGATGCCCAATGACCAGTTTCGGTGCCGGGTTCAGGACCCGGTTGATGGTTTGAGCCTGGCTGCGCCAGGCTTGACCTCGACCCGGTTGGGATAGAGCACGAACTCCCATTCAGCGTGCCGCGATAAATTTTGGTCGATGCCCTTGCGCATGTCAGGCACCCTGGCCCAACCAGAAAACAGATTGGGCAAGCTGCGGCGCAGGCTGCTTTCTGACTGCAACCAAGGCAGCATTTCTTCGTACAGGGGGTCGGGCAAAGGCTTGGCTGCTTTGGGCTTGGCGGCGAAGTTCTCATACAGCGTCGGCAGCGTGTCTCTGAAGCCACGCGGCACAGCCTTCAGCTCTTCACCAGAGGGGCGTTGCTGCACGGCACCTTTGGCATCGCCCTTGCGCAAGTGCGCCTGGCCGGGCTTGAGCGAGTGGCGCAACTTGCCAGGCCGCTCGGTCAGCGTTGCTGCGCCAGTTTCGGCAAACACCCAGTGGCTGGCCTCGGTGGCATGCACCACCAAAACGCCGCTGAAGGGCGAGATTTCGGCCGCAGGACTGATCAAACCCGGCGTGGGCGCTTTCGGCCCAGCGCTGATTTTGGCCCATCCTGCCAGCAGATAAATCATAGGCCGGGGCTGGTTGCGGGGCCGTAAGCCATCGGGTTCCAGCATCACCCGGGTCTGTGGCCCCAGGTCGAGCGCACTGCCATCGGGCCACTCGATCCGCACCAAGCGCGCGTCTGCAGCGGTTTCGATCAGTGAGGCAGGCGCCACCTCCACGCCTGCCGCAGCGGCTTGCACCTCAGTGCGGGTGAAAACGCGGGCGGCCCCTTCGACAATGGTCAGTAAAGGGCCATCGGCCCTGGCCGCCGCATGAACAGGCCACACGGCCAAGCTGACAACAGCCCAGGCAAGGGGCCGGCAAACGCGCCAGACAACCCGCTGAAATGCTTGGCTGACCGCCTGAGAATTGGAACAAATGGAATTCACACGCAATAGTAGCCACCTGAGAGCAAAACGCGAAACCAGCCAAGCCAGCAAAACCAGCGAAACCATGGCGCATGACCTGAATCGTGTCGAAGGCGACGCGATTTGCGCGCCATCTTCATGGCCGCCCGAATCAAAGCGCGGTGCTGTCAACCGCTTTCGATTGCACCGGACAATCAGCGCATGATCTCAGCTGCCCACCGCGTCCTGTCGTTGATCCCGCCGATGACGCAGCTCAACACGCCCTACCCTTCCACCGCTTATCTCACCGGCTTCCTGCGTTCACGCGGCGTGCACGCCGCGCAACAGGATCTGGCTCTGGGTTTGATGCTCAAGCTGCTGTCTGACGCGGGCCTGAGCAGCCTGTACACGCTGATCGAGCAGATGCCTGGTGCCCGCCGCAGCGGCCGTGCGCAATTCTTTGGCGACAACTTTCAGCGCTATCGCCAGAGCATTGGCGCGACCTTGGCCTTTTTACAGGGCCGTGATCCGACCCTGGCACACCGCATTTGCAGCCGCAGCTTCTTGCCCGAGTCGGAGCGCTTTGCATCGCTGGACGTGTTTGTAGGCGCCGCTGCGGGCGCGGACGGCGAGGACGACGCTGAAGTCGGCGACCCGATGGCCTGGGCTTTTGGCGCTTTGGGCATCCAGGACCGCGCCCGCCACCTGGCCACGCTGTACCTCAACGACATCGCCGACGTGTTGCGCGACGTCGTCGATCCGGGCTTCGAATTTGTCCGTTATGGCGAGCGCCTGGCGATGAGTCAGGCCAGCTTTGACCCGCTGGCCCAGGCGCTGGCCAAGCCACCGCATCTGATCGACAGCACACTGCAGGTGCTGACATTGCAAGCCCTCCAGCAGCATCAGCCCACCCTGGTGCTGCTGAGTGTGCCTTTCCCCGGCGCGATGTACGGCGCCTTGCGCATCGCTCAAGTGATCAAGTCGGTGCAGCCCGAGCTGCCGATTGCCCTGGGTGGTGGCTACGTCAATACCGAGCTGCGCGAGCTGGCCGAGCCAAGACTGTTCGACTTCGTGGACTTTGTGACGCTGGACGCCGGCGAGCGCCCGTTGCTGGCGCTGCTCGAGCATCTGCAAGGCAAACGCAGCGCGCAGCGCCTGGTGCGCACCTTCAGGCGCGTCGATGGTGCTGTCACTTACACCCACTTCGTCGAGCCAGAAGTGCCGTTCGATGACGTCGGCACCCCCACCTGGGACGGCCTGCCACTGGGCCAGTACCTGTCGCTGCTGGACATGCTCAACCCCATGCACCGGCTGTGGAGCGACGGCCGCTGGAACAAGCTGACGGTGGCCCATGGCTGCTACTGGAAGAAGTGCAGCTTTTGCGACGTCAGCCTGGACTACATCAGCCGTTACGACGCAGCCAGCGCCAGCACGCTGGTCGACCGCATCGAAGCGGTGGTGAATGAGACCGGGCAGACCGGGTTTCACTTTGTCGACGAAGCTGCTCCGCCCAAGTCGCTCAAAGCCCTGGCTGCTGAACTGCAGCGCCGCCAGCTCAACATCAGTTGGTGGGGCAACATCCGTTTCGAGAAGACTTTCACACCGGAGCTTTGCCAGCAGCTTGCTGACAGCGGTTGCATCGCCATCAGCGGCGGCCTGGAGGTGGCCTCGGACAGGCTGCTGGACTTGATGAAAAAGGGTGTCTCGGTAGCGCAAGTGGCGCGCGTGACCAAAGGCTTTGCCGACGCCGGTGTGCTGGTGCACGCCTACCTGATGTACGGCTTCCCGACCCAGACCGCGCAAGACACGGTGGATGCTTTGGAGTACGTGCGCCAATTGTTTGCCGCAGGCTGCATCCAGAGCGGCTTCTTCCACCGCTTCACTTGCACGGTGCATTCGCCTGTGGGCAAGAACCCGCAGGACTACGGCGTGACGCTGCAGCCACTGCCGCCCGGGCAATTTGCCAAAAACGACATCGGCTTCATCGACCCGACCGGCACCGACCACGACAGCTTGGGGCTGGGGCTGAAAAAGGCGCTGTACAACTACATGCACGGCATCGGGCTCGAAGAAGACGTGCGGATGTGGTTTGACATGCCCGCACCGAAGACGCGGGTCAAGCGGCGCGCGATTGCGCAAGCGCTGGACGGGACATGAGACCGAGCTTGGCGGACCCGGCGCAAGCCTGTCGCCTGTCAGGCCTGCGCCAGGCTGCGCACCTTCACCGCCTTGCCCTTGACTTTGCCGGCGCCCAGGCGGCGCAGCACCTGCGGCGCGATCTCGCGTTGCACCGCCACGTAGGTGGCGTGCTCGTTGATGTGGATCTTGCCGATCTGCGCGGCTGCGAAGCCCAGATCCTTGGTCAAGGCGCCCAGCACGTCACCGGCACGGATTTTCTGCTTGCGCCCGCCCAGGATCTGCAGCGTCACCATCGGCGCCAACAACGGCTCGGCCGAAGCGGTCTGCAAGCTGTCCAGCCCCACCCACTGGCTGCTGAAGCCACCCGCTTGCTCGATCTGTCCGACACGCCCCATCTCATCGACGCTGGCCAGGCTCAGCGCGATGCCTTGCTGATCCACGCGCCCGGTGCGGCCGATGCGGTGGGTGTGGGTGGCCGGGTCGGGGCTGATGTCGACGTTGATCACGGCCTGCAGTTGCTCGATGTCCAGACCGCGGGCAGCGATGTCGGTGGCCACCAGCACGCTGGCGCTGCGCTGCGCAAACTGCACCAGCACCTGGTCGCGGTCGCGCTGCTCCAGCTCGCCGTGCAGCGCCAGCGCAGAGATGCCTTGCGCACTCAGCACTTCGGCCAAGTCACGGCACTGCTGCTTGGTGTTGCAAAAAGCCAGCGTGCTGACGGGCCGGTAGTGCTGCAACAGCTGGCCCACCGCATGCAGCCTTTGCTCTTCTTTGACTTCAAAGAAGAATTGTTGGATTTGGGTGGCGGCCACCGGCTCGGCCAGTTTCACATGCTGGGGCTGGCGCAAAAAACTGGCCGCCAGGCGCTCGATGTCTGCGGGGTAGGTGGCAGAAAACAGCAGCGTCTGGCGCTGCACCGGGCACTGCCTGGCCACGCTGCTGATGTCGTCGAAGAAACCCATGTCCAGCATCCGATCGGCCTCGTCCAGCACCAGCACTTTCAGCGCCTGCAGCTGCAGGCTGCCGCGCTCCAGGTGGTCCAGGATGCGGCCGGGTGTGCCTACCACCACATGCGCGCCATGCGCCAGACTGGCGATCTGGGGGCGCAGAGCCGCGCCGCCGCACAGGCTCAGGATCTTGATGTCGCCCTGGGCGCGCGCCAGCCTGCGCAGCTCCTGTGTGATCTGCTCTGCCAGCTCGCGTGTCGGGCACAGCACCAAAGACTGCAGCTCAAAACTGGCAGGCGAGAGGCGCTCAAGCAGCGCCAGGCCGAAGGCCGCCGTCTTGCCGCTGCCGGTCTTGGCCTGCGCGATCAGGTCATGTCCTGCCAAGGCCAGCGGCAGGCTGGCGGCCTGGATCGGCGTCATCTGCAAATAGCCCAGAGCCTGCAGATTGGCCAGCACCGGCTGCGGCAGCGCCAAGGTGGCAAAGCCCTTGTCTGGCGCCGTGCTCACGCCTGTCACACCTGTCACGCCTGAGCTGCGTGCGGCACTTGCGGCACTTGCGGCACTTGCGGCACTTGCGACACTTGGGGCGACTGGGGGGCCGTCCGCTTGCGCGGGTCCGGATGAAGATGGGGCAACGCCTGGCGGATTCATGAGCGATTATCGGGACCTGGGAGACGCCCAGTCCCTTTTTGCGCTGGATGCTCCTGATTCACGCTGGGTGCCGCTGTTCTGCGGCTGTTCTGCCGCTGTTATGCAGCTGTCCTGCCGCTGTTCTATCTCTCCGTCTGCCTCTGCCTCTGCCTCTGCCTCTGCCCCTCACCCGTATTTTCACCAGGATTTGCATGACCTTCCCCGTCGCTGAACCACAAGACTCACCAGAAAAACCCAGCGACACCGTCGCAGACGCTGCCGACAAGCCCAGCAGCAAGCCGCAACTGAACCTGCCGCGACCCAGACATGCCAGCCGTGTGCCACCGCACATCGGCAAGGCACAGCTGGCGCAGATCCGTCACGGCGCCTACGCACTGCCGCAGGTGGTCAAGCCTGCCGACTTTGGCGGCGACGACGAGACGCTGGAGCAGATGGGTCTTGTGATGCTGCAAAAAGCATCCTCGGGTGGCACCTCGGCTGCAGCCGGGCGGCCCAGCCGCTGGATCGACCCAGCGCTGATGGACGCAGCGCTGAGCCACCAGCAAGCGGTGGGCACTGGCCCCGTTGCGCGACCGACTTTTCTGCAGCGCCACTCGACCCTCGAAACACTGGGCGTGGCCCGCCACGGCAGCGAATGGAGCCGGCTGATCAGCCATGCCCTGGCACTGGCGCAACCGGGCTGGAAGGTGCCGGTGCTGTACCGGCTGCCGGTGCAGGCCGAAGCGGTCTGGGCCTTCTATCGTGATGGCGACCGCGACGCCCTGGTCGCTGCCTTGGGCCCGGCTGTCACCTATCCGCACGCCAAGCCCCTGATCACGCACCTGGATGGGCTGGTCGCGCACAGCCAGGCGCAATTGCGGCAGCGGCTTTCAGCCACTGGTGGTGTCGATGCCGCGACCCGCCTCACACAGACCCAGGGCCACAGCGTCGAGCTGCCGCCCGAGATGGCGGCGCAGCTGGACAGCCTGCTGCCGCGCCTGCAGGCCGAATGCGCCACACCCAAGGCGCTGGTGTCAGCAGCCACCTTGGCCGATTTGCAACAAGCCTGCACGCGCGCACAGGAACGCTGGGCGCACGCGGTGGCCGAAACCCACACGCTGGCCGGGCTGAACAACGAGCTGGCGTTTCAAGGCTACCCGGGCACCTTCGCCAAAGCGCGCCGCATGGGCCGGCGCGTCACGCTGTATGTGGGCCCGCCCAACAGCGGCAAGACACACGCGGCTTTTGAGCGGCTGGCGCAGGCGCTGGACGGCGCCTACCTGGCGCCATTGCGGCTCTTGGCGCTGGAAGGGCGTGACCGCCTGGTGGCGCGCGGCGTGCCTTGTTCATTGCTGACGGGCGAAGAAAACGTGCCCGCAGAACAGGCGCGCGTGGTCAGCAGCACGATCGAGATGGTGTCGACCAACAGCGCGGTAGACGTGGCGGTGATCGACGAAGCGCAAATGATCTTCGACCCCTCGCGTGGCTGGGCCTGGACGCAGGCGATCGTCGCGGTGCCGGCCAAAGAGCTGATCATCATCTGCAGCGCCTACGCCGTGCCTGCGGTGAAGAATCTGCTGGGCCTGTGCGGCGAAAGCTGTGATGTGCGCGAGTTTGCGCGCAAGCAGCATGTGCAAACGCTGCCCCGCCCGGTGCCCCTCGGCGAGCTGAGCCTGGGCGACGCGGTGGTGGCCTTCAGCCGCCGAGATGTGCTGATGCTGCGTGACCAGATTGCCGCTGGCGGGCACCCGGTGTCGGTGATCTACGGTGCGCTGCCGCCCGAAGTGCGGCGCCGCGAAGCCGAGCGTTTTGCCAGCGGAGACAGCCATATCCTGGTGGCCACCGACGCCATCGGCATGGGGCTGAATCTGCCGATCCGCCGGGTGCTGTTCAGCACCGTCAACAAGTTCGACGGCCAGGGCGACAGGGCGCTGAACGAAGGCGAAGTGCACCAGATCGCAGGCCGCGCTGGCCGCTACGGCATCCACGACGAAGGCTTTACCGGCGTGCTGGCAGAAGCCGAGCCAGGCGCCGAGCAAGTGCTGCGCGAGTTGCTGGCCCAAAGCCCGCAAGCTCCGCGCGACTTCAAAGCCCCGGTGGCGCCCAACGGCTGGCATGTGGACACCATCAGCAGCCGCTTGAACAAGAACCGCTTGCGCGAAGTGCTGGCCGTGTTCATGGAGCAGTTGAAGCTGGACGACGCGCACTTTGCGGTGGCCGAGCTGGAGCAGATGCTGCAACTGGCTGAAGAGCTGGACCGCTGCGCAGGCCGCTTGAGTTTGCGCGAGCGCTTTGTGTACGCGCAGGCGCCGGTGGACACCCGCACCGACACCCAGGTGCAGTACTTTTTGGACTGGGCGGCCAACCATGCCAGCTCGGGCCGGGCCGGCCGGCCCGGCTTTCTGGACGAGGTGGACGGCCACAGCCGGCTGGAGCGCATGGAGCAAGCGCTGCGCGCCTGCACGCTGTGGCTGTGGCTGGACCTGCGCTTCCCGGGCATCTATGGCCATGTGGAGACGGTGCTGGCCTTGCGTAGCCAGCTCAACGACGGCATTGAGCGGCAACTCAAAGGCAAGCGGCCGCTGGCGCGAAGGCGGCAGCGGCGTGGCGGTGGGCCGGGTGGGGGTGGTGGTGGTGGCGGTGGTGGTGGGGGCAAGGGCGAGCGGCAAAGTGCGAGCAAAGGCCCAGCCAGCCGCCCCAGTCATACCCGCAAGCGGGCTAACCAGCCATGACAGCGGGCAGCCATACCCCACGCGCTTTCAGCCCGGCTGCAGAGCGCAATCGCCAAGCCGTCGCGGCCCAATTGCGTCTGATCCTGGCGGGCGACGAAAGCGCCGCCACGGCAACAGTCCCTGAAAACCCAAGAGTCTCTGCAAGCCCCACCGACTCACCGCGCCACTTGCTGGAGATCGCCAGCGGCACCGGCCAACACGCCGCCTATTGCGCGCCCACCCTGCCCGGCTGGATGTGGTGGCCCAGCGATTTCTCAGCCGACGGCTTGGCCTCCATCGCCGACTGGTGCGCAGATGTGCCCAGCGTGCAAACACCGTTGCTGCTGGACGTTTTGCAACCCTCCCCATGGCCAGGTGTGCCACCCCAGTTGGACGCCATCTACTGCGCCAACCTGCTGCACATCGCACCTTGGGCCTGCTGCGCAGGGTTGATGCAAGGCGCCGCTGCCCATCTCAAGCCCGGTGGCTTGCTGCTGATCTACGGGCCCTTTGTGGTGCCAGGCCAAACCACCGCCGCCAGCAATCTGGCCTTTGACGCCGATCTGCGCAGCCGGGACCCGGCCTGGGGCTTGCGCTCGCTGAGCGAGGTGCTTGCCGCCGCCGCGGTACACCGGCTGGGCCTCCGGCAGCAAATCACGATGCCGGCCAACAACCTGCTGCTGGTGTTCGGCCGCCAGGGCTGAGAGGCTGGGCCAAGCAGTCCCTGTACGGGTAGCGGTTGCATCACTGCATCGAACCAGACAGACTGCGCCAGCGTCATTGGCTGTTGCCATTTTGGCAATGTCCCACCCATGCCACTTGTGCCGAGCCAGGCGCCAGTGGTCCGTTCCGTCAATGAGGTTACAAATGAAATTGACGCGTTCGATCGTCAGGCTGGGCGCAAACCACAGCCATCGCTGCAGCTGTGGCGCGGATTTGCAACGACGCATGGCGGGCGATTGCGCGATTTCATGTCATCGGTTTGACGGAACGGACCACTAGAGACCCCATGAAAGCGATCACGCTGAAACTGCCCGAAACACTGGACCATCGCCTGACACATTTCACTCGCCAACCAAGAGCCAGCAGCAATAGCGCGGCAGTGCGGCACGCCATGGAAGCCTATGTTGATGCAGCGCCGCAGGCCGCGCATTGCGCAGTCCTCGCCACAAACTGGTTGGGGATGTTGCGCGGGCCTGCTGATTTGTCCACCCATCCGAGGCAACTCGACAACTTTGGCGCATGAAGGCTCGCGCCGCTGAACTGTTGAGCGCTGTGTTGGTGGACACAGGGCCACTGGTCGTCCTGCTGAACGCCACAGACAGCCGTCACGCGACAGTCTCAGCGCAGCTGAGACGCATCAAACCGCCATTCATCAGCTGTGAAGCTGTTTTGGCCGAGGCCACACATCGAGTGCGCCAACTACACGGCGGCCGTGCAGCGCTGCTTGAAGTGGTCGACGGGGGATTTTTGAGGCGCATCCAGGCGCATGCAGCGGGCTGCTTCAAGGCGCTGCTGCGGAGCGGACCGGGCTGCGGTGGCTGGCGGCGCCTGGTATGGTTGCATCTCTCTGGCTGGGTGCTGATCGCAAGAGTTCGGCCGCAGCACAGACCGCTTTCAGCAGCTTACGAAACCGGCTGCGAGTTCGTCGCAGCCAAGGTTGCCGTTAATGAACCGAAAACGCCGCTGGACCTGTCCTCAGCGCGAGGGAATATGACCTCTGAAACTAAAATGCCGTTCCTTCGGCCCATCGCCAGGAAGAGTTGGGCACCTGACACTGACGACACAAGGTTGGCAGGCGACAGCGGCCCGCCAAGCGGAGCAGAAGTCGCTGCGACGGTCCATTCGTTTGCGCGACGGTGCAGGCTGAACCGATTGAGCACCTCGCCACCGAACCATGGTCGGCATTGCGCCGGCACAGCCTCTTGGCAGGCGGTCGCATGACGCGGCTGCTGTTGATCAACCCGAATACCACTGCGGCTTTGACCGAGGTGCTGGCAACGCACGCCCGGTCCCTGGCGCCCGATGGCGCTGTGCTGACGACGCGCACCGCGCGCTTCGGAGCCTCTGTTGTTTCGAGCCAGACGGGCGTCGTTCTGGCCGCCCACGCGGTGCTCGACGCCTGGGCTCTCGATGTCCAACAGTACCCGGGAGATGCGCCATCGGCGATCCTGATCGGCTGTTTGGGGGACCCCGGCCTGGAGGCATTGCGGGAAATCGGCGGGTGCCCGGTCTTCGGCCTGGCCTCTGCGGCCTTCGACGAGGCGGCGCGCTTGGGGCGCTGGGCGGTGGTCACAGGCGGCAGGCCCTGGGTGCCCATTTTGAAGAGACTGGCCTCCTCGCTTGGCGTCCACGGCTCGCTCGCCGATGTGAGGGCCGTTTCCGCGACCGCCACGCAACTGGCAGCGGACCCCGCGTGGACGCGCCGAATGCTGCACGAAGCCTGTACTCAGTTGCTTCGTGATCACCCCGATCTTGATTGCATCGTGCTGGGCGGCGCAGCCCTCGCCGGAATGGCTGCGGATTTGCAATCCGAGCTTCCGGTGCGCTTGCTTGACAGCGTGCGCTGCGCCTCATCGGCGTCGTGGAAGGCTGCTGCGGAGTCGACCCCGAGGCCGTTGGATACGTTTTCCTCGGCCACTGCATCCATCAGTCGAGTGTCGGTTAGGTGGACTCCCTTTGTACCGGACACCGCAGTGGGCGATGGACTGGCCAGGGAACTCAACCGCCGCGGGCTGACCTGAGTTGCCGAACTGGTATCTGAGCATGCAAAATTTGAGCACCCACGTCCCGACCGAAGGCTCGACGGCGTGGTGCAGGTGAGCAGTGCTCGAATCCGGCAGCGGCCCACAGAGCGTTTCGGCGGCTGAACACTGCTTGCGCACAGGGGGCGCCGGCGGTCGGTACTGCAGCCCGCCATGCGAGCCGCAGTGCCAGGCCGACTGCACAGCGACCCGGTGCCGTCGTGGTTGACCATGAATTCGTCGCCGGTTCGCGCGGGCTCAAGCCAGGATCGCGGCGGCACTGGTGGCAGCCATCTGCGGCATCACACCGGTGGTGTCTGACAACGAAACCACCGCGATGATCAGCAGCACGCTGGTGCAGACAGACGCGAGGGCGGCAGCGATGCGGTTGGACTTGGAGCTGAATTTGGGGCTGTTCATGGTGATTTCCTTGGGTGGAAGACAGAAACGTTGGGCGACAGAGCTTGATGCCGAGCTCAGGGCGTGAGCTGATTCAGCGCAGGGTGGGTGCAGAGATGGATGCGCCGGCAACCATCTGTGTCTGTGCAGCCGGAGCCTTGGCGCTGAGGTCGCCATGGGCGTTGTGGGCCAGCGAGGCGACCGAGTCAAAGAGCGCGACAGTCAGAAGAAGTGAAGCGGCGGCGGAGATGAGGCGGGTGGTGGTGTTCATGGCGGGGGTCCTTTGCGGGGGGTGCACTGGGTGCGTTGTCGATGGATGTATGGTGTTCCCGCGGCCGCTTTATGTCCTTTATCCAACGTAAAACGTTATGAAAGCCGCGTATCTGGCGGCTTTCATAAAGGGCTCGGGGCTCAGGGGCCACGGTGGGGCTCTGTGCCATTCACAGGGCACCAGGACAACCACGAGGCAGGTGCAGCGGGTCGCGGCTTACTCGCCGATCAACCGCCGATCAACCGCAAATCCGTACAACTCAAGGCCGCGTTTTGCGCTGAGCGGGCGGACCCCTGGCGGTCACTTTCGCGGCGCGGCCCTTTGCGGGCACGGGCGACATCGGGGCGGCCAGCAATGGGGCGGTCTCCTGCACCTTCAACTCGAAGGGATTGACCACACGCAAAGCTTCGAAGTGTTGGCCGTCTTGCAGGTCTTCGGTGTACAGCGTCTCGCAGCCCGCATCCATGGCCGCCTGCACGATGGCTGCATCCCAGGGCGACAGCCGGTAGCGAGCCGACAGCGCCAGCGCACGCAGCGTACCTTCGGGCGTGGCGGGTGCCACCTGGCGGCTGGCCAGCAGTTGCACCGCCGCCAAGGCATCGGCGGGTACCAGTTTGCGCTTGCGGGTCAGCACGCTGTAGGCTTCCAGCAGCACCTGGGTACTCAGCCACAGACTGCGGTCGCGGCTGTGGCGGTGCAGCAGTTCTTGGGCCAGCGCCTGCTTGCGCGGGTCGTCCGGCAGCAACGCATACAAAACGATGTTGGTGTCTACGAAAACGCGCATGGGGCAAGACCCTTGATCAGGCTTGGGCGGTCGGCTTGAGGGCTTGAGCGAACAGGCTTAGGCGATCAGACCCTGCACACTACCGCTGACGAAGCTCCGACAGCCCCGGCCCATGGCCAGGCAGCCGTTCATCCAGCACTTCGGCGTAGAAGCTCTCCCGGCCAGGCCAGAGTTCCGTATCCGCCAACTTTGCGACTGGAGATTTGACAGCCCGACGCGACAAGGCACGCAACTGCGAGATGAACAGGTCCGCGTCGTCGGCGGGCGTGGCAAAGCGCGTAATGGCTTCGCGGCAGATCTCGTTGACGCTGGTGCCCTGTTGCAGCGCTTTGATGCGCGCTTGCTGCAGCACTTCGTCGTCGATCACCAGCGTGAGGTTGGCCATGGTTTTGCTCAAACAATCAAAGAGAGAGAGAGAGAGAGCTTAACACGGAACCCGCGTTACACGGGTTCCGTGTCAATGCGAAAGGCAGCCTCCGGATCATCGCGCCAGCGCATCATCTTTGGCGCGATTTCAGCCACGTTCAGCCAGGGCTGGTGCTTTAGGTTCAGGGTTCAGGGTTCAGGGTTCAGGGTTCAGGCCTTGTGGTGCACCGGCGCCAAGCCGTACACAGGCGTCGGGATGCCCTCCATGCGCGCCTTGAGCTGCAAAGCCGTGGTCAACGAGTAGTGGCGGTTCTGGTGCAGGTTGCCGCCTTGCATCCACAGGTTGGGCTGCTGCGTGGGCTTCCACATGTTGCGCAATTCACCCTCCCAAGGGCCGGGGTCCTTCTTCGTGTCAGAACCCAGGCCCCAGCATTTGCCCACCTTGTCGGCCATCTCTTGGTTGACGAACTTGGCGATCCAGCCGTTCATCGATCCATAGCCGGTCGCCCAGACGATCAGGTCGGCTTTGAGCTCGCTGCCGTCGGCCATCTTCAAGCCGCTGGCGGTGACGGACTCGATGGCACCGGACTTGACCTTGACGCTGCCATTGGCCACCAACTCGCTGGCGCCCACATCGATGTAGTAGCCCGAGCCGCGGCGCAAGTACTTGACAAACAAGCCCGAGCCGTCTTCACCAAAGTCCAGCATGAAGCCGGCTTTCTCCAGCCGCTGGTAAAACTCGGCGTCGCGTTCTTTCATCTGGTCGTACACCGGCACTTGCAGCGCCGGCATGGCCTTGTAGGGCAGTGAGGCGAAGATCAAATCTGCCGTGTCGGTGTCCACGCCGGCCTTGACAGCGGCTTCTGAATAGAGGCCACCCAGCGCCAGATCCATCAACGAATCGCTGCGCGCGACGTGGGTGGTCGAGCGCTGCACCATCGTGACCTGGGCGCCGTTCTCCCACAGATCAGCGCAGATGTCGTGCGCCGAGTTGTTGGAGCCGACCACCACCACTACCTTGTCCTTCCACTGCGCGCCGGTGCGAAAAGCGCTGCTGTGCACCTGCTCGCCCTTGAAGCTGTCCATGCCGGGGTAGCTGGGCAGGTTGGGCACTGCGCTCATGCCGGTGGCAAACACCAGGTGCTTGGGCCGCAACACCAGGGTTTCGCCTTTGTGCTCGACGGTGACGGCCCACTCTTGTTTGGCTTCGTCCCAAGCAGCGCTCTTGCACTCGGTGCTGGCCCAATAGTTCAGCTCCATCACACGGGTGTACATCTCCAGCCAATCACCCAACTTGTCTTTGGGCGTGAACACCGGCCAATCGTCCGGGAAGGGCATATAAGGCAGGTGGTCGTACCACACCGGGTCGTGCAGACACAGGCTCTTGTAGCGGTTGCGCCAACTGTCGCCGGCGCGGGCGTTTTTCTCGATGATGATGGTCGGCACGCCCAGCTTTCGCAGCCGCGCGCCCAGGATGATGCCGGCCTGCCCGCCGCCCAGAATCACCGTGTAGGGCTGTTTGCTGAAGCCCAGCGTGCGCTGCTCTTCTTCGCGGCTTTCCAACCAGGTTTGACGGTCTGGGCGTATGCCGTGCTCGATGCCTTTGGGCCGCCGCTCGCGTTTGGGTTCTTCAAAGCCCTTGAGCTCTTGCATCGTCGTCAGCAAGGTCCAGGCCTTGCCGCCCATCAGCCTCAGGTGGCCCTTGCAACGCGCCGCACCGGTCTCAAAGGTGAACCAGGCTTCGGTGACACCGCCCGTCTCAGTAGCCTCACCCAAGACTTGCCAATTCGCGGGCTGGGCTTGTTCGGCCGTTGCGTCCAACATCTTGCGGATGTCTGCCACGCCCTCGGCGGTCTTGATGTTCCAGGTGAAGGACAGCAAGTCGCGCCAGTAACCGTCAGCGCCAAACATGCTGGCTGCAGCGTCAAAGTCACTGCGTGTCAATGCAGCGCCGAAATCGGTGAGCCATTGCTGCGCAACGGCCGTGGGGGTGGCGGTGGGGGTGGCGGTAGCTGTCGCGCTGCTCATCGTCTTGTCTCCTGCTGGTTTTGATGCCCCCTTGCGGGCTTGCGAGGGCCCAGCCATCCTATGCAGCACAAGCTCCAGGCGCAAGCCCAACCCGACAGCCCCTAAAGCACATACGGCACATACGGCACATACGGCAGACACGGCACATACGGCGCTGTCAGCCCGCTCGTTCAGTAACCCAGCGCCAAATTCGCCAACGGCACCAGCGTTTCACCCTGCTGATAGCGCTTCAGGTTGTCCAGGAATCGTGCCGCAGCGCGTTGCAACATCTTGTCTTGTGCGCGGCCCGACAGATGCATCGAGATGTGCACGTTGGGCAGCGTCCAGAGCACGTGTTCAGCCGGTAAAGGCTCAGGTGTTGTGACGTCCAGGAACGCATGGCCGATACGGCCGCTTTGCAGCGCTTCAACCAAAGCCTGCTGATCCACCACCGAGCCACGCGCCACATTCAGCACCGTGGCGCTGGGCTTGCATGCAGCAAATTCGGCTGCGCCCAACATGGCCTCGGTCTCGGGCGTGGCCGGCACGGCCACGATGATCCAGTCGAACTCGCCCAGCCGTGGTCGCCACTGGTCTGGCGTCAGCGCGGCTGGGTCAGCACTGCGGCGCACGACACTGACTTGAACCTCAAAAGCCCGCAGCCGTTTGCAAACCAGCTGGCCGATTGCGCCGTAACCCAACACCAGTGCCCGCGAGCCTGCCAGTTCGACCTTGCCCGGTGAGTCCTTGAGCCAGTCGCGACGGTCTTGCGCCCGCACCACTTCACGGTAGCCCTTGGCGATGTTGAGCATGCCCATCACCACGTACTCGGCAATCGTCACGGCATTGATGCCTGTGCCGTGGGTTACCGCGGTGCCCTGAGCCAGCAACTGCGCCAGCGGCAAACCGTCCAGGCCGGCGTAGATCGAGTTCAGCCACCTTAGATTCTTGGCAGCAGCGATGACCTCGCTCATGTCCGCCTTGCTGCGCAGATCAAACCAGCCAATCTCGGCCTGCGCCGCCAGTGCCAGAGCCTCTTCCTTGTTGCTGAACCAATGCACCTGCACATCGGCGGGCAAATGCGGCTCAATCAAAGGGCGCAGAGCGATGGAGATGACGGCTGTAGGCAAGTGGATGTCTCGTTCGAATAAGCGGGTTGAGGGTTGTCGGGCGGGTGGTGAGTGAGCGCTCAGTGGGCGGTCAGAGGGCGCTCAGCAAGCAATGAGCAGATCACCGGCGGGCGACTTTTTTTCATAGCTTACATTGACCC
>Ga0105049_10002153_pt1 | contig 23253 bp, 20 predicted proteins | sample MAT06_FD_78087 | JGI IMG/M metagenome (GOLD analysis project Ga0105049, IMG submission 78087) | Freshwater microbial communities from Lake Fryxell liftoff mats and glacier meltwater in Antarctica - MAT-06 | ecosystem: Environmental > Aquatic > Freshwater > Ice > Liftoff microbial mat | place...
CCGCTGACGTCCCCGTCCGAGACCGACACCGTCTCGAGGCTGCAAAGCACCGGCAGCACGGTGATCCTCGCGGTGGCGGTGTTGGAGGAGAGCCCCGCGTCGGCGGCCTGGTAGGTGAAGGAGCCCGCACCGGTGAACCCGCCGGGCGGCGTGTAGGCCACGGTGCCGTCACCGTTGAGGACGGCCGTGGCGCCCGGAGGGCTTATGGCCGCGATGCCCGTCACGGAGAGGACATCGAGGTCAACGTCGGTGTCATTGCTGAGCACAGCGATGTTGACGCTGCCGCCGGCATCGACGTCAGCGGTGTCGTCGACGGCGATCGGTCGATCGTTGACCGCACTGACCCCGACGACGATGGTCGCCGACGATGCAGTGGTCGCGCCGGCGTCGTCGGTGACCGAACACGTGACGGTGACCGAGCCGTTGAAGTTGACGGGAGGCGAGAAGCTGACCGATCCGTCCCCTCGGTCGGTGATCGTGCCGCCGCCGGAGCTGGTGCAGGACGCCGTGAGGTTGGTGCTGTCGATGTCGGTGGCCACCGTCACCACCACGGCCGTGTCCTCGGGAGTGGAGGCGCTCCCGCTCCGGGCCACTGGTGGGTCGTTCACGGGGCGGACGACGATGGTGACCGGAGCGTTCGTGGTGGTGGTGCCATCGGAGGCCGCGTAGACGAACGAGTCCGTGCCGGACCAGTTGGCGGCGGGGGTGTAGGTGAAGGCGCCGTTCAGCGCCAGGGTCACGCCGCCGTTCGATGGGGGTGTCACCAGCGTCGCCGTCAGCGGGTTGCCGTCAGGATCGGAGTCGTTGGCCAGCACGTTGCCTTGCTTGGCGATGTCCTCGTCGGTCGTGAAGCCGTCCGCATTCGCGCCGGGGGCGGTGTTGGCCAGGTACAGCAGCGTCTCGTAGCTGGGGTTGTTCCCGAAGTCACCGCTGCCCTCGAGGGTGACCGTGCCCGTGGTGGTGCTCAGGGTGATCGTGTCGAAGTCGAATCCGGGCAGGACCGTCCACTGGCAGTTGTCATTTCCGGCGCTGTTCGGACCGGAGCTGTTCGGTGAAGCGCACGCGTCCACCTCGTCACCCGGGCTGGAGCTCGCGAAGTAGGGAACCGTCGTGTCGTAGCCCGCCTCGCCCGACTGGGCCGAGGTGATGCTGGCGCCGGTCTGGAGCTGGTAGGTGCGGCTGGTGGTGGCGGAGGCAAGGGTGAGCTGCACGACGGCGTTCTTCGTCATCTCCAGGTCGAGTCGGACGCCCATGAACTTGCGGGCGCCGAGGCTGCCGCCGCGCGCCAGCTTCAGTGCCTCAGCGCTGTCGATCTGGGAACAGGGTGAGCCGTTCCCGCCCGCTCCCTTGACCCCGATGCCGTCCGACACGAGACCCGGGGACCTGGTGCCTGCGGAGAGGTCGATCAGCGGCTCTGGCGAGTTGATCGCGCAGCTGTTCGTGGTAAGCGGTTGCTGCGTGCTGCCGTAGGCGAAGTACCGGCCGTCCGAGCCGAGGTGCAACCGCACCGCCGACGGGGCCGGGGCCCCGGACGACGGTATCGCCACCACCAGGGCACCGACGAGACCAATGAGCACCGCGGCGACCGCGAGTGCGCGTGAGCGAGATCCAAGCCTTTTCATGATGTAGCCCTCCTCCGGCCGAGGAACACGCTAGTCGCGGCCCCTCGCGGTCTGCCATGCAACACGGAAGAGTTCACACGGCCGCAACCGGGAGCATCTACCCCGGCCCGGGCGTCCGTCAGACCGGTGCCACGACGATGCTGAGCGACCTGGGGGCCCGGGGAGGCTTCTGGTAGGTTCGCCGTTCCATTCCCGGGCCGTGGCGCAGTTTGGTTAGCGCGCTTGACTGGGGGTCAAGAGGTCGGAGGTTCGAATCCTCTCGGCCCGACCGGGATAAGTGCAGGTCAGGGGCCATTCTTCGGAATGGCCTCTGCTGCGTTCTCGGCCCGGGGGACCAACCGGGGGACCAACTCGGCGGGGGCCGTGTCGCGAACCGCAATCGGAACAGTTGTTCCGATTTGGGTTGGGACGTCAGGCTGCAGTCCGTCGTGCCCGTCGCCGCCCCCGCTCTGAGAGCCCTCCTCAGACGCCCGACTTCTCTGCCATCCCTGAACCCAGACGATCGGCCGACACGGGGCAGGTACTGCAGAGTGGTCGTGCAGGTTCTATCGACTGCCCACGCTCAGGGAAGTCCCAGTCCGGCAGCGACGCCCTCGGATCGACTAGCCGCTCGCTGGTGGGACGGCCCGCGCCCGGGCGTAGGTGAACGCGGGTGGCTCCTCGGGTGGCTGGCACGTCCCGCGACGAAGGAAGCCTGCCTTCTCAAGCGCGCGCCAGGAGCGCCTGTTCCCCTGCGCGGGTGTCGCTACGCACCACAGTGCGGTGGGCACAACCTCGAGAACCAGGTCAGCGAAGGCCGACAAGACCTCGGGTCCGAGCCCGCGACCAGAGAACGCCTCTGAGAGCAGGAAGTCGATGCCCGTCGCGTTGTCGATGCCGACCGCCGCGTCGTGGTCCGGGTAGTCCCCGTGCTGGTAGTGCTGGAGCAGGCCGCATGTCGCGCCATCGATCTCAGCGACCCACATGGTGGTGAGCGGGTCGAGACCGTCGATTCGAGGGCCGTACTTCGCCTCGACCGCAGCCGGGGACGGATCCGCGTTCCACCACATCGCTACGTGCGGCTCGGCAAGCCACCGCTGAAGTGAAAGGAAATCCGAACGTCGCAGCAGCCGGAACCTCACCTCGGACACATCGCACATCCTGGCCTGAAATGGGATGCGAGGTCGAGAGATGTACAGGTTCCCCCAGTGGCCGCCCACGGCATGACGCCGCCTTCGAACTGGGGTTGGACAGGATGCACGAAGGTCAGAAGAAGCTGTTGCCCCACGCCAGGCCAGTTCACACCCGGGCGGCTCGGCGCAGTCGAACCCGATGGCAGGGTCAAGGGAGGCGAGCCGGTACCCGCTGGGGCTACAACGGTGCCGGCCAGCTCGGCACCGGCAACACCACCATCTCGTTCACGGCGGCAACCACGATCGGACTCTGCGGGACCAGAATCGCGCGCACGGGATTGAGCCAGCCGCTAGAACGAGGTTCGTGGACGGCGCAGGAGGGCTGCAGTGTGTGGTGTGCGACGACGATCAGCTCTACACGGGCCTCATCGAGCGCATGCTCGCGGATCTCGGCCATCAGGTCGTGGGGATCGCGTCGACGGCGGCCGATGGGGCGGCGCTGGTCGAAACGGCTCGTCCGGATCTCGTGATCCTGGACCTTTCGATGGACTTCAACAGCGACTTCGACATCGTCGCCTCTGCGCTGGCCGTCGGCGCCACCGCGTTGATCTTCTCCCAGCGCGCCGACGACGCCCTCCTGAGCCGCTACGCGATTCGTCCCACCGTCGTCTACAAGCCCTATCTCACCGAGCTCGAGCACGTCGTCACGCGGGTGGCGATGGAGCAGGATCGGGAGGTGGGGGGCCAGGACCGGCGGGCCCGCCCGGCTTCGATCGCGACGGGGGCGGAGCCGACGAGCGTCGCCGACGCCCAAGCGTTCTACGGCTCCCTCAACGATGCGACGTCGGGAGATGCCCTGCTCTCGATCGAGCTGCCTGAGACCACCGGCCAGGCCGAAGAGGCCTCGGATGTAGCCATGCGGGTGCGGGTGCTGCTGCGTTCAGCCGACCGGTTGCTGGCGTCGGCCACCTCGGTGCGGGTGCTGCTGCCCAACGGGGGCGACGGTGTGGCGTCGCTCCTCGCTCGTCTCGGCGACGTCGGAGCCCTTCCCGGCGGCGTGACCGTTCGGGCGGTCACGATCGATCCCGACGAGCTGCCGAACGATGCGTTCGAGCGCCTCAAGGCCGCCGAGCCCTCGGCCTGGCCCCCTCAGGTCGGGTAGCCACCGGTCGGTCAGACGGACAGCCGCCAGGTGTCTCCGTGGGTCAGCACCACACCTGCACCCGGCCCGGCGAAGAGGGGACCGATGAGCAGCGAGTGCTGGAGCGCACAGCGAGCGAGCAGGTTCCGGCGCGTCTCGGCGAGCAGCACCGGATCGCGATCGCCGTTGTCGATCTCCGGCAGCGCGATCTGGGCGGGATGCAGGAACAGATGTCCGACGATCACCGCCGACTCGCCCCCGGACTCGATCCACACCACGTGATGGCCGGGGTTGTGGCCTGGAGCATCCTCGAGCCGCATGCCGGTGGTGAGGAGCTCGGTGCCCTCCATCGCCTCGCAGGGACCATCGGCCCACAGATGAGTGAGCGCACTGGCTTCGTCCGCCTGCGGGTGCGTGCCGTCGCGGATGGTCTCGAGCTCCTGGCGGGGGAAGAGGTAGCGCGCCCGAGGGAAGGTGGGCGAGCCGTCGGCCAGGAGGTTCACGCCGAGCTGATCCACGTGCGTGTTGACCACGATGTCGACGTCGTCCGCCTCCACTTCGGCGTCGCGCAGAGCGTCGAGGCGCCCTCCCAGCTTGGTGGGGTCGTCGAACGCGAGGAAAGGATCGACGAGCAGCACGGTGTCCGGCGTCCGGATCACCGTGGCCGACGAGCCGATCACGAGGGCGCCGCCGTCGGTGATGAAGTGGGGGTGCAACCAGCCGGCCTCGAGCACGGTGGCGGCCGAGGCGGCGTCCTGAGGCACGACCAGGTCGAACCCCGGATCATCGACGCGGGTGATCTCGATGTCACCAATGGTCCAGGTCGGCACCTCCGCAGCGTAGGTCGGAGCGGGGGAGGGGCCGGGTTAGGTTTCGTGGCATGTGCGGCCGCTACGTCTCCGCCACCCCACCCGATCAGATCGCCGCGTACTTCGGTACCGAGGAGCCTGAAGCGAGCCTCACGGCCTCCTACAACGTGGCGCCGACGAACGACGTCTATGCCGTGCTGGCTGACGGCGGCGTGCGTCATCTCGATGCCTTCCACTGGGGGCTGATCCCGCTATGGGCCAAGGAGGCCAAGATCGGCTCGAAGATGATCAACGCCCGCGCTGAGACGCTGGGCGAGAAGAGCGCCTTCAAGTCGGCCTTCAAGAAGCGACGCTGCCTCATTCCCGCTGACGGGTTCTACGAGTGGCGCAAGAACGCCACCGACCCGAAGAAGGGCAAGAAGCAACCGTTCTTCATCCACCGCCCGGATGGAGAGCCCTACGCGTTCGCAGGGCTCTGGGAGGTGTGGCGGGGGCCGGAGAGGGACCAGGAGCCGCTGCGCTCCTGCACGATCATCACCACGACGCCGAACGACGCCATGGCCGAGATCCACGACCGGATGCCCGTGATCCTCCCCTCGTCAGCCTGGGGCACCTGGCTCGACCGCGACAACGACGACCTCGACCTGCTCGGCCAGCTTCTGGTGCCGTCTGCGGCGGGCCTCATCACGATGCACCCGGTGTCGACCCAGGTGAACAACGTGCGCAACGACGGCGAGGCCCTGGTGGACGAGGCGTCCGAGCTGGTGGAGTGACGGCTCAGGCGACGGGCACGTTGGCGGCGTGACCGGCGGTTCGCAACGCGTCGCGGAGCGCATCGGCTTGACGGTCGAGGGCCGCCGGCGCCGGGTTCGTGTCCTGGTTGGCGAAGCTCATCTGGGCCAGCTCGGTGAAGGGCACCAGGTGCACGTGAGCGTGGGGCACCTCTTCACCGACGACGAGCACACCGACCTTGGTCGGGTGGTAGATCGAGTCGAGGGCCCGGCTGATCGTCTGCGCCACCGCCCACACCCGGGCGTTGACGTCCGCCGGCAGGTCGATCCAGTGGTCCACGGGTTCGGTCGGAACCACCAGCGTGTGGCCCGGAGCGAGGAGCGCGATCGGGAGGAAGGCCACGACGGCGTCTTCTCGCCACACGAAGCGGCCTGGGATCTCGCCCTCGATGATCCTCGTGAAGATGGTGGTCACGCGAGCCAGCCGCCGCTGACCGGAAGGATCTCGCCGAAGGAGTAGGTGGCGTCGCACACGAGGTAGCGCACGAGCTCGGCCACCTCGTCGGCGTGCCCGAGTCGGCCCGCCGGGATGCGGGCCAGCAGGAAGGGCTTGGCGTCGCCGAGCGGATCGAGCAGGGGAGTGTCGATGAAGCCAGGGGCCACCGCGTTGATGCGAATCCCGAGCGGAGCCACCTCGGCGCCGACGGACTTCGTGAGGCCGGCGATGGCGTGCTTGGCGGCCGCGTACTCAGGCGTGGCCACCGACCCGCCGTAGCTGTAGACGCTGCAGAGGTTCACGATGGTGCCGGATCGGGCCGTCTCCATGTGGCGGAGGGCGGCCCGCATCCCGTTGAAGGTGCCGTAGAGGTGGGTCTTGATCATGCGATCGAACTGCTCGTCCGTGAGCGTCGAGAAGCACCGCACGGGGGGCACCTCCTCGCCGCTCATGGCCGCCATCTGCGCGGCCATCAATCGCTCGAACACCTCGGGGCGGTCGGTGACGATGCCGGCGTTGTTCACCAGCACATCGAGGCGGCCGTGCTGCTCGACCGTGCGGGCGACGGCGGCATCGAACGCTGCGGAGTCGGCCACGTCGAAGGCCGCCACCTCGCCGTCCACCTCCTTGGCCACGACCTCGGCAGCATCGACACGGAGGTCGTTCACGACGACGTGGGCTCCCTCCGCCGCCAGACGCCGGGCGATGGCCGCCCCGAGTCCTGATCCGGCCCCCGTGACGAGGGCGACCTGGCCCTTCAGTGCGACACGGTCCGTCATGGCGGGCCATCGTAGGGTGAGGACGTGGCCGATGAGGAGGGGATGTCGAAGGCCGAGGCCGGCAGCGATCGAATCCTCACCGTCCCCAACGCCATCACGGTGGTGCGCCTCTGTCTCCTGCCCGTCTTCCTCTGGCTCCTCTTCGTGCAGGAGGATCGGGCCAATGCCGCGTGGCTGTTGGCCGCCCTCGGCACCACCGACTTCCTCGATGGCTACATCGCTCGGCGCTTCGACCAGGTGTCGGATCTCGGCAAGGTGCTCGACCCGGTGGCTGATCGGCTGCTGTTCTTCGTAGGTGCAGGCGGCATCCTCATCGACGGCAGCGTGCCCGTCTGGTTTGCGGTCGCAGTGCTGATCCGGGAGGCCTTGGTGGCCGGCGCCACCCTCGCGCTGGCGGCGCTCGGCGCCAAGCGCATCGACGTCACCTGGTACGGCAAGGCGGGCACCTTCTTCCTCATGATGTCCCTGCCGCTGTTCCTCGGGTCCAGGAGCACGGTCGGCTGGGCCGACCAGGTGGAGACCATGGCATGGCTGGCGGGCATCCCCGGCTTGGTCCTGTCCTGGTATGCCGCGCTGCTCTACGTGCCTCTGGCCCGTCAGGCGCTGCGGGATGGTCGGGCTGAGAACGCCGGTCCCCGGGTACCGTCCGCGTCATGAAGGCCGTGATCATGGCGGGGGGCGAGGGCACCCGGCTGCGCCCGCTCACCTCCAATGCGCCCAAGCCGATGATGCCGCTCGTCAACGAGCCGATGATGGAGCACATCGTCACGCTCCTGAAGCGCCACGGCTTCGACGAGATCGTGGTGACCGTCGCCTTCATGGCCAATCACATCCGCACCTACTTCGGCGACGGGTCCGACTTCGGTGTGCGGATGGTCTACGCCACGGAGGAGACGCCGCTCGGCACCGCGGGATCGGTGCGCAACGCCATGGATGAGCTCGACGAGCGCTTCCTGGTGATCTCCGGCGACGTGCTCACTGACATCGATCTGTCGGCCATGGTCGAGGAGCACGACCGCAAGAAGGCCATGGCCACCATCGGCCTGGTGCGGGTGGACAACCCTCTCGAGTTCGGCATCGTGATCACGAAGGACGACGGCTCGATCGAGCGCTTCCTCGAGAAGCCCTCGTGGGGCCAGGTGTTCAGCGACACCATCAACGCCGGCATCTTCGTGCTCGAGCCGGAGATCTTCGACTACATCGAACCCGACCGCTCCGTCGACTTCTCCTCGGAGGTCTTCCCGGCGTTGCTGGCCGACGGCCAACCGCTCTACGGCGCCATCGCCGAGGGCTATTGGGAGGACGTGGGCACGCTCGAGAGCTATCTCTCCGCCCACAAGGACATCCTCGACGGGCGCGTCGCCGTCGAGATCCCCGGCTTCGAGATGCGCGACGGCGTCTACGTGGCGGAGGGGGCCGAGATCCACCCCGACGCCACGGTGGTGGGCCCGGCCGTGATCGGCGAGAACTGTCGGATCGAGGCCGACGTGCGCCTCGGCCCCTACACCGTCCTCGGCGCCAACGTGCGGGTGCGGGCCAACGCCGACCTCGAGCGCGTCGTCGTGCACGACAACTCCTACCTGGGGGAGGGCGTGCGCCTACGCGGCGCCGTCATCGGCCGCTCGTGCGACCTGCGGAGCGGGGTGCGGGGCGAGGAAGGCGTGGTGCTCGGCGACGAGTGCTTCGTCGGCGAGCACGCGGTGCTGGGCGCGGGAGTGAAGGTCTACCCGTTCAAGACGGTGGAGCAGGGCGCGGTCATCAACTCCTCGATCGTGTGGGAGTCGCGCGGCTCGCGATCCCTCTTCGGTCGGGTGGGCGTGGCCGGACTGGCCAACGTGGACATCACGCCCGAGCTGGCCACCCGCGTGGCCATGGCCTACGCCACCACCCTCAAGAAGAACGCCACCATCATCACCTCGCGCGATTCGAGCCGCTCGGCCCGCATGTTGAAGCGGTCGATGATGGCCGGAGCCAACGCGGCGGGGGTCAACGTGCTCGACCTCGAGGTGGCCTCGGTGCCCGTCACCCGGTTCATCGTGCGGCGGCCCGAGCATGCCGGTGGGCTCTCGATCCGACTGGTGGAGGGCGATCCGCAGAGCTGCGTCATCCGCTTCTTCGACACCACCGGCGCCGACCTCTCGGAGGACCAACAGCGCAAGGTCGAGCGCCTCTTCGGTCGCGAGGACTTCCGGAGGGTGTTCCCGGCAGAGATCGGCGACATCGGCTTTCCCCCGCGAGCGCTCGAGCAGTACACGGCGGCCCTCGAGGCCACCGTGGACATCAAGGCCATCCGGGCGGCCCGCTTCAAGGTCGTGGTCGACTACGCCTACGGCTCCACGTCGTTCGTGATGCCGAACGTCCTCGCCAAGCTGGGCGCGGACATCCTCGGCATCAACCCCTACGCCTCCACGCTCGGCGCCCTCAACTTCGACCGCACGGCCCACGCCGAGGAGGTGGCGAGCGTCGTGCGAGCGTCGGGCGCCCATCTCGGTGCCGTGCTCGACCCTGACGGCGAGCACCTCACCCTCATCGACGACTCTGGGAGCATCCTCTCCGATGAGCAGGCGCTCCTCGCTCTGCTCACGCTCGTGAGCGGCCATCTGCTGGGTGACACGGTCGCGCTGCCCGTCACCGTCACCCGCCATGCCGAGGCGATCTCGGCGGCCCACGGGGTACGGGTGCGGCGCACGAAGCTGTCCACCCCGGCGCTCATGGACGCGGCGTCGGAGCCCGGCGTCGGGTTCGCAGCCAGCACCGATGGCGGGTTCATCCTCCCCGGCTTCCTGCCGGCGTTCGACGCGGCCGCCAGCCTGGTGAAGGTGCTCGAGCTGCTGGCCCACACTGGTGCCCGGCTCTCCGCCATCGTGGAGGGGCTGCCCCGACCACACCTCGCCCACGAGACCGTCGTCACGCCGTGGGAGCAGAAGGGGATGGTGATGCGCTCCCTCGTCGAGATGAGCAAGGACCGGGAGGTGCAGCTCATCGACGGCGTGAAGGTGCGTCATGACGATGGATGGGCCCTCGCGCTGCCTGATCCCGAGGAGCCCGTCACCCACGTGTGGACAGAGGCCGACACGGACGCCGACGCCAGAGCACTGGCGATCGAGTACGCCCGGCGCATCCGCCAGCTCCTCCGCTAGCCCCCGGGCGAACCCTAAACAGGGGGTCGAGGGTTCCGATAGCCTGCGGCCATGCAGATCCCGGAGGACCTCCGCTACTCCACCGATCACGAGTGGATCCGTGTCGAGGACGGCAAGGCGCGGGTGGGCATCACCGACTACGCCCAGGACGCGCTGGGCGATGTGGTGTTCGTCGATCTGCCGGATGTGGGGGTCGCCGTCGATGGAGGCGCATCGATCAGCGAGGTGGAGTCCACGAAGTCTGTGTCCGACATCTACGCCCCCGTCTCGGGAACCATCAGCGAGGTCAACACCGATCTCGGCGACGCTCCTGAGCGCCTGAACGAGGATCCCTACGGCGAGGGATGGATCTTCGTCATCGAGCTCACCGACCCCGCGCAGCTCGATTCGCTCCTCACCGCTGGGGCCTATCGCAAGCTCGTCGAGGGATAGCGCCATGGCCGAGGTGATCTGCCCGCAATGCGGGCACAAGAACCCGTTGACCGCGAAGTTCTGCTCGTCGTGCGGGGCGAACCTCGACCACCGAGGCGTGGAGCACCACACCACCATGTCCGTCACGGTGCCCATCGACAGCCCGGTGGAGGAGCTCGTCATCAAGCTCGATCAGCTCTCCCCGGGCATCGGGATGCTCGTCGTCACCCGTGGCCCCAACTCTGGATCTCGCTACGCGCTGGACGAACCACTCGTGACGGCCGGCCGTCACCCCGACAGCGTGATCTTTCTGGACGACATCACCGTGTCGCGCCGACACGCCGAGGTGCGGCAGATGGCTGACGGCTACGAGGTGGCCGATTCGGGCTCGCTCAACGGCACCTATCTGAATCGCCAGCGGGTTGAGAAGGCGGCCCTCACCGACGGCGATGAGCTCCAGATCGGCGCCTTCAAGCTGCTGTTCCTGGCGGGGCGCACATGACCTCCGCGATGGCGGACCGCACCCACCTCTCCATCGGCGAGGTGCTCAGCCTCCTCCAGGACGACTTCCCCGATGTCACGATCTCCAAGATCCGCTTCCTCGAGAGCCAGGGGCTGTTGGATCCGGAGCGCACCCCGTCGGGATACCGGAAGTTCTACGAAGCCGACATCGAGCGTCTCCGATGGATCCTGCGACACCAGCGGGACCACTTCCTTCCGCTCAAGGTGATGAAGGACCGGCTCGAAGAGGCCACCGCGAGCGGCCAGGTGGTGCCGCCCGACGAGCCCGCCAGTGCTACCCCCACGGGTCCTCCGTCCCTGTTCGAGGAAGCGGAGCCCGCGCCGGTCTCCACTCGGGTGGTCCACGCGCTGGTTGAGGCTCCTCAGCCCGCCCCGTTGGCCGTCGAGGAGGCGCCCGGGCCGTCCCCGCGCCCCGACCCGGCCCCCGCCCGGTCCCGTCCTGCGCCCACGATGCCGGAGCTGCCAATGCGCCAATCGGTCAACCCGCTCGATGGCGGCCCCACCGGGTTGAGCTTCACGCTCGACGAGCTCTCAGAGGCGTCGGGACTGTCGCTCCGAGAGCTGGGCGACCTCACGCGCTTCGGGTTGCTCGTGGGCCGATCGGTCGCAGGCGACACCTTCTACGACGGCGACGCGCTGATCGTGGCCCGCACTGCCGCCGGGTTCGCACGGTTCGGCATCGAGGCCCGGCACCTGCGCATGTACAAGGTGGCCGCCGAGCGCGAGGCCGGCTTCATGGAACAGGTCGTGATGCCGCTGCTCAAGCAGCGCAATCCCACTGCCCGTCAGCAGGCGGCCACCAACCTGGGTGAGCTGGCCGGCCTCGGCGAGCAGCTCCGCTCCGCGCTGCTGCGTGGCGCGCTGCGCGATCACACCGACGTGCGCTGATCCATCGCCTCGCGGCGCGACAGCAGCCCGGCTTGGATAGCGTGAGCGACGTGGCGATCGAGATGGAGCTGGTGGGCATCGAGCTGGAGCGGCCGCCGAACATCCCGTGCCTGCTCCTGCGAGAGGCGGAGGGCGACCGACGCGTCCTGCCGATCTTCATCGGGAGCCCCGAGGCCACTGCCATCGCCTTCGCCCTCGAGGAGGTGGAGACGCCCCGGCCGATGACGCACGACCTCATGAAGGACATGCTCGATGAGCTCGGTGCCCGCATCGAGCGCGTCGTGGTCACCGAGCTGCGGGACAGCACCTTCTACGCCGAGATCGTCGTCTCGCATGCCGGTGAGGTGAAGTCGGTGTCGGCCCGCCCGTCCGACGCCGTCGCTCTTGCCGTGCGCTTCGGTGCCCCCGTCTTCGCGGAGGAGGGCGTGCTCGACGCCGCCGGCCGCACCGCCGGGGAGGGCGTCCCCGACGAGATCGTCGAGCAGTTCCGGGAGTTCATCGACCAGGTGAACCCCGACGACTTCGCGTCGTAGGGCCTCGCGGGCGGGGGTCGGGTCGAAAGACCCTGGTGACGGTGGGCGACACGCGACAGGCTGGGCGGATGGACGCTCCTGATGTCTCGCTGGACCACCAAGGCTTGGAGGTGCTCTCGCCCGAGGAGTGCTGGGAGCTCATCAGAGGGGTGCCCGTGGGTCGGGTCGCCTTCGTCGCTGCCGGCGAACCCGTGATCCTGCCGGTGAACCACGCCACGGTGGGGCACCAGATCGTGTTCCGCACCTATCGAGGCGCCATGCTCCACGAGGCACTGATGAGCCGCTCCGTCGCCTTCGAGGTCGACGGGTTCGATCCCGCCACTCGTTCCGGGTGGAGCGTGCTCGCCCGGGGCGTGGCGCGCGTGCCCGACGAGACGGGGCCCTTGGAGGCCCTCCGGCTCGATGCATGGGCCGACGGCACGAGCCGCGACGACTGGGTGCAGGTGCTCGTGGAGGAGATCACGGGACGCCGCATCGTTCGGCAGCCGGCTACCGGCGGGTGACCCCGTTGACGGCGCGCGCGTGCCGTCGTACTGTGCGCATCCACGACGACATGGGTGTAACTCCACTGTTGTCACCCGCCTGAGTCCCACCACCTCAGGCCTGATCGCGGGGAACGCGCGCCATGAGCACAGAGGGCTTCAGCGGCCGAGAGGCCGCCGACATCGTCGGGATCACCTACCGCCAGCTCGACTACTGGGCCCGCACCGACCTCATTCGGCCCTCGCTGGCCGATGCCAAGGGGAGCGGTTCCCGGCGGCGCTACTCCTACAAGGATCTCATCGAGCTGCGCATGATCAAGACGCTGCTCGATGCTGGTCAGCGCCTCGACCGGGTGCGAGCCGCCTTCGACTACCTGCGCGACCTCGGGGACGACCTGGCGTCGGCGCAGCTCGTCATCGCGGGCGACAGCGTGGTGCTGGTGCGCGAGGGCGAGAACCTCATCGATGTGGTGAACAAGTACCAGGGCCAAGGCGTGCTCAACCTGCTGGCACTGGGGGGCGTCGTCGAGCAGGTGGACGCCGCCATCCTCGAGCTGCGGCCGCTCGACGTCGACCTGCCCGATACGGCCGGCGGAGCCTCCGCCACCCGGTAGGTTCCGGAGGTGACCTGGCGCACGTCCCCGCTCGACGCTGCCCATCGCGCCCTCGGCGCCAAGATGGTGCCCTTCGGGGGTTGGGACATGCCGCTGTCCTACGGCGAGGGCACGCTCGCGGAGCATCGCGCGTGCCGCACAGGGGCGGTGGTCTTCGACGTCAGCCACCTCGGCACCGTGCGGGTGGAAGGACCCGACGCATTGGTCCGGCTCCAGGCCGCGCTCACGAACGACCTGACCAAGGTGGCGCCCGGGCGCGCCCAGTACACCCACCTGCTCGAGGAGAGCGATGCGTCGGTGCTCGACGACATCATCGTGTGGTGGATTTCTGACGATGTGTTCGACGTGATGCCGAACGCGTCAAACACCGATGGGGTGGTGGGCGCCATTGGCGGGGACGACGTCACCGCCAGTCGGGCGATCATCGCGGTGCAGGGGCCCGAGGCCCGCATGCGTCTCGGCGCGCTGGCTCCCGATGCGACGGCCATCGGTCGCTTCCGCGTCGGCACCGCCACCGTGGCCGGCGTGCCGTGCACGGTGGCGGGTACCGGCTACACCGGTGAGGACGGGCTCGAGCTGGCGGTGCCGGCCGAGGGGGCGGCCGCCGTCTGGGACGCGATCCTGAGCGCGGGAGTGGTGCCCGCCGGTCTGGGCGCCCGGGATACGTTGCGCCTCGAGGCGGCGCTGCCGCTGCATGGCCACGAGCTCGGTCGCGGCATCACACCCCTGCAGGCGGGCCTCGGCTGGGTGGTGGCCTGGGACAAGGAGGGCGGCTTCCGAGGGCGCGAACCGCTCATGGCCGAGCGCGAGCGGGGAGTCGCTCGGCGGATCCGTGGCCTCGTCGTGGAAGGCCGCCGGCCACCCCGCGCCGACCAGGCCGTGCTGCTCGACGGGGAGCCGGTCGGCATCGTAACCAGCGGCAACTTCTCACCGATGCTCGAGCGCGGCATCGCGCTCGCCTTCCTTCCGCCCGAAGTGCAGGTGGGAGCGGAGGTGGCCATCGACGTCCGCGGCGACCACCAACCCGCTCAGGTCGTCGAAACGCCCTTCGTCGCCAAGAAGTGACGGGTTCTGTGGACGCTCACACTCGCATAGCGAGCGTGAGCGTCCACAGAACGGGCTAGGTCTTGGACTGGCGCTCTGTGTGGTGGGACTGGATGGCGTTCATGATCGCGGCAGTGGCGGCCCCGATGAACTCCGGACGGTTCTCGGCGGCCCAATCTCGGCTGCCCTCGGTGGAGACCGCGGAGCCCTGGAACTCCGGGAAGACGTAGCGGGCGAGCAGCTCGTAGCTGCGTGAGGTGGCCTCACGGTCGGCCCACTCGTGCGCCATGTTGAGGAAGGTGCCAAATCCGCCGGACTGGTCGATCAGGCGCTGGATCTGGGCCTTGGCATCGTCGACTGTGCCGATCACGGCAAAGCCCGAGGCGTTCATGGCATTGGCCATCTCCGCCACGTCGGTGGTGTCGGGGCCGAGCGGGAGCGCCGCGACTCGCTGGAAGTAGTCGACCCATTGCGGGAGGCCGAACTGCACGTCTTCGTAGGCCTGCTCCTTGGTGTCGGCGATGTGCATCGGGCCCACGAGCCGCCACTTCTTGCGATCGACCGTGGTGCCGAACTCAGCACTGCGCTCCTCCATCACGGTCCAGTGCGATCCCAAGACGTCGAAGCCACCCTGGTTGGTGGCGCCCAGCGAAAGCAGGGAGTGGCCGTGCTTCCCGGCCAGGCGCGGACCCGACGGCGACACCTGGGCGGCGACCGCGATCTCGAAGCAGGGATCGGAGTAGGGGCGGAGCTGCAGGCGAGCGTCGCGCAAGGTGAACCAGTCGGTCTGGCGGTTCACCGGCTTCTCACCGGCGAGGAGCTCGAGGATGGCCTCGAGCGACTCCTCCATCATGTCGCGTTGCTTCGCCACGTCGATGCCCATCATGAAGGCGTCGGACGGCAGCGCGCCCGGGCCCACGCCGAACATCACGCGCCCGCGGGTGAGGTGGTCGAGCAGAACCATGCGGTCGGCCAGCATCAGGGGCTGGTGATAGGGGAGTGAGCTCACGCCGGTGCCGAGGCGAATGTGCTTCGTGCGTTGGGCAGCAGCCGCGATGAACACCTCAGGGCTGGCGATGATCTCGTAGCCCGCCGAGTGATGCTCCCCGAACCACGCCTCATCGAAGCCCAGCGAATCGAGGTGAACGATGAGGTCGAGATCGCGCTCGAGGGCGAGCGTGGGGTTCTGCCCGACGGGGTGAAAGGGGGCGAGGAAGATGCCGAACTTGAGGGGCCAGTCCACGGACGCGAAGCCTAGGTCAGGACTTGACCGGTCGGTCAAGAAGGGGAGTCAGGCGAGCTGACGAGCGATCGTGCCCGTGTCGTAGTAGATCCGGGCGCCGACGAGGCCGGCGCCCTGGAACTGGAACACGGCCGCCATGCGGCACTTGAAGCGGCGACCGGTGGCCTCGAAATCGGTGCGAGAGCCGAGGTGCGAACCGCTCATCCACATCTCGGCCACCATCGAGTGCTCGGCGTGGTGGGCCTCGATCATCTGGAACATGAGATCGGGAAACGCGCCGAAGGTGGTGGCGTAGTAGCGACGCACCTCGTCGGCCCCTTCGTACACCCGTTGATTGCCGACCAGCTCGTAGCGCGGGTGCGCGAAGCAGGCGAGCGATGCCTCGGCGTCGTGCCGGTTCTGGGCCTCGAGGAGCGTGGTGAGCACCGCTTCTCGATGCTCACGCACCTTCGCGTCGATCGGGGTCACAGACACGGGGACGAGGTCAGTCGAGGAGGTCGGGTTGTTCGGCGACGATCTTGTCGTAGAGGGGCTGGAAGCTGAACCAGCACCCGAACGGGCTGCCCACCTGCTGGCGGGTGTGGCGGGCCATCTCCGGCTCGATCTTCACGGGCGTCCCCGCGGCCTCGGCCATCAGCTGCACTTCGCAGGTGCGCTCCATCGTGATGTAGAGCCAGGCGGCTTCGTCCACGGACTGGCCGACCGTGAGGATGCCGTGGTTGCGAAGGATGGCCGCCTTGTGCTCACCGAGGGCGTGGGCGATGCGCTTGCCCTCCTCGGTATCGATGACCACCCCCGTGTAGTCGTCGAACAGGCCGTGCGCTTCGAAGAACGTGCAGGAGTCCTGGGTGAGGGGATCGAGCAGACGCCCGAGGGTGGACCACGCCCGGCCCGCCTTGCTGTGGGTGTGGGCCGCCGCGTGCACGTCGGGGCGGGCCGCGTGCACCTGGGAGTGGATGGCGAAGGCGGCGATGTTCACGGGCCAGTCGCCCTCGACCACCTCGCCCTGGTGGTTCACGAGGATGAGGTCGGAGGTTCGGATGAGACCGAAGGACAGGCCGAAGGGGTTCACCCAGAAGCAGTCGCTGCGCTCCGGGTCGCGAGCGGTGAGGTGGCCAGCGACGCCTTCGTTGAACCCGAACTTGTCGAAGAGGCGGAACGCCGCCGCCATGCGCTGCTTGATGTGGACGCGCTCGTCGTCCGGCGATGAGAACTCGGGGAGCGTGTGGGGCCTATCGGGACGGATCACGGCGGGTGCCTCCTGGCGAACGGTGCATTCAGATCCTAGGCCCCGAAGGAGCCGCCGGGGAGGGCCCTCAGTCGAACCGAGCGGCGTACTCCGCGGTGCCGAGGAACTCGGTCACGAGTCGGTTCAAGGGGGCGCCGGCGGCCAGCTGGTTGATGCGCGTGGTCCACCACGAGGCCGACGGAGCGCGGCGCAGCATGCCGACGTAGAGGAGCGAGACGAGGACCTCGTGACGGAACTTGGTGACGCAGGTGGGCTCCGTCAAGAAGAGGGCGAGCAGCCGCGCACGCGTCTGGCGTCGGGCGGCCAGCTCTCCGACCCAGTGGTTCACGCGACTGGCGGCCGGTGCCGTCAACCCGAACGCGTACCGGTAGAGCCAGCGGACGTAGGCCGCGTCGCTGAGCGTGCCGTTGGCGGTACGGAACTCCGTGGTGCTGAGCAGCGCCGAGCACACCGTGGCGAATCCCGAGGCCCGGCGGGTGGCCACGCGGCTGGACAGCTCCGCAAAGGTGGGCACCCGACGGAAGCACGCTCGGTAGGCGCGCAGGATGGGGTGCACCTCAGCGGCCGTGGTGGAGATCGTCATGAACGTGGAGATGAGGGCCACGGGAGTGGTGGTGCCGCCCTGCAGCTGGCTCACCCACGGGGCAACGTGCTCGGGGGCGGGGTTGGCCAGGAGCAGGAGGTCGGCGTATTGCTGACGGACGAGCGCCGTCCAGTCGGGGAAGGGCTTGGCTGGATTCGGCGGCGGGGGAGGAGGCACGACCACCCGGGGCCCGCCTGGCACGTTCGTGAACAGATCGAGCTGGGCGTAGTTGCCGCCGAGCACCTCGGTGGGGTCGCCGTCGAGCCAGCGGTCGAGCAGCGTGGCGTACACCTGGCGATAGTCGACCTGAGCCACGAAGTTGTTGCGCGGGTCGAAGGTCGTGAGCGACGGCTGGGCTCCGTGGAGACCGCCCTTCACGTTCTCGCCCACGACCAGCATGAGGCTGGCGGTGCCGTGGTCGGTGCCGTCGCTGTCGTTCCGTTCGGGACGGCGGCCGAACTCCGAGAAGGTGGCGAGGGTCACCTGATCCCGGAAGCCCGGGGCCAGGGTGGTGAAGAAGGCTTCAATGCCGGCATCGAGCTGGCCCATGAGCTCGCCGTGGTCGTACATCTGGTTGGAGTGGGTGTCGAAGGAGCCACTCACGCTCACGGCGATGACGCGCGCCCCGAGGTTGGCGTTCACCAGGCGAGCGGCCAGGGTCAGGTCGTGCGGTAGCCCGGCGGTGGTGACCTCAGGGGTGTAGAGCGTGTTGATCGTCTGGGCCATGCCGAGGGCGGCCTTGCCGTGCTGGGCGATGCGATCGCCCCACTGGCTGAGCCCCGTGGGGCCACTGGCGTAGGCCTCGACCGCATTGAACGCTCGGTTCTCCCAGCCAACGGTGCGGTCGGAGCCCCACATGCCGCCTTGGTCGGGCACGGCCGTGACCTTGGCCCGCTGGCCCAGGAGGTGCAGCGGAACAGACGAGGAGAAGGTGAGACCGCGGAAGCCGCTGTCGTACTCCGTGAGCCCGTCGAGGTAGCGCCCGAGCCAGCCACTCGAACGGGCGCTGGTGGCCGTCCCGGCCATGAACGACGCCATCGAGGTGAAGTGGGACAAGTCGGCGGCGTTCGTCTGCCCCACCCCTCGCACGACGGCCACCCGGCCAGCGGCGTAGCGGGCGGCCAGGCGGGGGAGTCGGGGATGGAAGCCATAGCCCGGCGCCGCGGGGAGCAGCTGGGCCGCAGGGATGGCGAGGTTGCCCCGCAAGGACTGGTAGCGGGTGCGGTCGGGGCCGGAGATCGGGGCGAGCGTGTTGAGCCCGTCGTTGCCGCCCCCCATCATGACGATGACGAGGACGCCGTCGCTGTTGGCAATAGGGGTGGCGGCAAAGGCGCTGCTCGCGAACGCGCCCGAGGCGAGGGTGGCGGCCCCCGCCGTGGCCAGGCTGCCCTGCAGGAAGTGCCGGCGGCTGAAGCCGGGGTCGTGCACCTCGCCGGGGACCGAGAGGAGCGGCAGGAGGTCTTCGTACTCGAGGTCGATGGTCATGATGCTCCTCAGGCCAGCTGGAACTCGGGAGACAGGAGCAGGAGGAGGACGAGGTTCGGCGGGATCGACCACGACTCGCCCCCAGCCTTGGTCTGGGTGACCCATGCCTCGAGGGCGGCTCGGGTGGTGGGGGAGGGGTCCACGATCCCGAAGCGCTCGAACCCTGCGTTGACGATGGCGGCGGGCGTCTGCGATTGGATGCCGGCAAAGAGGCCCGCCTCGTTCGCCTTCCAGCGCACGTGAGACGCCCAGCTCGACCGGGCCCATCCGGACGCGGTGGAGATCCAGTAGGAGTTCTGCTTCCAGCCCGCCACGTTCGGTGGATAGAAGAGCTGCTGACCGGTGCCCTCCATCCACCACTCGGGGTGGAGCTGAGACGGCGGGAGGCCGACCGCCTCCATCCCGGCCACGAACCACTCCGTGGGGTTGCGGGCGAGGCCGTAGCGGGCGGTCGGGCGCCAGAAGGCGTCCGAGGTCAGAATCGCTCGCACGAGCGAGAGGAGCGACAGGTTGGCCGCTCGAAAGCCGTCGGCGAGCGTGGCGACGAGCGGATCGGTGACGGCGATGGGATAGGCCAGGTAGGAGAACAGCTTGGCGGTGATGAACCGAGACGCCGCCACCTCCCGCGAGCCCTTCAGGATCTCGGTGAGCGTGGCCGGGCCGTTCCAGTTCTGCGAGATCCCGAACAGGACCTTGGTCGTCGTGTCGTGGTCGGCGGCGCGGTACACGTAGGAGCGACCGTCCGCGCTCACGTTGTGGCCGGTCCATGCCTTGGCCATCGCGATGACGTCGGCCTCGGTGAAGTTGCCCTGGCCCATGGTGAAGAGCTCCATCACCTCACGAGCGAAGTTCTCCTGCTCCCGACCGGCCACGTTCTCGGCGTTGTCGAGGTACCAGAGCATGGCGGGATCCACGGCCATTGCTTGCACGAGGGCGTGGTAGTCGCCGAGAGCGTGCGTGCGAAAGAGCTGGTTCTGCGTGTACAGCAGCCCCATGTCGAAGAGCTTGTCCTGGCCGCTGACGAAGTGGTTGTGCCAGAACAGCACCATCTTCTCCACGAGCGGCACCGGGCTGGTGCGCATGCGGTCCATCCACCACCACGAGAGCTGATACCAGCCGACCCACTGCTCCTCGATCCACCCGCCGCCGATGGGCGCCCCGGTCGCAGGTGGAGCGAGAGAGACATCGGTGACCCGGGCGACGGCGGCGGCTCGGTCGGGCAGCGCCACGATCTCGTTCAGGCGGGTGGTGGTGACGCCAAACCCGGTGCGCCGCAAGAGGTGCGCGGCATCACCGCGGGATACTGCCATCTACCCGAACCTCCCAGCCGCCCCGATCTGGTGTTATCCGCCCTGTATCGGCCGACGCGAGTCCCGCCTTGACTGACTTCTGGGTCGTCGTACCCCGCGCTCCCGACGGGCCCCGTCGTCGCCGCCACCCACTCACTCAGCCGCCCATAATCACGGTTACGTCAAGTGGCCTCGGGAACGCAGGTAGGGGCACGCGCGTGATCATGGATGCCGGCGGGTACGGGCTAGCCTGGCGAGCGCTGACGAACCCGTGTGGGAGAGTCCCGGTGCTGCTCCTTCAGGGGTGGTGATCGGGCGCCGAAGGTGCAACCGCCCCGGAACCTCTCAGGCCCAAGGACCACATGGGGGAGGCGACGCTGAAGCTTCGAGGCAACAGCGGGGGTTGCACCCACCCACGCGCCTCCGGAGCTTGCCTTGCCCCAGCCCGCTGTCACCTTCGCCGACCGCCACCTCGGTCCTCGTCCTGAAGACGTGGAGCGCATGCTCGCTGTCCTCGGCGTGGCCACGCTCGATGCGCTGATCGACCAAGCGGTTCCCAAGACGATCCGTGCCGACCAGCCCCTCGCCCTTCCCGCCGCTCGGTCCGAGCCGGAGGTGCTGGCCGCCCTACGGCAGCTGGCCGACCAGAACACGGTGGTCACCTCGCTCCTCGGCACCGGCTACTCCGGCACCCACACGCCCGGCGTGATCCTCCGCAACGTCCTGGAGAACCCCGCCTGGTACACGGCGTACACCCCGTATCAGCCTGAGATCAGCCAGGGTCGGTTGGAGGCCCTCCTGAACTTCCAGACCATGGTCACCGACCTCACGGGCATGGACATCGCCAATGCCTCGATGCTCGACGAGTCCACCGCCGCCGCCGAGGCCATGACCTTGATCCGCCGCTCGACGAAGCACGCCGCCCTCGCGTTCTTCGTCGACGACGAAACCCACCCACAGACGATCGCCGTCGTGGCCGCCCGAGCCGAGCCCATCGGGATCGAGCTCATGGTCGGGCCGCTGGCTTCCCTCGATCCAGCCACGGTGTTCGGCGCGCTTCTGCAGCACCCCGGCACGACCGGCGTGGTGCGCGACCTCTCCCCCACGATCGCCGCCGTGCACGATGCCGGCGGTTTGGTGGCCGTCGCCACCGACCTGCTCGCCTGCACCCTGCTCAGCCCCCCCGGCGACCAAGGGGCCGACGTGTGCATCGGGTCGTCGCAGCGATTCGGCGTTCCCCTCGGGTACGGGGGTCCGCACGCTGGCTTCCTGGCCACGAGGGACGAGCTCCGTCGCTCCATGCCCGGTCGACTCGTCGGCGTGTCGGTGGATGCCGCCGGCCGTCCCGCCCACCGGCTCGCGCTGCAGACTCGAGAGCAGCACATCCGCCGCGAGAAGGCGACGTCGAACATCTGCACGGCGCAGGTGCTGCTTGCGGTCATCGCCTCGATGTACGCGGTGTACCACGGCCCCGAAGGCCTCCGACACATCGCTGAGCACGTGCACCGCCAGACCACCCGACTTGGTCGAGCCCTGCGAGCCTCCGCCCTCGAGGTCGTCCACGACCAGTTCTTCGACACGATCACGCTGCGGGCCGTCGGTCGGGCCGACGAGCTCATCGCCTCGGCCCGGGCCCAGGGCCTGAACCTGCGCCGGCTCGACGCCGACACGATCGGCATCTCCCTCGACGAGACGAGTGACGACGCGGTGCTCGACCGCTTGGCCGTTGCCCTCGGCGTCGATCTCCCTGTCGACGGCGACATCGCCCTCCCGGCTCCCCTGGTACGAACCACCGAGTACCTCACCCATCCCGTGTTCGCCGCCCACCGCTCCGAGACCGAGATGCTGCGCTACCTGCGGTCATTGGCCGACAAGGACGTTGCGCTGGATCGCTCGATGATCCCCCTGGGCAGCTGCACGATGAAGCTGAACGCCACCACCGAGATGGCGGCGGTCACCTGGCCCGAGTTCGGGCAGCTCCACCCCTTCTCCCCCACCGACCAGGCCGTCGGCTACCGAGAGCTCATCACCACCCTCGAAGCGTGGTTGGCCGAGATCACCGGCTACGACCGGGTGTCGATCCAGCCCAACGCCGGTTCTCAGGGCGAGCTGGCGGGCCTCCTCGCCATCCGCGGCTACCACGCGTCCCGTGGCGACAGCGCCCGCAAGGTCTGCCTGGTCCCCTCATCAGCCCACGGGACCAACGCTGCCTCCGCGGTGATGGCCGGCATGAAGGTGGTGGTGGTGGCCTGCGATGAGGACGGCAACGTGGATGTCGTCGATCTCGAAGCCAAGGTGGCCGAGCATGCCGCCGACCTCGCCGTGCTCATGGTCACCTACCCGTCTACGCACGGGGTCTTCGAGGAGCGCATCACCGACCTGTGCGACCTCGTGCACAGCCACGGCGGCCAGGTGTACGTGGACGGCGCCAACCTCAACGCCCTCGTGGGCGTGGCTCGCCCCGGCTGGTTCGGTGGCGACGTCAGCCACCTCAACCTCCACAAGACGTTCTGCATCCCCCACGGAGGCGGCGGACCGGGCGTGGGGCCGGTGGCGGTACGGGAGCACTTGGCGCCGTTCCTGCCCAACCATCCGTTGGTGCCCGAAGCCGGTCCGGCCACCGGGCCTGGCCCGATCTCGGGGGCTCCTTACGGCTCGGCGTCGATCCTCCCGATCTCCTGGGCCTACATCGCGCTGATGGGCCCGGATGGTCTCCGCCGGGCCACCGAGCTGGCCATCCTCAACGCCAACTACGTGGCCACCCGGCTCGAGGCCGCCTTCCCCGTGCTCTACTCCGGCGACCACGATCGGGTGGCGCATGAGTGCATCCTCGACCTGCGGCCCCTCACCGACGCCACGGGTGTGACGGTGGACGACGTCGCCAAGCGCCTGATCGACTTCGGCTTCCACGCGCCCACCATGAGCTTCCCCGTGGCCGGCACGCTCATGGTGGAACCCACCGAGAGCGAGTCGCTCGCTGAGCTCGATCGCTTCGTCGCCGCCATGCTCGCCATCCGCGAGGAGATCGCCCAGATCGAGCGTGGTGAAGTCGAGCACGAGGCCAGTGCGCTGGCCCATTC
>Ga0105049_10002155_pt1 | contig 23248 bp, 15 predicted proteins | sample MAT06_FD_78087 | JGI IMG/M metagenome (GOLD analysis project Ga0105049, IMG submission 78087) | Freshwater microbial communities from Lake Fryxell liftoff mats and glacier meltwater in Antarctica - MAT-06 | ecosystem: Environmental > Aquatic > Freshwater > Ice > Liftoff microbial mat | place...
TACCCTTGTTTTTCCCGAACCTGCTCCGGCAATAATCATGATCGGACCCTGGTTATGGGTTACCGCTTTTCTTTGAACCTCATTTAGTTGATCTAAGTACGTCTTCATATTTTGGATGTTTGGCCTCCGGAAAGGAACTTGCAAAAATAGGAATCGGTTGTTCTTATTTGGAATGTAAATAAAAAACAAAGGCTACATGACACAAATTCAAGGGGTTAAGGTCGTCAAATATTGGTCTTAATAGCGCTTTCATAAAAGAAACCATAACCACAATGGCAATAAATCCCTTCACTTACACTGAAAAAAAATCTATGGATTGAAACTTTTTTACTTCACCTTCGTTTTTTGGCAGTTCATGGTGGAAAATAGATGTTTAACACATTTCTTTGTGTTTTGAAACCAGATTCTTTTCTCCTTTGATTTCTAAATTCTCTTTAAATGAAAAAGTTTCTTTTCCTTTTGATTCTTGTTCTGGCAACCTGCTTTACATTTCTCATTTCGGCTTCAACCAACTCTTCCGAGAAAAGCCTTAGCGTAAAGCAGAAAATTTCATCCAAAACAGTTGTTTGGGCATATACGGCATTAAAATTTATGAAGCCGATCATCTTTAAACAACATTAATTTCACGGGTTGCCAACCTTTAATTTTCAGACGGTTGGATTCTTACCTTTACCGCATCAAATTATACTTTGAATGCGGTTTTTTTTGCTCTTCTTTATTTTCAATCACTTCCTGAATTCATCTTTTGGTCAGGTTTATTTTAATCTTGAAACCCTTCCTTCACAATACACACCTACTCCCGATGCCCTTTTTATAACAGGCAATTTCAACAACTGGAATCCCCGGGATACCATGTTCCGGTTTCGAAAAAATGAACAAGGAATGTGGCAGGTGGCGGTTTTGACTTCTCTTTCTAACCTGGAATACAAGATTACTAAAGGATCATGGGAAACGGTAGAAGCCACAGAACAAGGAGCCAATATTTCCAATCGGATCTGCCCCAATACCCCTGGCTTACAGATTGGTATTCATATTGCCGGTTGGAGTGATACTAAAAGCCTGCACACCGCTACAAAAGAGGTCCGGGTACTTGCTTCCCCTGTTTGGCTGAAGGCATTACAACGATACCGAAGAATTTGGGTTTATCTGCCAGGCAATTATGAAAAAGAACCCAATCGGCATTATCCGGTCATCTATTTCCATGATGGTCAGAATATATTTGATAATGCAACTTCGGCTTATGGGGAATGGAAATTGGATGAGGCACTAAATCAGCTTGAAAAGGAACCCGGATGGGAACCTATAATTGCTGTGGGAATTGATCACGGAGGAACAGAACGATTGAATGAACTCACCCCATTCAGACATCCAAAATACGGAGGTGGATTGGGTGAAAACTATGCAAAGGCAGTGGTTGAAGATGTGAAGCCCTTGATTGATTCCCTTTTCAGAACGAAATCAAAAGCCGCCAGCACAGGGATTGCAGGCAGTTCTTTGGGTGGGATAGAAAGTCTTTATATGGCCTATGCTTATCCAAACGTATTCTCCAAAGCGTTGATTTTTAGTCCGGCACTCTGGTTTTCAGACAGTCTCCGGCAGTTCTGTAAAAGCAAACCTCCATCAAAAAATCTGCGTCTTTACTGGGTTTGCGGCACCAATGAAGGCGATGAAGATATGGTTCCTGATTTCAATGAATGCTATGAAGGTCTCCTCAAAGCAGGTAGGCCAAAAAGAAATATGAAGAAACGAATTGTTTCCGGTGGTACACATTCAGAATCTTTTTGGAGTAGTGAGGTGAAGGCTGGAATATACTGGTTGTTCAAAAAGTGACGAATGATGCAAGTTGACTTAGTAGCCTGCTATAAAGAAGAGTTAAAAAAAACAGGCAAATCGGAATTTGCTGCCCACAAAAAGCCAGGCAGTTTTCAAACGACCTGCTCGTATTTCAAAAATGCTTTGAAAGGATTAGTCTTCCAGCATGCCTCCCAGGCCACCCAGATTTCCGAGAATGCCACCTCGTTCTTTATGGGCATTGCCGCCACCTACGCTGAGGGCACCTATAAGTTTACCTATTGGCATCGATTGCAACCAGATGCGACCGGTTCCGCGTAATGTGGCCAGAAACAAGCCTTCGCCACCAAAGACCATAGATTTAAGCCCGCCAGCACGCTGAATATCAAAGTCGATGGTGTTTTCGAACCCGACTACGCAACCAGTATCCACCCTAAGGGTTTCGTTGTTGAGAGTGCGTTCTATCAGAGTTCCGCCGGCGTGGATGAAGGCTTTGCCATCGCCTGAGATTTTCTGGAGAATGAATCCTTCTCCGCCAAAAATGCCAGCTCCGAATTTCTTATTAAAGTGCATAGCCAGTTTAGTTCCGAGGGCTGCACAGAGGAAAGCATCTTTTTGAACGATGAGTTCGTTACCCCGCATGGAGGCAAGGTCTACGGGTATGATGGTTCCGGGATATGGGGCAGAAAATGCGACATGGCCCTTGCCATATCCATGGTGGGTGAAGTGGGTCATAAACAGGGATTCACCTGTAAAAACCCGGCTTCCAGCAGAAAGGAGTTTATCAAAAAAACCGGCATTTGGATTGGATCCATCGCCCATTTTGGTTTCGAACTGTATGCCCTCTTCCATGTACAACATGGCTCCGGCTTCTGCGATCACGGTTTCACCCGGATCCAACTCAATTTCTACAATCTGAATATCGTCGCCAATAATTTTGTAGTCGACTTCGTGCGATTTTATCATAGTTTTTAATTCAAAGTTTATGCTCCAGCATTCAAAGTTTGTTAATCAGATCTTCTTGTTTCGGGGTGATTAAAATTCAATCTCATGGTTAGCCAGGATACTTGGTTCTTGGTACTTGGCGTTAAAGTTGGAAACCCAACTTTGATTTGACGTCAATTTACTCATCATTAATCACTTATCATTAATCACTCATCATTAATACGCTCGGACCGTTTTGTTTTCCATGAAATTTACAAACGCCTGATTGACGACCCGATTACCACCCGGTGTCGGATAATTTCCGGTGAAATACCAGTCGCCTGTGTGGTTTGGACAAGCAAGGTGCAAACCTTCTATGGTTTGGTAAACAACAATCACTTCGGCCTTGGTATTTTTAGGGGTGATGATCTCTGCAATTTTATTCGATATCTGTTGCGTTGAGAATGGCTTGTACAGCAATTGCACAAAATTGGTTTCACTGTCAGTGTTATTTGCCTTGGCGGAAACGCATTTTTCGTACACTTCGTCCAGAAGATTGTCTTGATGGGTATCCTGAATTAATCCCAAAACAGCTCTGAATGCCACAAATTCTTTCATTTTGCTCATGTCTATACCATAGCAATCGGGATAGCGGATCTGTGGGGCAGACGAAACTACAATGATTTTCTTTGGCTCCAATCGGTTAAGCATCGTGATAATACTGCGCTCCAACGTAGTGCCCCGAACAATTGAATCATCAATTACTACCACGGTATCTTCCCCTTTACGAATCACTTCGTACGTAGTATCGTACACATGGCTCACCATTTCATCCCGGTGCTCATCGTCGGTGATAAAGGTCCTCAGTTGGGCATCTTTTATCACAAGTTTTTCTACTCTTGGTCTGAAATTCAATGCTTTCCGGAGATCTTCTTTGGACCAATCGCCATTTCCTATGGTGGAAACCCGGACATCGGCCATGTATTCATCCAAGCCGGCCATGAGTCCAAGGAAGGAAGTCTCTGCGGTATTCGGAATATACGAAAACACGGTATTTTCCAGATCGTAATCCACTGCCTCCAATACTTGTCTGGTGAGTGTTTCTCCCAATTTTTTTCTTTCCCGATAGATTTCAGGATCGTTTCCTCTGGAAAAGTAAATACGTTCAAACGAGCATGATTTTCGTTCCTGCGGTTCCAGAAACATTCGCTCTTCCACTTTGCAATCTTTGGTGATGATGAGGGCATGACCCGGTTTGATTTCCCTGATCTGGTCGTAATCGGCTTTAAAAGCTGTTTTAATTGCAGGCTTTTCGGAAGCAACTACTATTACCTCATCGTTTTCATAAAAATAGGCGGGGCGAATTCCATTCGGATCCCGAGCCACAAAAGCTGAACCGTTTCCGGTGAGTCCGGCCATCACATAACCACCATCAAAATCTTTGCAGGAACGCATCAGGATTTTATGCAGATCAAGCTCATTTTCAATTTTGAGACTGATTTCCTGATTGTTGAATTCTGATTTGTAGAAATTGAAAAGCCGTTGGACTTCTTCATCCAGAAAATGGCCGATTTTTTCCATTACAGTGATTGTATCGGCTTTTTCGTAAGGATGTTGACCAATTTCAACAAGTCGGTCGAAAAGCTGGTCTACATTGGTCATATTAAAATTACCGGCCATCACAAGGTTCCGGCTTCGCCAGTTGTTCTGGCGAATCATAGGGTGACACTTTTCAACCGAATTTTCGCCATGAGTTCCGTACCGAAGGTGGCCAAGCCACAATTCACCAGACCAGTCTACATTGTCTTTCAACCATTTCTCATTTGTAAAAAGCGCTTTGTTTGACTCCTGCGCCTTCCGGAATTTCTTTTCAATTTTCGAAAATATAGCTGTGATCGGATTGGTATCAATGGAGCGCTGTCTGTGAATGTAGGCCTTTCCGGCATCCATATCCAGTTTGATGTTTGCAACTCCTGCTCCATCCTGACCCCGGTTATGCTGCTTTTCCATTAACAGATACAACTTTTGAGCAGCCCAGGAAGGTTTGTTGTAGGTGTCGATGAAGTACTGAAGCGGTTTTTTGAGGCGGATTAAAGCAACACCGCATTCGTGTTTGATCTGATCACTCATGAGTTTGAGGAGACAACAGAATCAGTTGATTTGAGTTATTCTGATTCAATGCCAAAATTAATAGAATTGATCCTACCAGACCTTATGTTTTGGAAAGATAATCTAACAAAATTTAATCCGTATAATGAATAGCATTTTTGGAATATCCGGAGGGATTTATCACGGGCTTGCCGAAGTGGGAGATTAGAAGTGCTATGGATTATCAGAATTCCAAAAAAGTTAAGACATCTCAACTTCCCAAATTTGCCAAACACCGTTTATAAGTAGCTGTATTTTGTTTTGCCGTTTTCAAATGTGACGGAAATATTGTTTGTCTTCACTTTCATTTTGGTTAATATTTTTTTATTACCATGAAATCAACTCTTGTCAAGCTATACAACTATTGATTATGTTGCATTTTTGCCAGGGACGGCAACCACAAACCCTATGTGTGTTTTGGCAAAGTTTTATGTATCAGTTGCGGTCAAAAGTGGAAAGTCTGATTGAATAAAATCAAATACTCTTGATTTGTTGTCTGAACTTAAAATCACTTTAAGAAGAAGAAAAGGTGAGCACCTCCTGTACCGATAAAATAGATTTCGTCTTTTACTCCATCATTGTCAAAGTCCCAATTATTTGAATAGTTATGAATTTGAGAAATGTTGTCATAACTGTATTTTAAAGTTGGATTTGATTTACGATACTGGCTTTCAAATGAGTTTGACAATTGGTTCTTTTGTTGAGAAAAAGCAATTAAAGTGGAAAAGGTTAGCAGCATTGATGTCAGCAGCATTATCCCCCATTTCATTTTCACAGTGTAGAATTGTGTAAGTTAGGGTCTATCGGTCAAATGGTTGCAGATAACATTTGAATTTTACGGGTTGGGTAAGCGAGATGAATTCCCAACTCATTAATCACCGAAAGGATTTCAAAATTGATTTCCTCCCTGATTCTTTGGAATTCATTGAAATCATTGGTATCCACATAATACAGCATGCGGATGTGATAGCCACTTTCCCCAAATTCAAAAAACCGGACCAGACTTTCTTCATTAGTCCTGGGATTGTGCTCCAGTATGAATTTTAGTCTTGCCAAAAGGTTCTCCAAACTTTCCTGTAAAGTGTTGTATTCAAGCGTCAGAATAAAATCTGCTCGCCGATGGGTTCGCAAAGTGTGGTTATCCAGCGCATTGTCTATCATAAGCTTATTGGGAAGAGTGAGAAAGCTCTTTTCCAGCGTCCGGATTCGTGTGCTTCGGAATCCAACTTTCTCGATGGTTCCGGTGATTTGATTCACAGTTACCTGATCGCCAACCACAAAGGGTTTATCAAGAAAAATGGTAAAAGAGGCAAAGAGGTTTTCGAGTGATTCTTTTGCCGCCAAAGCAAAAGCCAGTCCACCCAAACCGAGTCCGGCAATGATGTTGCCCACATTTAGCTCGAACACAAAACCAAGCCCGAAAAAGAAAGCAACAATCACAATGAATATCTTGAGCAGCTCCTTTACAAAAGGCATAATCTGTTTGTCGACCATGTATTGCTTGCCTTTGTCTTCCCTTCCAATGAATTCAATGGCAAAAAAATCAAGGAACCGAAGCACCAGAAATGTGAATGCACCAATGAGGGTAAGTTCAAAAAGTTTGGTGATCAGCATGAGCAAGCCAGGCTTCTCTGCTGGATTCAAATTCCAGGCAGTCGGGATGTCAAGTATTGAAATACTGAAATAAAGAACCAGTAAAGTAATTAACCATTCAAGAGGCCTGGAAAGTAGATTCTCAAATGTATGCAAAGCGGAGAATTCTGGTTTTTTACGGATGATTTTATAAATCAGTCTTGAAACAAGCACTGAGATAAATCGCCTGAGTAGCAAGACACCGAATAAAATAAGAAGGCAAGTCAGGTATTCGGCTATTGTATTCTGGCCAAACTCATACTGGAGCCAATGAAAAGATTGAAAGGGATTCATAGTAAAAAGGAATGCAACATTACAAGGCAATTTCGACATTTTTCGAATCAGGATTCAACTGATTGAGAATTCAGAGGTTACGGAGAAATCCAAAAAAAAACTTGAAATATTCAATTTCGGGGGTTACCTGATTTGTTTTCATCGTATTCACAGCTACAGAAGGAAGAAATAATGAAAGCTCGTATTTATTCAGATAGCTCTTTTTTTGCTAAAATGGTACTCTTGTTTGCTCTTGTTTTTCTAGGGCATCCATCTAAAAGGAAGGGATTGGAAGCATACTTAAAAGGGTTTTTATCGAAAGATACTGCCACCATCGGTCAGATTCCTACTGCAAAAGTTGCAAGCGCCGCTCACATCCAATCGTCGTTGCCACGTTGATTCTTTAATTTTTATATTCAAAAAGGCACCTTTCAGAGGTGCCTTTTTCTTTTCCAGAGTCTATCAAAAAGGAATTCAGGATTGAGTTGCATTCTTATTTGCCTTCTCCTTTACCCAAAATAAAAATACCCAGGCTGCATTCCATGCATCTTTTCTTTAAACAATATTGGTTGTAAAGTTCATTTAAAGCCTGACTTTGTCCGGCATCTTTGCATTCAACTCCAAATTGTTCCCACATCCGGGTTGTGGAATTAGGCTCTGAAGCAACAAGAGAAAGCCAATCCAGTGCTTTTTCTATCAGAGTGCTGTCTTCCCGGTTCAATCCAATCGCAGTGAGCATAGGTGCCAGGAAATTAATAGCCAGTGCTTGTTGTAAAAAAGAACTGAGAGCTAGTTTCGAAGGAGGGATTTCCAATTCTTCAAACAATTGAAGAACAACCGGAGAGTGCTCGGTGTCTTCATTCTTTAAGAAAAAATCTTTGGGACTATTGGCCGAAGAAAGCATTTGAAACCAATCTCTTAATGCCGGAATCAGGCTGGCAAACGTGGCAACCCGTTGAGCCGGAAATGCACCCGGACGGATTCTGAATTTTTTCCAGGCAAGTGGATTTTGGTTTAACTGATATTTACTTGCCAGGAACAAATATTCTTTTTTCAATTCCCTTGTAATTGGTCCTGATGCCTCATTTAAAAAACCAGCCTGACCGAGAACCAACGCAAACACTTTTTCCTGTTTCCAACCCTGGGATGCAAAAATTTTCAGAGGTAGTGATTGCGCCAAAACCAACATAGGCTCCGAATTGATCTTTAATCCGAGGGCAAATGCCAGACTTTGGTAAAAGGTCTCGGGCCAATCTTTTTTATTCAACAAGAAACGGTTCAAAATTTCACCTGCTTTCCTTTCGAGGCGTTCTGTGAGTACTCTTTCCTGCATGGAAGTCATCCTGATGGAGGCCATATCCTTTAAAAAAGGCTCACAGGCAATGCTCAACCGGGATGGGTTCATAAGTTCCCTGTACCGAAAAATCACTTCCAGAGGAATTATATCTTTCAGCTCCAGTGTAGGAACCAAAGATCCATCCAACCGAAATACATCAGAATCCATTTCCCAGACCACATGAAGGATAACCGATTGGTAGGCAGGATCTTTGGTATGCCCATGCGCATTCCACTCGCTGGCTTTTACGTGAATTTCGACGGAACCAATCCATTCGAGTTGGTCGATCACAATTTTGGCCTGTTCGAAATCAGGACCGGAATTGGAGTTTCGATACCCTGTTTTCAGTATCGTTAAAGGCTGGCCATTTGTTAGTTTGACCAATTGCCTGGCGTGCAATTGTTGCTGCCATAGCAGGTGTAAAAAATCCTCTTTCATACTAATAGTTTAGGCTTCAAAAATAGAAAATTTTGGAATAAAAAAATCCTTGCAGGAAATAAAGAAGCTTGTACTTTTGCGCTCCCTTAAAGCCCAGGTGGCGAAATTGGTAGACGCACTACTTTGAGGTGGTAGCGCCCGTAAGGGTGTGCTGGTTCGAATCCAGTCTTGGGCACAAAAAAACCCGTCTTGTGAAAACAGGACGGGTTTTTTGTTTTGGAATGTTAAATATCGAATTTAATTCCCTGAGCCAAAGGCAATTCTTTGCTGTAGTTCACCGTATTTGATTGTCTGCGCATATAGGCCCTCCAGGCGTCCGAACCGGATTCACGACCCCCACCTGTTTCCTTTTCACCTCCAAAAGCCCCTCCGATTTCTGCACCGGAGGTTCCAATGTTCACATTAGCAATCCCGCAATCAGAACCTTTCCAGTTTAGGAAACGCTCCGGTTCCTGAAGCCGGTTTGTAAATATTGATGAAGAAAGTCCCTGCCGCACACCGTTTTGAATGGCGATGGCATTGTCTACATCTCCTTCGTACCGGATGAGATAAAGGATGGGTGCAAAAGTCTCTTCCTGAACCATATGATAATGGTTTTGAGCCTCCACAATGGCTGGTTTTACATACGAACCATTCAATCCGTTTTCTATCTTTTCACCACCGATGATCAATTTGCCTCCTTCTTTCTGAACGGCTTCCAGGGCATTGAAGAAAGCAGTTTCGGCCAGTTTATCCACGAGTGGGCCAACCAGAGAAGTTTCTTCCAAAGGATTTCCGATCGGGAGTTTTTTATAGGCTTCAACCATTCGGGTTTTCACCTCTTCGTAGCGGGAACTATGAACAATGAGCCGGCGAGTACTGGTGCAACGTTGGCCACAAGTACCCACAGATCCAAAAACGGTGCTTCGAATGGCCATATCCAAATTCGAATCTTCGGTTATAATCACGGCATTATTCCCGCCCAATTCGAGAAGAGATTTGCCAAGACGCTGTGCCACTGTAACAGCAACAGCCTTACCCATTCGGGTGGAGCCGGTAGCAGAAACAAGAGCCACCCGATGATCCGAAGCCATGGCTTGTCCAATCGTGGCATCGCCAATAACCAAAGAAAAGACGCCTTCCGGAAGGTTGTTTTCTTTCAATACTTTTTCTAAAAGTCGCTGGCAGGCAATGGCAGTAAAAGGCGTTTTCTCTGATGGCTTCCATACACAAACGTTGCCACAAACGGCTGCCAGGGCTGCATTCCAGGCCCAAACGGCCACAGGAAAATTGAATGCAGATATAATTCCAACCGTACCCAATGGATGCCATTGCTCCATCATCCGATGTTCTTTTCGCTCCGAGTGCATGGAAAGTCCGTACAACTGACGGGAAAGCCCAACCGCAAAATCACAAATGTCGATCATCTCCTGAACTTCACCCAACCCTTCCTGAAGGAGCTTACCCATTTCGATGGAAACAAGCTGACCAAGAGGAAGTTTGTATTGGCGAAGTACTTCACCATACTGGCGGATGATTTCTCCTCTTTTCGGAGCTGGAATCGCAGACCATTCTTTGAATGCCTTTTCAGCCGTCACAAGAATGTTTTCGAAATCTTCCTTTCCTGCTGCTTTTACCTCTCCGATTAGAGTACCATCAATGGGGGATTGAATTTTAAATACCTTTTGCTCACTCCCTGGTTTCCAATCCAAACCGGTTGATGTGGCTGGATGAATCCCGGCTGGAATTCCTAACTGAGAAAAAATTTGTTGTATACTGCTTGCGATTGTCGACATAAAATGGTGTATTTTTTTTCTAACAAGTATGAAATCCTATTTTCCAACAAGATTAATAATGACCAGGATAGTTGTGAGACTGGAGATCAAAAGGCTTATAGCAGGCAGATTAAGTCTGAAGTTTTTTGCTTTCATTGGTTCGATATACAGCACATCATTTGGCAGAAGAAAGAAGCTATTACCTTCAAGAATGCTTCGGTTGGTGATGTCCAGTGTACTCACCTGAACCTTGTTATCGATGGTTCGAATGAGTTTTATTTTATGGCGATTGGCCAGATCGGTGAGATCACCTGCATAACCGATGGCTTCCAGAATGGATGCACGGTCGTTGTAAATATAGTGCACTCCCGGCGTTTTAACTTCTCCAAGTATGGTCACTTTAAAGCTCACCAGTTTCACTTTGACAAGGGCATTTGCCACATATTTATCAATTTTTTCAGCCAGAATTTCGGAGACTTCAGGTATTGTTTTTTCTTTCACGTACACATCGCCCAAAAGAGGAAATTGAATATTCCCTTTTCCATCCACGGTATAACCTGAAATATAGAGTTGAGTAACACCCATTTGCATCTGAACATTGGAAGTTTGTCCATCAATATTAAATGGCTGAATGGAAAGCGGATCCTGTCCCATAACCTTGATGTTGAGAACATCGCCATGCTGAACCTTGTAAGATTGAATTTGCGCCTGGTACTCCCGAATTGGCTCATTAACAGGAGGTCCCTGATTCTTTTTATCTTGTAAATAAACCAACTCCTTATTGGGAATACAGGACTGTATAAATATGATAATAAGGAGGATAGACCGAAGTAGAAAATTGGTATTCAAGAGAAAATCATTCGAAAAGGAGTGCAAAGATAGAATTATTATCCTGAAGAAAATGGCTGTGCCCATCTTAGATATTTTGAAATGAAAAAGCATCCAAAGCACATATTAACTTAAAATTCAGATCATGAATTTTAAGTTAAATTAAGATTGAGCATCAAATCGTTTTAATCCGATTGATAACCTCAACCAGAGTAATTTTCTCCTGAGTTCCGGTTTTCAAATCCTTGAGCGTGAGTAAACCTTCTTTTATTTCGTCTTCACCAGCCACCAAAACCCAGGGAATTTGTTTGGCATCTGCGTAGCTGAATTGTTTCTTGAGTTTGGCTGCTTCGGGGTAGATTTCACATCCGATTCCTGCCTCTCGTAAACCGGCCAGCAAAGAAAGGTAAAATGGAATCTGAGTTTCATCAAACAATACCACCAGCACTTTTGACGAAGAGGAAGGCATTGCCGATACTTTTCCCAGTTCAGAGAGTAAATCATACACCCGATCTATCCCGAATGAAAAGCCAACTCCCGGTATGCCGTTCACTCCAAAAACAGAGGTTAGCTCATCGTATCTTCCTCCTCCAGAAATACTGCCCACTTTCACACCCTGGGGCACCACTTCAAAAATGGGACCCGTGTAGTATGAAAGTCCACGGGCCAGACTGATGTCGAACCTCATTTTGGCAAGCACTTCCGGAAACCCTGACAGTAGATTTATGATCTGATCCAGATCTGAAAATCCTTTGAGAGCCAATTCATTGGCCGATAGTTTTTGTTTTAACTGATCATATTCTCCGGTAGTAAAAGAGATGATTCCGGTTCTTAATCCTTCCAGTTTCTGAACAAACGCTTCTGTAAATCCTTTTTGCAAAAGCTCCTGTGCAACCACAGACCATTCCACTTTATCCAGTTTATCCAAACTGACGCTCATATCTGCCTCTCTACCAGCCGCTCCGCAAAATGCAGCCAAGCCAGCCAATATCTGGCGATGGTTGATTTTGATGATGTAATCGCTGATTTCGAGTTTGCTCATCACTTCAGCAATCATCTGCATTATTTCCACCTCGCATATAAGCGATTGGGTTCCAACCACATCGGCATCGCATTGGAAAAACTCCCGGTATCGCCCAAAGGAAGGCCTGTCTGCCCGCCAAACCGGTTGCATCTGGTATCGTTTGAATGGGAAAGTGAGGGTATTGCGGTTCATCACCACATAGCGGGCAAGAGGCACTGTGAGATCGTACCGAAGTGCTTTTTCGGATACTTTACGGGTAAGTGATTTGTATCCACTTTCAATGTCTTCAGGTTTTACATCCGAAAGGAAGTCGCCGGAATTCAGAATTTTATAAATGAGTTGGTCGCCTTCATCTCCATATTTTCCGGTGAGCACACTGAGGTTTTCCATGGAAGGGGTTTCAAGAGGAGCAAATCCAAACCGTTCAAAGACACCACGGATGGTAGCGAAAATATGGTTTCGAACCATCATTTGTTGGGGACCAAAATCGCGTGTTCCTCGGGGAATGCTTAGGTTTTCTTTTGCCATTTTAATTACAGAGGCCTACTCTATTTCTTTTGATTTTTGATTGACGAGATAATTTTGAGGACTGATTACTTTTTTTCCTGTTTTCGATTCAAGTTCTTTTCTTGCGTTTCCAGCAACGTCTCCACCTTTTTTGGCTGCTTTCTTATTTTCAATAAATCCCTGTGGATCGGTGGTTTTTACTATTTCTGTGGTGGATGCTTCTCCCAGCATGGAAAAAATAAGTTCAAGGTCCGTCATGTGATCCCGTAAGTTTTCTCTTTGCAAGCATTTAACTTCTTTGTATTCAGAAGGAGTCAATCCAAAGGTCGCTTTAGATATTTCTGCCGTCAAAATTGCGTATTCTTTATGATCCTTTACTCCATGCGTATTCCATTGGTCTGTCAGTTCTTCCCGGATCGCTATACTGCGCATTCTTTTTTCAATCCAATCTTCCGGATAGCCCTTTTGCCTGTAAAGTTCTCTGGCTCTGATGCTGGCCAGTTCAGGATCGTTTATTTCTTCCAATCTTTCATATCCAACGGTTGCAAGCCAAAGTTTAAAAGGCTCTGCTTTGGGCGAAGGAATAGATTGGATCAAGCGGAGAAGACCTTTGGAGTTGGCACAATTAATTTTCTGCTTTCCTCCCGGCGTTTCTACCAGAAGGGGGGTGACAATTTGTCCCCACCCTTCTTGAAGTGAAGGATCTCGTTTTTTTAACTTCTTCAGGTAATCAGTAGGATTAATTGAGTCTGTGAGGACTTCAATCACATCTAAAATTACAAAATACCACATTTGATCTGCCTCATTCCAAACAGATCTTATTTTTTTACTTTCAAACAGTTTTATTGAATTCATAACCGACATTATAGTTTAGATACGAAGATTTCTTTCAAATGAATTTGAAACTACAAAACTGACCTTTTAAGCCGTTCTTCAAAAATGAAAAGGAATAAAATTTGGTCTTTAACCCATTCGATAATCTAATCCTTAATAATTTGAACCCATCCCTTCAATACTTGGTTCGGCGATTCAAAATGGTAAAAATAGGTTCCGTTATGAATGTCTGCTTCGGGCCAGTTTCCCGTATAATTCTCCTTTTTAAACACTTGTTTCCCCCATCGGTTGAAAACCAATAACTTTCCATTATTGGGCATAAATTTCAGGGAAGTCAATTTCTCATTCAGTCCGTCTCCATTAACAATCAGCAAATTAGGAAAATTTGGCTCGCCTTTTTCAAAAATAAAAACTCGTTTGATAATGGCAGATATTGCACAGGCCTTGTCATTTACAGGATTGTTGATTGAAAAATACTCAAGCTTTAAATGGATGATCGTATCGCTGGAAATAACAAAGTTGAGCGTAGGAAGCGAAGAATAAAATGAACCCGAATTGGCTTGTGTCCAGCGGACATTTCTGGCGATTTCACTTGGCTGGAGCGTAAATCGTGAAGTGTTTTTTAGAAAAATGGTATCACCTGTGCCAGAAAACAACAGATCGTTTAAAAGGGCTTGCCATGAACCTTCTGAACTTTGGAACTTCAGGAAAGTGCTGTCGTTTTGCGTGCAACCGCCTCTTTGCAGTCTTAGGCCGTATTTTCCAGTTTGTCGGACCAAAACAGCGCCGAGAGTTGTGTCGCCATTTGGCATTTTCCAAACGGAAGAAAAACCTGGATAGGAAACAAAAGCATTGAGCAAAGTGTCTTTTCCATTACATAAGATTAAGCTGTCTGTTAATTTTCTTGGGTACTGCGGAATAATATTGATTTCGGCAGAATCCAGGGTCCTGCATCTACTGGTTGAACCAGGTACACTTGAAGAAGTATAATCGTAATAAACTTTAGCAGGTATAAAAGCCTGGGTAGAAACAGTATCCCATCTAAATTTCACTTCCTGTATTCTGGTTCCTTCTATTCGCTGCTTGCCTATGTTGGAATAAAAGATAGAGTTGCCAACGAAGCCAGAGCCATAAAAAGTAAGACTATCGCCTGAACACACGCTTTGAAAATCTGTATTGATCGTATGATTTAAAACTCTTTGCCTCAAATTAAAACTATCCCTGTGTGTGAAACAGGGAGAGGTTATGGTGACATAATATTTGCCTGTATCTGGAAAAGTAGGCGAATACGTGGTATCGCCGTGACTCCAGCGTATCTTTTCATCAAAATATAGTTTGTTTATAAGATTGTTTGTTATAACAGGAAACCTACAAGAACCAGATTCACTTAGCCTCCGATAATTTCCAGGGCAAAAGCCATCATAACGGCAGATTCTTATGCTGCTGTCCGCAAGGTTTGTAAGGGCGATGCGGGGCAGGCTGACTATATTTTGAGTGACAACATTGCCTACCACCTGCTGCAAAGAGTCAGCCAAAAATTTTAAGGAAGACGGTACCGGATAGCAGCGAAAACTGCTATCCTCAGGATTGAGGCGGGTAAAGTTTTTAGTGTATGACCCTCTGAAATTTGAAGTGAGATATGGACTTTGGCCAACCATGGGTAGAGGAATGTGGGACCCGGTATAACTTGCAGAATTTAGAGTTCCATCTTCATAACTTTTTTGGTTGGTCAAAACCCCATTGGAATCAACCATGAATCGCTGGCTTCCCACGTAGCTAAATGCATACAATTTTTTGTTTTGTACATAAGAAACTACTGGATAATAAAATCCATATAGACCGCTTGTATCGTCTGCTCCGGAAAATTTATGGCTCCATAAAACATTCAGATTGGTGTCAATTCCAAAGATAGAAGATGCCTTTTCAGAATCAACCATAATGGGAGTTTTTACATTTGAGGAACTCATAACATATCTGTTTTCCGAAAGTTTCCTGATTGACCCGGCGTAACTTAAAAAAGCAGGTTTTCTCATAAAGCGACAAGCCATTATCTCATCTTTCTTATTCAACCTGAGCAAACCGAGCCAATTGGTATTGCCCAAATCGCCCGCACCAAAAGTAACAATCCGTCCATTTTTAAACTGCGCTTCGCTCTCGTAGTACCCTATTTTGAATGAATCGGGGAAGAGAGAAACTACTTCCTTACCACTGACAAATATGCCATTGGGCGAGAGTTTGATGAATGACAATCTGAAACCAACTGTGGTATAATTTCCTGTTGAAATGGAATAATTGTTATTTTCATCCACAGAAATATTGAGTTTGTATCGGGCCTGAATTGAATAACCATAACTGTTCATCAGCTGCCCATCAGGATTAAAAAGCATAAGAAGCATTCGGTCTTGTTGAGTGCCGGAAAGATTTCCTAAACCCGTTAAAATGGCAATTTGCCCATTGGGATGTTCTACAATACTTGGCTCAGAATTCAAAATAGAATCGTAAACACCCCCAACCGGATAAAAAGCCCGTTTCCAAAAAAAATTTCCAAAAGTATCTGACTTTGCCAGTGTGAAATACCCCCCTGTATTGGGCAAGTAAGAAATCAAATGCCCGTTTCTGGTGGCTATGCTAATTGGTGATTTATCAGAAACGTTTGAGTTTGGTGGAAAGATATAATGCCAGGCGGAGGTGTTGGTTTGCCCTAAACATTTGAATGCGACAACAAAAAACAAAAGGGTATAAATGTGTTTCATTTCATCTCAAATAAATATGATAATCTATTTAAACAAGGCTACCCAATCTTTCAAAACCTCCTTTTTCCCACTGCTTTCGTATTCAAAATAATAAAAATAGGTCCCGCTCTCAATGTCTGAATCGGGCCAGTTTCCTGTATAATTTTCCTTTTCAAATACCCGTTTTCCCCAACGGTTGAAAACTGATAGATTTCCATTCTGGGGCATAAATTTCAGCGAAGTCAGCGTTTCATTTTTGCCATCACCATTGAGCGTAATTAGATTGGGAAACATTGGCTCGCCCTTCTCTTTGACAAACTCAAACTTGAAAACCACTTCTTGCCCGCAATTGTCATCGTATGAAAGCCGAACTTCAAAAACGGTATCTTTTGTGATCTGCATACGCAAATGGCCATCCAAGGTAGCAATGGGTGTTCGGTTTGCTGTGTACCATCGGGCTCTTTGCGGGAAATAGGGTATAAGATGTAGCAGCACAGTATCTGAAAACAAGATTGACGTTGGAATTTGACGATAGAGTGAATCGTTGACAAACACCTGAACGCCTGGGTCTACAGTGGGTTTTGCACCAACAAAAGTACTGTCACCATTAAAACACTCAATTGACAACCCTAATTTGTACCATCCACCAGGTCGAGCCAACACTTCCAGAAACCGGGTTGAATCCTGAGGAGTTGTCCAGATACCAAAATAGGGGGGATAAAACCTTATTGAATTTAGTAAGGTATCTTCATCTGGACAAATCAGAATGGAATCGGGCAATGCTTTTGGCACCAATGGCAGAATTTCAACCTTTTGAGAATCGATGGAAAAGCAACCCCTTTGGTCTTTGTACTCATAATATACATACCCTTTACGAATTGTGCCGGTGGTATCCCAGGTAAAGACAGCAAAGTTGCTATCCAGCACCACCTGGTTGTTTAGGCTGGTATAATATTTTGAACCTGGAGCGAAAAGGTTTCCTTGAATTCTCGTAGTTGATTTAGCGCATGCAGAAATGGTTAGATCTGGAAGATCTGCTGTAACGGTTATCTGCTCAATTCTAACTGAATCGGTGTATCTGTAGCAAGGTGTGTAGAGGGTATATTTATAAATACCGGGTGTTGGGAAAGTTGGTTGATAGGAAGTGTCTCCAATAGCCCAAATTATCCGTTCATCATAGTAGTTTCTTTTAAACGGGGATGCAGGCCGAAATGGAAATGAACAGGCGCCTAATGGAAAAATGTAACCATAATTCATACAAATACCATCATAACGGCATATTAAAAAGTTGCTATCGGAAAGGAGCCCAATGTTGGTGCTTACTAAAAGCTCAAAATTTATTGTGGTATAAATAACATTCTCAGATACCAAGGTGTCATTCTCTAAAACAAGTGGTTTTGCCGGGTTTAAACAGAATTTATCATCACTAATTGTATCTTCTACTCTTAGCCTTCTCATCGTATAAGAGGTGTATGGGGCCAATTGAGGATTAAATCCCTTTCGGGCTAGAAAAATGCTGTTTCTGCCTTGTGCAATATCACCTATCCCTGAAGGAGATCTGACGGTAGGTCCAAAATTAAAATGATCGATACTTCCTGAACCAGAATTTAGCGATACTATTCCTTCTTCAAAAACCATCATTAATTTTTTGCTTGAAACACCGAATTGGTCCAAAGAAGAATAATCAAATATGATATTTTGATACTCATACTTTGGAAATTTTTTCATCCATTTTACATTCAAATTTGAATCCAGGCATTGAGTAAAAACGTAAAAAAAGGGAGAACCAGGCGTGCTGCCAGGAACTAATGTAGCGGTATCATAGTTAGTCCCGGTAAAATGAAATGAATTGGCATCCTCATTTAAAAGTTTGGTACGTCGAATAAAAGATTTAGATTTTCTTTGAACTATGCTTTTCTTTATGTTAAAGTTTTTATCAAGCTTTATAAATTCAATATTCTTGTTTTGAAAAGCTGGATTGGTGGACAATTGAGAAACCGACAAAAGCCAACCATTCTTCATGGGCACCGCATCACTAAAATCGGGTAAATTATTGCCTAACTTGAATGATTTACCCTTTACAAATTCCCCTTGCTGATTCAGAGTTATAGCAGAAGTTCTCTCTATACTACTAAAAGTTGAAAAGTCTCCTCCAAAAAGGTTGTAGTTACCATTGTCATCAACATGAACAATTGAGTTTGCCAGTCTAAGTGAATTATTAAGACTATTTTGAAGATTATACCTTTTTGCGATCTGATTGGTTCCAGTAGCGCTCAGTAAAAAAAAGCACAAACTTTCAAAATAACTGGTCTGTAAGAAAACAGCAATCTGACCCGATGGATGTTCAACTAAATTTATTCTTTGAAAATATATTTGAATGGTATCGTTCTGAGGATAATAATAGGATTTACTCCAGATCAGATTGCCAAAAGTATCGGATTTGAACAACGAAAATTTTCCTCCAATAAGTGAAGCAAACGACAACAAGTTTCCATCTCGCAGGCCGATTGTTTTGATATCTTTAAGGGGTTCCGTCTCCTGCAACCTGGAAAGATAATGCCAGGAAGTGGTGTTGTTTTGGGCTTGTATACGGAACGAACAAACCGATAAAAGGCAGATGGCAAGGAAAAATACTTTCATTAAAAAAACAGTTAAAATTGTGATTTGGAATTACGAATCAAAACAAATCCAAATTCTTTATTCCCCCAAAAATAAATGAATTTAGAAGTCAGTTTTAGCTTAACTATATATAAATCAACACAAATCCATAAGAACGCTCAACCCTACCGACCCGGTTGAGTCGGTCTTTTGGATTGGTTAATTACGATTTCAATCATACTTCAAAGAAAATCATTGAACGAGAGGGAGAATTTGGGAAAGAAATCTAAGGCCGTTGAATACTATGTATTGGGGTTGAATGTTATTCAAACCAATAATGATTGATAAGATGGTAGATAAATTACTAAACACTCACTGTTTTCTGCTCTATTCTCTTTTCATAATTATCTCCTTTGAAAAGATAGTTTACATAAATTCCGGCGGTGTGCACACAGTTGGGATCCAGGTTACCAACCGGAACAATTTCTTCCACTTCAGCAACTACAATTTTACCGGCAGTGGCCATCATCGGATTAAAATTCCGGGCAGTTCCTTTATAAATAAGATTTCCCATAGCATCTCCTTTCCAGGCTTTTACGAAGGCAAAATCGGCTTTTAGTCCGGTTTCCATCAGATAGGTTTTGCCATCAAAATCACGGATTTCCTTTCCAATGGCTATTTCTGTGCCTACTCCTGCAGGCGTAAAAAAAGCAGGAATACCCGCTCCTCCCGCCCGGATTCGTTCAGCGAGAGTGCCTTGAGGAATTAATTCTACTTCCAGTTCACCACTTAATAGTTGCCTTTCAAATTCTGCGTTTTCACCCACATACGAAGAAATCATTTTTTTAACCTGACGGGTTTGAAGCATCAGTCCGATTCCAAAATCATCGACTCCAGCATTGTTGGAAATACAGGTGAGGTTTTTAACTCCGGCTCTTAATAAGGCGGCAATGCTGTATTCCGGAATACCACTCAGGCCAAAGCCTCCCAGCATAAGGGTATCTCCGTCTTTAACCTGAGCAACAACGGCATCGAGGTTTGTAATAATCTTATTCATAATTGGTGCAATGGAAACGGCTGGCAAAGAAACAGGGTTCAGCGTAAAAAACCCGAAGGATTTGACTTTTGATTTCGATCGTAATCTAAAACCAGGTTACGGAATTGCATACTCAATCAGCCAATCGGATCACGACCAACTAAGGATCATATCTCATCATCGTATTCATTGAAGAGTAAAGTATCTCAACTCATTATTCTACCAATCTATTTTTACCAATGAGAAATTGAAAACGGAAGGTTGAAATCCCCCTAAATGCGGATTTAATCCTAAGAATTAAGAGTTTTTAACATGGCCTGAATTTCAGATAGTTGTTGCATTGGATCGAATTACCCATTTTTGCGTCCCTTATTTCTGAGCATACGATTCTTCGCATGAAAATTCTACTTCAATTTTTCCGCATATTCACAGGTGCACTTTTCATATTCTCCGGCGCCGTCAAATTGATTGATCCGGTAGGAACCCAGATAAAAATGGAGGAGTACTTTGAAGTTTTTGCCCAGGCATTCCATCCTTTTTTTGAACACTTTGTTCCTTTTGCTTTACCCATTGCGGTTTTTATGTGTGTGGCAGAGGTGGTGATGGGTGTGGCTTTGTTGCTGTTCTATCAGATGCGGATCAACATGTGGTTGTTTTTATTGCTAATGATCTTTTTCACTTTCCTCACTGGGTACACGGCAATGGCCTTGTACGCAAAGGAGAATCCGGACACTGGTTTTGCGTCCACCTTTGCTTCGTTTGCCGGAGTGGCCAGCCCTTCAGAAATTAATGCAGTGAGCGATTGTGGCTGCTTTGGAGATTTTATTAAACTTCGTCCCTGGGAATCTTTCCTGAAAGATCTTATACTCCTGGTTCCTACTTTATTTCTATTTTGGAACCGAAAAAAGCTGGAATCGGAATTTAAGGAAAGTGTCAACATCACAGGGATGGTTCTGTCATTGGGTCTCAGTTGTTTTGTTGCCTGGCATGCCATAGCGCATCTTCCGGCATTTGATTTCCGTCCGTATAAAGTGGGTGCAAACATCAAAGCGAATATGCAGCCTACAGAGCCGCTCCGGTATTTGTATTACATGGAAAAAAATGGCGAGGTGAAAGAATTTGCTGATTATCCAATGGATACAACATGGAAATTCAAAACCATGGAAATTGCCAATCCGGAGGCCAAACCAAAAATTACCGATTACAGTATCTGGAATGATGATGGTGATTTTACGCAACAGACATTCGAAGGCAACAAGCTCTTCATCATTGTCAGAAAAGCGGATATTACCGATCCGAATGAACTGAAAAAGGCCAGTTCTTTGGCTGCCAACTTATCCCGACTTGGAAATCAGAAAATTGAATCGGCTGTAATTACCGGTAGTGATGCCAAATCAATGGAAATCCTTCGGCATGAAGCGCAATTGGCTGTTCCTTATTATTATGGAGATGGTACGGTTTTAAAAACCATCATGCGCTCTAATGTAGGCATTTGGCTCTTGAAAGATGGGGTGGTGAAAGGGAAATGGCATCTGAACGATTGCCCTGATATTCACGAAGTGCTGGAGGCCTTGAAGAAGTAATTCGCATTCTTCTTTCCAAAAGAATTTCTGGTATAGATTTGATTGACTCAAATGATGGGAGGGAAAAATGGAATGGACAGACCCAGGTGAGAATTGACTACCAGGCATTCGGGAAGGATCAGGCCTGGGATGGTTTGAAAGGCTATGTAAAAAACGGCAAGATGGCAAGAAATCCCTCATAGGGCATTATCAGTAGCTATTTCGCATAGAAAATGCATTCCTTAAGTCTAAACGGACTTACAGATCCGACCGTTTTACCACCGCCTTTAACACAGGATCCGGGCACATATCTGAGATACTTTCTCAAGTGATCCGGAAAGAAAAGGACGAGGAATTTAAACTCAGTTATTTACTGTTGAAAAGAGACAAACACATTTCCATGATTCATAAGCATAAAATGGATTTAAAGGCCGTTCGAAGTGAAATTCAGTCGATGAAAGATCTTAATATACATGCAGATGAAACAAAAAAGGAAATACACTATCGATATCTCAAATTGGAATTTCGCAGCGTTTGCCTGGAAAGGATTGTTTCTGGTTACAGGTTCAAACAATTGCTGGATATGGAATTAGAGATCCGGATCCTGCAAAAGAGAATCACTGAAATCCGGTTTTGGCCATTGGAAATACCTTAGCCCATTGGACCTGTTGGCCGGATGCCTTAAAAGACAAAAAGCAGACAAACAACCTGAAAAGGTTGCCTGTCTGTAAAATGAATCTATAACTTGGATTTTTCATTTATCCTCATTTGGTAATCACCAGTTTCTTATTTTGGGAAGGGATACCATCTGTGAGAATCCGATAATTGTAAGTGCCAGGTTCCGTATATCTTAAATCCAACATGGCCTCCGACCAGGACCTCCCTGAAATGGGATTGTTTTGTAAAACCGTTCCATCCTTATCCAGATATTGAAGCATTGCCTGCTTCACTTCTTGAGGAAGCCAACACTGTATCCGGGTTTGCCCGGTTTCAGGCATATATAAAGGTTCGGATGCAAAGGGTTTTTTGTCATTTGGCGGCTGTAGATTTTCCTTATTTATCTCTCTTCGCCAATGGGTTGGCAGTAAAAAGGGTTGTTCATCCACCAACTGCTCGCATACATGAGGGATGGTTTGGCCCTTTGGCTGTTGAAGTGTGTAGGCGCAGGTGTCCGCCGTCTTTCCCGGCTCAAGCCGCCACTTGCGGTTTGTTTCGGATGGTACAAAATCCACCTCTCCCAAAATGACCTTACCCCAACCAACAAATTCATTTTCGTACCGATGGTATTGAAGACTTTTTCCGGTTTGGTTGTCTATGGCAATCCAATTCGGGTAATTTGGCAATGCCAGGCTGGAATCGGGATGATGGAGGTCCACAAACATTCCATTCATAATGATCCTCTCTCGTTTTCCGGATGCCCCATCAGGCCAAATATTACCGTTGGGATATTCGTATACATCCCAAAAGTTTCTCTCGCCCGAACCCATTCGTTGAGGAATAAAAATCCCTCCTGAAGAGTGGCCTAATTCCACCCCGCTTCCAATCACCAAACCTTTCCGCATCCGGTTTCTTTTTGTTCCTGTAGAAGAGAAAGCAAACTCATTGCATTTCAGGGCAAAAGAAAGTTTAAGTGTTTCTGAACCTGGATGGATGATAACGGCTGAATCATTGTCTTCAAAAAAATTCCGGAAAAGCTTTAGCGTTTGACTACCCTTGTCTTCATATCGAATGGCGGTTTGGAAATGGCGAAACTCCGAATGACTGATCGTCACATCCCCTGAAGCAAAAAGTCCCATCTCGTTTTCATTTCCTTCAAAGCGGCAACGAAGCA